>Ga0115567_10000738_pt1 | contig 32185 bp, 49 predicted proteins | sample COGITO_mtgs_1204_2_FD_88679 | JGI IMG/M metagenome (GOLD analysis project Ga0115567, IMG submission 88679) | Pelagic marine microbial communities from North Sea - COGITO_mtgs_120412 | ecosystem: Environmental > Aquatic > Marine > Epipelagic | place: Germany:Helgoland, sampling site Kabeltonne...
AGCGCTGCACCGGCTGCTTAGAACAAGCCCCTCAAACAATAGCTGGGCTGTGTTCGCAAGGACAATCCAGTCGCAGCTGGGTTGGAGCTTCGACCTGTTCAGGTACCGAGTGGACCCGGACCCACCATTCCGAGCCTTCGCAAGACAGGCCTGCGGTACGTGCTCCACGGCAAAGACCACAGTCATTGCAGCCAAGAGCCATGACCAGTATTTCGAACTCCTTCGTGCGGGCAGGCCACGCGCGTGACCATGCTCGTCTCGCGCCGGCACCATCACAGTTCCACCCCCCTCCTCCCCCGGTGACGATGCTTACTTTTCCCCCAACCTGATTTTCTTGACAGTGTGAGCCCGCCTCAGGCTCAGTGCCAATCAATTAATAGCCTGTGTGGTTTCCTCTTGCAGGAGGGCCGAAGCGTCGAGTCGCAGTGCCGGAGGTGACGAGAAGCCCCTTTATCGTTCAAGGGTGCTCTGCCTTGTTGCGCTCTTCCAGCGCTTAGCTGCTATCGAGCAACAAAGATGGACTCGTTGGAAGTTGCACTTGTGGATGTCGCGGGGCTCGAAAGCGATTCCGGAATTCATCTCTCATGCGCGCTGGACGAATTATCGAAGCGTGTATCAACTACCATATCCCCTAGGCTTGCTTGTGATTTGTATCGCTGCACAAGTACCTGGGAAAATGTCACAGTCGGGTGGGAAAACGCGACAACCTTGGATGAGCTCCTGCAGCGAATGAACCAAAGAGACAATAGGGTTCCTCGACTTGCTGCTGCGCCGAAGGCGTGCAAAGCAGCATTGGGGTTCCTGGATGCTGGAATGGTAATTCAGGAGCAACCTATGATGTTGCTGCGGAAAATCGCATGCGCAGGATCTGTTGGCATTCTACAATCAGAATTGGCATCGGTTGCGGCCATGGAGGCGAAGAATGTGTTCCACCATAACAAGATTCTTCGAGCCGTTGGGCTCGTTAAGAGTCAGCCTGTCATAGTACAAACCTCAGGCCTGTTTAAAGCACTGCGGACCAATATGCTCGCTCTTTCCCGATTCACGTCTGCTTCGATGTTTGAGGAATGTGCGCTGAACGACGCTCAACCATGTGCCGATGTGCCGGAGGGAGTTGCATCGGCCGCGAAAATCAACGAGCTATCCCTGGAGGTTCTGCGGCTCTTGAAGAAGGAACCTGGCGAAATGATGGCGGAGTCTGATTGCATGGAGGTGTCAGTCGGCTCGAGTCAGAGCAGCAAGGAATCTGAAAGTTGGGATCTGATCCGACGGCAACTGATAACGGAAGGCCGAATCCAGGGCACATCGATTAAGTCGGATACGAATGACAAAGCCATTACGTATATGCGACTCCTCCATCCGAGTTGCACTGGTGCTCAGGTTGCGGTGCTGGAGTACGCATATCGAGTCATTGAGCGAAGTGGTCCTGCTGGAATCTTCCCAGTGCAGGTGACCAGCGCTCTTCAGATCGAAAAGAAAGTTGTCAACGAGTTGGTCAAGCAAATTATTCAATCCTTTGGGGTAGAGGTAGTGGCAGAACAGGCTGGCAAATCGTCGTATCGTTTGGTAGCTCCTTCTTCCACAAGTATGCTACGTTCTGATAGAAGTGAGCTGCAAGGTGAACTAAGAAGCGAATGTGTGGCTGTATTGAGCTGGAACTCGTTGGCCGATGCAGAAGATTTTGACGCGTCGTGGAAATCGGGATCACGTGAGGAGCAGGATTACATTGCTCGAAACCAGCATAACGAGCATACCTTCGACACGGCGGGATGCCGTGATGTCGCTCTGTGGCGGTGCAAGAGAACGTGGGACGGGCAAATTTGCGGTCAGGCGTGGCTGGCAAGAATCGATCAGCGCTGCAAGGGACTTGGAAGGTGTCCAATTTGCGTTAGGAAGGAGCATGCGGGCATGATCTCTCGCTCAGATCGACTCGGGCCAGATCCACACAGGCATGAATCGTGGAACACCGTACCATTGCAGCATCTGCTTGGTCGCTCCAATCGGGTCATGACGGCACTTCGCACGCGCAAGGTGCTACCTGCTGGTCTACTGCGCAAAACTTTCAGAAAGGTGGATTTGTGCCAAGGTTTCGAAAGTTTCAAGGGGGCGGTCGACGGATCTGAAGACTTCAATCTCACGCGTCTTCTTGAGGCCACTGGCAGCATCTCGTGGTCCAGTGTTTCTCTCCCAGACACTATTTCTGAGGATGTCGATGTCATGATGCTGGCGAGACTCTCAGCCAGCGGGCTTCAGAATCTTGCGGCGCCATCAGAGATTACGGAGTCGCCTAGTATTCATTCCCACAATATCCAGGAGAATACCGCGCAGTCGAATAACATGGATGTTAGCAACGCTGCGAAGTACCTCAACGGGCTCGGTACGAGCAAGGGTTCACGCTTGTATACACTTCATGTCTTTCTGCTCCAGCATCTCGGTCAATTTCCATGCAGCTTGCAACATGCACCCAGCAGCCCGCGGACATGTATTGACATTCAAAACAGGTCGGTGGGATGTGAAGGTGCGGCAGGGGGTGAGAAATCAATGTCGATTCCTGAGATCATTCAGTCGATGCCCCTGATTGTATATCTCCAGGTCATTGGCTGTACTAGTCGTATCCCGGGTCTCGATCAACTTCTTGCGCTAAATCCTTCCGTTTCCATGCTCGAACCGGTTGTCAAGGAGATTCTCTTGGACAAAACGCATGTTGAAATGGAGCTTTCGCTTCTTCTCAAAACGCTGGTGAACGTCGGGCTTCTATTGTCAAGATTTACGGCTCAGAATCTCGAGGGTTGCACATCTGAGCACTTCATGGTCATACAAAATGTGGCTCTTGATGTCTCAGAGTCTGTTTCGTTTGATACACGAGGACAGCAAGGAGCGACTCAAGTAAATTTCAGGCTCTGCGATTCGCGCCACGTCGATGAGTTTTGGGAGGAGTTTTCGTCGAGATGCCTTCAAAACGTCAAAGTCGGGTTGAAACGAAAACACGATTCCATGGAACCAGCTGTCGGAGAGCTTCCTCAGATACCACTGGACTTCTACAATCGCAAATTCTGGACCAGCTGCACGAGATCTGCATCGGTGGGAATGATCAAGATTGCAGAAGAGCTTCGAAGACTTGCAGATGGCCGAGATGCTCAAGGACGCGAACTTAGCAGTAGCGTGCCTGATCAGGGTCTAGAGCATGTTCTTCCTGGAACCTTGGTCTACTCTCCTGACGCCTCCAACCTCGTAAAGATACTGGCAAGCAAGTTCAATTTATCGCGCTATGTCACTGCAGGTTTCCTTAGCAGTGTCCCCTCGGTTGTGCCTCCTATCAAAAGCACGTACGGAGAAGAAGCAGAAGAGATTTCTGAAGCAAGGTCAAGGAGACAAAAGGAGCTAGTCTCCGGTTCCGTTCGGGGTCATGGGTCAGTCACTCGCAAGAGGCAGAGACCATGGCTGGACGCATTTCCGCGCAAGATTCATGCTTTCGACTTTCACAATCGGTCGATATCTGATCGTGCTGGAGCCCATTTCGACGCATACAAGCAAATCATGGAATCGTGCAGAAATAGTCTGGTCAAAAGTGATGGGATGGAGTCGGGGGGCAGGAGTGCTGTGCTTGGTCCAGGAGATCAGCACACGGTTTTCCTCGGAGGAGTGCTCTCGAAGGAACATGTTTCTGGGATCTTGGAGTGCATGATGGCAGAAAAACTCGCACCTGAAACTCGTCTGCCGGATTGATGAAAAAGGAAGGGCAAAATTCGTGAATGTTTAACCGGGCCTAATGTGAGACGACCAGTAGGCCGGGTCTGTGACACGTGTTGTACTGAAACGTAAGAGAAGACAAGAATCTAGATGGTGGAGATGGTCCACTTGACGGAGAGAGCGACTTATGTGCGCTGGCCGGTCACATCCTCTGAGTATGATCCGTGCGGGAGGAGCGCGAGTGCCAGCACTGATTATTCCAGCGCGAGAGTTCATTGGTAATGTAGCACACATTGACGGTGATGTCATCATTGCCGTCTCCAACTGCCCCCTTGGTGAGAAGTATTGTAATTTAGTAAATCACTAAATCGTCTTAATTAATCACAACAATTCAACTCGGCGCCTTCAGCAGCTGAAGTTCAGCGGCACCCTGTGCAGCTGCTGCTCAGCCAGCAATTTCGGAGAGCGGCCACAGGCCATCCCCAAGACGATGTATCACTTCAACGGCAGGGCCTGCACGACCCTCGGGATGAGGAGACTCCTCAACTTCAACATTTCTGGAAGGGGGACTCCTTTCGGGTTTCAGCAGACGCACTCACCTGTCGGGCTCGCGCGAATCGAGCTGGTCGAACGCAGCAAGACGCCTACCCCAACCGCGTTGGCCTGTGGCGCGAGGTTTAGGCAAGGTGGAATCACCAAGTCCCAGAGGTTTCGGCGCAGTGTGCGGCAGAGCCCGTGCGGTGTGCAGGGTTGGTGCAGGGGAGCTTGCCTTCCCTTCGACCATCAAAGCAACCAAGTCACCCTCCTCGGCGTCCTGCATATGTCCACCGCTCGAGCAAAGACCCTGCGCCATGACCACTGCACCGGATAGGATGTGCCTTGTCTGCGTCGTTCAATCGCCGTCACACAAGCGCAGCCTCCCTGCAGGCTTCGCGCAGGCTCGATGCAAACAACCCGTGAGCAGAGCAGCGACACGGCTAAGTTCGCTGCATGCAATGGCGTGCAACAAGGGGGCGGGCATTAGCACCGCGCCGTCGTCGACGCGAAAGTGCGGAAGCATGTCTGGGAACCGGTGCAGCAAGCGTAGAAAAGGAATGAACGTACCGCTGCGCGCACGAAACACAAGCGGCGTCCGCCCGTCGAAAAACATGGTGATTGAGGATCGTGCGCCGCTGCACTTCGCTTGTCTGAGCGTTCCTCCTCTCACGGCGGCATCAAGAAGTGGTGCCAACACAGGGTATCTGGTCGCAAGCTCTGCCTCGCACCAGAGTGATCAGAGCGACCTGAATGACTGAGGGCAAGTGTTCGTGGGGTTCTGCGGCAAACCGCTCTTAATGTGGCGCTGCTCCGAGGACCGTAATTTGGTGCAAGCTCGAATCCCGGTCCGAGGGTCGAAGCACTTGAACGCGTCGTGCTCAGGACGATCAGCCATCTTCTCAACTTCATTGTCTTCAGCGTTCCCCCCCTCGCCATTGTTTGTGCCTCCACGTAGAACCATCAAGCACCGGCAGGCCGTGCTCCACTCTCCATAGAAAAGCAATGAATCCAATCGTGGTTGTCCGGGCGCAGCCCCAGATCGGCTCATATGGAGCCCCGTGGCGCAACCATTTCGGAGGGGGATGCAGGCGACAACTAGCACGGCAATCAGGAGGCCGAAAGTCCTCCTCCTCCCAGATGCGGCAAGACTCATGAAAGAACCCGACATCCCTTGGTCTCTACCCCGCCTCACGCCACCGCAGGGCTGATCTCCTCCTCAGTCTCGGCGCCACGTCGAAAAAAACAGCGTTCAAAAAGTGCTTCACGTCCCGAATGGGCTGAATGAAGGGTTGGAAGGGTTTTGACGATGGGCACGTGCAATTCATATCTGAGAATGTCTGGGATGACCGTGTGCCCGGCGAGGTCGAGCCTATTAAGCCAAGTCGTTCCGGCAAACATTTGGAACAGCCACAGAGATCTGCATCTTACCAGTCCAACCTTGACCGCAGATAGTCGCACGTCTGAGACCGAACAAATCGAAATCGCAGCAACGAATTCGCAAGGTGATTGACGCCAATTCAGACCAGGCCAGGAGAACCATTGCAAGGCCACATGCCTCTTATGACGTGTACTCAGCATGCGTTCTGATATGAATAGGTCAAGATTTGTGCTATTCCAGCCGATGCAGCACATCCAGCGGCAGGTCAGTTCGGCCTCTTCGCCGCCCAGACATTGCATCCTTCCGAGCACATCATCGACTACCTCGGCTTCGTCACACTGGAAGAACTCTGCGAAGAGTCAGAGTACGTGGCCTCACTTGACAGCGGTGTTCTCATCAATGCGGTGATCTCCCATTCCTGGGTCGACCGGCCCTCAACCAACTCATTCCCAGATTTTGGCAACAGGAGAAACACGGCAATGAAGCTCGCTTCATAAACGACTTCCATGGGACGGGATCCATGCCGAACGTGCGATTCCAGACTCGGACAGACGAAAATGGCGAGCGCCGTTTGGGGGTGCACGTTTTGAAACGCAAGGTCCAGAGCGATAACGCCTCAACACCTCCTGCGATCAGCTTTTGTCGTGCTACCCCTAGGTGGAGAACTCGTATGCGCGAGCGATAATCTTCCCGATGTCTGAATGGCAGATACGCAAAGGAGAGGAACTGCTAATAACTTATGGATGGGGCTATGCGCTGGGGTGATACCATGCAGCGTGCAAGTGTAAGGAAATGGAATGCAATTAGACCTACACTTAAATGTATGCCGCGGAACCAGCTTCTACCTCCCTAGGGTCCCGGCGGGCATCAAAATTAGCCAGCGCGCTGCTTCGCCTCTCCACTAACTCCTGCCACATCATGCTCCGACCGGGTCCAAGGCAAGCTCACGGCGCAACCTTATTCTTCAGAAAGACGCTTGCTCAAAATACTTACCCCCAGCATTTGCCCGGCATGACGCTGAAATCCCCAAGGAGAATCACATGAAGCCATAAAGCTTTGGTGGCTTCGGCGCAGCTTCTTGCGAGGAAGTGACTGCGAGGAAGCGATCATAAGGCCCTGGCTCGTTCCCAGACGGAACAAGCCGCGGCGTGCCGTTGAGATTCATATTGCCCATCATGTCGCTCACGTTGCTGCTCGCTCCAGGAAGCGGTACCGACTGGGCTGGATCCTGCGTTTCCTGATGCGTTTCCTGCATCCTCTGTACCCCTTGTTGTGCAACCTGTAGGAGACAGAGTCAACTAGCGTGACAGCACGTCCCCTTGCAGCGCGGCTTTCTTTCAACCCCGGGCTACAAGCAGAGACGCTACCTGCCGCCGATAGAAACCCCAGTTGACGACCGGCGCCTCCGTCTCGTCCTGTGCGCGGCGGATAGACGGCGAAGCTCCCGCCGTGCCTCCGGGAACAACGCCAGAGGCGTACTTGGAGAGATTGACTGAGTAGCCTGGTCGCGGCGGTTCAAGCCACGTTGCATTTTTGGACGGACCGCTTCGCTCTGGCGCCTCAGGCGGCCGTGTTTCGACCAAGCGTGGCGCGGGGTGCTGCTCGGGCCCCGCCGAAGAAAGCTGCGTGTTCTGTTGCAGCGGAGGCTCCTGCTGCTGCTGCTGTGAGGGAGGTGGCGCCTGCGGGCTAGAATCCGGGGGCGCCGGTCCAGCTGACACCGAGGCCGGGGGCCCAGCCCAGCCCCAACTCGGCGGAGGTTGGATGGACGAAGTTGAGAGCGCGGCTGGCGCAATGTGCGAAGTTGAGAGCGCGGCTGGCGCAATGTGCGAGCGCGTGCCTGGATCGGCAGCCTGGGCGTAGGAAGCCAGCGCCGCAGTGCGCCGCGGGTCCACGTCTGGCGAGTGCACTGATGAGGCGGAAGCCTGCCCTTGACCCGTCGTGGTTGGCGATGCGGCGGCAGGCGGCGGGCGCGTGGGCGCTTCTGGCCGGCCGCTGTTGGTGTAGCCGTCGGACACGGCGGCTTGTTTGTGCGGCGAGCGCTGCATCAGGGTCCGCAAGTAAGGACAGTATCAACACACAGGGATGAAGACGGCACGAGACCGAGACAGCCTGCGCGTCGGTACCGGGTCCTTAAAGTGCACTGGGGTTGTCACCTCGGAAGTGGTCTCTGTCCCCGCCTGGACTGCTTGCCGCTCTTCTTCTACCATCAAGGCGATCGGCTTGATCGAGCCGGGCGCGCCTATGAAGACACAGTATGGAGGGGTACATCAGTACGCAGCAGGGCACCACGCCGCAAAGCACAGACTGCCGCTCACCAGGTGAAAGTGCGGCAACGGCTGGTGAAGCGTCGACGACGCCTGGGTCCATCGGTGTCGCGCCCGGCGTAGGCCCAGTCGCAGGCGCAGGTGAGCGGAGGACGCGGACGCTGGATGACGAGAGCGGCACCGTCGGCGCGGTTTTAGCAAACTCTTGTTCGTAGGCCCGCAGCTTCTGCTTCAGCGCTGCTAGGGGCCCTTCCTCCACCACGATGGAGCGCGAGAGCACCGACGTTTCCGATTCCACCGCCACTGACACCTCTGCCTCCTGCTCTTTCCCCTCGGTCGCCGCGAGAAGTTGCTCCTCCGCAGCAATGCGCGCCTCCTGCTCCCGTCGCCGTTCCTCGGCCGCCTGAAACGCCTCGCGCTGGCGAGCAGCGGTGCGCAATCGCTCTTCCTCTGCCGCCGACTCATCTGCGAGGCGTTGAGATTCTCTTGCCTCCTCCAGGCGCCGCAACTCCTCCGCGTCCGCGCGCGCGCGCGCCTCGGCATCCACGTTTGGGGAAGCGTGCGACGCCAGTGAGCTGGCAGCTTGCGGGGGCATAGAGATGGGTCCTCCCAGCAACCCGCGCTGGTCGATCACCGACACGAATTCCTCAGGGGACAGGCCCATGAGCGTCTGAGCGCGGCACAGAGGGAATCAGAGCGCTCGCGCGCACACACACACACACAAGCACACACAAAGCACACACAAAGCACACACAAAGCACACACAAAGCACGCATAAAGCCCAAAGCATTCTGCTGGACCTGCTGATCGACATCGAGCAGGCGAGAGTAGGTGGACGCAAAATTTGCAACCCATTCGAGAATCGCGTCCGCGCCGGCATCCTGTTTTGGGCCCAGATTCATTGATCATCTACATCGAAACGGAACGGAATTGGTTTCTTACCTGCCGTCCGCCAAGTGATCGGTCCGACGATGCGATAATGGGCTCCGTCCAGAGGCCTTGCACGATCTGCCCCCACCCACACGCAAGGGGAGCTCAGGTCGGTGGCACACGAGATGCGACACTCGGCACATCCCGCAGGGCTCGCGAGCCACGGTCTCGCTCTCGCGCCCTCGATCCGGGGCGCAGCAGCAACCGAACGCGAGCCGTCAATTAGAGCCCGCAGAACTTCGGGGTGAGGATTCGCGCGCGGAAAACACAGGAACCCTGCAACACGGGGCAGAGTGGACCTGCGCGTGCGTCACGACCATCCCGCGTCCAGACTGCACGTACGTGAAGTACTGGAACGCCGCGAACCGATGGCTCTCCACCACGTCTTCATGCGAGGCTGTCGCTGGCGCCAGCGCGAGCGGGCGCTTGTCGTACGGTTCGGCTACTACAGCCTGTTTGGTGCAAGGACGCTCAGCAATTGCTGCACGGATGCGGGAGCGTTGCATCGTATACAAACAGCACACTGTGGGCCTTGCCTCAACGCGTATCTTAGGCATGCTCGGGCGCTGCTTGAGGACATATATGCACGCGTCGAGGAATTGAGGCCTGTTGCGACGGGCCAAGTTCAGCCGGTGGGCCCGAGAGTTCGGCATCACACACTCAGAGCTGCAGGCCTGGAGGGGCGCGCACTGGCATTGCTCGCCAGATTTTGCGCAGAAAAGCTGGCAACACAGAGCGGCGAGCTTTTGCATTTTGATCGTATCGTACACGTCCTCAACCGTTTCCTCCCGGATGAACGACTTCTTCAGCACCATCACCTCGTCAGTGGTCACGTCCTTCATGCGGATGCAGCCGTTCTTCGGGCCATAGGCAAACATCCGCTTAGCAACCCGGATCTGAGTCTGTTTGAGCGGTTGAAGCCACAAACGTCAGATTTCGGTCGAAGTCGCACGTGTGAGGTTTCACATGAAGCGGAAATCCCGTGGCGCACCAGCCGAGGCTACCTCGGGCCGAAGACTAGACTAGCAGGATAGGGAAGAGGCACCTCAGCAGTATCCCATTCATTTACGTCTGCTGCAAAGGTCAGGCGCTGCGCGTTCTCAAGCGGGCACCTGCCGGAAGCAAGCAGAAATGAGCCCAAGATGCGACTCGACCACTGCAGCAACCCGACACGCCCGAGGATAGTAACTAGTTCGGGCGCGAGAGCTTACGAATCGACGTCATAGAGCTCATCCATATCGACATCCTGGCCACGTCGAGAGTCAGAATTGAGTCCGATCGGGACTCTTTTGCAAAGGATTAGTGCTCCGCGCCGCGGAGAAGCGGCAGGGTTGCTCGTCTCCATGAGGAAAGGCACTGTCCCCCACTTCTACGGTGCAGGAGGTCAGGACACTGAGGGGTTCAGCGCTCACCATTCCAACCTGCTGTGCCATGTCGTTGGCAAACTGGTCTGGTCGGCAAACTGGCGCTGCAGGCGGGCCTGCAAGACCGGGATTGGAGGGAAGGCGCGGGGTTAAAAAACGCCGAGGAATTGGAATGCCTGTTGACAGGGAGACACTTTATACCGCTTGAATCCGACAAGTTGACAATCCTCTGAATAAAGCGACTCGCGGGAAACGGTTGGGCTTGGGTTGGCGGGTTGTGCGGCGGGTTGTGCCGGACTGGTCCTGGAGATGAATTCTACGTATCGGGAGGAGAGCGAAATGGCCGCAAGGCGCTACGCAGAAGATCCGGATGATCCCCCCGACGAGCATGGTGCGGGGATCTCGCTCGACCAGATTCTCTCGCTGAAGGAAAAGTTTGACGGCGCAGACCTGGAGGGGGGGGGGTCCCTCGACATGCAGGAGTTCATGGACGCGTTTGGCTCCATAATCAATAAGGACGGATCCATGACGGAAGACCAGATTGCACGTCTCTTCATGCAGATCGATGCAAACGCAGATGGCGGGATCGATTGGAGCGAATTTTCGACGTATATGCTGATGGAAAGTAAGTCGAATGGCCAGGTTCTGGCCAAGAAGAGCGCGGAATTTTATCTTCCGGATTCAGTCGGACAGCGGCAGTGTGACGTCTGGCACAGGGATTTCGCTAACGCAATTCTCAATGAGCCGCAGACGGCACAGTACTTCACTAGCTCGCAGGATGGAACGCTTCGTGTTTGGACATCCTCAAATATGGTGCTCTCGCGCACGATCAACTATGGATCAGGCTGGGTATCATCGATGTGCCTGATGCCTAGATCTGGGCACGTTGTGCTGTGTACTGCGGACGCAAGGCTCAAAGTCTACGACTTCCACACCTGGGAGCCTCTCTTCCAGATTGATGTGCTCACTCCCGCGACCTGCTGTTGCTCGTGGATAGGAGCAGATGACACGGAGTTTCTCGCCCTGGGTGACGAAGTGGGCGTCGTCACGGTTATTGACATGACTCGGGGCGTGCGATCCCTCAAGGAAAACCCACCAAAGTTGAACAAGCGCCGCGGAGCCCATTGGCAACATGCATCTCAGCGCCAGGTTATGCGGTTGCACCGCCTTTCGTCTTGTATTTTCCAGTATATCAGATTTGCGTGGTGTTTTCCCTGTACATGCTAGTTGCCCACTCTGGATTGAGCGCAGGTGCACAATGGATGGATCCAGCACATCGAAATGGTCGAGGACCTCGGCGGATTGGTGAGCTGTCCAACAAAGTGTCTGACATTCCAGGCAATTCATCTTTGCGTGGAAAAGGACACTTGAACTAAGTATTTGACAACGTTGTAGGTAAGCTGCGGTGTGGACAGCTCGATCGTGATTTTTGAGTTCCCATTTAAGGTTTCACATTTTGAACCCTCAATTCAACGTTTTATCAAGTGATGATCACCAAGTGTTTCATTTCACAGAACTCTGGTACATCAAAGGCTGACAGATTGTCTTCTTTGGTAAGGTCAATCCAAAGGACAAGACCCTTGTCGAACCACGCCGGCATTTGAAGAGCCTGGTGCAAGGGCACAAGAAGGGAGTACGCACATTTAAGTGGGTTCAATCGCACAAATTCATCATCTCCGGTGGCTTGGAGCGCGAACTAATCGTGTGGAACCCTTATACTAGCAAGGTAAAGTGATTCAATCCTGTCTTACCTTACACTTTCGATGACTGGATTTCTTCGGATGTCGCACAGTGAGCGTGTTTGTTTGTTCATTCAGTCCAGTAAGCGTAACTCTGTTAACAGAACGCACTTGATGTGGGCGCAGGTTGTAATGTCTCTTGAGGGGCATCACGCGAACATACTGCAGATCGAAATCAACGTTGAGTTTGAACAGCTAGTTTCCCTCGCTGGAGATGGCGTGGTGAAGGTTTGGGATCTCCGTACGAATGAGTGCATACAAACAATACAAGATTTGTCACATGGAGATATGAAACCGAGCTGCTTTGTCGTCGACGTGGCGCGAAATCGCATCGTCTCTTTTGGGAAGCGCCACCAGGTTCCTCGTCTGAATTTTACAACTGGCTTGATAGACATTGTGGGACTTTGATTGGGGCCTGTCCGAATCCGCTCAGCCCGCCCTTTTGATCAAAAGAGTATCCCTTTGTGAAGATGATCGATGCAGGTTCTACGGATCAATCCACTCATCCTTACGAATCAGAGTGATATCACACACCAAGCGCGCGTGGTCGCCGTTCTGTACAATAGCATTTTTTCCCAGGTCAGGTTTTCTTGTGAAACCGCTGATTGCTTCCTGTTTTAGCCTTCTGCTGGCTCAGACCACTGATTGCCTGCGAATGAAGGTCCCGGCTTGTTGGTGCCTCAGGTCGTAACGATTGGGGAGGATTCCGAAGTTTTCGTCTGGCAGCCCAGGAACGGCACTCAGATTCTTACTTACATCGATTTGGAACACGAATCTGACGCTGCGGTCGTTTCTCGCCCCGTTTTTGGCTTGATCCGAGGACGTGATGTGTAATTCTTGTATTCTTCTGCTGCGATTCCAAGGGCGCCAGTTCGGCTTGAAATGTGAGAATTCTGATTTGTGTCGCCCTGGTTCTCTTCAATCAGATTACTTGCGCAGCCTTCGACGACGCGTGCCGAAGACTCCTGACGGGAGACCACAAGGGTCGAGTAAAAGTGTGGAACTTCTCAAATGGTGCATGTATAAAGGTGCTGGAGAAGCCTCTCGATCCGTCGAGTCGGTTTGAGGTGACAGCGGTCACCTGTTTTGTGAGAGAAGATCAAAGATACATAGCTGCTTCCAGCTGGGATCGCAAGATGACAATCTGGCGTGACTTCTCCGAGGACAATGGAGCAGTTTATCCTTATATGCAATTGCAGGTGCTACTCAGCCTCTCTCCTCGCTTTCACCCCTCCCTCGGCGGGAACTTCTTATTTCGCCTTCTTAATCTTGATCCCTGCAAACTTTGAAAAGAGTTCATGCCCTGGTTTGCAATTCAACCTTGGCTGAGTTTCTTTTCTGGCGTCCATGCTTCTTCATTCAGGTTCCTACGCATGCTGATCTCCTCTCAATCGCATTCACAACGCCGAAGAGTCTAGCATCAGCAACCAATGATGGCAACATCTTCGTCTTTGACGTCAGTACAATTTGGATTGCAGATTTGCTCACTTTTCCCCTTCATGGTTCCTCTTCCTTCCATGGTGCTCATACCGATTCTCAGAGATCGGTTTAATCAGGTTGAGAGTGGTTACAAGAAGCTATCAATCACGGCATCGCCTCTGCGTCGCGGCTGTCCTCCAGTCGCGCAGGTAGAGTCACTCGAAGTGTTACGATGCTCGTCCCCAATCAAATTGAATCGCGGACGATACGATAACATGATAAATAGGCTGAATACTGAGCACAAATTATTTTGTCACATCGCCTTAGTCGATCTCCGTGTACAGGAGAGTGGTGAAAAGACTGACGAACAGCTTGAGCTGAAGATAAACCAGATCTCGATTGAAAAACTCATCTTTCTAGAGAGAAAGAATCAAACGCTCGTGTGCGCGGTGCGGAAAGTTCTCCTTCACTCTGCTGAAGTCTTGTGACTTCCACATAGCTAAATGGTGCCGCATTTGTAGTTCGAGGTGACTTGGATCTCTTATGCAGGCTTCCGATGGGGTGCTTCGTTTTTACGAAGGTAATTGGATGGAGCTTCAACCAGCTTCCGTCTCACCTGTTACGCCCAGCAAGCTGGTGCTGGCATTCCATTCTAAACATTGGCAAGGAAACACCCTGGTGGACCTCCAGACTGACCTGCTGAACAGTGCGTCGCCCCTCCTCGATTTGCCATTCTTACTGATCCATTCAAAGCAGTGGTCTCGATTTTGCGGTATCAGAACTTAATTTTCACACCTGGACATTGTCCAGAGTTGCTAGTGACTGCGGACGAAAGTGGCTTCGTGAAGGCCTGGAACATTGAGGCGTACGACTGGAAGAGGCCAGACGAATCGCAGGTCAATGCCATTCGACATGCAATGCACTCGCTGATCACTCATTAGTCAATATTAGTCTTATTTTCAGCAAAACGTGAATCATCTGTGGCATGCCTTCTCGTATGGAAGGTATCGCCTATCTCATTTTGGCGGGCACATGAAACGGGGGGCATCACTTCGGTGAATATCGTCTTTTCTACTGACGACGAGAGGAATGTTGACCAAGTTGACTCGAAAGAGGAAAAGAACGATAAGGACGATACGGACACTGGTAATCTGGCTGAATCGTCCTTTCCAATGATCCTAACTGCTTCTACAGATCGATGCGTGCTACTTTGGAGTCTCGATGCCGTTCTTGTAGGGCAGTTCGGGGGTGCATTCGGTTGGGAACTTTCAGATAGATTGAGTTGGGTTGGGCAGCAATCTGCAAATCTCCTGGGAATCGAGGACAAGGTTGTGGGCGACGAGGAAGATACCAACACCGCAGAGGATTTGCTGGCTGAGCTAGACGAACGTCTCCAAAAGAGATCTTCTCCCCAAAAGTTGACGATCATGACTGCGGAATTGACGGAGCTTCCGCCACAGACAATGATGTATGGCTGAGCTAACCCGCTCAGGGTAGCAGCACCGTCAGACTTGTGCCAGGGTTCTCTCCCTTGATAGATACGTTTGGACGTGCAGGAAATTGAAGGAGAAGAAGAATCGCGCATGGACAGAAGACATTTCAAAAGCTGACAATCATGAAAAGGTTGAAAAGGTCTGGTCCCTCGTGCACCCCCCCCCATGTCCCCCTTTCGTTATTTCTTGCGAGACAATGCTCAGGATCGGAGGTCAACCCTTGACTCCCAATGCAGTCTATGGCAAAAGATGAGAAGACGAACACGAACTATTCTATGTACATGAAAAACTTTGTTCGAAAGCTGGACCCGGACAACGTCGTCCCACACAAGTAAATTCGGGTCCTGAAGATTGGTGGGGTAATGCTCAGAGCACAGGGCAAAACGGCAAGCAACGCAACAAAATCACGGTCTTCCAATTCATAAACACCGCCTATCCTGGCCAAGGACTAGACCGTGCTCTCCCCACTGGCTGGCTCGCGCTGAGGCTGCACAATATGAGAGCTCATGCCGCTGTATCCCCCAGCGATATCCCGTCGATCCCCTCTATGTCCATGACGTCTCCCGTCGCTGGCTGCTCTTGTTCCAGCACGTAGAGCTGCATCGCACCATTTCTGCATCAGCGCGTGGCCCCCAGAGGCAACAGACATGATGCATCGCTGCCGCGCAAAGCTGCGCGCGGCGCTAGCATGGAGATGGACCTGCAGTGCCCACTGGAACGCCATGGCCGCAACTCCGACGCCTAGGTAGAGGGCAAGCGTTGCGGAGAGTGCACGAGGAAAGAGGTGCAGATGGACAAACACTATCTCGCACGCTGCGTAGACCTGAGCAGCGGCCAGCGTCCATGAGCAAAGTCGTTGGACCACATCTTTCTCGGTGAGCTTCCGCGATGTCACCGGTGGGAGGCAGGCGGCAGGCGCGCGATCCCGCGCGGGGCGGGTGCAGTGCCGGCGGCCCAGGCAGCTCAATAGCGGATCGGGCGTGATACCAGCCACCAGACAATTATTGACGTGACCGCTGCCGTAATGTCAGCCTCCTCAAACACAAAGCTGCATACTCGCGGCTCGACGCATCAGTGCGCCACCTCATTTCATGAACACCCGCGATTGCGCTGCTCGTGGAGGGCGTGTTGGCTGGGGATTATAGGGCGCTGACCGGGCGTAAAGCGACCACTTCTCCACCATGCGGCGGAAGCCTCCCAAGCCCGGCGCCGTCGACGCGCCGAGGCAGAGGGTGGACAGCACCGCCCAGTTGAAGCCGACGCGTCGAAGGACAAGCCTCTCCGGGTCGCGGTCGCGCACCTGCGCCGTCATCACGACGGACGTTACTGCCACAACCCCGGTTGCTTGCGGGGGATTCCCTGGCGCGATCGCCGCAGGGGGGGCTTCAGAAAGCGCACCGGCGAAGTCGGCACTTTGCCCGCCTCGCGCTGCCCATCTGATGGAGTGAGCCTCAATGCGCCCTGAAGTGCGCGCAAAAGCGGTCTGGAAGCGCGAGGTCCGCATATAATCAGCGTGGCTATGCGCACAGTGCCTGAGGGGCGGGGTGGCGGGGAGGCGGAGCTGTGGGCGGGATAGCTGGGGAGCTCACGCTGCTGCCGGCGCGCGGGCTGTGAGGAACTCCAGCGCCTCGCCCCCAAGCGCAGTAGCGAGGCACAGAAGCGTCGCGAGAACAGCACATTCACCCACCTGCATGCGATCCAGAGTCAGGCGTGGGGCGTCTGCGCACTGCTTAGTCAAGAGACGGCGGCGGCGCCGGCTGCTGACCGCGAGGGTGCGAAGAAGTGTGTGCAGCCAAGACGTTGGAGGCAGCGAGGCATCGTCAGTGAGCAGATACTTGAAACCACACATGGGGCAGTACGAAAACCCACGTTCCCCGACGCTTACCGCGCGCCAGCGGCGGAGGCACTCGCGGTGCACAAACCGCATGCTCCCCGCACAGCGGCACGGCGCAAAGAGATCTGCTTCCTCGTTCTCATAGCAAATTCGACACATCGGTTTCCTGACACGAAGCATAAGCAATGAGGACAACAGAGGTGCGTGAGTTGATCGAATGGGGACAAGGACGGTCGCGAACGTGCAGCGCGCACGCAAGGGGTTGCATGAGCTTGGGAGCGCACCAGTTTCCCTCTTCATCCTCCAGTGAGGACTCTAGCGACGAAGCAGCCGCAGGCTTTCCCTCGGAGGCGCAGTCTAATGCTGGGGAAATGTCTCGCTTCCCACTTACCCCTCCCCTGTCGTGAAGCGCACCGCAGCTCCCCAGCTCCCCATTCCTGTGCAAACGCGTGTGTGGCTTCTCCACGACCCTCTCACCGGCTTCCACGTCCCCTCCCCGAAGAATTAGGCGCATGTTTTTACACCCATCAACCCTTGATCGCAAGCCATGTCCGCAATGCTGCGGGGAAAGCCCTGCCACGCCAGACATCCGATCCATCCCCGCGCAACAGTGCTGCAACCTGTCACTGAAGCGCAGGGCCTTGTGCCCCCCCGTCGAGTCCCTGGGTCGCTGTGATGCTGCATAGTGAGGGGCTGGTATCCCCCCAACCGCTGCGATTCCAATCATGATCGCTACCTGCGATCGACGCAAGGCCACTAGCGCCCCTCGCAATGCGCCCCGCCTCCCCATCTGCAGCGTTCGATGTGCAAAGCTCCAAGCACCTCTGCAAAAGGTTCCAAGGTCAAGTCGAAAGTGACGCTTCATCCTACGCTAGCAGAGCGCTGGGGCAAACAAGATGCAGCCCCGCGCTTGTACGGCGGCGGGGGTCGCCGCCTTTGCTGGGGTTCTAGCAGTCGCCCTGCTCGTAACAACAGCTCCTGTTGGCGAGCAGGGTGTTCGGTTACGGGGTATATCGCTGTTTGGCGAGGCGCCGATTCCATTCGCGCCGGACAGCCTGCCGGCAACCGCGACGGCGCCGGCCAGCGCCATTGACCCTGTTTCACGCGGAAAGATGATGCGTATACAAGCTGCGATCAGGGCACTGACGAGCAAAATCGATTCGTTCAACGACGACCGCAAGAAGTACGCCACCAACGTAAAGGCCTCGCTGACGAAGGCCAAGGGCGCGCTCAGTCAGATCCGCGGCGAGTTTCTTGCTGCAGACGATCTTGACCTTGATGTCTATCGGAAAGTGCACACACCAGGCCCACGTGGAGAGGTAGCGATCCCAACCGTGTTCCTGGGTGTTCTTGAAGTGTGTCATGCCCACAACACGCCACACCTGAGAGCCATCACGCGGCCAGCCTTATGGAAGTCAGCGGTGTCGCCCTTCGCACCACGGGAACGAAAAGAAAATCCTGACACTCGCCGATACCTGACAGGACGGACCGGAGGGACCACGTGGGCGTAGCGGACGGGACGGTGCTGTTGGACAGCCTGGCCCTCCTGGTCCGAGAGGACAGGACGGCCTCACCGGCGGGCAAGGCGCATCGGGCGGGACCGGGCCGAGCGGCATCATGGGGCCGCCGGGGCCTGACGGTACCCCGGGACCTCAGGGATATTCTGGGCCTTCAGGCCGGTCTGGCGCTCCAGGGACGGTGCGTCGCCACCCACCCGGGCAGGGTCTGAGCGGCCCAGGCGCAAGCCATCGCCGCCTGCCGCCGCGCGTGCTTTAGAGTTGCCCATCGCGCCTGCGGGCCAATAACACTCATGTGCCTCGACAGCCTGGCGCGCCGGGAAAGCGCGGACCTAAGGGCGCGACCGGGAATGCGGGGGCGCGAGGCGCCCCTGGAAAGGACGTTGTTGGTCCGCGCGGCCTCCGGGGGCCCGAGGGCCCTACTGGCTTCACAGGCCCACAAGGCACCGTCGGCATCGACGGCCCTCCTGGCCTGGAGGGGCACGTGGGGCTGGAGGGTGCGCGAGGCCCAGCAGGCCCGGCGGGTCACGAGGGTCCGCAGGGCCCTGCGGGAATCATGGGCCCACCAGGCACGCCGGGTTCGCACGGAAAGGACGGGCAGATCGGGCCGGTGGGCCCGCCTGGCTCCCCTGGCGCCGCAGGACCGATGGGCGTTCAGGGGTCTGCTGGTGGCGCTGGGGCACCGGGACTTGTCGGCACTGGCGGCGCCAGCGGCGTCAACGGCGCTCCAGGTGCCCTCTCGCGCCGCCGCCACGCCATTCGAGCGCGCGCTGATGACGAATGTCCGTTGCACGCGGCAGGCATCACTGGAGCGCCCGGGAGTATGGGAGCGCCGGGAATTGCGGGTGCGCCAGGCGCGGCGGGTGCCGCCGGGGCTGCAGGTGCTCCTGGGACCTTCGTGAGTGACCCTTGGCCCGCCGTGCGCCCCCTCTTTGTTCGCAGGCCATGTGCCCCAGGCCAGGGCGGCGGTGCCGCTGTGCGGCTCGCGGAACCTGCGTGGTGCATCGCCTCATCCTTCGGATGGTGTGGGTTTTCGGCAGGGTGCGACCGGGCAGCACGCGTCGCATGGGGCCGACGCGATGCACACGCACTGGCGCGACTTCTGGTGGGCGCGGCGAGGGTACCCGCGCCCGGGAAAGTTTCCGCAGGTGGGTGGATGGGGGCCTCACTACTCGGATTACTGGGGCGCGGTGCCGTATCCGACAGCGGTAGCGCACAATGCAGCCGCAGCGGCTGTGCAGACTATCGGTGCCAAGTGAGACTGACAGTGTACCTGTTGCACCGGTTGTTGCCTGCGGTTCGGTAAATTGCGATGCGAAAGGTGAGGAGGCGAATCGACAAGAGTCAACAAGCCTTGATGTCAGCCCCATCCTCGACCGCAGCGCGTTCGGACGCGGCTGCGACACCACCTCCACCTCACCTATTCCTGCGGCGGAGCGTCACCCGTGTAGAAGCGTTTAATAGATTCGCAGGACTAGAAAGTACACGTCTCGAGGCCCTTCCAGCCTGATCCCATCCATGGTCTCACCGCACTGGTAAGTGGAGAGCCAATCTTTGCGCGGGGGAGTATGCCTTGGGCGGGACCAGCCTTCACATCCGTCCCATGCATGGGAAGGCCGGGCCGTGTAGAGGACGCTTCCGAGATTACAATCTTCAAATCTTCGATTATCTTCGAAGCGTTTTTTACGATTTTTACATCGTCAGGTGTGAGGGGTCTCGCGCAGTGGTGAGGGGTCTCGCGCAGTGGCGCGGGGCTAGGGGCTGGAAACGGGAAATGCCGGGAAATCATCGGAGCCAACATTCGTCCGTTTCTCCGACAGGAAGACCGTCACTGGGGCAGGTTCCAAGTGGAGTGGAGTCGAACACAGACGAGGATCGGAACAGCGGTGGCTCCTCCGAGGCATCACGGCGGGCGGTGAGCGCGAGGCGACCCTCACAACCTCCGTCTCCTTCCGTGCTGAGGGACAGTGGAGGACCGTTTCAGCTCACGGCAGACGTGGTTTTCTCGCCAAGCGTCGTCCCGGTCTCAGCGGCGCAGCGGAGAGAAGAGTGGTCGAGCTTGACGAGGGACACAAATAGCTTAACCGCTGAAGCTGTGCCAGATGGTACAACGCCCGCCCAAACGCTCACAGCCGATTTGGCGTCATAAGTAGGTGCTGTTGGCTGCCCGGGATCAGCAGATGGGGCTCTCGCGGAGCGCGAGGTGTCGTGAGCGAGGCGCTAACGCTCGACTGTTGGGCAGCGACGGGGTCGAGCCAGGGCTCTGTTGATGAAGCATGTCCGCTGCCACCGCGCCCAGAGACCGATTCGCCGTCGTATCCGCCGACGTTCATCACTGCGATGGTATCTGGCGGCCCTGTCTCGGCAGGGCAGCCGACCGCGCCGGACGACCAACTCGGAAGGAAGACAGTGCGTGATTTTGAACCGGGGACCGAGCACCGGTCCGAGGCGCAACTCTTTGGGGATGGCGGCGGCTCTACCCCACGAAATGGCGACGTGTCAGCAATGAGCTTTTATCACAGCGGGGGGGAGGTCGCGCCGCCCAGCAAATATGGTGAGCCCCGCAACTTCTTTCAAGAAACGTTTCTTCGGCTCCGTCGCGCAATGCGCACATGCAAGAAGGGCTCGTCGCTGTTGCATGCTGCCGGTCCGCATGGCTTTGACAATGCGGGATGGCGCAGGGTCGATCCTCTTCAGGGGTACAGAAGACGTGCATTTCAAGCACGTGATCCAGAAGCTGGAGATGACGTACCGTCTGCGTCCCAAGTGCCGGCCCGCGCCTCCTTTTGCCCCCCCCCCGCCCATTAGCCACCTTCGCCCCTTTTACTTTCAGCAAGGGTGTTGCTCAGTGCATGATGACATGCAGATTCTCGATGCGCGGGGAGCTGCTCCATGTCTTCATATCGTACCGCGTCAGCACTGAAGGCTCGGCCGGTGCTGTGCCCGGCCCTGCGGGCCCCTGCTCTATCCGCGCAGCCCTCATGTCCCTCGTTTGTCGACGCCCCCCGATTCGCGCCCATGAATGCGCGCCATTTGTCCTTGTTCCGACCGTGCGTGGCGATCGCAGGCAACGGACTCAGTCTGGCGCTATACAACGCCGTGCGAGAGTTGTCTGTCAAGACTGGAAGCGGTCTTGTAGTCCCGGTACGACTGCTTGCACACCGTGTGTCGTGGGTCGCTGGCACGTGCCGGGAGTCCCCGCCGAGCGAGGAGTCCCCACCGCCTGTTGAGGACTGCCGTATCTATGTCTTGTGACGTGGCACGGTCATGCTCCGCAGGACTGCTGCTGGGGTACCTGGCCGCGGTTCGCAAAGAAGCCGATGCCGTTCCGGCGGGAGCAGGCCAAGGTTTTCCTCGACCGGCGCTGTCTTCTGGATGGTCAAAACTGGATCGAAGGATTTGTACAAGGCGTAACATCGTCCATGGTCAGCACCCAGAAACTGTCTAAATCCCGACGACACCACGGCGACACACCGGGGCTGCCCGGCGCCTCGCTGTTGGCGTGCGAGGCAGGCGGGTCATATCCGCGAGTGCGCAGGCTGCGCTACTGACCCCGCACTTTATCTCGAAGGTGTTCATGCCACTCTTGAGCTGGACGCAGGACGACCGGGGGGCGGTCGGCGAAATGTGCTCCCTCGGGCAGGCGGACTCCGACAGCGACGGCGTGGACCACCTTCTTCTCGAGTGCATCATCGCGCTGCAGGCGCGCCGGCCCGCTGCTGTACTTGCTTGATCAGGCCATGTAGTGGTCTTTCTTTAGAGAACGCGTGGCTCAAGGCGCTGCTGTACCACGCACCTGGCCGATGCCGGGACCCGCCGCTGACGCGAAAGTGTTCTCTGCACGTGGCGGCAGTTACGCGAGGACCCTTCGTCTGCTGTCCGCGCCATCCTCCCCGTGCTGCTCGGCCCAGCGCGCTCGATGGAAGAGGGCGGGGGATTCGATCCGTTTCCTTTCCACAAACTTTCGCGTCTTCCAGACCACCCCTCGGTCCGCACGGCGCAGGCGGCCGTCTGCGTACTGCGTGTGCTTGGCGTCAGTGAACAAATTCTCTCCGAGATCGAGGTGCGTCCACAGCGTCCTGTGGATGCAGGCATTCCAAGCTCTTTTGATAGATCGTCTGCTCAGCTTTTCGAAAACGCCTTGCACTGGGATGGTGGACTCCTTCGCCTTCATTCCGGCCATGCTCGATTTCAATTGAAGAACGACTTTCAACAAATGTGGCAGGTGAGATCGGTGCGCAGCACCGTCGACCTGATCCTGCTAAACCAGGTACATATTTGCCCTTGCTCAATCCCCATCGTCTTGCGCTGTGCACAGCAGCCGTCCCAGTGTGAGTGCTGGGCTTGACTGTTCCTTCGAAGCTCCCCAAAGCCCTCTCTCGCCGCCCCAAGGGCGTGCAAGCCCCTCATTTGGATGTGCTTGCAGGGCATCGATGTGTCAGAGTTCAACCAGCAAAGCGCCACGGTGCCTGTCGGCGGCATGATGCCATCTAATGCCTTCCTTATCGACTGGTCGCGCGAGCTGCTCGTGTCAAGCTGCGCCACGCGGGTGCTTCGCACTGTGCTGCGGGAGATCCGAGTGATCCGCTCGAACGCACAATATTTCCAGAGCAGCCGTTCGCAGGTCCTACCTTCGGACTCGCTTGCTGTTGACAGCCTGCTTCGTATGGCAGGGGCACCATGCCAAATGCTGTCTTGCTGGCATCCGGGCGCACCCACTGCACGCGCTGATCGAGATTCCCTCTTGCGTGTCTGTAGGCATACGAGGTGCTCGAATGGCTGGAACAGGTCTGCCCTGCCATCAAAAGCCACCATCCCTTTCCAGCTAATGTTTTGTGTCGAGCTTAGTTCACGATTTTTCGAGCCGGCCGTGGGAATCTACGGTAACAGATCTCCGGGACTTGCTAGACTCCGGCTGTCCCGTTCAGAATGTGGACTGCGCAGGCCGCCGTCTGCTCCATCGCCTTGAAGCCTTTTTGGCACGGTGCAGATGAATTTGACTTCTTACGCAGACCTGTTTGCACACCACGATCTGGACTCGCTACAATACGTTGCACGGATCACGCCTGAGCAGATCAGACAGCTGTACGATGAACATGAGGAGGCCTTCCCGATGCGCGGGGACAAAGGTGTGCTGGGGGGCCTTGTGGAGCTTCAAGGGGCCATTGATCATCTCAACAAGCCTCGCCCTAAACGATGGTGCGGGTTCTATGGGGGTGACCGGGACCCGCGCACGCTCCCGATGTCCCAGCGCCTAGGCTTGTACGAGGAACGCTCTTCCGTAGGACTCTCGGTATTCCTCGCGAGTAATTCGGTCGAGCTTTTCTTCTCCGTACCGTTTTACCGCGAGGTTCTCTGGATCTTTTCGAGCTGCTGCGTCTTGCTGTATCTTCGCAACATTGTCTGGATCGATGGCAGTCTCCGCAACTTCGTAGAAGTTCCGCTGAGAGCAAGTAAGTTCGCTGAAGCGCACTCCACTTCGGCGATTCCAAAACGGCCCAACGCGCGCATTCCAAGCGCGTGACTTGTCACTGCTCCTGATTCTGTGGTTCACCAGCACCAGCCCCTACTTACTCTTGACTGCCTGAGAGCAGACGAGCTCGAGGATATTCATGTTGTCTGCACGTTTGCGAACGTGATGGGCCTGTTCTTATACTCATGTCCCTACAAGATTTGGCGTCTACTTTTCTACTCGTCGGTCATCTGGGTGAGTCACCAGTTCGACCCTCAGCCGTATTTTCGCCCCATCTGGACGCTCGGCGCTAAAGACAATCGTTTTAGAGCCAGATCTAGCGCACTGACATGATTGTGCGCCAACAGAGTGTTATGTGGATCGTCGTCATCTTGCTCTACGTTGTGGCCTTCGAGAACATTGCCACAATTGTATTTGTGAACACAGTCGTGAACACTGTTGTCGCGTGTCTATCCTCAGTCGCGCTTGGATACAGGCAGGAGTGGTTTCTCCCAACACGTGTGGTACTGGCAACCTTTTTTATCTGCATCGAGCTGCTTGTGTACTGCGCTGGCGATGGCCAGTGCTGGATCGAAGCGTTTACTTTCAGCGGCGATGGGCCGAATGGCCTGCCCGCCGGGATCATAATCACAGTATTCCTGGTCACGCGTGTCACTATTGCGCAGCGTCGGATTCGCCGCTTGCGCGTGAAAGGTTGCCCTCAACCAACGTTCAGTGTGCGCGACCTACGCGTAAGATCCGACTTTGTGCTGCCACTAACGGAGGTGCGGCAGGCATGCAACGGATGAATCCGGTGTTCGAGGAGAATCTGAGGCGGACGCAGAATTTAGGGCAAAAGGTTGCCATTCTTTGCGAAACTTCGCAGAGCATCCAGGACGAGCTTCTGAAGCAGCGCAGCGCCGCGTTGAGACGCTGTTCGTCCTTTGGACGCCTTCACGCCCACCTTTGCTGCCACGTTGGACGCTGGACGCTCCACAACGTATGCAAGTTGCGTCAGGCGCACGGCAATCTCGATCTTCTTGTATCACAGGTCTGGACTCCGTACTGTGAGCCGGGGTAGGTGTTGTGAATAAGATCTTGCATCAGGACTGCTGTGCGTTGACAGTTGACATGATCTGTCGACCTGTGCTCGACAGGCTTCGACGATAAACGAGCCATTCCTCGACTTGATGACGGACGTCGTTACGTCTATCATGCATGACGATGGGACGCAGGCTGGTGGGATCCAGCTATTGCGTGGACCAGTAAAGAGGCCTGAACGCATGATGCAGAAGCTTGTTCGAACGTACCGGCGCGACGTTCAGGTACGGCTCCTCAGCCGCTACCTCGCATATCTACCTTCGCTTTGCTTGTCAAGTGACACAGCAAAGTCAGTCCGCATGGTGCTGATGTGGGTGCAAGTCGTGGCCCCAAGGGCGTGCCGCACATTGCTCTTGCTAAGCGGTCCGTGTGTCCTGTGCAGTCGCTTACAGATATAGTGCGTTGCCGCATTCTGACATCGGGGTACGATGATGCATTTAGGGTGCTTGAGGTGCGACACCCGGCCCTCGGACGATACTCCCGCTGCGGGCGAGGGAGCTGACCGACGCCCTTGACCGCAAGGCGCGCAGCTAGCAGCCACTGAGCGCTAACATTTGTGAGCAACGAGCATGGGCAGGCAATTCGTTCGCGTTCGGTCATTGGTCTAGAAGCTGACAATCAAGAGGAGGCAGCCGAATACGTAGACATGTCTAGGAAGGATGCGCTCATCGGCAACTACTTGGATGCCAACTGGGCGGGGCGCGGGAGGCTTTTCCGCATCACGAAGATCCGCAATCGACTTGACCCCGAATACGATGGCTACCAGTCCGCTGGCTACCGCGACATGTCGATCAACGTGGAGGTCTGCGCGAACCCGTGGCGAGTGAGCGTGCTTCTCGCGCGATTCGAGCCCGGGAACATTCGCCTCGTGCCTGCGTGCGCGGATTGGGCGAGCGATGCCCTGCCCTGAACCTTGAATCCTCTCGTGCAGGTCGGTTGGGTCATCCGGGAAGGGGTCGTGAGCATCAAACCCGTGCGCGACTGGGATGACACGCGGTGCGCGCGGCACATTTGTGAGGTGCAGATAATCTTCGGAACGCAGTACGAGAAAATCGACCACGTGGGGTACGTTCAGATGCGGGACACCCAGCACACGTAGGTGCACGGAGTGACGGGCACGCGTTCGACATGCATGGCATGTTGGCTTGTACATTGGACGTCAGCCAAGACACCCATGCACTTTCCCGCTGGTTCAGCCCACCGCCCGGGGGTAGGGCAATGTAGCGAGTGAGTATCGCGCCTTGTAAGAGCGTGAGTGCACTGATGATGACGTTCACTGGGTCTCATGCAAAGCAAGAACCGTGAGTAGTGATGCGATTCCACCAAGTGCAAGCATCCCAAGCAGCCCTGTTGGCCAGCGTACCTCAGGACAAGGACAGCAAATGCTGGAGCAGATGCGTTGAAGGTTGGGTAGACAAGTTCGCACCAAGCAAGAGAACAAGGCAGGAGAAGTGAGCAAGATGGCTGGCCGAGTGGGCCGCACCCCAGCAATAGTTCCAGAGCGCTGAGTGGGTCGCGATGCTTGTCATGCCTACGCTTTGCGGGGACCCGTCGCCATTCGCCGCTTCCGTTTGCGATTCTGCTGCGAAAGGAAGCTTTGCAGTCCCCATAGCCCCGTGCAGCCAAGCTTTGGATGTTTCTCCTCTTGAAAGGATAGGGATTCCTGCCTTGTGATTAGTCGCGCTGTCGTGTGCGCGCGGTTGCGACGCGCTGCCGCGCTGCAACTCCCGCTCCCCCTGTCGCGCACCTTTCAATGACGGAAGGAATGAAAAATGATGACGCAATGACGATTGCGCACATGGCAAGTGGCCTATGCACGCATGTGACTAATATGTGACTCTGAGCGAAGCGCAGGAGACACGCTCTTGGCCACGGGAACGCCAACCATTGGCGGGAGCGGGGGCGGCAATCGCCACACACTGCGCGCATCGGACGGCTAGGGTCCCACCTTGCCACGCTCAGCCCAAGTTTCTTCGTGCGCAGTGCGATGGAGTTCCTTCTTGATGACCTTGTCTTTCGGAAGTGGCGCCTGCGACGCATGCTGCTGCGTCAGCCAGTGGACGCAGTGGTGTGCAAAGTGGAAGAACGGCAGGCTCTGCACCGTCTGCAGCGGCTTTGAGAGCCTCTTGCCGAGTGCGGTAATGCGTTTGTTGATGATGCTTCTCTGCGCCTCCTCGCGTTTCTTCCCCTCCTGCATTTCGCGTGCCGCCTTTTCCAAACCAGCGCCCTCCCTGTGCAGCGCGTCTGCCTCTTTCAAGTTGCCGGCCTCTTTCATGTTATCCGCTTCCGACTGCCCAACGCAACATTTGATGTTACCAGACATGCCCGCTTTTTTCACGTCCGCACTGAGAGCAAAAACAAGAATCGTGGACAGAGGCCCAACGTGAGGATGACGCCGCGCTGAGCGCGCGCCCGACGGCGACCCTACGGGGCGACTACCAGGATCGCTGGGAGGAATCGAACGGACCAAGAGCGCGCCCGCAAATTCTGCATCGCGTCTTGCAATCTTTTTCTCCCTGTCGTTCGCCATGGCGATCATTTTGGCCTCATGCGTCTCGGGGAGCCTGGGCGCAGGAAGCCTGGACGAAGGCCCCGGCGCCGAGACGCCCCGTGATCCCCGAGGTCTATCGCCCTTGAAAGCACCTCTAGTCTCTCCGTGTTCCGTATTCGCGGCTGATGAGACTTCCGAGCTTGCATACGGATTGTCCTTTACCCCATGTCCGATCTCAACCTGACCACTGATTGATGGGCTCCTGGAGGGAACAACTATGAGTTAGTCGGGCCTGCGGACCGTCTGAGAGGCAAGAGAATGGCGTCAAAACTTTGATCACCATGCTCGAACACTGGTGGCTGGAAGGTCATGGGCACATACAGCGGCATCGCAGCTCGATCAACAACGTCTTGTCGTGCCGTCCCAACAGCCCGCCCCCGCCACGTCTGCGGCCTCGCAGCGCGTCTCACCGATGACGAACTTACTTTCCCTGCCCCTCGAGTTTGTTGCTTTTCCAAGTCTGCCTCCTCCGCATTTGCAAGAACCTGGACGGGTCGGACGCTTCCTGAGCCGCAACACCAAGGTTGACAAGCAATGTGGACCCGATCCTGCAAGGCGCGATCGCCGGGTCTACGCACCTTTGCCACCTCAGCCATTGGGCTCAGCCTATTTTGAGCATTGACCTGCACTGAATCGATGCTAGATGTGGAGGAAAGCGCGCTGTGGCTTTCTCGTGCGGCCAGCAAGGTTTGTGACAGCGAATAGCCTTGCTCGTCGATTCTCTCAGGGAAATCGCCACCGCAAAATGCGATGGAGTGCAGCACAAGGGCAAACACTGCAACATCAACACGAAAACGGCATATTCGCATGGTGCGATCAATTTCTACGGCACCATCCGGCCTTTGGACGGGGACCCGTTTACCACCGAAATCTTCTGGTTTCGGTCAAATAGGACGAATCAAAAGCTTTTGGAGCCGTTTCGGCGGCTCAAAGTGTCTCTCGTTGGCTTCGAGGCGCCTGGGCGCGACGGGTGGCGGGTCTCCCGCGCCGTTCTGCTCGATCAGGGCTGGGCGGTGCCTTCTTGCTGTCGATTAAGGCCGTAGCTGAGCTCGGATTAGGCGCTTTTGCTGCGCTCGCGAGGGTTAGATCCGACGTACAAGAAACCGGAAACGCCCCGCTGGCCTGTTGGTGCGCGGAGCCATTACACGGAACACAAGAACCTCTTTCAATTGCCTTCACTATGGTCAGGTGATCTTCCCGGCAGATAAGCTGCCAGAGCGAGCTTCCAGGTCTTTCGTGCGCGGGGGGTCGCGGCTGTGTGCGACCGAGAGCTTTTTGCCCTGATCAAATTGCCCTTGGCAGCCGGCATGATGCTGTTCAGGTGATCGTGGAGCGTCTCAACGAGGGTGAGCATATGTCGGAGGTGAAATTAGCGGGCTCTCTCATCGGAAAAACCGGCATCCAAAGCGTCGTGAAGCCCCTGCAGGTTCGCCGCAATCCCGGATGGCAACATCCCCCTTTGTTCAGCGCATGTTGCGCGAGCGAGCCCTCTGACATTCGCTGAGGGGCAGGAGAACACGCACGTGCGCCACGTAGATCTCGCGTCCAATGGCCTCAACGAGTTCGGCGCGACCAAGATCGCTGAGGTCCTGAGGCTTTCTAGCGGCATGCGCTCTCTCTCGCTCGACGTAATCCCCTCCGGCTTGCATTTCGCGGCCAGGCACCGTGGCCTAATTCTCTCACTCTCGTTGATCAAGAGCATACTGCAGCTCTCCCCGGAAATCTCTCACGTCGCGGTTCTTACGCGTATGCCCCGCAGGACAACTCGATCAAGAACGCAGGCGCGGACGAGCTGGCGGCTGCAATTGAAGTGAACTCAAACCTCAATACCCTGCACCTCTCCCGCAATCGCATCGATGACTCTGGCTGCCAGGTTGTATTCCGCTCTGGCATTTCTCGCGCGCATGCCCTTCATGCAAGCTGCCTCACACTAACGGACACTCCTGTCCACCTCAGCGTCTAGCGGTGGCGCTGCGAAGCAACCGAGCTATCCACACCCTCCACTTGGATCGCAACAACGCGAGTGACGACTTCGGGCGCGAGATGGGCATCACGCTCACGATGAACAAAACCCTGCACACGCTCGACCTGTCGGACAACGACATCAAATTCTCGGGCGCTGCGCATCTCGCACAGGCGATGGCGCGGAACGACACGATCACGTCGCTCAACCTCAGCCGCAACTCGATCGGAAACGAGGGCGCGACGGAGGTCGCCAAAATGCTGGCCGAAAATCGGACGCTGCGCCAGCTGCGCATGTCGTGGAACACCATATCGGACGCTGGTGCGCACGAGCTCGCGGCGGTGCTCCGCACGAACCCCGCGCTCGAGCTCTTCGACGTCGCAGACAACCGCGTCAGCTCCGTCGGCGCGACAGAGCTCGCGCGGGCGCTGCTCGTGAACACGTCGATCCAGTCGCTCTTCCTCTCCGGGAACGGCATCGCCGGGCCCGGCGCCCAGGAGGTTGCCGCCGCGCTGCACGTGAACGCGACGCTGCAGTCGCTCCACCTGGCATGGAACTGCATTGTCGAGCACGGCGCAAAGGCCCTCGCGGACACGCTGTGTGTCAACACCACTTTGACCGTGCTCGACATCTCGGCCAATGGGATCGGCAAGGAAGGCGCCTCGCACGTCTCTCGGGCCCTTACGATCAACTCGACGCTACGTGCTCTGCATCTGCACGGCAACGTGCTCAAGGAGGAGGGCCCGAAGCACATTGCCAAGGCGCTGCAGAACAACAAGGTGCTGGAGTTGCTGGACCTCGACGGCAACGAGATCGGTCCTTCGAACATCAAGGACATCGCCGACGCGCTGCGCGTGAACGTCTCGCTGCAGACGCTAAAGCTTGCTCGCAACAAGATCAACGACGTTGGTGCGTGGGAGCTCGCGGAAGCTCTCAAGCTGAACCGCTCGCTCACGAAGCTAGATCTCACGCGCAATTCGGTGGAGGAGGCGGGTGCCGGCGACCTGAACGAGGCCCTCTGTGCAAACAACGTGCTCCGCGAGTTGCACCTGTCCTACAACCGCATCAAGGATGCCGGTGCGGCTTCGCTCGCCAACGCCATTCGGGTCAACACGACCTTGCACACGCTGAAGCTTGCGGACAACGACATCCCAGAGGCAGGGGCTCTCAAGATCGCCGAGGCGCTCTCCGTGAATTCGACGATTCACACGCTCGACATGCTAGGCAACAGTCTCACGAAAAAGGTGGAGGACTTGCTCGATAAGATTGTGCGCAACACAAGCGCGTACGTGCGCATCCCGTCCGAGTTCCAGGAGGCTCTGTGCATGGCCTTGCACTCCAGGCTTGGAGCTGAGCCGGATTGCTGGGTCCGCATCCTCGACGAGAGCCTCGTGATGATGGTAATTGAGTCGTCGACTGTCGCGGCACCGCGCAAATTCCAGTTCTGAGCGTGGCTTCAGTGGGGCGCGGGTGGGCGCGGGGACGGAGCGAGTGCTCGTGCATGGGGCGCAGCGAAGATTGGTGGGTGCTGGCGGACCGTCGGTAGTTTGCACGTTCGATTATTGAATGCGCTAGTTGACACTCAAAGATGTCTACTCTAGACATTCCAACCTCTACTTCGCTGGTCCACAGACACTTGTTGCACCCAAAGAGCTGCGCCCACATTGAAGCAGTCATGCTCCTCCCATCGCCGCAAGCCCAGCCAGGCCATCCAGCGCCTGAGGTGCGCGCAGTGGACCAGTATCGCACCAAGCGCGCGGAGCGGCCACGCACTAGGGACCTCTCCCGCCGGCCCCTGGATACTGCGAACTGCCCCCCAGCGCGCGGTGCCGGTGCTCCAGCTGGGCCTCCACGACCTGTTGAGACGCCGCAAACGCTCAGCTCGCACCAGCAGTCTGCAGCGCGGCCGGCCTCCAAGCGCGGAACAGCGGAGCAGGGCGCCGGGGCGGGAGCCAGGGCAGGGGCGGGGCGCGCGGCGCACCGAGAGGGAGTGCGCGAGCTCCTCCGCGTTGCCGTCGACGAGCTGTAGGAGGTCGAACCCCGTCGAGAGCTTCGTCTCGACCTGCGACATGGTGCCCCCGACGTCGCCGTGCATGTCGCGCGCGGTGCGCACCTCCCGCACCATCCCGTCCACTCGCGCCGAGACGGCCTCGTACTCGTCCTTGCACTCCATCGCGAGGCGGAGCGTGTGGTCGGCCGGCGAGGACGCCATCGTGGCGTTTGCGTCGCCGCCGCCGCCCGGGAGGCTATTGAGGCCCTCTTCGCACCAGCGCACGAGGGCCTCGAGGTCCTGCTGGTCCCGGTCCAGCCGCCCGAGCTTGTGCCGCGTGTCCTCGTGCAGCCGCGCGAGCACAGCAATCTGTCGGGCGGGGCCGCAGCGCAGTCAGCCCAGCGGTGCGAGCCCCTCAGTGCGAGCACTCGCGGCACTGCGAGCGGCAGGCAGCTCGTCTCCGTGTTCTCGCGAGGGCAGGTCTGGCGCAGGGGTGCGGGCCATCGGATGGGGTGCTGATTCAGTGTTCGTTGGGGGGGCTCTCCTGCTGCTGTAGGCCATATATGGTCTCGTTGTTGGAGAAAATGACCTTGTCCCACTCCGTCATGCGTTCGACCTGCTCGTAAAAGGTCTGCGAGTACACCTCGAGATCGGAGTGCCAATCGTACATGATGCTTTGAACAGTCTGTTCGTCCTTCAAGAGGTCGACACGCTCAGAGGTCGCCACGCTCGCCGCCCCCAAACTGGAGCCGACAGCAGCTGTCGATGCTGCTGCACCAGTGGGCTTGGGCGCCCCAAAGCCGAAACCGCCCCCCGACGCTGCGCTCGATGCCGCCGGAGCTGCGCTCGATGCCGCTGGCGCCGCCCCGAAGCCGAAACCGCCCCCCGACGCTGCGCTCGATGCCGCCGGAGCTGCGCTCGATGCCGCTGGCGCCGCCCCGAAGCCGAAACCGCCCCCCGACG
>Ga0115567_10000739_pt1 | contig 32176 bp, 28 predicted proteins | sample COGITO_mtgs_1204_2_FD_88679 | JGI IMG/M metagenome (GOLD analysis project Ga0115567, IMG submission 88679) | Pelagic marine microbial communities from North Sea - COGITO_mtgs_120412 | ecosystem: Environmental > Aquatic > Marine > Epipelagic | place: Germany:Helgoland, sampling site Kabeltonne...
ATATATGGTTGAGCTGACACAACATGATCGCCAAGATATTTACCAACAATTACATGATAAAGGGGTAGGGGTGAATGTGCATTATATCCCTATCCACTTACATCCTTATTACCAGCAGCTGGGTTTTAAGCAAGGCGATTTTCCTGTGTCTGAGCACTTTTACCAACATGCCTTAACTCTGCCATTGTTTCCAAGCTTAACTGGTGCAGAACAAACAAAGGTGATTGATACGCTACACCAGGTGCTTTTGTGAATATCGCCATTATCCCTGCCCGTGGCGGCAGTAAACGAATTCCCGGTAAAAATATCAAAAATTTTGCGGGTAAGCCGCTTATCGCATATTCCATCGAGGCAGCCAAAGCGTCAGCTGTGTTTGATAAGATTATAGTTTCGACTGACAGCGAACAGGTGGCAGAAGTAGCAAAGGCCTACGGAGCCGATGTGCCTTTTATTCGCCCCGAGTCACTTTCAAACGATATGATTGGCACAAGGCCTGTGACTAATCACGCCATTGATTTTTGTATTGAAAATTTTTATAAACCCGAATTTTGTTGTTGTATCTACGCCACAGCACCATTTTTAGAGGCTAAATATCTGCAGCAAGGGTTAGATTTACTTAAACAGCATAGTGAAAAATCTTTTGGGTTTTCTGTCACGAGTTTCCCTTTTCCGATACAGAGAGCTTTGAAAATAAACGCTGGGGGCATGGCTCCGATGTTTCCTGAAGATATCGGTAAACGCTCCCAAGACTTAGAAGAAGCCTACCATGATGCAGGCCAATTTTATTGGGGTAGAACCGATGCTTATTTATCTATAAAAAAGATTTTTAGTCACCACAGTTTGCCTGTGGTTTTGCCGCGGCATTTAGTGCAGGATATCGATACACCTGAAGATTGGTTGCGAGCAGAATTGATGTATAAAGCTTATGTTGCGGGGCAAAAAAGTGAATGAATTGCTACAAGATAAAACTGAAAAAGTGTTGTTGATCAGGATGTTAAGTTCCGGTGACGTGTGTTCTATTGGTCTGCCCGTACTGCGCTATTTTCAAAAAAGCTTGCCAGACGCAGAGATACACTTTTTAACCTTTGGTGATGGCGCTGAGTTGCTTAAAATAGCCGAGCCGAGTGTGCAGATTAAGCATATAACAGCGCAGCAGTGGCCGGATGATTTTTTCCTGGCTATGGAATCATTCTTAGGGCTAGCGGAACAGATTGTGGGCGAGAACTACAGTCAAATAATCAATTTAGATACCACCTTTATGCCGTGTTTTTTGGCGCGATTTCTGGCTGATGCCGGTGAGCCAGTCAGTGGTAATTATTTGAATCAGTCGGTTCAGCAGTTATTGCAACAAGTCCAAGATAAAAGCTTGCAAGCTGACTACGTGAATTCTAGCCAGGCATTTATGGGCAGCTCCTTTGTTAATATGCATAAATGGTATGGCCGCTGGTGGCAATACGATGTTGAAGGTGAGGGCGGCTACCCAGAGTTTTATTTAACCAAATGCTGTGGTTTGGTCGACGATAAATTGCAGCAGAGTATTGTCGTCAGCCCTGACAAACGCTTGGCTAAAAAAGCTAAAGCCAGTAAAGTGATTGCTTTGTGTTTTGGTCAATCTGATGACGGATACCTTTATCCCTACGCAAACCGTTTAAAAAAACTGTTAGAACAAAAAGGTTTTGTTGTTTGGGATGACGAAGACGCTAAAGGCGATATTCGTTCACTTTTAAAAATGCTCACCGCCAGTGATCTAATGCTATGTAAACCCAGTGCACATCGCTGGTATGCACAAGCGGTTGAGTGTGCAACATTGTTGATCAGTGGGGTCAGTGAGCCTGCGTTGTTAATGCCTGAATTTGCTACAGACCCAGTGACGCCCTGCATGCAACATGGCGTCCATGAAAATAATATTGGTTCAGTGTGCAACTGCGACAAACCTGAGGATTTGCTGGAGAGTATCGAGTCGATTTTTGTCCATCTAGCAGGGCAACAAGATGCATGACATAAAAATAGGTGAGCGCAGTATAGGTGCAGATTTTCCGCCCTTGGTTATCGCTGAACTTAGTGGTAATCACAATCAACAACTAGACCTGGCCATGGACATGGTGGAGGCGGCTGCGAAGGCCGGTGCTCATGCCATAAAGTTGCAAACCTTTACCGCAGATAGCATGACCTTAGACGTAGACAGCGAACATTTTGTCATTCAAGAAAAAGACAGCCTATGGCAAGGCCAGTCTTTACATGGATTATACCAAAAAGCCGCCACACCTTACGAGTGGCACAAGCCATTGTTTGATAAAGCTAAGTCTTTGGGAATGCTGGCATTTAGTTCGCCATTTGATGAACAGGCTGTGGATTTTCTAGATGATTTGAATGTGCCTTGTTTTAAAATTGCTTCATTCGAATTAACCGATTTACCGCTTATTCGCAAGGCTGCAAGCAAAAAAAAACCACTTATACTGTCTACCGGTATGGCCAGTTTAACCGAGATTGAGCAAGCCGTGAACGTCGCTAAACTCGCTGGTTGCAACGATATTATTTTACTAAAATGTACTAGTACTTATCCGGCTCAGCCTACTCAATCCAATATTGTTACTATCCCCCATTTACGCCAGGCTTTTGGCTGCCAAGTGGGTTTGTCTGATCATACCGCTGGTATTGGTGTGTCGGTTGCAGCTGTTGCATTAGGTGCGACGGTAATTGAAAAACATTTTGTATTAGACAGACAAGCGGGTGGTGTAGATGCCGCTTTTTCCTTAGAGCCAGATGAACTAAGCGCATTGGTGTTAGAAACTCAAAGAGCTCACCAAGCTTTAGGGCAAGTTAAGTATGGTGGCACTGCAGCAGAGGAGACATCCAAGCAGTATCGCCGTTCTATTTATGTGAGTGAAAATATTCAACAAGGACAAATGTTAAGCCCGCAAAACCTACGAATAGTGCGCCCAGCTTTTGGATTGGCTCCTAAAAATTGGGACAAGGTATTGGGTAAAGTCGCTAAACAAGCATTGGCTAAAGGCACGCCGTTAGATTGGTCGATGTTTGAGTGATGTCTTGATGCGCGTCGTTTTTAGAGTTGAAGGCCAACCCAGTACTGGGCTAGGTCATATAATGCGTTGTATGGCGTTAGCCCAGAGCTTGATAAAATGCGGGCATGAGGTGTTTTTTTTCATGTCTCAGGGGTCACAGCAGTTTTGTGAGAATAGAACCGATTGGCCAGGAGCAATTTTACCTATTGCTGATATGGATAAAAACGTAGAGCCCGAATGGTTAAGCAAGCAATGTACAAATTTACAAGCCGATTGGTTAGTGCTTGATGGTTATCAGTTTGAACAAGCGTATCGCCAGTCACTGCAATCAAAGGCGTTTAAGTTAGCCGTTTTTGATGATATGAATAACAGCGGTGCGCTATATGCCGATATGGTGATCAACGGTGCGCCTAATGCGGGTCTTAATGGTTATCAACTTACCGCGCCCAACGCGTTGATGGCAATAGGCCAGGACTATCAAGTGTTAAGGCAGGAATTCCTGCAGCTTAGCAACACGAAATGGTCTAAACGTAAAAACCTAACTCTGATGTTCGGGGGCAGTGATCCCACTAAATTAACGATTTTGCTGTTGCAATCTCTGAGTAAAGTTAATGCTACTATACCTATCACCATTATTACCGGTGCCGCTTATGATGGACTCCATGAGTTAGCTGATTTAATCAAAAACAGCGAGTTGCATATTACCCATCTGCACGACTGCCAAGATATGGCTAAGGTCTTAGGCAACAGTAAATTAGCCATTTCAGCAGCAGGGGGCAGCCAGTTTGAGTTGTTAGCTTGCGCTACGCCATCAATATTAGTGGTGGTGGCTGAAAACCAAAAAAGTGCCAGTCAAGAGGCTGCAACTCAAGGCTGGTGTCGGGTAGTTTATAGCGATGACCTAAGCGCTGATGAACTAGTCTTACAGTGTTTGTCATTGTGGCAACAACCAGAGTTGTTAGACACTATGCATCAACAAGCCTTGTTATATCCTGCGGTTGATGGAGCGCAAAATATTGTTGAGTTAATGTCTGAGCAAAAAATGCTAAGTGATAACCGGCAATGAAAACAGCGATACCTGAGCATGCTTTTAAGTCTTTGCGTAAAGAACACTTAGCGTTAGTGTGGCAATGGCGAAATAGCCCAAGAATAATGCAAAACATGCATAATAATGCCCCAGTAAAATGGCAAGAACACTGTGCTTGGTTTGAAAAACTTCAAGATGATAACACCCGTCAATTTTATGTTTTTTTGCAAAATCAGCGCCCCATAGGTGTGCTTAATTTTTCAGATATGCATACGCCTACGCCAGAGTGGGGCTGTTATCTAGGTGAAACCAATGTGTGGCCGGGAAGTGGTATTATATTAGAACTGGCGGCTTTAGATTTTAGCGCCAAGCATAGTCAATTTAGTCATCTGTTGGCCCAAGTTTTGTCGTTTAATCATGCCGCGAATAAAATGCATAAAGTGTTTGAATATGAACAAGTTAACCTTGAAAAAGGCGGTCAGCGTAACGGCTTAGATTTTGATATACACTATTACAGTTATGAACTTAAGCAGTGGCCTCAAATGCGTGACAAAATACTCGCAAAATTACCTAAAAACATTGCCCTTGCGGCGGCTAATATTCAATTTTTATCAATAGATTAGAAGAATAACAATGACCCACTTAGAACAACAAATTAGACAAGCCATGGAGCAGGTAGCTGAATTGAGCGACTGCACATTAGTCGAGCCAATTGCGGCCAATACTTTGTTACTTGAGTGTGGTTTAGACTCCCTTGGTTATGCCATGTTAGTGGCGCAACTAGAAGAGGACTTGGGGTTTGACCCTTTTACTGAGTTAGAAGTCGATATTTACCCTAGTACCTTTGCCGAATTTTTAGCTATTTATCAACAATGTGCCAATAGCCACTGATCCCATCATGCCAAGCCTGATACAGCAATTAGATAATCTGCCTAAAACTGCAGCAATAACCTGTGCTGGTAAACACAGTTTACTAGCAGACTTGATGAAAAATGCGGCTCAAATTAGGCAACAGTACCCCCAGCTTTGTCAGCGTACTATCGCTATAAATTATACCAATCTGCCCGAGTTTGTCTGTGCTCTGCTGGCTTTTGATGGCTGGTGTTCAGGGATTTATTTATGCCCTCCTAATGTTTCAGTACCTCAGCAAGATATAATACACTGGCCACTAAAGACTAAAAATAAACTAACTAACTCAAATCTACACACTGCGTCTCCAAGGAGTGTCCAGACAACTTGGTATTTGGCCACATCAGGTACCACAGGAGAGCCAAAATGGTTTTCCCATTCTTTTTTATCTTTAACCGCTAGCAGCAAGCACAGTCATAAGTTGCAGGCCTTGTGCTGGGGATTACTGTATCAACCCTTTAGGTTTGCCGGGTTACAAGTGGTATTGCAGGCCTTATTAAGTGGTGCTGATTTAGTGGATGCTGCTGACTACGAGCCTCTTGCTCAAATGGCTGTATTAAAACTAGGTGATGTCACTGCAGTATCTGCTACCCCCAGTTTGTGGCGCCAGTTATTAATGACAGGACAATTAAGCGAATTAGCGCTGAGGCATATTACTTTGGGCGGAGAAATTGCCGACCAAAGTGTATTGGATAACTTAAAACGTGTGTTTCCTAAGGCAAAATTACGTCACATTTACGCTTCGACAGAAACAGGAGTCGGCCTTGTGGTCAGTGACGGCTTGGCTGGTTTTCCGGTTAAATGGCTTGAAGACCCATCACAATCGGTATCTTTGAAAGTGTCAAAGCAGCAACATTTGCTGGTTAAACCCCCTCATCAAATCTGCCAAACATTGTCTGCACAAACCGATACCCAAGGCTACGTGGATACCCTCGATAGTGTTGCAGTCAAAGACGATAGAGTGTTATTTATGGGGCGCTCTACAGGGGTGATCAATGTGGGAGGTAATAAGGTGTATCCAGAGAAGGTAGAGCAAGTGATATTGCAATGCCCTGCTATTAGCCAAGCCAAGGTGTACCCTAAAAAAAGCCCAATGATGGGAGAGTTAGTAGTGGCAGATGTGACGGTGATTGATGCTGGCGACCCGCAAAGTGTTAAACAACAAGTGCTGGCGATATGCAAAAATAATTTGCAACGCTTTGAAATACCTATCAAAATCAAGATCGTGAGCAACATTGCTCCGGATCCCAGTGGCAAGTTAAACAGGAAACAACAGCATGACTGATTACGTGATAGTAACAGGTGCAAGCAAAGGCCTAGGATTAGCTATTTGTCAGCATGCTGCAAAGCAGGGATATGGCGTGATTGCCATTGCAAGGCAACTTTCTGAACCCTTTAAAGCACTCCAGCAAGCTTACCCAGACCTAGTCAACTTCCACGCTGCTGATTTAGCAGACTTAGACAAACTATCACAACTGTGTAAGTTGCTTATCAAACAATACGGCCGACCGTACGCCTTAATTAACAACGCTGCCGCAGGCCATGACGGTGTACTGGCGACTATGCCCAATTCTGCGATTGAACACTTAATGCGTTTAAATATTCAAGCGCCTATTTTACTCAGTAAATACTTAGTCCGGTCGATGTTATTGAACCGTAAAGGCCGGATCATCAATATATCTTCTATTATTGCTAAAACAGGCTTTAACGGCTTAAGTGTTTATGCGGCCAGCAAAGCCGCATTGGAAGGGTTTAGCCACTCTTTAGCCCGTGAAGTGGGCAAAGCAGGGATCACCGTCAATTGTGTGGCACCTGGCTATATGCAAACCGATATGACCAGTAGTTTGCAGGGCGAAAAATTAGAAAGTGTTAAGCGGCGCAGCCCACTAGGTAAATTAGCCACAGTGGACGATGCAGCGGCCATGGTGATCTATCTGCTTGGCGAACAAGCCTCGGCCATTACCGGCACTGTGATGACTGTGGATGCGGGGAGTACGGCATAAGTGTTAACCTTAGTCGAAATTAAAGTCGATACGCCGCTAGCCGATATCAATACTATTCAAGTCTAACAAAACTCTATTTATAAGAAGTGTAAATTATGCAAATGCATTCAACCAAACAACCAAAAATTGTAATATTTGGCGCGAGTTTATCCGGTTGTTCTGCATTGATAGGTATATCCGAACTATATGATGTTTTGGCATTTGTCGACAATGACAGTAAAAAACAAGGCATGAGTATTCAAAATATACCAATCATCTCTCCTTCTGAAATAGTCGGTTTAAAGCCAGAAAAAATTTTGATAGCCAGTGAGTTTTTTGAACAAATACAGCAACAGTTGAAACAGTTGGTGCCAAACATAGAGATGGAAGTGTTACCGGCAAGACTGATTAAGCCAATGCAGCTAAAAAACTCCCATCGACAAGGGCAAACTGCGGTGGACTTGTTGTTGATGTTGTCCAAAAATTTAAAATCCCAGCAGGTGCCTCATTATATTGATGCAGGCACTTTACTCGGCGTCTATCGAGACAATGCATTGATACCTTGGGATGATGATTTAGACTTTGCTGTGAACGCCGATTATCTGACCCACACCATTAAAGTGATAGAGCAGCTATTACCCAATATGCGAGAAATAACTGGCATCACTTGGACCTTAGAGCAATATATTAATCAACAGACATATGGGACTGTGCCGATAGGTGCCATTCGTGCACTCAAGTTGTTACCCACTAATAATCGAGATACTTTCCCCGGCATTGATTTTTTTGTTAAATATATTCAAGGGCAAGATATGGATTATTGTTTATCCTCCCGTGGATTCCGTATGCCATCTAGGCACTTTAGCCATACCCACAGCCATGAGTTTGTTGGTGGATTAGTTTATTTGCCCCATGCAGTGGAAGAGTACCTAACAGGTCATTATGGTGATTGGCAAACGCCACAAAAAGACTGGTCACTAAGTGAGATTAAATCTGCCACGGTTTTTAAGAGTCAAAGCTTATGAAAACAGTGATTACATACGGTACTTTTGATTTATTACACGTAGGGCACGTGAATATGTTGGAGCGTTTGGCTGAGTTGGGAGACAAGTTAATTGTCGGTGTGTCTACTGACGAGTTCAATTTGCTAAAGGGCAAACATAGTATTTATTCTTTCCAAGAACGTGCGCAAATTGTTGGTGCGCTAAGGTGCGTAGATACCGTTATAGCTGAAACCAATTGGCAACAAAAGCAGCTAGATATTGAAACATATAATGTTGCTATATTTGGCATCGGTTCTGATTGGGAGGGGAAGTTTGATAATCTAAAAGCTAGCTGCGAAATTATTTACTTACCACGCACCGAAACTATATCCACCACCAGTATTAAAAGTTCATTGTCTAATATTGACACAGCAGCTATCCAAAAAATAAAGCAAGGATTGGACGGTGTATTGGATGTTGTTAAGGCGTTGGAGTAATTAAAATATGAATCGTTTATCATATAAGGAAACCGTCACAAATGATGTACAAAACAATTTCCCAATTGATTTTGTCATTTTGTGGGTAGACGGCAACGATCCAGAACACCAACGTAAAAGGTCTAAATACTTGTCAGCGTTCCAGCTTGAGTCACTCGAAAATGCAGAGCAATCGACAGATTTAAAACGTTTCGTTCAACATAATGAACTAGTGTATTGCCTGCGGTCAATTAAGCAACATGCTCCTTGGTATAGAAAAATTCATTTGGTGACAGATAATCAGATCCCGGAGTTTTTAGATAGACGCAAATTGAATTTGGATCGTATTGAAGTTGTAGATCACAAAGAGTTATTTCAAGGAAATGAAGATTTCTTGCCCACATTTAATACGCGTTGTTTAACTACCATGATGTGTCATATTCGAGGCTTAAGTGAACATTTCATCTATGGTAATGATGACATGATGTTAGGCAGTGCAGTGACTAAAAATTTCTTTTATGAAAAAGGTAAGGCAGTTATTTATGCCGAGTGGGGTAGCGTTGAGAAAGGTACCCCTTTGACCCTTCATCAACTAGGCATAATTAAGGCTGGGCATTTGATAGGTTTTGATGAGAATCGATTTCTTAATTTAAGCCACGGTTTTCAACCATTACTTAAGTCTTCTATGGTTGAACTGGCTGAATGCTATTCAAAGGAATTTAGCAACAACATTCGCTACAAATTTAGACATGAATCGCAGTTTTTACCTGAGTCGTTATTTAATCATTATGCTATCAATAGCGGCAAAGGAATTTTAAAGAGTACTGAACCTATGGTGCATTTTAGTTTTGAGCTCTGTCGTACAGGTACTCCAGAAAAGGTTGCGTTTTTGTTTGGACTTATCGAGCAAGGTAAGCGAAAAATGTTCTGTTTGAATGAGTTCCAATCTCTGTTTTTGATATTTCCACAAGTAAAGGAATATCTTGCACTTATTTGTGGGCCGGCTTTATTGAGTGAAATAGCGCGCAAGCGAGAGGAAACTTATGCTTAAAGCAAAAATGTTAGCGTTTTCTCAGTCGTTGGAATTGAGTAAAGCTCATCCTTATTTTTACAAGGGAATGGTAGAGCCCAACTATTCTACTTTTGCAGAACAATTTGATCTGACAGTTGAGGATAATTTCGACAATCCAGCAGAAAGTATCAGTAGAGTGCAGCCTGATATCATCATGCTCGATCCTGGTCCAGCCGTGCAACGAGTACCTTTACCGGATGCCAACGCTTTAAAAACGGCAGCGGCATCGCGGCCGATTATTGTTTATAGTACTTTGGACGCTCATTATCATAGTCATCATGCTATCGCTAAATATCTCGATATGCTGCAGCCAGAAGCTATTTTTAGCCACGACTTTTACCATGATTATTTCCCTGAGAAATGGCGCAATAAGCAGATTTTTGTTCCTAACAGTTATAATCATAAACTGTTTCGAAATCTCGATATAAAGAAGGATATTATGTGTGGATTCTACGGAGCCGTTTTCTTCGGTTCTGGCAGTTATCCATGGAGACAAAGAGTTGCTGCGAAAGTTGTTCCGGAATTTCCATCATGCATTTTGCCAAGGCCTACGGGGTTGCGGGATCATGGAATAATTGGCGAACCTTTTGTAAAAATTATGAATCGAACGCAGTTTATTTTTGGCTGTACCAGTTTAAAAAACATCCCAGTTAAAAAATTATTTGAAGTGCCGGCTTGTGGTGCAATGTTGATGACCAACGAGTCAACAGTTTTGCAAGATTTGGGTTTTAAAGATAAGGTAAATTGTTGTTTTGTAGATACAAATAATGTGCTTCAGACAATCAGATTTTATCTGGATAATCCAGAAGTGTATGCAGAAGTGGTGGCTGCTGGGCAGGAGTTGGTTGAAACACAGCATCGCTCGTACCACCGTCAGCATATTTTAAATTGGTGGCATGCGTACAGAGCCAAAAAAAATGCTTGTCAGATAATGCAGAGCAATGTGATAGGAGAATTTATTGAAATCGAAATGCACCAGGCTCAGAAACCTTTAATAGTGACTCCCAAAAGTAGTATCACCAAGGCCCTTATAAAGGCAAGAAAGGCATGGCTATCTTTAGATTATCAAGGGGCAGCAGATGCATATTTAGCTGTTGTAGCAGTGTATCCTTTGATGGCAGAAGCGGTTATTGGCGCAGTGGGCTCATTACTTATTCAAGGTCAGTTATTAGTGGCTAAGCAACATCTAGAAAAATATTTTACTATGATGAAAATGCGTGGAGAGTATGTTGAGTATAGTGTGCAACTAATACTTTATGCTGTGTTGTTACATCTAAGGTTATCTGAATACGATAAAGCAAGGCAGTTATTGAGCCAGCATAGTTTGTCTGCGTTAATTGAATATGTTGAACAGCCTGAAAAGTTGTTGGACAGCATATTAGCGCTGCCCGATTTAGATGATTTTGATTATTCACAAACTGTCATTGCGCCGGCAAATCGTGAGTCGCATTTTCGTATGGTGTTGGGACTACAAGTAGATTTTGAACTTCCATCTCAGCAGATGTTGTAACGGTTGTGTCTTCATCAATATGAGCAAAGTTCTTTTATGCTTCACCTGTGTTTGATCACTTTATGCCTTTAGAAAACGAGCAAGAGGCCGTTGATGTTAAATAAAATTAAGCAGTTACTTTTTAGAACTGACTTAGAAAAGTGGCCAATAAAGCTTAGTCATCACGCTAAATCCTCGGTTTATATTTATGGCGCTGGTCAGCTTGGCATAGAGTTGGCCATTATCTGTGAACAAATGTCTATAGAGGTCAAAGGTTTTTTCGATAGGGGATCCCATGGCAACACATTATGGCCTAACATCCCAGTATTGCAGATTGACGCGCTGTCTCAATTTGAAAACGAATTAGTATTAGTCACAGTAGTCAAAGATCGCGATGCACTGTTAAAACAGCTCAGGAAGGACTACGGAGCATTAGTTTTCCTATGAGATATTTGTTTGTTACTAAGCGCTCAGGAACACAATTTGTAGATTGGCTTAAAGATGAGTTACTTGGGGCTAACCCTGACTTAAAAATCGATGTTTTTGTACTTAATAATCCACTCAAGCAAAAACTTCAGCGCTGGATGTCTGAATCAACAGCAAACAAATTATCGCTCTACATATATTTGTTACTTTCAACGGTTTTCAAAAACAAAAAATATAGCACCGTCAGCCTACACTTTGCTCAGCTTGATTATTTACCCTTGTTGCCTATATTTCGACAGTTTGCCCACAAGTTTAGTCTTGTAACTTGGGGCAGTGATTTTGCAAAAGCCTCAAATGAGATGCGGCAAAAACTTCGCCCCATTTATCATTTTTGTGATTCACTGATTTTCACCAATGATGAATATGCAAAACAAGCACAATTAGCCTATCAAGTTAACCCAAAGAAGTGTTTCCTTTGTCGATTTCCTCTGGGCACCTTGTCGACAATAGAGGCGCTGGAGAAAACTGAAACGCCCGAACAATCAAAGCAGGCTTTGTTTTTGCCAACAGATAAAAAAATGATTGTTTGTGGCACCAATGCAAGCCCAGCGCAACGCCATGATCTCATTATCGATGAGATCATTAAGATGCCTAAGGATGTCCTGCAGAAGTGTTACTTTGTTTTTCCGATGACATACCCTCTAGGGAAATTTGCAGCACAAATACAAGCAAGGCTAAAAAATGTGCCTATTGATTCTGTGGTGATTAATCGCCTTGTGAGTAATCGAACTGTAGGGCGCTTGCGTCGCAGCACGGATATACTAATTAACATTCAAACAGATGATCAATTAAGCGGTGCGATGCAAGAGTCATTGTTTGCAGGGGCACAAGTTATTACCGGAACTTGGCTTCCATATGAACAATTTGAAGTGCTCAATGGCCTCCATCAAGTCGCAGATGTAGATAAATTAGCTGAGTGTTTACAATTAGTATTAGCAGATAAGTACTCTAAAGAAGATCAACAACAAGCAAGAACAAAAATATGTGAAATTAGTCACAACAGTAGAATGTTAGAAAGTTGGGTTTTAGCATTAGCAAATGATTCAATGTAATTACGCTATTTAAGGAATAAACTTTTATTACACTGCCGTAAAGTTGTACTAAATATAAGATGCAGCTTGTGGCTGAAATCGGAACCTTATTTGTTACTTTTTATTGCCTAAAGAGCTCGTCTAGCAACATCGTTCTTGGGGGCACTCCGAATCAGCGTGGCGCTCACTTTCTGAGCGACTGACTTTTTGATTATAGCAACTAAAAGTAAGCGTCCTGCAAGCCCCACGTTTCTGTAGCTGATTTAGCAGCTAGGTGAGACCAACTAAAGTATCTTCATTTTATAAGGATTAGTAGTTTACGCCTTCACCACGTTCTCAACATCAAAGCCATACACACCTCGTGTATCTACGATCACTTTGGCGTGTTTTTGGATTAAGTCGTAATCAAAATCGTCGTGGTCGGTGGCCAGTAAAATCAAATCATATTTGGCAATGGACTCAGCGGATATATCAACACTGTCCATGTCGATATTGTACTTCCTCATTTTTGGTAATTTTTTGGTCCAAGGATCAGAGTAATCAACCTCGGCACCTTTATCCATCAGCATTTTTAGGATTTCAACCGAAGGTGACTCGCGCATATCATCAACGTTCTTTTTATAAGAAGCACCCAATATTAAAATATTGCTGCCTTTTATACTTTTACCAAAGTCATTTAATGCGTCGGCTACTTTAGTCACTACCCATTTAGGCATGTCGCTGTTGATTTCGCCCGCCAATTCAATAAAGCGTGTGTTTAAGCCGTATTCTTTAGCTTTCCATGTTAAATAAAAGGGGTCAATTGGAATGCAGTGGCCGCCCAAGCCAGGGCCGGGATAATAGGCTACAAAACCAAAAGGTTTAGTGGCTGCAGCGCGTATCACCTCATGAATATCGATGCCCATTTTATCGGCAATAATTTTCATTTCGTTGACTAGGCCTATATTTACCGCACGGTGAATATTTTCGAGTAACTTGGTCATTTCGGCGGTTTGGGTGCTGCTGACAGGTACAACTTGGTCGATGATTTTTTCGTAAAGAGCGATACCCACCTCAAGACAAGCTTTAGTCGAGCCACCCACCACTTTAGGAATGGTTTGGGTATTAAATTGTGTATTGCCTGGGTCTTCACGCTCGGGCGAATACACTAAGTAGAAATCTTCACCTATGGTAAAGCCTTTACTTTCAATTAGCGGCTTAAGCACTTCTTCAGTGGTACCCGGGTAGGTGGTGCTTTCAAGACACAATACCTGACCTTTAACTAAATACGGCAGCAGCGATTGTATGGTATCAACAATAAAAGAAAGGTCTGGCTCTCGATATTTATTGAGTGGCGTTGGCACACAAATGATAACGGCATTTACCTCGCTAACACGCGAAAATTCAGTAGTAACTGAAAAACCATTGTCCGTTGCTCTTTTTATAGTATCCGCGCTAAATTGTTTAATGTAAGTTTGGTTGTTGGCAATTTTTTGTACTTTTGATTCATCAATATCAAAACCTAAAACGCTAAAGCCACATTCGGCAAACCTTAAAGCCAATGGTAAACCTACATACCCTAGACCTATTACTCCTACCTTTTGCATAATTTTCTTCCAGTATTATTTTTAGCGCTACATTACCAATCAAAGTAAACACCATGCGGTTTGGTTTGAAAATTTTTTCGATTAAAAAAAACTGCTACGAAACAACCAAGCTATCAAATTCACTTTTGTATCTAATCTTTAACTCAATATTATCCTATTCAAGAAAATCCATTTGAAATTTAATTATTTAATATCAATAACTTATTCTTTAATTTTTACACTCTATCAAATTAATTTAAATGTTGCTGTTGGTAAGAAATTTAAAGTAACTCACGCAACCTTAATTCGAATTATTGGTTAAAAGTGCGGTCATTATTTGATGCTGAGCACCGTTTGCATTTAAATAAGCATGCATAGGTAAGCTAAATACCCGTCTAGCTAATGATTCTGCTACTGGCAGCGAAACACCTTTCGACACCTCTGCAAATGCGGTTTGATGATGCATACATTTTCCGTAGTAAATAACACTGGGGATATCATGCTTCTTTAAAGCACTTAGGCACTTATCGCGATTATCATCCACAAGTGTGTACTGCGCCCAAGAGCTATAAAAACCATCTGGTACTTGTGGGGACGCAAACTTTTCACCAAGTAAAGTTGTGTAGCAATTTGCCACGGCATTTCTTTTAATTAGTTCATCGGGGAATACCGCAAGTTTTTCTAGCAAAATTGCTGCTTGAATGGTGTCTAGTCGGCTATTTACACCAATTCGAACATTATCGTATTTATCTTGGCCTTTGCCATGTACTCGATACGAGCGCACTAATTCGGCGTATTCATCATTGTTGGTAAACACTGCACCACCGTCGCCGTAGCAACCCAGTGGTTTTGCAGGGAAAAAACTTGTGGTGGCGATATCACCAAAACTGCCCGCTTTTTGATTATCAATGCTGCCGCCAAATCCTTGGGCAGCGTCTTCTAATAGGATCAAACCATACATCTTCGCTATTTTTTCAAGCTCAGGATAGTTTGCTGGCAAACCAAATAGATCGACGGCAATGATCACTTTTGGGGTTAGCTTTCCTTCGTCAATGGTGCGCTGGATGCGCTTTTCTAAATCAACAGGGCAAATATTAAAAGTCGTGGGGTCAGAGTCGACAAATACGGGTGTAGCACCCATTAGAGCAGGCGCTTCGGCCGTTGCAAAAAACGTAAAAGTGGGGCAAAAAACGGCATCATCCGCTTTGACTTCCATGGCCATTAACGCAAGCTGTAGGGCATCGGTTCCGTTAGCGCAGCTTATTGCATGTTTTACGCCAACATAGTCTGCAAGTTTTTCTTCTAACTCTTGCACCTCAGGGCCCATTATATAGTGGCCGTGGTCGAGCACAGTTTGAATACGCTTATCGATCTTAGTTTTTAAATGCTGATATTGCGCCTGTAAATCTATGAACTGCATGGCTTATTTCGCTTCTTTGGTCACAACATTGTTGTTTAAACGGTAAATAGCTTGAGTATGAATACAGCGCGCACTACCAGTGCCGCTTAAAGGTAAGTCAAGCTGCTCACCAAACTCACTCATCCAGCCAATTTGTTTGCCAGGCACACCCACTACAAGGGCATAATCGGGTACATCGTTATTAATAACGGCCCCAGCCCCCACAAACGAAAATTGCCCAATGGTTACCCCGCACACTATGGTGCAGTTTGCTCCAAGGGTGGCGCCAGTTTTTACTAAGGTATTGCGGTATTCATTTTTGCGTTCAACGAACGAGCGGGGGTTATACACATTGGTAAATACCATGCTGGGCCCACAAAACACACCGTTTTCTAGGGTAACGTTGTCGTAAACCGATACATTGTTTTGAATTTTACATTCGTTGCCAATTTCAACTTTGTTTCCAACAAATACGTTTTGCCCAAGCGACACGTTCTTGCCAATTTTTGCACCAGAGCATACATGTACAAAGTGCCACACTCGGCATCCTTCGCCCAGTTGGGCTCCCTCGTCGACTATGGCGCTGTCATGAACTTGATATTGCATGCGTTTACCCTCTTACTTTTTAAGGAAAGGATGATAATCGCCTACCAAACCTTCTGGGGTAGCGTTGCGAATATGAGCGACCGTTTCGATAGCAGTGCGGTTTTCATCTAAACCAAAGCCTTTACCATCTAAAATATTTTGATAGCTGGTGGTATGTAAATCGGTAAAACCACCCGAAAATTCGATATGTTCACCGTCGGCAGTAATGGCTCTAAAGGTACGTTGCCCGGTTGCTAATACTTCTTTGGGTACATCGTTTAAATCAACTGATAAAAACCAACGCACTCGAGCTTTTTCGTATTCTAAATAACCAGCCGTTTTAGTGGCCGAGGTATAGTGCACGCGGTTTTCTTTTAAATCGCCAAAAATAAAATGCAACATGTCATAAAAGTGCACACCAATGTTGGTGGCAATACCGCCAGACTTATTGTTGTCACCTTTCCATGACTCTAAGTACCAATTACCACGAGAAGTAATATAGGTAAGTTCCACATCAAACTTTTTGTCAGCGGGGCTATTTTCTACTTTTTCTTTAAAAGCGATAATTGAAGGATGTAAGCGCAGTTGCAGAATCGAATTTACTTTTCTTCCGGTATCTTTTTCCAGTGCTTGTAGGCCATCGATATCACTTGGGTGCAATACCAGTGGTTTTTCACATATCACATCGGCATTAGCGCGTAATGCAAACTGCATATGTGAGTCATGTAAATAATTAGGCGAACAAATACTAATAAAATCTAATTTATCGGGGGAGTTAGTGCGGCGCAAACTGTCGATGTGACGATCGAAACGTTCAAACTCAGTGAAAAAATGCGCATCGGGGAAATAACTATCGATAATGCCCACAGAGTCGTTTTTATCCATAGCGACCACGAGATTGTGACCCGTATCACTTATTGCTTTCATATGACGCGGAGCGATGTACCCAGCGGCACCTACTAAGCCAAAGTTTTTCACTGTTTATCCATTTCAAAATAGCTCACAATATAAATAAGTTAAGCATTTCAACTAACTAAGCACAATGACTTTAATATAATTGGTGAATTTAGATTGTTTATATGTCTCAGAATAATTTACTGTTGTAACTTTTTTAAAGCAACATCTCTTAACTCATAGAGTATTGTGTGCCAAGCTTGCCCCCTCACTTTCTAAACCAATTTAATGCAAATCGCTCATCAAGTGCTACATTTTGCTATCTAGATATTTACCTTTTTCTTCATGTTGGAATTCAGGTAATACGGCTTGAAAAAGTGCCACTAAGTGCTTTTTATTCCACGTTTGCTGCGACTTTAATTTCATTAGCTCAGTCTCAAAGTTCACAAGGTTTTTTTCATCATATGACGCGTTGTTCTTTATAATACCTATTTCGCTAAAACTGTCGCGATTTACCAGTTCCCGCTGGGTAAAAAATTCTTCATATTCTTTTTCACCTGTTGTGTCGCTATTAGAAAAAACACAGGGCCAGTAACGATCTTTAGTGTTGCCAGGCGAAACAAAGAATTGCCGAGCTTCTTCTTCATTTTCACAATGAAACGGCACATAGCCTTGCTGTTCCAGATAACGTTCAGCAATTTTAGCAAAGCTAAGTAAATGGGTTTGTTGCGATAATATTGGGAAAAATATGTCTAGATCATGTCCAAAAATGCACGACATCAAACATAATTCGCCTGATTCTCTTGGTGTCACAAAATAACGTCTTATATCTTGCGGGGCGACTATGGGCTGTCTTTTGTTGATGCGCTGATTAAATCCATGCAGTAATGAACCGTCAGAGAATGCGACATTGGCAAACCTTGCCGATGAAATATCTATCTGGTTTTGGTATCTGTATAAAAACGATTCCATGATGCGCTTTGATGCGCCCATCATATTAACGGGGTTAGCAGCTTTGTCTGTGGAAACGCAAAAATACTTGGATGTACCATGCTCAATAGATTGAGTCAGGGTTTTATTGGTATTGAGCACGTTAGTATTGATCATTCGCATTAACGTAAAGGGGTCTTTCTCGCTTCTTACATGTTTTAAGGCTGACAGGTTAAGCACATAATCGAATCCAGCATTTTGACGAATATAAGCGTCGTATTCTTCACTTCCTATATCCAGTGCAAAGGTTTGAAAGTCGCCTTTAATGTAACCAAACGAACTACGAATATCTCTTACGAGCTCCACTAAGTTGTTTTCACTGATATCAACCACATGAAGTTTTAATGGAGAGCGGCTAAAAATTTCTTTTACCACCGCTTGCCCAATGGTGCCAGCACCGCCAAGCACTAAAAATGAAGCGTTTTGTATCACTTCGCGCAATTGACGTGCATGTGTTTTTAGATCTTGGTTAAACAGTGACGCTTCTCGACCAATAAGCGCTAAGGTTGAATCGTTCATGGTAAATACCTTAAGGCTTACTCATTCAAAAAGTTTTTAGTGTATTCTTTATTGGCTTTGTCATAGTCTTCAACCATACCGATATCCAACCAATAATCATTCAGTTGAAACTTACCTACTTTTTTATTGGCTTTGAGCATATCTTGAATTAGGTTGTCCATGCCGTAATAAGTATTATCTGGGATTAAGTCGAATATCTTTTCTGTGAAGTAATATATTCCCGCCAAAATTTCGAATTTTAATTCAGGTTTTTCTGTTACACCGTAAATAAAATTATCGTCAGACTTCACATCTCCAAACCTAAAGGGCGTAGTAATAATTTTAGTTACCACTGTAAGGTCGCAATCCTGCTTGGTACTTGCGCTCTTTACCAGCATGTTAAAGTCGAGCTTTGTCAGAATGTCTCCATTGATCATAATGAACGGACCATCTATGTGGTCTTTGAGCAAAGATAACGGCCCACAAGTACCCAATGGTACCTCCTCTACACTGTAATTAAGCTTGACGCCATAGCGGGAGCCATCTCCAAGAAATGAAGCAATGTAGTCTGCTTTATAATTTAGTGCGATGTGAATAGTATCAAAACCGCTTGTCTTCAATCGCTCAATTTGAATTTCAAGCAGGGATTTCTCACCCAAAGGTAATAATGGTTTTGGGATCACTTCCGTAAATGGACGTAGACGAGTTCCCAAACCACCGGCTAAAATTACAGCGTGCATACCTGACTCCGGTTAACTCTTAATAGTTGCAATGTGATGTTGATTAATACCCAAGCTTATTACGGGTATTGCCTAGTATGTTGTCGAATTGACGCTTTTGCTCTTGGCTCCATTTATCTATCTTTTCAAGTAAAACCTCTGGATTGGTGTTTTTTCTTTCACGTGTAGATTCTTTCGAAAAGGTGCCTTTTTGTTGGCTTTGTAGCCCTAAAAAGTGTGTTATTTGATCTAATGTGTTTACCGAATTTGAGCCAAATATATCTTCATATTTAACTGTCATGCATCGAGGGTTATCTAAACAAAACTTTATGGCTTGCTCATTAGCAAATTGCCAATACCAACATATGCGTTGAAATCGATTAAATGTATGCCACTGACTGCGCCATGGATCATCTTCTAAATCTTTTGCTGTTAGTCTTCTGCGCTTATCTGTTGCAGCATAAAACAAAGCGATACCGCTATTATCCGGAGACTTACTAAACATTGATCTTACAGTATCGGCTGGATCGCGAACGATATACACGAATTTGCTCTCTGGGAACACGACTTCTATTTCGCTCAAAATATAAACTAGGTTGGGGTTTGATTCGATGTAGTGGCTGCACCTAGTTGATTTGGCTATTTCGATAACTGCCGCTCTTGCGTTAAAGATTGATTGCTGAGTTCTTAGTGGTGGGCGTTTTTCGATAAACTTTTTTGTGCCAATAGCGAAAAAATCAGGGGCAGGCTCATGTGTACTTGTTACGTCATTGAAGTTAGCAGCAAAAAAATCGGCCATAAATTTAGTGCCTGTGCGGCCTGATGAAACAATAAAAGCAGTATTTAAGCCTTGAACTAATGGCATGTGTTAGGTACTCCACTAAACCAACATGAGATTAAACGAGACCAATTGCTGTTTATTATCTTGTTAACGGGCAAAGCCTTGTTTATGGCATGGTTATATTCAGGCTGCTTATGCAAGGTCACACGGCAGTATACCGCAGTGGGCATATGTTTAGTTTGTAGTTTGTCTAAGATGTTAAGCTTAGGGTTTTTACTGGTCAAAATGTTTACTCGCTGTTGAGTTTGCAAGCTTAACCAAATTAGCCATTCTGTGATCACGTGCAAGTCGCTGTGTTTCTGTAAACAAATAAAAAATTAAGTCTTTAATTTGCAATTCACCGATTATTTTCTTTATTCTGCTGCCATTATTTTTTACTTTTTTAGTATGTTGCTTTTCACTTTTAAAGTACAAAGAAAGATAAAGGCGATTGTTATAGATCAGATGTTCTGTCTCGGGAATATTGAAAAATTGTTCTTTATTATCAATGTCTTGCAATGCTATAAACTTAGGCAAGATAAGGTTGCAGTTATCTGAATTTAGGCAGGCCGTAATCGCAACCTTAGCAAAAAAAATCTGACATTCAATAATAGACTTGTTTTTAATTAAAGGCGTTTTTAGATAAGTGATGCCATTATAGTTTGCTGGGATGTTTTCATATGTCTGTGCGGTAACAATGGTATTTTTTTTGCCTAATAATGGTGAAGGTACCGGTTTTTCTAGATGGTATATTACATAATCTGGTATGTGTGAATAGGCGTTAATTTGTTTAGGGGATATAATATTAATCTTATTTAACCAACAAAACTCATTTGCCAAAATAACACTTATACCTTCCTTAAATGCCTTTGAATCAGTCACAACTAATATCGAACAACTGCCACAATGTTGTTCTAACATACGCATTTCTCGTTTCATTAAATTAAAAGCGGAAACGTCAAAATTGTCTGAATTATTCTGAGAAATTAGTTGGTTAATTTGTGTCAGTGTTGCCAGCCATTTATCTTTTGCTAAGTAACAAAGACTGTGTACATCTTCTAAGTCTGTTTTATTGTTTAGTAGTTTGGTTAAAACAGCATTGGTGTAATTCACTGTCCCATACAAATAATAAAATAATAATGATTGTCCTTTTTTGTAGGAAGCAAATAACATTTCTTTTTGTCTATTAATAATGTGCTCAATATCTTTTTTACATTTAACTTCATTTGTTAGAAGAGTTTCGAAAGCTTTGAGTTCTTTTATTAAAAGTTCATTTGAAAATTGTTTTTCAAATTTTTCAACATAATTATTAAGATGTTTGGACGAAAAAATATCGGTTGTTAGTTTGTTGAGTGCCTGTATCTTTTGCACTGAGGTAACAACTATTAAAAGTTCATCTGGCCTTATTGGCAAAGCCCCTCGTATCCTTGCCCCATCACTACAATTATAAAACTCCTGCCCTTTAGGTTTTGCACCAGTCACTTGTTCAATTACCTGTCTAGACACTTTAAATTCGTGCTTAGTATTAACAGTAGGGCGAAAATTCCCAGGCACTATGAGTGAGGTATTGGCGCTTTTAGTAAAATCGTAGGTTTCTTCACCATTATCTTGGTAATAACCAGAGGACTTGGAGTGGTGATGTTTAACATCTACAAAACCCAGATCAACGCCAATTAGGTAAATATTGGTAAAACCAATGGTACTGAATAGGTCTATGGCAAAATTACTTACGGTTGGGAAGGCGTTAAGCAGGATAGTAAAGTTTTCTCGGCCTAATACATTTAACGCCGATACTGTTGAAGATTCGCCTTCTTTAAAGGCGATCATGACGTCTTTATATAAATCGCAGGTGTCGGGGTGAATGCCGTTACAGGATAAAAGTGTGATGTTTTTTAAGTAGTCTAAGTCACCTATCAATACTGCCCAGTCAAAGGTGCTTCTGTTTTGTTCTATTTCAGCATGGAAGTCGGGGGTAATGCCATGTCGGTGTAGCGCTTGTAGTGCGGTTCCGCAACTGACGACTATCGCCTGTCCTTGCCATTCTTTGATGGCTTCAATTGAGCTGTCTAAGGAGGGGCCGTTACCGACAATAAATATGGGGACTTCTTTGTCTTCATAACTCAATTTGCTGGCGGGATTTGCCGCCAATACCGGTATTTTTCGGCGCATACCTTCTTTGGTGTGTGCGATCCCATAATAGGCATGGTCGAAATATTCGCCCATGGATATAACTACTTGCAATTGCTCTCTTAGTTGGCTGATGGCGGAGTTTAACGAGGCGTTGTAGTAACTTTGATAAAAGTAGGTGCTGTTTAAAATATAAGGGCCAATGGCGTAAAATTGACTGAGTAAATCTCTGAATAAATTCGTGCCGTCGTCGCCTATATTTAAATAAATTCGTGTTTCTGATTTTTCGACTGTTTCAAATATGTTTTGCCAATCGATGGCAAACAATGACGCATAAAAAAAGTCGGGGTTGGGCTCACAGATAAAGAGTTTCTCGACTGTGTGTTCAGCCAATAAGGTTTCTAATTGATAACCCACGCCTAAACCAAACATGATGATGGATGGTACGTTGTCGGGTAGGGCACCTACTTCTTCTTCGGCTTGTTTCAGTAATTCTTCGGTTTCTTTGACAAATTGATAATGAATGTAGTGAGCCAGTTTGGTGCCTTTATAGCCCAGCACTAAGCCATCTTTATTCGGTTGTTCGTTGAAGTTTTCGAAATTTAGGGTGCAATCTTGTTTGGGGGAGTCGCCGTACCAAGAATGTAGGCTGTCAATTTTAACAAGGTTAACCTCACCGTTGGAGTTGGCCACTGGCAACCATTTTTTGGGCTTATAGTTTTTGTATTCTTTGTAGATATCAGGGAAATACTTTTTAAAGGCGTTTAGATTTTTGCTTAACTTTTCGTTTGGTGCGGTTAATAGCGAATGCGCTGCCAAGTCAATGTTGGGCGTCCAACTGGGTAGAAAGTCTAAATAACTTTCTTTTGACTTAAGTTTAAAACCGCTGTCTTCAATCTCACTCCAACTGCGCTCGGATAAGTCTTTGTGCAATGAGTCGAACACTTGATGGTTGTAGTGTTTGTAAAGGTGAAAGCTAGAAATGGCGCAGTGGTCAATGAGCTCGTTTATATCTTGGATCATGTCTCTGCCATCTTTTTCAAGTTGCAGAAAAATCGCCGTGTCGTGTTCTTTTGCTAAGGTAAAAATGTCTTGCCAGGAAGTGGTCATTACCGAACACTGGAAGTACTGCAGTTCTGGTTCGTAAATCAGCAGGTTTTTGATTTTGTGGTGTTTTAATAAGTGACTTAAGTGAATACCAAGCCCACAGCCTAGTACCACTAAGCATTCCACTTCATATGGCATGGGTTGTTGCTGATTGATGAGTTTTGCACTGCTTAATTCTTGGATATTATGTGCAGTGGCTGAGCCTTCCTTATGGCTTGATGACTGTGTTTTAAATACCACTTCGGGACAGTGTTGCTCTATTCGTGATAATTGCTCTAACACCTCTTTTTCTGGGTGAAAACCATAAAAGGTGCGTCCCATACCGTAATCAACAATATTGTTCTCACCGTATTGGTTAACAAAAACCGAATAGTTAGCAAGGTTAGTGGTTTGTACATAAGGCAATAAAGAGGGGATGTTGCGCTGAAAAGCATTGATGTTGCTATTGTGAGTCGTGAGTATGTGAGCGGCTAGCTTTTCATCTAGCTGCCCTTGTTTTTGTTCGTCTTTCTCAATATGTAAACGGATATTCTTCAGCATACTTAATCTAAACTCATAATCTACAGGAACTATATACCCACACTATCTTATGCTATCGGCAGCACTAAAAAAAGAATAAGTCTTTGAATTTATTGTGAGAAGTGAGCATGTGTCGACTGCAGGTGCCTGGGTTTTTGGATATTTTTTATAAGTAATTATGGTTTTCTATACCTTTATAAAATTGCTTGGATTTTACACACTGGTGGTCATTCTGCTATTCTGTTCTATAGGTAAATGGAGGTAAGTTTATGATTGGTTTTAATACAGAATCTAATACATCGTTGTTACAACAAGTTCAAAACAAGCAAGAGTCTTTACTCGAGAAACTATCATCGGGTAAGCGTATTAATAGCGCGGCTGATGGTGCGGCGGCTCAACAGATCATTGATCGCCTGACGACTCAGGTAGAGGGAAACCGTCAATCTATTTCTAATGCCTTTGACGGTGTGTCTTTGACCCAAGTGGCTGAAGGTGGTTTGGCTGGTATTAATGAAGATGTGAATCGTATTCGTGAATTGTCGGTTAAGTCGGGTAATGGCTTGTTAAGTGATTCGGATCGTCAGGCGATCCAATCTGAAGTCACTCAACTGCAAGACAACATTTCGCAAACCATTGAGCAAACTGAGTTTGCTGGCAAGTCTTTGTTATCCGGTAATGGCAATATTGATTTTCAAGTGGGTGCCAATGCCGGTCAGAAAATTGCTGTGGCCACACAAGATGTGGCGGCAAGTTTGAATGATATTCTAAATGTGGATTTAAGCACTGCCCAAGGCGCTGAAGCGGCTTTGGGTGCAGCTGATGAAGCGACCGAATTCGTAGGCAGTGCTAGAGCCGATTTAGGCGCAACACAAAATAAATTTGAAAGTGCTGCGCGAAACTTAACTCAAGCGGATGTGAATGTGTCTGCAGCCAGAAGTCGTATTCAAGATACCGATTATGCCCAAGCAGCGTCTGAAAGTGCCGCAGCAAATATATTGAGCCAAACGAGCCTTGCGGTACAAGGCATTGCCAATCAACAACAAGGTCAGGTGCTGTCTTTGCTAAATGGCTAAAATCAGATAATACCTTACTAAAAGAGAGTGGCTTAGCTGCTCTTTTTTTTGTCTAAAACGTTTTGCACTTAAGTGCCGGCATAGAAAATATAGTCGTTAAAAATGCCTTAAATGTTATTGCTATCCCTCCTCGAACGGTTAAAATCATATACAATACAGTGAATTATAAAAACAACATGAGGCTGGAAGTGGAATGAGCAATATTTTGATTATTAGTTCTGACATAGCGCGGGCAAATAATCTAAGTACCATTCTGACCTTTCTGGGCGAGCCTTGTAGCAGCGTGTTGTTCACTTCTGCCATAGAAACCCTTAAACAAAAAAATACTATCAAAGCAGTGCTAATTGATGCGGCTACACACGAATTGGCCTGTGATATCAGTGAAAAATTTCATCATCAACCTTTTGTATTAGTGGGTAATTACGAAACCTTTGAGCCTCGAACCAATATTGTTGGGGCTATCAGCGAACCGATTACGTATCCCGCACTGACTCAAATGTTGCATCGTTGCCAAGAATATAAACGTAGTCAGCCCACCACCAAAACCAGTGTGCATAACAAAACTCGGTTATTTAGAAGTTTGGTTGGCAAAAGTAGCCAAATTCAAGGTGTTAGGCACTTGATTGAACAAGTTGCGCCAACCGAAGCCAATGTACTTATTTTGGGCGAATCGGGCACCGGTAAAGAGGTGATTGCGCGCAACGTACATTTTTTATCTAATCGTACCGACAGTATCTTTATTCCCGTTAACTGCGGCGCGATACCCGGAGAATTGCTGGAAAGTGAGCTTTTTGGGCATGAAAAAGGCGCGTTTACCGGAGCAGTTAGTTCGCGCAAGGGGCGTTTTGAGCTAGCAGAAGGTGGTACGTTATTTCTAGATGAAATCGGTGACATGCCATTACAAATGCAAGTTAAGTTGCTACGGGTGTTGCAAGAACGAACCTATGAAAGAGTTGGCGGTACTAAGCCAATTAAGTGTGACGTAAGAGTTATCGCTGCTACGCATCGTGACCTAGAAGTGATGATTGACGAAGGGCAGTTCAGGGAAGACTTGTATTACCGTTTAAACGTATTTCCTATTGATAGCCCAGCATTGCGTGAACGAAAAGAAGATATCCCTTTGTTGCTACAAGAGTTGGTTTCGAGACTCGAACTCGACAACTCGCAAATAAAGTTTACCGCAAACGCTATGGCCTCTTTAATGGAACATAAATGGTCGGGTAATGTGCGAGAGTTATCAAATTTAGTCGAGCGTTTGATGATTTTATACCCTAATCAACTCATCGATGTGAGTGATTTACCCAGTAAGTATAAACATCTAGATATAGAAGCTTACGAGCCAGATTATCCCGATGAATTGTTAGAGCGTGATGCTATTAACGCCATGTTTGGTGGTAATGAGGGCGATGATAACGAAGAGATTAATAATAGCTTCGATAATACATTATCAACTGAGCTACCCGTTGATGGGCTAAATTTGAAAGAATACATTTCAGATTTAGAAGTGAACTTGATCACCCAAGCCCTGGAACAACAAGACTGGGTGGTCGCCAGAGCTGCTGAAGCATTGGGTATGCGTCGCACCACTTTGGTTGAAAAAATGCGTAAGTACAATATTAGTAAAGATTAGCGACCCTTCTATACCCGTCTCCCTTGAAGCTGCAGCGTTGTTGGCTGCTCTCACTCCTCCCACGTAAACGCCTAAGCTCATGGGACTGAGTTTCTTTGACGCCTTGCTGCAATTCCAATGGCTTTGGGTATATCTCCATTCATCTTAATTTCATTCCTCTGTGTAGCGCAGCGCTTTGTGTTCTCTGTGGTGGAAAGCTTTAAATGTTGAAAAACCAAAAGATAATTTCAACCACAGAGGGCACAGAGAAATGCAAAGTATGTGGATTATGCAAATCTTGTTCTGGACATAACATTAGCCTGCTGTGTCATTTCATTGACGTCACGCATTCTGAATATTAATGTCTAACCTGTTGATTTTGTTATGAGTTTTTGTTGGCATGGCATGTGCTTTACTTCACCTGTAATTATTCTGTCTAAGTATTGACGTGAGGAATGTATGGGTACTAGTAACTTCTTGAATGAAACACCGCGTGATTCATTGTCTGCTCTTGGTGAAGTGGTCAGGCATGAGGCAATGAATAAAGCGTCACATGCATCTAACACCCAAGAATTAGACGCGCTGCGTTTGCAAGCCAATCGTTTACAGCATTTACTACAAGTTATGCCTGCAGGTGTGGTTGTGATAGATGGTAAAGGGTTGGTCAGGCAATCTAATAATTTGGCTAAAGCTTTATTAGGTGAGCCGTTGGAAGGCCAGTTATGGCGCGCTATTATCGCTCGTTCATTTAAGCCTCAAGCAGATGACGGTCATGAAGTGTCACTCTATGACGGACGCAAGGTGAAACTGTCGATAACCCCATTAGAGAAGGAGCCAGGGCAGCTTATTGTGCTAACTGATTTGACTGAAACTAGGCAATTACAGCAGCGTATCGGACATTTACAGAAGTTATCTTCGTTAGGAAAAATGGTCGCTTCTTTGGCGCACCAAATTCGTACTCCTTTATCTGCGGCTATGTTGTATGCAGCTAACCTGTCTAACAACACCCTAAACAAAACCTCCCGTGAAAAATTTAGTAATAAGCTTGTTTCAAGATTACGAGACTTAGAAAGCCAAGTAAACGACATGCTGTTGTTTGCCAAAAGTGGTGACGAACAAGTGATAAGTGAAATATCTCTGCACAGCTTAATGCAAGAAGTGCAGCAAGGCGCTGATGCCATGTTGCAGAGTCAACAAGCTAAATTAGTCCTGTCTTTACCTGAGCCTGATGTGGTCATTTTAGGTAATAAAACCGCTTTGGCCGGGGCACTGCAAAACCTTATTCATAATGCGCTAACTGTCAAACCGCAAAATGCACGGATTACAATTGTGGCAAATCGTCAAAGTGATAATCCCGATTGGGTCGATTTATCGGTCACGGACAACGGTCCCGGCATTCAAACCGAAAATATCAATCGAGTATTTGAACCGTTTTTCACTACTAAAAGTAACGGAACTGGCTTAGGCCTAGCTGTGGTTAGAAGTGTTGCTCAGTCTCATCAAGGCAAGGTTCACGTTACCAACTTGGTCGAAGGTGGCGCTTGTTTTACTTTGTGTTTACCAACTTATGATGTCAGTCAGTCACCACAGCAAGTTGGTGCGTCAACACAGCAAACCATTGCGCAAAATAAAGAAGCGCAGTCTCAAGCATATTTTGCCGATGCGGCGGGAGTTAGAATATGAGTCAAGCTAAAGTATTGATAGTAGAAGATGATGCAGGCCTAAGAGAGGCGCTAGTTGACACATTATTGCTTGGCGGTTATCAAGTTATTGAGGCCGACAGTGGCGAACAAGCGATGGTTAAGCTATCCGAACAGTCAGTTGACTTAGTGGTCAGTGATATTCAAATGGGCGGTATGAGTGGCCTAACATTACTCAAAAATATCAAAAACAAATATCCAAATTTAGCCATATTGTTAATGACCGCTTACGCCACCATTGATGATGCGGTGCAGGCAATGCGTGATGGCGCAACTGATTATTTATCTAAACCTTTTGCCCCAGAAGTGCTGCTGAACTTGGTTGGCCGGTATGCGCCCGCTCAAAAAGTAGAGTCATGCACACCAGTAGCAGACGACCCTAGTAGTTTACAGTTACTCGAATTAGCCAAAAAAGTAGCACGATCAGAAGCAACAGTGATGGTCTTAGGGCCAAGCGGCTCAGGTAAGGAAGTGTTGGCGCGTTTTATTCACGATCAATCTAATCGTAGTCAACAAACGTTTGTGGCTATTAACTGTGCGGCTATCCCAGAAAATATGCTAGAGGCTACTCTTTTTGGTTACGAAAAAGGCGCGTTTACCGGCGCCATACAGGCCTGCCCGGGGAAATTTGAACAAGCTCAAGGTGGCACTATTTTACTTGATGAAATCAGTGAGATGGATTTAAACCTACAAGTAAAGTTATTACGTGTTTTACAGGAAAAAGAAGTCGAAAGACTAGGCGGACGCAAAACCATTGCTTTGGATGTCAGAGTGATCGCAACCAGTAACCGAAACTTAAAACAAACTGTGGATGCCGGTGAATTTAGAGAAGACTTATACTATCGCCTTAATGTGTTTCCATTGACTTGGTTGCCTCTTGATAAAAGAGCGGGGGATATTATTCCTTTAGCCGAGCATTTAATCGAGCGCCATTGTCAAAAACAGGGTAGCGAAATATCTAAATTAACGGCTGCTGGACGGAGTAAATTGTTACAACACAATTGGCCGGGTAATGTGCGCGAGCTAGAAAACGTGATCCAGCGAGCTCTGATCTTATCTGATGGTAATCAAATTGATGCCCATGACTTAATGATTGAGCAAGATAGTGCGGTATTGGTGCAAACTTCTCGCCTAGATTTTCAAAACGTTGAAGACGATAACAGCAAGTTGGGCTCTGAACTACGTCAACAAGAGCATCAAATTATTCTTGATACATTGCAAAGCTGCAAAGGTCGTCGCAAAGATGTGGCTGAACGATTAGGCATAAGCCCCAGAACTTTACGTTACAAACTCGCCAAAATGCGCGAAGTGGGTATTGAACTACCTGCATAACCACCGGTTTATAGCGTCGCAGATGCGAACCCCTTAGCCACCTAGAAAGGTGGCTTTTCTTTTTCTCCTGTTGTGAATACTACTGTTAAACAACGAGAACTTTTGGTTCCTTTGTTCGATAAATAAGCTGTCAAGAATATGACACCAAAAATCTTGTGGTTGTGTGTAGCTAACTTGTTGATTTTAATTGGTATTTTTTGTTGTGGTTACTGCTTGTTATTTGGCACTTACCTTGCAAATGAAGTAGTTAGTTAACTCAAACGACAAAATACATATTTTGCCAGCGGAGCGTCTTATGGACATCAAAGCACAGTCACTTTATCAAGAAATGCAAGGCATGGCCGAGCAATCAAAATTGGGCTTAGGAGAAGGGCATGGGATCCAAGGTAATCCTTCTTCACAAAATTTTGCTGATTTATTGAGTAACGCTATCGGCACGGTTAATGACATGCAATTAGAGTCTAAAGATATGGCCATGTCATTTGAGATGGGTGACAAAAACCTCAGTTTAGCAGACGTGATGATGGCTAAAGAAAAAGCTGGTATTGCGTTTGAAGCGACTATTCAAGTACGTAATAAAGTGCTTGATGCCTATAAACAAATCATGAATATGCCAGTTTAGGAGCTAACTAGTGGCTGAAGCAGCAAGTACAGAACTGGCAATGAGTGATATGGGTACTGATATGTATCCAGACGACTCAGGTGCAGAACAAAAATCTGGTTTTATGGACTCAATCGGTAGTACCGATATGGTGCGTCAAATCACCTTGATCGTCGCCTTAGTGATATGTGTGGCGATTGCGGTATTTATCTTGATTTGGGCCCAAGAGCCTGATTACCGTCCCTTGGCTAGAATGGAAACACAAGAGTTAATTGAAACACTTGATTACCTTGATCAGGCGCAAATTGATTACCGTTTAGAAGGCAATACCGTATACGTAAGCAGTGAAAATTATCAACAAATAAAATTAGGTATGACGCGCCAAGGTATTACCCAAGGGGAAACCGGTGGTATTGATATTATCATGCAAGACATGGGGTTTGGTGTCAGTCAACGAGTAGAAAAAGTACGTTTAAAGCACGCCAGAGAACAACAAATTGCCAGCACTATTGAAGAGATGACCGCGGTTTCACGGGCGAAAGTGTTATTAGCCTTACCCAAAGAAAATGTGTTTGCTCGCCGCGAAAAACAAGCCAGCGCCACTGTTGTTGTTACGACTAGGCGTGGCACGATGATTTCAACTGGAGAAGTGAACTCTATAGTCGATATTGTCGCTTCAGCAGTGCAAGGATTAGAGCCTGATCGAGTGACTGTAACTAATAGTAATGGGCGTTTGCTAAACTCAGGATCCCAAGGAGCCGAATCAGCGCGTTCCCGTAAAGAATACGAAATGGAGCAAAAGCGTGAAAGTGCTTATATTGAAAAAATAGATTCTATTCTTATTCCAGTCCTAGGCTTAGGTAACTATACCGCTCAAGCAGATGTGACCATGGACTTTACGTCGGTAGAACAAACGCAGCGTAGCTACAACCCTGACTTGCCGGCTATTCGCAGTGAAATGACGGTTGAAGACAATAGTATTGGTGGGGTGATTGCCGGTATTCCGGGTGCCTTAACCAATCAACCTCCTTTAGATTCGAACATTCCTGAACGTGCAAGTAGTAGTGCAGTTCAGCAAACCCCGGGACGTAACCATAAAGAAGAAACCCGTAATTACGAATTAGACACCACAGTCAGTCATACTAAACAACAAGTAGGCATGATCCGCCGTTTAAGTGTTTCAGTTGCATTAGATTATGTGAGCAGCACAGCGGCAGATGGCACTGTATCCACTGCGCCTAGAGCGCAGGCTGAATTATTGGATATTCGCCGTTTGTTGCAAGGAGGGATCGGCTTTAATGTAACCCGTGGAGATTCTTTAGAGGTGGTGAGTATTCCGTTTAACCGTGAGGGTGAAGTAGAGCTGGTTGAAATTCCGTTTTGGGAAGATCCTAAAATTTTACCTCTAATTAAACTCGGCGGTGGTATCTTTATTATCGCTTTACTTATCTTAGTCGTCGTTAGGCCTATGGTACGTAAGTTGATTAATCCTGATGATATGAAGTCAGATGAGTTTGACGCTGATGAAGGACTAGACTTAGGCGACGAAACTATTAGCCTATTGGCTGAAGAATTTGACGAATCGCAGGTTGGGTTTGCAGCAGATGGCACCTTTATGTTGCCAGATTTACATAAAGATGAAGATGTACTTAAAGCTGTAAGAGCATTGGTTGCTAATGAGCCAGAGTTGTCTTCCCAAGTGGTGAAAAACTGGATGATGCTTGATGATTAAGTTTACACTGACCATCTGGCATCTTGAGGATTAAATTGTGGCTGAAGAAGAACAAACTGAGAATACCGGTTATGACGTTAGTAAATTAGAAGGCGTTGATAAGGCCGCTATTTTACTGCTAAGTCTGACCGAAGATGATGCGGCGCAAATTCTTAAACATTTAGAGCCTAAACAAGTGCAAAAATTGGGTCAGGCGATGGCCCAAATTGATGACATGACGCAAGCAAAAATTACCGCGGTACATAAACACTTTATCGAAGAAATCCAAAATTACAGCACCATTGGTTTCCAAAGCACCGACTTTGTAAAACGCGCATTGACCTCAGCCTTAGGTGAGGACAAGGCGGCTAACCTAATTGATCAGATTTTAATGGGCACAGGTGCCAAAGGCCTGGATTCATTAAAATGGATGGATTCAAAACAAGTGG
>Ga0115567_10000741_pt1 | contig 32117 bp, 37 predicted proteins | sample COGITO_mtgs_1204_2_FD_88679 | JGI IMG/M metagenome (GOLD analysis project Ga0115567, IMG submission 88679) | Pelagic marine microbial communities from North Sea - COGITO_mtgs_120412 | ecosystem: Environmental > Aquatic > Marine > Epipelagic | place: Germany:Helgoland, sampling site Kabeltonne...
CATTTTTAGCTGCTCCACCGGCATTGTATTTCATTTTAATACCACGGTCTAGATTATCATCACTTCCATCTGCTCCAATCTCAAAGATTGGGTCTGCAATTGCAACAGTACTTGAATTAACAGTAGTAGTTGTACCACTTACTGTTAAGTTACCTGTAACTGTTAAATTATCTCCAACTGTTACTTCTGATGTTGTGTGACCAACTGTTACTGGAACTCCTGAAACATTTGCTCCAATTTTAATCCCACCTGTAGTATCACTAGTATCTATTGTAACATCATCACTTGCATCAACATCAAAAGTAGTAGCATTTATATCTACTGCTCCGTCTACTGTAAGTGAACCATCTATATCGGTATTATCTAAGTTTGCTACTCCGTCAACATCTATATTACCAGAGACATCAAGAGTTGCTGTATCTAACTCTCCAGTTAAAGTAATATTTCTAAAACCTGTTATATCTTTATTCGCATCTACAGCTACTGCTTTACTTGCTACTACTGTACCAAGTGCAGTTCCATCTACTAAGTTTAATTCTGTTACTGTTGAAGTTATACCGTCTAATGCATTTAGTTCAGCAGCTGTAGCTGTAACTAGTGTATCATTTCCTGAGGTACCTAAATATAGTGCTGGTGTTCTTACTTCTGAAACAGATTTGTTTGTATCTACAATTAAAACTGAACTTGCAGTAGTAGTACCATGCGCGTGGTCCATAAGGTTAGAAAAGTAATTACCGCCAATTACTGTAACCGCATTAGAGTTTGCTGGGTCACCAATGAATAATCTTTGACCATTGTTGCCTTGAGTACCAGCACCACCTGAATAAGCTAGTTCTCCTGCACTTAGAGACGCAGGTGCGGTTGTTCCTGTCGTTCTTTTAATTTTAATTATATTTACTGCCATAGTATTATCCTAGAATGAGCCTCCGTCTAGTGTGAAGCTCGTGGGAGAACTTCCCCCTGCTGCGGCAATAACGTGCCACTCATAGTTACCCGTACTTACTTCTCTATAAACATGTAATAGTTCTGTAGAGGTATTGTACCACAAATCTCCTTCATGTAGGTTTGACCCTGTAGGAGTTGCGGATTGTCTAAAAAATTGGTCTGCTAGTTGTTCTAATGCACCTTGAACATTACCACTTGTTATTGTATTATGTGGTTGAAATGTTACATCTGTTGCTAGACCTAAAGCAGTGATTAGGTCTGTGCTCATAGTAACAGTTATAGGATTATCACTTTGATTTAGTGTTACTTCCGTATTGCTCTCATTAACTGTTACGTAAGTTGGAGTTTCTGTTACTGTTACTTGAATTGACATTATCTTGTAACTTGAGGTGTAAGTGTTACTTTACCCTGCAGTATTCTTGTTACTGCCTCTGAAGGTGCTATTATTTCTACATCATATACATAGATTCCCTCTTCTACTGCTCCTGTAGCGGAAGACGTCATAGATAGAGTTACCTGACCTGCACTCGCATTGGTTACGTTTGCGGTAATAGTGCCCGCCACGGTATTCGTATCATGGCTTAGTCGCATCTGAGACGCAGCCGAGTACCCAGTCAAGTTCATAACTGAGTCGTTTTCCTTTAAGGTTAGGAGTCGGGTAAAAGTCGCTCCTTGCTCTATCGTGAAATTATAAGTTCCTGCTGCCATTTTATTATTTTCTCCATTTGTATAATTATACCAAAATTTAAGGTATCTGTCAAGAAATATTTTCTAGGTGGGGTATGCTAGAAGTATTATTTTGGGAATTTATCCTTTACTGCCTTTCTTTTTATATAGAACTGTCCAGTTTTAGCATCATCTCCAAATTTACCTGCATCAATATCATGCCATAGTAAATCTAATTGAGCTCTATATTCAGGATAGTATTGTGTTCTTTTACCTACATAGTTATTTTCTGGTATTGTTAAATTTACATTCATGTTAGTCTTCCTACTGTTAATTTTGTACTATAATCTTTATGTCCTACTTTTGTAAATTTTATAGTATATTTTCCTGGCTCTACTGCTGTAAATGTTAATGTTGTATCAGACATAGTTCCTTGAGAAACTTCATCTAGCCAAATTTGAGTTCCTGCAGGTACTCCTGTTACATTTACTACATCATCGAGTGCTGGTGTTATTGTACTGAAAGTGAGGTCAAATATAGATTTTTCTACTATATCTGTGCCATCACTATTTATCCAAAAATCATTATCGCTAGGTATTACTTCTGTATCTTTACTAAGATATGCTAAACCCGCATTTGCTTGTTCCGTTTTAATAGAATCATCTACTAATCCATTTGTCGACCAAGTAATTAGCTTGGTAGAATTATTATAAAATATATGCCATGTTGTCATTATAAACTTGCTCCGTTTCTAAAATTTTCGCAGTGAAATATTACATACGAATAACATAATACTGTATCATTATTATATGTATTCGGTTCATTTCCATCGTCCTGTTCTAAATTATTTTCCATTATTAAATTGTTATTGTTTAAGTAGGCACTTAGTCCTCCTCCATACTGTCTGGTTTCTTCGTCGTCACAAGTGCCATCGTCCAGTTCTTCTACACACTCTGTTTCTTCGTAATGATACCAATGAGGGCTCCATACCTTAGTAGCTACGCCACTACTTAAATCACTTACTCTACAAAATCTTACTGCATAGGCAGGGTCATAATTTAATCCTGTAGTAATAGTAATATCTGAAGCAGTATAACTAACTCCTCCAAAAGTAAAAGATCCTGAGGCTCCTCCGGGTAAGTAATATAGTGGGAGTAATAATCCTTGTCCATATGATTGTACCATCAGGCCGTTTGCTGCGTCAGTATTAAAAGATAAAGGAGTTGTGCTTGTGGCATCTGTTACATCCACACTATCTCTAGATATGTATAATCCATAGTCTGAAGTTCCTCTTTTTCCTAGTATTACTCTATTTGCCATTAGAATCTCGCATTTGATGAAAAGAAAGGCATTACAGATAAACTTACATTTAATGAAGCTGAACTTGATAAATTTGTTACGTTTACTGCTGATGTTGTGAAAGAATTAATTGTAAAGCCTCCTGAATATTGTACATTACCTTCAACAGTTGCAATACCTGTTCCCATTATAGGTACAATGCCAAAACCCCAATTAAAATTTGTAAAAGATATATTTGTTGTAGTATTTGCACTTACTGTTGTAGTTGTAGATGCTGTGGCAGTTCCTGTTACTGTTTGAAGTTGAAACATTCCTTTAATATCTGCACCTCCACCTTTATCCATATCAAATATTAATTCATCATCAGTACAAGTTAAAACATTTTTAGTAGGTTTACTTACCCATAAACCATACTTAGAAGTTCCACCCCTTGCTGTTGTTCCTTGTCCTAGTAATACTCTATTATCTCCTGACATGATTATCCAAAATAAGTGCTTGTCATATATCCATATGCACAAGGTATTCTTAATACAAAGTAACTTACATTTATTGCATTTTCATTTGTGCTGGATATTTGGTTATAGCTTCTACCATTTTGGGGCCCTATATAACCATTGCCACCACTACCAAGAGTCTCTGCTGTGCATGGTGTGTAAGTACTTGTTGTAGTTTTCCAAATACTTATCTCATCTATATCGTCAGCTTCACTACCATCAGTACCATATCTTGCCCCCATATTTTTTTCTACCGAAATTACTAAGGGTATATATCCTAGACTTGTTTTACTTCCAGTAGTAAGGAAGTTATCTGCACTATCATTTAAAGTTAACCCTGTTGCTCCTGCATATACCAGTCCACTTCTGACTGATGTTGAATCAAACAATAAGTCTTTTTTAGCACAGCTAGTTACATCTGAGCCGTCTTTTGATACATATAATCCGTATCCTCCAGTTGACCTATTTCCTAATAATACTCTATTTGCCATAATTAATCCGTTATTAAAATTCTGTTATTACCACCGTCCAATACGATGTTTCCTCCACCAACTGTTATAGTTGATGCTGCGTTTATTCTATCTCCATTGATTGAGCCTGATACCACCATGTCTCCATCTATGAAAGCTGTTACTGCTGCCCAGGCATTGTTTGCTGTATTTCTTTTGTATGAGTTTACTGCATTTCCATTTTTCATCATTACTACATCATTTGCAATTGGTGTTCTTCCTGCTACTGCATTAAACTGAGAGTCAGTTGGAGCATTTGTAGTACTTGCATTATCTATGATAAAGAATGAAGGTTGAACTGCATTTGAACCTGGAGGCCCTGGAGGACCATTAGGGCCTGGGCCTCCGGGGTTACCATCACTTCCTGGTGTACCATCACTACCATCACTTCCTGGTGTACCATCACTACCATCACTTCCTGGTGTACCGTTAGTACCATTACTTCCTGGTGTACCGTTAGTACCATTACTTCCTGGATTACCATCACTTCCGTCACTTCCGTCACTTCCGTCACTTCCATTACTACCATCACTACCAGCTCTTGCTACAATTACTGGTGAAGACCAGCTTGAATCTTGTGGACTAGCAGCATCACTTGTAAAAGTTCTTCTTACCATGTATGTTACTTGACCTGCACTTATAGTAGGTTGAGTTGTACTCCACCCAGATTCTGCTCCATTTGTTGGATTTGCAAAAGTTCCTGCTGTTGTAGTACCAAAAGTAGAATCATTTACTTTAAATAATTCTATTGTTTTTTGTCCTTGTGCAGAAGTACCGTTACTCCCTGGTGCACCCGCTGGTCCTGTTGGTCCTGCTAATGAAAAGCTTCCTGCTAAAGATAAAGCTCCTGAACTTGCAGTATATTTTAAATGATTTGTAGCGTCTCCTAAAAAGAAGTTACCACTTGTATCTAAGAAAAATCCATTATCATTATCTGTAAATGATGTTTTGTTTGGAGTATTAAAAGTACCTCCACTTGCTAGTGTCATAGTACTTCCAACACTTAAATTATTTGTTAGTGTAGTATCTGCTGTAAGTTTAGAAGCACTTAGTGTGCCGTCTACAATTACGCTACCATCAAAAGTTTCTACAACTAAAGAACTGAAATCTGCAGCGTCAGCTTCTGATGCTGTGCCTGTAGCTGCGGCTGTGTAGACTCTTGTACCTGCTTTATTTGCACTATTGTCTGTTACTGTTATTTTATCATTTGGTTGTATTTTACTATCAGGAGAAGCTGCTATTACTAAAGCTGCTATTGCATTTGCATTTGCATCTGTTAGACTTCCTGTCCAGCTAGTAACGTTGGTATCACTTAAACCACTTGTTGTTGCTTCTTCAAAATTAAATACACCACCACCACGAGCACCTGTTGGACCTGTAGGACCTGCTGCTCCCGGACTTCCTGGAGTACCATCACTACCATCACTACCATCACTACCATCAGCTCCTTCATTAACTCTGCTTATTGTAACCTGACTAGTATAACTTGAGTTGGCTCCAGCAGCTTGTTCATCTGAAGTTGCAGATACTGTAGCTGTTATAGTTACCGCAGTATTACTACCCATATTAGCTTTACTTAGAGCTCTAGTGTCACCGCTACCTGTTAAAGTAACAGAAGGACTACTAGAAAATGTTACAGCATTTGTTAAATTATGTCTTGTTGCTGTAAGTGCTATCGAGTTAGGGCTTTGAATTGTTCCTGAGCTGTTTGCATTAAATATATTAGAGTCTGCCTCTAGTATTACGTCGTATAGACTACTAGGTATAACTGTTGTAGCATTTGCAGAGCCATGAAATCCTGAATATAAAGTTTTTACTTTATTATTTCCACCAGTTGTTGTTGTAAATGTTTTACCATGTCTTATCCAATAATATCTAGCAGCTCCATCTTCTCCAACATTATGTTGATAAACGTTAGTACTTCCTTGAGTTTTATGTAATAAAGTTCTATTTGCTGCATTACTATTTACACTTACATAAATTTCAGTAAACATATTATCTGTAAAGTTACTTGTATTTGTCCAAGCTAAATCAATACTTCCTACAGCTTTAGCTGATGCTGATAGTCCGCTCGGGTCTCCTGGTGAAGCCTGCAATCCCTGTCTTTGGTCGTTTCCAGATACGCTAGGTAGAGCTGGTTTTGATATAGTGTAAAAACTATCATCATACTCTGACGCTTGTATACTGGCACTGCAATCTTTTTGAAACGATATATTACTAATCCTAAATTTCTTTCCAGAAAAACCAAATCGTTCATGAGTAATACTTATTGTATCACCTGGTAATAATAATAAAGCCTTTGGTCCGATTTTGAAACTTATTGTCATTCCGAATCGTGATTTACGCAAGAAGTTTTCTACATTTATTCTAGCATTATAATAACTAGAAATCGAAGCAACATTAACTGTTCCAGATTTGACAACATTTTTATCTGCCCTTAAGTAATTAGAATCGTAAAAAGATACAGCAGTTCCTTTAAATTGGTTGCCTGGGTCAAGTATAGAACTACTTACAGTATTATATGATTTAGAAGGTCCTTTATCATCTACTTTAATTGTTCCAATTATATCTTGTTCTGTTATAAATCTTGGATTTATTTCTGCTCCTACACTATATCCTGTATCACTAGAAGTAGCTATATCAGAAGCTATAGTATCAGATGTTGTTTCTATTCTTAGTGCATATTTGCCTAACTCATAAGATAACAACCCATTAAATTGTTTTAAGAATCCATTTATGTTTTCAAAAACAGACTTAGAGGTATCTACTGTACCCGCTAATTGGTGTCTTGTTACTTCTCTTTGATGTGGAGAGTTCCAACCTAAGTATCTCCAATATTTTACAAAGTCAGCATCAAATAAACTATACCCAGTATCAAACCCTTTAGTAGCTGAACTATACTCAGCACAAGGATTCTGATATCTACCATCTTGGATTCTAGAAAAAGTTGCTGTTGTACTAGAGATAGTTCCATTTGTATTTAATTTATATAAAGGAATACTAGTAATTCTAGCCATGCCATTTTGAGTGCCTGAAGTATGTGTTGGTTTAGTGCTTTTAGTTCCTGCTGTAGTTACTCTATAATACCCTGTGGCTTCTCCAGTATATATAATATCTCCTACAGCATAAGAATGGCTATTTTTCATAAACATCTTAGTAAATTTACCATAAACTTGCTGGAACTCTGTATAGTCTGTACCTGCAGCATCTGTAAAGTCTCCTACAGATTTTACTAACCCCATAGAAACTACTGTGCCAGAAGATGTGCCATCTGATGTTAATACATATCTATCTCCTACTGTGGCTGTTTTACTTCCTACTAATGTTTGAGTTCCTCTACTATCACATGTTCTTGCTGCTAGTAAAAAGTCTGATAAAGAAATATCTGTATTTATATCTAAACCTTTTCCATAAGTTTTTGCTGTCATGTAATCTAGTAGCTGAATTGCAGGATTTATACTTACTCTTTTATCATCTTGTGATAGCTTTGGTAATATTTTATAAGTAAATACAGCTCCATCAGAATGTACTATATCATCTGGGTCTGGAGCTTCTAGGTCATTCCAAGGCTCACTTATAGTAGCTACTCTTTCTGAACCGTTATAGTCTACTATATATCTTGTATATGTTGAAGCTTCTTTTACACCAGTGGTAGCATTTGTTAAAGTTTTTGTAACTTCTATGTTCATTCCAATGTAGTAGTCATCTGAGCTACTTGCTGAACTTGCTAATTTTATTTTATCTGCTGAAACTATAGTTTTTGTACCAGTAGTAACTCCTGTTGAGTTTCCTCCTGTATGAGTACCTGTAGTTCCAGTAAATCCTAAAGGAAAAGCTTTTCCGAAATATGCTTCGCTTTCATCAGTAAAGAAGAACTTTAAAAATTTTTCTAAACCTAAAAAGTCTAATCCTTCGATCCAGTTTGGATTACTTCCTGTGGCTACTGTCATTGGATTATTTGTAGGAGCACTTACTGTAACATCTACACTTAAAGTAGCAGGAACTGTGCCTGTATGACCCACATGATTATATGTTACCATATCCCATCTGTTTGTGCCATCTGTCATATAGAAAGCAGTAATTGCTGGAACTCCATTTGTATAAGTCAAATCTGGAGCATCACTAAATCTAAATCTAGTTCTAATTGTTTTATTTGAATCTGTAAAAGTCCACTTGTCTATAATAAAAACATCGTTGTTTATAGTAGCATTTGTATCTGTTCTTTTTAAATCTACTACATCACCAACTTTAAAATTTCCTGCAGATTGACTTCCTGCTCCTGAATGGTCATAACTATAGTCATAGTTATATGATTGTATTTCTTTACCTCTTACAACGTACTCTATTTCAGGAACTGTGGTAGCATCTTCTGATATTTCGCAATCTAATACTACATATGCTGTGTCTAATAATCTATGATTAGGACTCCAATATTCAAAGTCTCCTGTAAAATAATCTTGTTGTCTTTTAAATCCAGGACTATTTGCTATGGTTACTAAAGTATCGTTTGCTCTTTGGTCTGGTTTACCAGTATGCAGAGTTAATTGCATACTATTTGGGTGACTTAATGTTATAGTTTCTTCATGAATTACTCCAGAACCGTTTGAGTCTGTTGCTGTAACTGATAATCCACTAGCACTATTATTTGGTGTATAGTATGACGTTGTATACTCATCTATATACTCTCCTACAGCGTTCCATCCATCTCTTCCCATACCTTTAACACCATTATTGTATTGGTGAGTTGCAGTATTAGAACCACTTACTCCAGCACCTGATTTTTTAATTCCACCAAGTGTAGTTCCTAAATCTTGTCTACCTCTACAAAATACTGAGACATTTTCTTTTGCGGCTCCAGTGCTATCATTTCTATCATCTGAATCTTCTTTATTGATACATACAAGAGGACTTCCATCAATATACAAATCATATAATCCAGCAATTTCTCCTTCTGAGATTGCATATGCTATATAAATATTATTAGGGTCATTTGATTTAGTATCTACAAATACAGGTTTGCCTGCTACTCTATCTACACCATATATTACAGGTAAAAAAGCAGCTTGTAAAGAAAAGTTAAGATTTACATCTCTATCAACTTCAACATCTTCCATCCAAGTCCTTATTTTTACTTTACCATACCACTTTTTCTTCATCTTCATTCTTTGCTCTTGCTCAATAGCAGTATAAGTAGCTAAGATATTAGTTGTTTGTTCTGCATGCATGAAGCCTAAATCATTTGCGTATTCAGGTCTTATAGCTGCAAGAGGTTGTCCTCTATTATTTGCGTCTGCAGCTCTATGTATTTTGTCGTTTGATATTCTTCCTTGAACAGCAGCAAAATCGCCCCAGTGACTGGTTAAATTCCATTTTACTCTAAGGCCTGAAGTAGGATTATCTTCTATAGAAGTTGCATTAATTATTCCTTTAAATATTAATACAGGACTTCCTACAACTGTTCCATCATCTGGGTCTAAAAATGCTTTATAAACAAATACTTCTCTATTATGATAAGACTTTAAAGAACCATCATTTATTTCTACTAAAGGTCCTTTTAATTCATCAGAAGCTAGTGTAATTGTTATGCTAGTTCCTGAGCTTTGATCTGCTACAGCATGGTCTATTACTCCCAGACTAATAACTGTGTTGTTTGTTTTTATACCATTGATTCTATAGAATTTTCCATTCATAGTACCCCCAGTAATTAGTATTTTATCTCCCTCTCTAAATCCTTCATCAACTAAATCAATATGAGAAGGCATAGTAAGAGTACTACCACTAGCACTTGCTGTTATTGCGTTACTAACTACTTGGCTATTAAGTGCTTCTGCTGAAAAATCTAAAGTCATTCCGGAAGCTCTGGCTTCTACTGTTTCTGAATAATTACTAACGTTTTTTATTTTATCTGCTACATAATTTTGACTTCCATTTGAGTTTCCGTCCATATCTGTACTACCATCATCAAAAGCTACATTATGGGTGCAATCTGTATAATATGCGTATCTTTTTGCATCAGTACTAAAAGTGCCATTTAATAAAGCTTCACTAGGTCTTTCGAATTTTAATAAGTGACAATAGTTAAACGGCTCATTATTTATGAGTAATTTCTTTAAATTAGTAGATAGTAGTCTTTCTGCCATGTTATGCCTGTGCTTCTTCTAGATTGAGTGAAAATTGGTACAGGTTATTAGTACCAAGACTATATGATTGAATATCATTTTGTAGTATGACTCTTATTAAAGGTTGGTAGTAATCTATGCCAGCTCCTGAAGAAACGGCACGTTGTAAAGCAGGAGTAAAGTACACAATTCTCTGCGCTGAAGTAGGTTGAGAGTGTAGTCCTGAGTGATAGTCTGCATTAGTCATTACGCGTGTAACTCTATATGCTTTAGTGTGTAAACTATCGTTTGAATCTGTTATTGTAAACATATCTCCTAATTTAGGAGTGGTTGTTTGTGTTGCAGAATGATTAGCTTGTAACATAAATTCTGCACCTGCATTTAAAGCAGTACCTGCTGTAGGTGTATTACTTTGTGTATAAGTAGTAAAAGCAGTATTTCTTGAAGTATACTGATTAGGTAGTTGTACAAAGAAAGGTTTTAGTCTTCCTTTTTGTGCTAGTAAGAAACTATAAATTGGCTCAAACTGGTCTCTTGTCATAGGATTGTATGATATTTTTATATTCCATCTATGTCCAGCTGCTCCTCTTGTTATTACACGCCCACTGTTTGTTCTTGAAACTTGTATAGGAGCTTCAGAAGAAAACTCTACCGAAGCAAACCCTGGCCCTACTGTTCCTGCTGCTTGGCCACCTTCTCCATAACTGTTATTAGGGTCTGGTAGTATATTTTGAAAACTTGTATATGCTCCCATTATGAATATGCCTCTGTATTAACATCTTGCATGAATTCTTCTCCATGCTCATTTGCTGCTTCTCTAATCATTCCGATTATATTTCCTCTTTGTGCTTGTAGTAAATCTTGTACGCCTGCTGCATCTACTGCATTTATTGTAAAGTTTACATTTGATGTTCCACCAATTCTATCATTTGGCACTACATTATAACCTGCTTGAGTTGGTTGTATTACTTCAGGTCCTCTTTCTCCTACTAAAATTTCTCCTCCTGATGCGTAACTTTTTCTCATTCCAGCTGCTGCTGATCTAAAATCATTTGCATTTGAGCCAATTCCTTGGTTACCTCTTAAGTAAGAAAGTTCTCCACTTGTAGCTCCTCGTGACACATCTACTTTATTATCTCTTTTTCCTACACTTATACTAGAAGGAGGTGCTGTTGCGGTTTGTTCTCCCCCTTGGAATTGTTGTGATTTAATTGCTTTTATTTGCATAGCTGTCATTGCTAATGCCATAGTACCCATTGCTAAACCTAAAGGCATAAATGGTTGTGTTGCATATCCACTTTGTATTGCAGCCATACCATTTATAACAGCGTTTGCTAATTGAATCTTTTTATTTTGTTCAAACGCTTTTCTTTCTATTGCTGTTTGTTTTGCTTTTAAAGCTTTAATTTTTGCTAGAGATTTAGCTGATTTACCATCTCTTTTTTCTTCCATGTCTATTTGATTTTGTATTTCAGCTGATTGAGCTTTTGAAGAAGCCATAATAGCACTTCCTATTGCAGATAGAGTTCCTGATACGGCTTTTACTTTATCTGCTGCTGTTGAGCCTTTCTCTCCAAATACTTGTACCATACTTGTCATAGCGGACATTCCCCCAATAAATGCTTGATACTTTTCACCTTCTGGACCTAGTCCCTCCATTGCAGCTGAGAATCCTTCCATTTGTAGTTGTGCTAATCCAAATGCTTCTGCAGTAGATACAGCTTTTCCACCATCACCACCTTGTCCACCTTCTGTTGTTGCTGCTTTTAGTGCTGTGGTGTATGCTCCAAATACATCTCCTTCTGCTGCTTGCTCACTTGCTGTAGTAAAGCCTCCCATAATTGCTACTTTTACTTTGTCTTGTAAATTTTTTACATTTTTATCAACAGCACTTGTTGCAAAACCTTCCGCAGTCTCAAAATCTTCTTTCATCTTTTTAAAATCTACACCTGAAGTTTCAATATTTATACCTGCAGCTATCATTTGAGCTCTCAATAAATCTACTTTTGCTTTATTTATTACTGTTTCAGCTTTTATTATGTCTAGTTTTGATTGTTTTTCTTCTTCTGCAAATTTTGCCTCTTGTTTTGCGGTTTCAACTGCAAGGTCAAACTCTTGAACTCCACTTAAGTTTGTACTTCCTGTTCTATCAAAAGCAGCTATTTGAGCTTTTAATCTTGCAGATTCTTGTATTGTTTTGTTTTCTTCTTTTTTTAAATTTAAAAGATGTTGAGTTGCTTTTGCTTCTGCTATTTGCATATTTGATTGAGCTGTAGCAGTTTGAAAAGTTGTTTGTAATTCTTGTTCTTTTTCTTCTCTTATAAGTTTTCTATAAGTAAAAACATCTTCTGCTGCTATTGATTCTTTTTTTGCAGCCTCTAATATTTCTTTTAATGATGAACCATCTCCAAACATGTCTAAAAATGCACTAGTGTTATCCATAGATGAAAAAGTTCCTTCCACTAATGTTTTATAAGCTTGTGTTATTTCTTTTTCACCTTCTAATTGTTTTGCAGTAGCAAGATTTCTTAGATTAGCTGCTTGAACACTTAACTTTTCAAATTTATTTGCAGTTTGTAATATTTTATTTATATTCTCAAGCTCTCCTTTTCTTTCTATTGTTTGTCTTTGTATTGTTTTTAAAACTTCAGAAGCGTCTTTATAAGATTGTTTATGTTTACCTAGTACTACTAAAGAGTCTTGTAGTTCATCTTTTTGAGCTTGAGTTACTTCTACTCCTTCTATTTTTGCATCATTTATAGCTTTTTCTGCATCTTTTACTCTTGACAAATCTGTTTGAAATTCGTTGCCCATTAATTTAGCCATTTGAGCACCTGTAGCAGAAAGAGCTTTACCTACTTCTCCAAGTCTAAACTCAGCTCCTTCACTGCTGAACGCTTTTGTCATAGATTCTTCTAAAGTATTTACTTCTGTAATTATTCCATCTACTACTTTGATTATTTCATCTGCTGGAGTTTTAGGAGAAAGTGCACGTAAGAAACTTCCTGCTTGTTTTTCACCTGCTTTTAACTGCGCATTTACACTACTAACGGAAGCTCCTAAAAGTTTTGTTCTTTCATTTGCATTATCTATTGCCTTTGCTAATTCTTCTTTTGTTACCTTTGCTCCTTTTTTTATTCTTTCACTTAAATCTAACTCTTGTTTTAGTATTTTTGCTACGACTGGTATATCTGAACCTAATAAACCCATAAAAGATTGAAACTCAGGACTGTCTTTTATTTGAAATACTTCAGCAACTCCTTGTTTTAAGTTGTCCATTGCTTTTTGACCTTCTTCTGTTAGAGTGCTGTCGCCCCCAATACCACTAAATGCGTCATATATTGCTTTTTGTGTACCTTCTAAATCTAAAGCATTAATTATTGTGTCTTTGGAAAATCCTAGTGCTTCTCCTGCTGCTCCACTAATGTCTCCTTGACTTTTTCCTGAAAATAAATTATTTGCTGCTTGTCCTGCTTTTCTTGAGTCAAGTCCTTCCCTTATAGGAACAGGCCTAGACTTATTTGCTTTTTCTCTTAATTTAATTTGTTTTTCTAGCTTTGTATTAATTTCGTCAAATACACCACTTATTATAGAAAACTCTGTTATTTGTTGTGCTGCAAGTGGTTGAGCTCTAGAAAGAGCGTTAGCGTATGCTTCTGCTTTCTTAGGTAAACTACCTAATATATCACCTAATTCTTTTTGTCCTTTATTAAATTCTTTAACTTCTTTTGTATTATAAGTTTTTTGAAACCAAGCATATAGTAGTCCAAGAGCAGCTACTGCTATACCTATAGGCAATGCGAAACTTAATAAAGTTGCTCCAATTAATCTTAAAACACCTATAAAAGCTGTTCCAGCAGCGCTACTTGCTATTTTTGATCTTGTAAAAAGTCCCATCTTACTACCAGCTTTTTTAGCTTGTTCACCTGTTAAGTTTATTTCCTCTTTCATATTTGCAAAAATACTTGTTGCTGCTCCTCCAAAGGATACAGCACCTGCTGTAAAAAGAGTAGTGGTATCAGAAATTACTTTTGCAGAATCTGCTTTTACTTCTGCAATTGCTGCTGCTTGTGCTGCTTTACCTTTATTTAGTTCTAGTTGTATTTGTTGAGTTAATATTTTATTTTCTCTATGTAAAGCGGCTACTTTTAAATCATGTCGAGCTTTATCTTTGCTTGCATTTCTTCCTCTTGTTGTGTCCAGTTGTCTTAATGAGTTATTAATCTTTTTTTGTTCTAGTCTTAAGGCTTTGCTTTTGTCTGTTGCGCCATCTATAGCTGCTGCTGCGTTTTTATAACTTTTTGGCATTAAATCAATTTTTTGACCTATTTGTGCTCTACCAGCTAATACTGCTGCATCAGCTGCTTCTAGTTGAGCTGTCGCCATAAGTTGTAATTTTTCTGCTGTGGCTGAAGCTCCTGATGCGGCATTTGCTAGTCCGGGTAACATTGTACTCACAATAGTACTTCCAAACATAACCATAACACCTGCTAAAACTATAACGTTTTCAGCTAAAAATCCTATTACTTTTTCTAATTGTAAAGTATTGTTTACAAAACCAAATATATCTTTTGTTAAATCTGCAAATGTTGCACCTAACTTATCATACGCAGTAGGTTCTACTGCTTCTGCAATGGCTCCAAATTTTTGTTCACCTTGCTCTAAGATGGCGTTCATAAATGCTTGTCTTCTTTCTGCTTGAGATAAAGCACCTGCTGTTTTACCTATTTGAGCTGCATAATTTTCTACTGCATCATCAAGACGAACCATAATACCTAATTCATCTAAAATTTCTGGCTCAAGTTTAATAGCACCTCTTGTTAATCTGTCAAAAGCATCTGCTAAATCTCTTCCCAGAGTAATAGAAGCACCTCTTGCTATTTTTGCAAGTCCTTGTAACTCTTCAGCTCCAAATCCTCCAGAAACACCAAGTGCTGCTCCAGTCATTGCTTGTTGTGCTGAAATTGCTCCTCCAGTTACATCTCTTAATCCTTGAGCCATAACAGATAAAGTTCTACCAGATTGTGCACCTAGTTGTTCTATACCTTGTTGTAATTGGTCGAATTGAGCTGCATTTCTTAATGCGAGGAAAGCTGCGGATGCAGCAAATACGTTAGCAGCTAACGTTGCGTAAGCTGCCACCAAACCACTTGACCCGCCAGAGCCAAGCATTTGATTCATTTTTGAAAAACCTTTAGCAGAAGATAAGTTTCCTTGATGAATGCCTTTTTGTCCTTTAATTACATTTTCTTGGCTTTTTGCATTTCTTCTATTTGACGCAGCAGCTTTATCTGTACTTTTTGCTAACTTATCTGTTTCTTTTTGTACAACGGAAATGGTTTTTCCTTTTTGGACTATCTGAAACTCTACTAATACTGTATTTTTGCCTTGTGCCATTTATTTTTTTCTTTTTAATCTCTCCATTTCTTGTTTTAAGTTTTCTTGAGATTTCTTTATTGTGTGTGCTTCTAACCACAATAATAATTCGGTTATCCAATCTATTTCTGATTGGTGTTTAATGTAATATAAATCAAATAGTAATTTTAGATTGGAATAATCTTTTCCTATATACCCAACATCAGGAAATATTCTATCTCCTAAAGAATAAAATATATTTAATGCTGTTATAGTAGATTCAGGGAAGTCACTTGCCTCTGGAGGGCATCTATCCCAATCTATTTCTTCACCTGTTTGTTCGACCATACGTAAGTATTGGTCTTTTGACATTCCTATTTCTTCGTGCTTAAGAAATATCTCCAGTTTCTTCTTTATTTTCTTCTTGCTTTTTTGAACGAAAGTTTTCTAAGTCAAAGACTACCTCATTGAGCCAGTTATCAAACTCACTTGAATTTTCTACTAATTGCATTGCATTATCCATAGTAAAATCAAGTTGTGTTTCTATGTCTTGCCCATTTAAATCTACTAATAGTAAATCTTCTAGGTATCCTAACTTTAATCCTTTCCAACCTTTTACGGTTGAAGCTGTAAATTCTTTTACAAATTTAGTATCATCTAAAGACTCTTCAAAAGCTCTAGTTTTTCTGTTAAATTTATTTTGAGTGCATCTTTTTCTAAGATTCACTAGTTCTTTTCGGGATAAGTTTGCTAACTCGACTTCAAAACCGTCAAGTCCTGGAAACTCTACCCAAGTGGTTTTACTATCCACTATTAAGCTTTTTAGTTCCATGTTTTATATTCTCCTATGAATATGTTGTGATTCTTGTTCCTAAAGCTGTATTGTCTGTTGAGCGAAAATCATAAGCTTGATTGTAAACGTCTGCTACATTCATTCTTGCAGTATACATTCCTGGATTTATTTGAATTGCCCAAAATGTTGTACCGTCTTTCTTTTTTGCTAAAACATTAATATTACTATTAGTACTAAAGTCATCAAATTGTGTTATATTATTATCTGTTTGGTATTGATTAATTGTTCCCGATACAATTCTTTCTGATACCACGTATGCACTTGGAAACATAGCATTACTTGAATTAGTAACATCTAAGCTGCTATGAAGTGTTTCGAAAGGTGTCCAATCTACATTATTTTGTATCTGTACAGATACGCTTATAATACTTGTCATATTTAAGCTATCTACAGTTACTTCTGGATAAATTAAAAGAGGTGTTCTTGTGGGAGATTCAGATTGAATCACTCCGAGATTATAACTTTCATTTCCTATCCTAGATAGTTTTGTTCCCTGTCCTTCTATTTCTACTTTAAATTGTTCTAGTTGTGAGAAACTGAAGTTAGCTCCAGTTATTACGCAACCTTCTACTTTAAAAGTACTGCTTCCTGTTTGAACATATATATTAAAAGATTTTAGTTGTTGTGTTTCTATATCAGAATCACTAGTAGCAACTAAATCTGTTATTAAGTCCATAACAATAGACTCATCTTTCTCCGCTGTTAAAGGGACTGTAAAACTAAACTGAGCCGGATTGGCTTTTGTTATAGTTGTTCCTGCTAACATTTTTGATTGATCGTGCAAAGTCTTTACTGGGTACGAATCTTCCGCAAATGTTTGAGAAAAAGAGATGGCAGTAGTAGTATATATTCTATATTTACTACCACCATACTCGATGTATAGCTTACTCTCCTTGAGAAAACTATAAGACATTATATTTAAGCGTCTAGAGCTCTAGCACCTGAAGCAGCATAGCCACTTTGAGTGTGAGAGGTACTTCCTAAATATTTAACTGACATTTCGTCACCTGTCAGAAGGTCGGTTCCGTGAGCTGCGAACTCTACTGAAGCCGAAATAAGGTCTCCTACTTCAACTGTTGGAACAGTTAAATGAGCCTTAGGCATATTGAATTCAACACCTGGTGCTGTAAAATCATCTGCCTCCATGCCTTCATTGTCTGTATCTACTGTTCCTGCGACACCCATAAATAAACGTAAATCAAATACGTTAGTCACGAGGTCCGTAGCATTAGCTAAGTCAGTTAAAAGCTGGTTTGAACCATTAGATTTGGTATCAAGGTACATGGTTAAAGAACCACTTACTACCCTAGCACCTGTAAATGAGCCAATCGGCTTATCTACAACACCAATGGTTTCTGGTGTTACATAAGTAACGTTGTTTGCAATAGTTAGAGAACCACCTGTGATATTAATATCATAAGTTGTGTCATCTAACCCATTAGAAGCGGAGCCTCCACCTTGTGCATCTGAATCAAGATATAAACTTGAAAGTTTATTTCTTAAGTAGTCAGCATCACTTGGTCCAGTAGTATCTGCATAATTAAATGTTTCTGCATGAGTATCTACATTAGAACTAGTTGGTACGGCTGCTGAAGTTCCCTGAATAATATGTTTTGAAGGGTCTTCTAAAGCCTCTTCTACTTGGTCAATAGTAGTAGCATTACCAGACCATGTAATCTGTGCTATACCATCAATAGAAAAGTCTACTTCTGCTTGGTTAATCTGTGCTTGATTTAACCTGTATGTTGTGTTTTCTAGTGCGAAATAAATACTTAGTTTCATAAGTTCATGAACGTCTGATTGGTCAAACTTACATAATGAACCAAACTGAGAACCTGTTGTTACTTCTACAGCAGCACCTGAAGCATCTGATGCATTAGGTAGCCCTGTTCCTGCTAGTGCAGCCCATAGTATGTTTTCACAGCAGTCAAAAGTTCCGCTTGCTCTATAACTATTTGCTCCATGAACAAATGGTCGTACATAAGTACCAAATGACCATTCTGCTGGAGGTAAAGAATCATTGAATCTTTTTGAGCCCCTGTTTGGTGCAGCACCTGCTTCTGATATAGTTACATCAGTTGAATCACTTCCTTGTGAGAAGCTATATCCATCTAATACACCAATTCTAAAAGTATTGCAGTCTACTTCATTTCCTTTGAACTTTCCAGTTCCTGTTCTTCCGCCATCTGCTGTTGTTGTTCCTGCGATTGTATCGACAGTAACTACAAGTCCTGTTGCTGAACCATTATTAGTTCCTGCATAGTTTTCTACAGCTGTTTCAGTTGCAGTTTCGTTTTCCACGAAAGCTGCTCCCCTAAAGTTATTAGGGATACCAATAGTAGCAACTGGTCCGGTTGAGCCGCCACCAGTAATGCTTAAAACAATACACTTAAAGCCAGTACCGTCACTAGAAGTTGTTCCTAATGTTACGATATCGCCTACAGCATATCCTGTTCCCGCAGTACTTACGTGGGCAGTCTTTACTCCGCCAGTAGCACCAACTCCGTTTGCAGAGCTGACAAATACTTTGGTATTTCTCGATAGATTTAAAGCCATTGCTTTCTCCTATTTTTTTACTTTGAAAGTACGTCGCTAGATGTTTATCAGCGTTTGTAATTTCGTTTAATACCTACACACTAAAGACATTTCACCTATTCCTAAGGGTTCTAATACCCCTTCGTCTGTAGTTAATGACAATAATGTTAAGGAAGTTGTTGTTAAATTCGGACTTACAGTATCATCATAAGTCAGAATATCATTGTCGTCGATAACTCTTTCAATGTCTTCCATTAAAATAGCTAAGACTTCCTGTGGGTCATCTTGGTCTTCAACATAAACTCTTATGTCTATAGCCAGGAATCTCCATTTAAACTCTCCTGGTTGATACTCTCTAGTTTCGTCTCCAGATACCACGCATACTTTTGGGTACTCTTGAATGTCGTCTAAAAATATCATGCCACTATGAGCATTATTAAATACATTTGAATTGTATGGGTGATTCCCATCAATTTCTTTAATCTTCTTTACTAATGAGTCTATTATCTTTTTTCTTGCTGTTCTATATGTAGACGCCATTATCTTCTCCTAAGTTGTACAAATTTATCTTCTGAATATTGCATTGCTAAATTTCTTATACTTTTTGTAATTAAACTTTTTGGATTATACCCTGAAGGCCATTGTTTTGCCCCTGTATTTTCAAAAGTAGAATATACTCCTGTTTTGTTTTTACTGTTTCCACCACCAGTTAAAGTATATGTATAATCTCCTGCTATTCCAGCTCTAGTATAGTTTAGTTTAGTTAATTCTACACTGTTAGAAAATTGACCTGTTTGATTACGTAATGCAGGTCTTCCCATATTTCTTCTAACTTCAGCAGGTAATCTTTTATTTATCTGTCTTTTAAGTTTTAGTAAATCTTGTTGTTGTGTTTCTTGACCTTTTTCTGGTGCTTTTGTTTTTTCTATTACTTTTCCTGCGGCTCTCATTCTAATGAGTTTTGTTACAGCACCTTTAGATTTAATACCTTGCTTAACAACTATATTATCTTCTAATGATTTTAATTGTTTTGCAGATAAGTTTTTTACTATTTTAAATCTTTTATCGGGGGTTCCCTTTTTAGTAAAAGGAATAAGCATATCAATAATTGCGTCTTCTGCAACAGCATCAGTAAAAGGAGTGCTGGACTTATCACTAGGTGATAATATAAGACCTTTTTTAACTGCTTTACTTATTCTTTCATCAATTGCTTTTACTATAGCTTTTTTTAACTCTCCTATGTCTGTACGTTCAGTAGGATTAGTATCTATATTTAATGAAATATAGTTAGCTTGAGTATAGTTACCTATTTTCTTTTTTAATCTTTTTCTTCCGTAGTCTACTTTTAAACTTTTTTCTACATCTTCTGCTAAATCATAAGTACCTACTAAATGACTTGCAGCAAGTGTTGGTGCCTTATCTTTAAATCTTCTCAAAGTTTCTAGTCCTGAAGAAGTATCTGCTGTATGTGATGCTTTTATTCCTGCCCCTGAAAGCAAACTAGAAATAGTCTTGTTGGAATCAACTCCAATTACTCTACCTCCTTTTACAGCTTTTCCTGTTGCTGGGTCTTTGGAAGACATACTATGTCTTTGTCCATAATCAGTAGATGAAGGCATACGTTCTCCAGTTCCCTTTATCTTACTATTTACTATTTCTACCCACATATTCCAAACTAAATCTTTTAAAGCTTTAAATATGTCTTCTGCTTGTTTATTTCCTTGTTTTCTAACAATTGTTAATCTTAATTGAGTTGAAGATAGTTCATCTCCATATACTCCACTTTTTAAAACGGGTTGTAGTATGTTACTACTATCAACCATAGTACCTGGTTTTTCAAATCTTACAAATTTTGTTTTTACTTGCAAACCTTTAGCAGTTGATATATGAGCTACAGCATCTGCTAAAGCTTTTTTCCATTGATAAGGAGTATTATATTTACTAACTATTGAAATGCCAGGATTTACACTAACCATTCCTTTTATAATTTTTTCTGTAACTTCAGTATATGCTTTTATAAATGTAGAACCTTTAAAAGTTACTTCTGTTAAAGTAGGACTTCCATAATAGTAAGTACCACCAGGGTCATTTTTCATTTTTTTTGAAATGGCATCTAACTCAGCTTTTATTTGAGTTTTTAATTGATTTATTGCCATTAGCTATATATCTTATACATATCCAATATTCTTTTGATATGGTCTGGAAATCCTATATTACCTGATAAGCTAGAAGACAGTATATTTTCTACACTTGCTCCTGATATAGATTGTCTTTCTTTTCTTTCATCTTTCATATAGTACTTAATTAAATCAAATATTGCTAGTTTTAAATCTTCAGGAGTAGATGTGTACCCTGCTTTATAAGTAACTTTTACTGCTTTCATTCCTTTTGCAAAAGCTTTTTCAGTACTACTAGTTGTACGAACTATACTATCTGAATCTGTATCAACTACATACTCATATTTACCACTACTGTCAGAATTTTCTGTGATTAGTGTAACATATGCGCCTGCTTGATCCTGTCTTTCTTCTACTGATACTACTTCTATTAATGGAGATTCTCCTAAAATAATACTATTAGTATAATTATCTTTTATATTAAAAAATTCGACTTTATTAGTACTAGCATAATCTATAATAGTACTCCCGCAATAAGTCTTAACGAGTTGGGAAACTTGGTCAATAACTACATTTATACGAGCATCGTTTTTTATACTCTGCAAACCTGCGAAGTCCTTGTATTGCTGTAATGTAACTAAATCTGCCATATATTTTCCTTAAAAAGTGTGGTGGAGTTGCCCCCACCACGTAATTTCTAAAAGTATTAACTACCTTTATACTGAAGTGTATGACACGCTGTTGAACCATCGATAAGGTCGGTAAAACCTAATCTTTGAGAAGCGACTAATACTCTTCTTTGGTTTGCTACTTCGTAGTCAGACTCGATAGTAACACCTCTTAATCTAGGCATTACAAAGTTTTTCGCATTAACAGCTAATCCAAAGAACTTGGATACTGCTGGAGTAGCGAACTCGTCACAAACGATAACTCTTGAACCGAAGACTTCTCCGATTTCACCATTTAGCTTAGTAGCCATGTTGCCAACTAAATTGACATCTTGGAACTCTGCATCTGATAATAAGTTGAAGTATTCAGTTGAATTTATGATGTAAATTACATCTCTAGGATTCATACCCCATTTACCCATTTGCTTTCTAGCGTTCAATAGCATTGAAGCTGTTAAAGATTCTGATGCAAAAGCAGTAGCAGATTGAGTTTTGTTAGACCCAGCCATTGTGACTAGTCCTTCAAATGCTGCTCCAGATGTACCATAAACGCCATCTGCGTGGTTACCCACTAATAGTGCATTTTCAATACCTCTTGCATGTGATCTAACGATGGACTCTCTAATTAAAGGAAGAATCGGTAGAATTGCATCTTCTTCAGTTTCATTACCTAAGTATGATTGTGAAATAAGTTTTTTAGTTGAAAGAGTTCTTTCAGTCATGTCAACGCCAGCATATGGAGTACCATAAGTGTCGCCTCTTTCCTCTAAGTTTCCATGAGGGGAAGATCCAGAAGCTGCTTGGTTAGCTGTAAATTCAGCATACCCTGCATCTGGCATGATTGGTAGAATTTGTGTAGCTGAAGTCATTTGGATTTCTCTAAATAACGGTGCTAATACAAGCTCTAATTGAATATCTCTTTCGATATTTGTTGATACTGTTTGTTCAAAATCAGCTGATGAAACTGCAACGCCTGAATGAGCATTAACCTTTTCCATAGTGCCTTGACCAAGTTTAGTATTCCAGCCTTTACCAGTAGCTAAACCCATAACCCAAGCGTCATCAATGTCGCTTTGGAAGGCTTTCTGCCAGTCGCTGTTTTGTCTATCTGAAAAATGTCTTTTTGACTCACGCATTGCGTTAATCTCATCTTTTTTATCAGCTAGATCTTTTTGTAGTTCGTTAACAACAGATTCTAAATCTCCTTGTCTTTCAGAAACGCGTTTTTCAACGTCGTTTACGAGCTGTTCAGCTCCTGATAGACCAGCAGTTACTATTGTTTTAACTTTTTCTTGCTCAGCTTCTTTTTCTACTGCTTCTGTTTCCAGTTCAGCAGCTTTTGTTTCGGCTTCGCTTACTTCTTTTGCTTTTTGTTCTGCTTGTTGCATTGCGATTTTAGCAGCAGTTGATTTTGCCACCTCTTCCGCGAACGCTTTTAAGTCTAACTCAGCATTTGGAGTAGTTTTTTCTGTAGACATATGTCTCTCCTGTTGAGTGGTTTTACCCACGGCTTGTGGCGCATCAATTTCGTCAGTATTTACTGCTTCCATCTCATGAGCCTGTTTACTTTCTTTCGAAAATTCAGCTTTCCATTCATCATATTCTGATTGAGAATCGAATGATTTTGCAATCGAGAACATTGCGGTCTGGTTGCAAGGTACACTCACAACAGACACTTCAAATAGTTCAGCGTCCTTTATTTTATATCCATCGGTTTCCTTTAGATAATCTGCGTCCTTGACTCGGAAACCAACGGAAAATGCTCCAAGTACGCCATCTTTTATAAGATCTTTTACATCACCTGCGGACTTAGAGATTCTTGCTCCAAGCTCGAGGCCTTTGTCGTTTACTTCTAATGAAGTAGCACGACCAATTGGTCTGTTATAGTCATGGTTAAATAGAATAATTGGATTACCTTTAAAGTTTTCTAATCCTCCATTTTTAGTCCATGCTTCATGGTCAATACAATCACCTGCTCTGTCTGATGCGTTGGTGCTTGCATATCCTTTGATATTTACACTTCCATCATCATCTTCGCCTAGGGATTTGAAAGTAGATGACCAGTGAAAAATTTTATCTGACATATTACTTACCTTTCTTTACTTCAGCTTTTTTAGGAGCTGGCTTTGCTTTTGCTTTTGGGGCAGCTTTAGGAGCTTCTATGCTAATGTTATCCATTCTCATTTTATGCTCAACCATTTGCGTCATTCTTGCCCAAGAGCCAAAAGCTCTTTTAGCAGCCATAAAACGCATTGGAGCGTCTGTTGCTGCTTTATATTCATCTATTGAAAGTACTTTTCCTTTCTTTTGAAAGTACTCTATAAGTTGTTTTAAAATTGCTGGTTTATTCATTTGTTTCTTCCTCTGTTTCCTCAGGTGGTCTACCACCTTCTTCGGGATTAGCTGCGCTACCTGCTATATTTGCTGGTACTCTTAAATCATCGTGTCCATCAATTGATTCCATGTTCATTGCTTCCCTGACTTCGTTAGGTGTCATTATACCTGTATTAACTAATGTTGCGTAGTATGCTGCTTGATCTCTTAACTCTGGTTGTAAAGCTGGAACTCCATGAACGTCCTCATTTAATTCAAATCCAAAGTATCTCTCACAAGCATGACTAATTTTTCTAACTATAGGTAGTATTGTTTCTAAATAATACAATCTATGATTAGGTCTAATATTTGCATTGTTACCACCGTCCATAAGAATTGGAGGTACACCCATTGCTTCTAATATTACTTTTTCATTAGCTGCTATTGAAGGTTGGAAGTCTAGTTCTTTAAAGTTTACTTTAGTTAAACTATCTACTTCTAATCCGCCATCTAATATAAGTGGTCTTCTACCACCATTTTTTGGATTATATCTATTTGCCCATGCTGTTAACATTCTTTCTTTAATTCTATCTGAAAGTGTATTAGGGCTTTTTAGTACTAATCCTGGAACTGCTCCGTTCTTGAAGAAGTTATCCTGAAATTTTCTCATGCTATCTAACAGATACATTGTTCTGTAAGCTGATTTAAGTCTAGGTACACCCCTATAGATTGAATGAAATGAGTTTTCTTTAATATGTATAATTTCTTTCGGGGTGTAGTCTATATGACCATCATATACATACTTGTTTACATAGGTTTCAGTATCTGCTTCTATGGTAACGTTTTGTGCAGGTAAATGATAGAGATGGGCACCGTCATAATAAATGAAAATGTTACCATCTATCAGTAAATCAATAATTAGATTTCTCTTAAAACTATTAATGTCCTGAAAAGGGTTTGGCTCTTTGTTCAGTAATAAGTCTACACGACTTCTACGAACATTTGGCATTATTGGAGTAATACCTTGTATTTTTTCTCCAACATCAAAAGGTATATCAGCGCTATCGTCAACAATCATGTTAACGGCTCTATTAACTACTTCTAGTTCTTCGTAAGCGGAGCGATAATTATCTTTCTTCTCACGAGTGTCTATTGCTAGTCCTTCTTCTAAGCCAATGAAAGTCTGAGCAGGATTTAACTTCTCATCATCATTTCTTCCTAAGAATCTATCATACCATGCCATATTTGTCTCTCTGTATCTCCACCCATCGTTTTTGTTTCATTGCTGTTGTTAGTTTTGGTCTCTTTCCATATATACTATGCAATCTTATGTGATGGGTTCTACATAGTGTTGCTACTTCATCGTATACTTCGGTGAGGTGTTCTTCTATAAACTGTTCTCGAAGATTCATTATTTCATCGGTTGAAGTAATCGTTATTTTGTTAAGCTTCATCCAAGTATATAGTAACTCGGTCATTCCGTAGTAGTGGTGAAAGTCCAGGTTATCTGTTTCCCCGCAAATATAGCATTGGGTCTCTTTTTTATATCCTGATTTTGCTTTGTCTCGTACGTACTTGACTAAATCTCTTTTTAAATCCATAAATTCCTATTACTGAAAATTATACCAAAATTTCACCTTTTTGTCAAGAATAATTTTTTGGTAGGTCGTCTGATTAAAATGTTCCTGCTGACGTCTCAAATGTATACAGCGCATATCTAAGTGCATCTGCCATGTGACTTGCCATATTATGTTTTGGCTTTTCTCTCATTAAGTTAGGGTTGGGGTCCCACTGATATTGGTCTACACATGACAATGCTTGAGAGCATCTTTGGTCGATGTGTAAAAAGTCATTGTCTATGATACCTGCAGTATGGCCTATACCATCTAGTACAGATTTTTTAGCGTTTATAGTACTAATATCATAATTTTGTGCAAAGTCAAAACGAGTTTGCTGTGCGGCTGAATCGATATAAATATAGTCAATATTATACTTGTGTATCATTTTATTGATTTCTATAGCATGCTGTTCAGTAGTTCTTTCAGCGTCCATATACTCATCGATTAGATAGAATTTTTGTTCGTCCCAATCATATGCTATCACACATAGTGCTGTTGGGTCTTTGTAACCTACGTCAAGGCCAGCAAATACATCCATCTTACTAGTATCTAACTGTTCAAAGTCTCCAACCTGGGTTTCAAAATTAAAATTCCAAACCTGTCCTTCATAAGTATTAAAGTCAGCTAAGTACTCTTGTGAAAATTCTGCTGTTGACATAGCTTTCTTAGCTTCATCTATGTCTTGTTCACTAATTCTTGGATTTTCATGATATGTTGCTCGAATAGAACACCAGTCTTTAAATTCATCACTAAACCCTCTGTGGTAGAAGTCAGCAAACCAGTTATTTCGTCCCCTTGGAGTTGAAATGAATACTGCTTTACTATTTTCTTTATCCAATGTAGGTCTAAGTGCTACATTGAAAGCATCTTTGCCATCAGCTAGTGCTGCTTCGTCAAAAATGATTAAATCATAACTTCTACCAACTGTAGAGTCCACCTGATTTACAGAACCCATACGTATAGTAGAACCATTAGATAGTTCTATAACTTTGTCTTTTGCATTATCCTTAGTAACTTCTAAATCAAAGTGCTTAATTAGCTGTCTTTGCAAGTCAAAAGAAATTTGTGAAAGTGAGTAGTTCGGTGACATAATTAATATGTTGGAGCCTGGCACGAGTGATACAAGCTGTCCTATGACATTTGCTATATATGTTTTTCCTTGACGCCTTGATAAGGCGGCACACACGAATCTATACTTTGGATTATTAATGGCATTGATTAATGCCTTCTGCGAACTATTAGGTTCAATACCTAATAAATCCATGTAGCTTTGAATTGGTAATTTAATAAACCTATCGGCTTGGTCAAATTTCATTAATTCAGAGCTAATAATATCTGTTCTGCTGACGTCTAACATATTTAGTGAATAGTTGTATGTTTTTTGATTGTATCGGTAAGCGTTTCTATATCACGCCTTTCTAGTACACCTTGCTGGTCGCATAAATGTAGTAAGTATAAATACCCCATGCACAAACTTTGTACAGTTTCATCAGCGTGAGTTACAACACCGCGTTGTTCAGCTTTCTTGTTTAATACATCAAGAGTAACTGTTGCGGTTTCTGCAACATCTTTTAACCAATGCTCTACCATTAGCTATATTTAACTGGTGTACCTAATACTGTCGCTGCTGCGGCAAATATTTGGTCAGTTGGGTCTTTCATAATGAATGTTACTTCACCATCAGCTAATGTCATTGTACCTAGGGTTGTATCTGCTGCGTTTGCTACAGTCACTAACTGATTAGCGTTGCTATTATTAAATAGTCTTACTTCAGTTGCATCTGCAAAAGTAGAGGCTGCTCCGACACTAGTACCACAGGCAGCTTCCACTGCGTATAATCTGTAGTTCATTTACTTCTCCTGTTTTTTCTTTGCTTTTTGTTTAGCTTCTAACATTGCATCATGAATATCGACTTTACCATCTAGGTTTTTATCTTTACCATTTACTATATTCCAAACTTTTAAAGCTGTTTCTTTAATTTTGTTTACCATTTTACTTTATTTGCCCAATAAGCTGCTGACATTTTGCCTTTAGCTATATTTTTGGCATGACGAGCTTTGAATGAAGCTCTGCGTTTTCTTTGTGCCGTTGATTTTGGAGATTTTCCTGCTCCTGACACGCCTTGTTGCCCAAATCTTATAGTTTTAACTCGTTTTCCAACTTTTGCTACAACTACATGGGACTTTGTACGGTGATTGGGCGTACGCTTTGGTTTATTATACCCTGATACGCCCACTCTTTTCAATCTTGAGTCTTTTTTACGTCTGACAGTTCTTTTCTTTCTAACGGCCACGGCTTTTTCTCCTTCCAGCAGTTCTTACGTTTGTGGGTTTTCCACCAACTCCCTGCTTCTTAGACCTTTTACGGCTGACGGCCGATCTGATCTGACTTTTACTCATTCTGGCAGCTTTGGCTGCTGGGACACATTTAGGGTATCCTCTACCCGTTAGCTTAGCTTTGGGTCTTCCACATCTAGGATATTTGCCATTCTTTTTCTTGGCTCCTATATTTACCCATTTTTGTCCAAACCATTTTTTAAGTCCACTAGCCACGTCTGTACCTCCCTCCTGCAGCCTTGTATTGTTTTACAAGAGATGCATTAGCATATGCAGAGGGATAAACAGCAAACTTTCTTTTAACTTTTGCTTTTATCCTTGCATATAACTTTTTATTAGTAGGTATATTACGTTTTTTCTTGGAAGCTTTACTTCTTTTTCTTCTTCTTACGGCCATGTGTAGCACCTTTCATTAGCTTGCCATTAGGCATATAATGATACCCTTTAGGCGCTTTTTTCTTTTTACCTTTTCTTTTTGCTACCACGTTTTTTACCCCTCTTTTTACCTTTCTTAGGTTTACTGTAGCAATGCATTACTTTTTCTTCCTTTTACGGATTGCTGCTTGCAGAGCTTTAGGCAGTTTTTTCTGAGCTGCTGATAATCCTTTTTTCATGGACTTTTTCTTTTTGCCTTTCTTCTTTTTAGGTCTTCCTACCGCGCTACCGTAAGTACCTTTACCGCGCGGCATTATTGCTTCGCCTTGCCGATGTTAAGAGCTAGTAAGTCTATAAATTTATATAGCTTTCCAATCCATACGTCGTCTTTTGGTGTTGGCGTTGAAGCCGCAATTATGCTTGACACCGTAACAATCATTGTTACATATCCTATTAGTTCCATCATGCTATCTCTCCCATAGCTTAAGAGGGCAACTTGCCTTCTTAACTCTTGCTTTCAGAGGCATAAAGCATTTACATACTTTACAAACCTTTAAGCGTGTATAGTAGGGACACCTACTACACATTTCAAGTCTAGTCTTTGCTAGGCTCATCTTTTGGCGGCATAGTAACTTCTCTATAGTATACTACGACGTCCTTAAGTTCTGTGATATACCTTTTAAGTTCTTGCATATTATATGCCATCACTTCATAATCTGGTATGGTCATTGCAAGAAAAACCAGTTCTCCTTCTTGCTCTTCTATTCTAGCTAACTGGTCTTCCCAGTTATCGGGGTTGACCACAATCCAAGTTGGGTCTTTTAAATCGATTTCTCGTGGCATCACTGGTTGAACTATTGTTCTATCTAGTGGTTTTGCCGTAATCTCTATCTGTTTAGTTGGAATTAGGCTGCAACTGCAAACCATCATCAAGATTATCAACGGTGTCGCTAAGTTTCTCGATTTCTTCCATAATGTGTTTTGTTCCATTATTGATTTTCCTTTCCATTGTAACTGGGTCTGCAATTATTTTTGCTGCCAGTTCGTAATTTTGTATAAATTGAGTATATCTATTCAATTCTCTTTGTGCGGCTTGACTTTTTACTGTCATTGCTTGCAATGATTCAGTTTGTAAAGCAAAGTCGTTTTGTAAAGAAGCTATAGCTTCCTCTTGTGTAGCTATTGCACCTTCTAACGCTAAGTTATTAGCTTGCAATGTTTGATTTTCTTGATATAAATAGTAACTGCCTAAGCCTAGTACTAATATTATACCTATAAATAGTTGATTCATAGTTCCATTATCCTGTAATTAAGTCCTTCTGCTCCTCTTATTTCTACAATTTCACCTTCTTGAGTTTTAAACTTAATATAATTTGGTTGTTTTTTAAAAAATTTAGAAACAACAAACTCTTGGTCATCTGCATCTCCCCAAGTTGAGTTATAACTTACCTTTAGTATATGATATGTTACAAACCAGCCTTTTAACCAGTACCAGAATTTTGTTAATTTTTCTAAATATTTCTTAAGAGTTTCCACTGACTTTTCCTAGTCCAGTTTCTGCTAATTCTTTTGTTGTGTAACCACATTCTCCACCTTTCCATTTGAAAAACCACATTCCGTCTTTTTCAAATATTATACCATCTTCCATGTTATCTGGTTTTGACATTCCGCTTGGTTTTGGTGCTTGCATTTCTGTTGGTTTCATTTCTTTTGTTTCGTATCCTTCTATCATTTAGGGCCTCCATTATGTTGCCTTTTTGCTTTTTTCTGCTCCCAGTCTTCAATTGCTGATTTTATACCTGACTCAGCTAATACTGAGCAGTGTAGTTTGATTGGAGGCAGTTCAAGAGCATCTGCGATGTCTCTATCTTTTATTAATTTTGCTTCTTCTGTTGTTTTTCCTTTTAACATTTCTACAAACATTGTAGAGGAAGCGATTGCTGAACCGCAACCATAAGTCTTAAACTTAACATCTAGTATTCTATCGTTATCGTCTAGCTTTAGGTCTAGTTTCATTACGTCGCCACAGGCAGGTGCTCCCACCATACCTGTAGCAACCATTGGGTCTTTAGGATCAAACCTACCGACCGAGTGTTTTGCAGGGTTAGCTAGTACGTCTTCGAAGCGTTGTACTACTTTCTGCGAATATGCCATTAAAAAGTATAGTAAAGTCCTATGCTAGCGTGGTCAGTGAACTGTCCTTGTCTTGCATCGCCCATTACTTCTGCATTTACATACCATTTGTTTCCAAGTATTTTGCCTACACTTAGTTTCCAAAAATCATTATCTTCGTCAAACCTACCATAGTTTACTCCTACGTCAGCCCACTTGATAAATGGTAAAGTATATCCTACTTCCATAAATGTATTATCTGAATTATCCATCTCAACATTATATGCTACAGATAAACCACTTAGATTTACTTTTACAAAAGCTTCTTCAACATCTTCGTACCCTTTGTCCCAGTTGTATTGAAGTACACCTACATCTATAGACCATTTATCAGATAATGATAATTCATATCCTGCATAAAAGTCCATTTCATAAGTAGCTTCATCTCCAAAGTCAACTTGTGAAGCCCATACACCACCGTATAGACCGTTCTTTTCAATCATTAGATTTCCTTGCATTGCACCTTTACCCATAGTTTGAGAAACCCCTCTCCACATGTAGTCAGAAGTATACCCTAAGTATCCACTGACATCTGCAAAAGCAGGGAGTGTACAAGTAGCAAGTAATAGTGCTAAAAATTTATTTTTCATATGTCTTTCCTGTTTAACTGCCCATCATTACGACGCTGATAATTACACCCATACTGCCCACAATAATAGTACCACAAGCGCCTATTGCTATGGTTTCTAGTCTGCTGATATTGGAATCTAAATCGTCAAGCCTGGAAAAGCAAGTCTTCCAGCGTTCATCACACATTACCTCGTGTGTTGACATTCTCTTATCCAGTTCTGTAATATCTTCAGAATTTTTTATGTTTTCTGTACTCATGTAAGTTACCCCAGTTCTTTGAATTAAAAATTCTATAGTGTAAATTATAGCAAAATCTTAGCAAGATGTCAAGAGTTATTTTTGTATGGTATATATTTTGACTGGTTCGGATTTGCCTTTTACAATTACCTCATCTAAAAACGTATAGTCAAAACCATCTACCAAACTATGCTCTGATATAATTAAATCGGTATCATAGGTCTTGCAGCTTGATTCTAACCTTGCTGCTAAATTAACAGCATCACCCAGAACGGAGTAGTCAAACCTAGTACTACTACCAAAGTTTCCAACCACGCAAGGGCCTGTATTGATTCCGGCTCCTGTGTAAATCTGATCCAATCCCTCTTCTTTAAGTTTATCATTTAATTCCTTTAACGCTATTCTCATTTCAATAGCACACTCTGTAGCTTTTCTTTCTTGTTCCTCTACATCGAGGGGAGCGTTCCAGAAAGCCATAATGCAATCGCCCATGTATTTGTCTATTGTTCCTTCATGCTTAAGAATTATCTCAGTCTGATTGTCAAGAAAACGATTTATAAGTCTTGTTAGACCTTGAGGGTCTGATTGGTATTTTTCAGAAATTGGTGTGAATCCTCGAATATCAGAAAATAGAAAAGTTAGTCGTTTTGTCTCCCCACCCAATCTCAGTAGTGAGGGGTCTTTTTGTAATTTTTTTACCAAGGCAGGACTTACGTATGTCCCGAATTGTTTTTTAACTTCCATTCTCATGAAATACTGCTGGAGAAAATTCCTGAAAGTTACGATAGTAAAGAAAAGAAATGATATTAAAATAGTTCCAGAAACGTCTACTAAGTAGGAAGATTGATAAGCATACCAGGTTCCATATATAAGTGCGCCGATAGAGGATAAAAAGATTGGAGCAGAAAAGTATACGTGCGATGCTGTTACTAATA
>Ga0115567_10000742_pt1 | contig 32107 bp, 35 predicted proteins | sample COGITO_mtgs_1204_2_FD_88679 | JGI IMG/M metagenome (GOLD analysis project Ga0115567, IMG submission 88679) | Pelagic marine microbial communities from North Sea - COGITO_mtgs_120412 | ecosystem: Environmental > Aquatic > Marine > Epipelagic | place: Germany:Helgoland, sampling site Kabeltonne...
GATTCCCGCCCCGCGCAGCGATGCGCGGTCGCCGAGGGACACTCCCATCGGCGCCTCATCAGGCAACATCACGACACGGTCTTGCGCCAATTGAAGCACCTCGCCCCAAAGATACGAGCCATCGCGGCGCACGATACGAAGCCGGTCCCCAAGGCTCGCGGCCCCGGAAAGTCCCGAGATTTCAATGGTCGCGCCGGAAACTGCAGAAACGCGCCCTATGGCATGAACGGCATTCAGCCCTGCGATTTCCGCCTCGAGGCCGCCAAGATTATTTCCGTGCATCGAACTCTCCAAAAGTCTTCTGAAAACAATTTCTAAAGGATTCACAGTTAATCCTTGGTTGAAGGCGACACGAAAGAGGCGATCCGATGTTCGAAAAACTTCAGATATTCCAAATGGCCCATGCGATGGCGCAACATGCGGGCGCGCGCCAGTCCGTGCTGGCACGCAACATCGCGAATGCCGACACCCCCGGTTACGTCGCACGTGACATCGCTCCCTTTGCAGAAAGCTATGGCAGCATCTCGGATTTTGCTCAACGCGCGACTCGGTCAGGCCATATCAGCGACAACGCGGGGGGATTCGCAGTAAAGGCGCGCGCTGCGGCGGCCGGAGCCACCGACCCCAATGGCAACTCGGTCGCGTTGGAACAGGAGATGCTGAAGGCCGTCGACGCCAAGCGGCAGCATGACCGCGCCCTCGCAATCTACAAATCGTCCCTCACCGTTCTGCGCGCCGCGACCGGCCGCCGTTAAAGGAGATCCGCAATGAATGATTTTTCCGATTCGCTGTCCCTGTCCTCGTCTGGCCTGCGCGCGCAATCCCAGCGCCTGCGCCATCTGTCCGAGAACATCGCGAACAGCGATACCCCCGGATATCGGCGCAAAACCGTCGCTTTCGAGACCGTCATCAACGGCGACACGCCGGGTGCGGTCGAAACCGGGCGCGTGCGCCTCGACAAGGCCGAGCTGGAGCAAATCTACGATCCGTCCCATCCCATGGCGGACGAGAGCGGAAACTACGACGGCTCGAATGTCGAACTGGTGATCGAGATCGCGGACGCCCGCGAGGCACAGCGCAGCTATGAGGCCAATCTCAAGATGTTCGATCAGGCACGGCAGATGTCGTCCAGTCTGATGGATCTGCTCCGCCGATAAATTTCAAACCACCGAAGCCAAACAGAAAGGTCTTCCAGAATGGAACTCTCAGCTCTCAGCGCAGCAGGCCGATACGCCGCTGCACGCCCCGTAACCGAACCCACCAACGGCGCAGGCAGCCCGTCGCAAATGGCCGCGAATCTGGTGCGCGATTTCGCCACCACGTTGCAGGAAAGCGAGGCGATCTCCACCGCTGCAATGACGGGCGACGCGGATCCCCACGCGCTTGTCCAGGCGCTTGCACAGACCGAACTGGCCGTCGAGACTGCTATCACCGTGCGCGACAAGGTGGTCGAAGCCTATCAGGAAATCCTGCGGATGCCGGTCTGATCCGATGCATAACGAAGTCATTTTTTACGACACGCTGCGCCAGGGATTATGGGTGGCTGTCGTCATCTCGATCCCGATCCTGACGGTCGCGCTGGTTACGGGCCTTATCGTCGGTCTCTTTCAGGCGCTGACGTCGATCCAGGAAATGACGCTGACCTTCGTGCCCAAGCTGGCGGCGATCGTCGCGGTGTTCTGGGTCACGATGGGCTTCATGACCACGGCGCTCGTGTCGTTCTTTCAGGATCGGCTGATACCGCTGATCATAGGAGGTTAAGCCGTGGAAAACGCAGGCTATACAACGCTGACCCGGCAGTCCGGCCTCATGCGCGAGATGCAGGTCGTCGCCAACAATATCGCGAATGCCGCGACGACCGGCTACCGACAAGAGGGACTCATTTTTTCCGAGCATGTCACCCGCATGGCGGACGGGCCCTCGCTTTCGATGGCGACGGCGAATGTGCGCAACACATCGATGATGCAAGGCGCGATCACCCAGACGGGCGGCACGCTGGATTTTGCAGTCGAAGGGGATGGATTTTTCTTCATCGAGACGCCGGCAGGTGAGCGATTGACCCGCGCGGGCAGCTTTTCGGTCTCGGCAGACGGCGACATGGTGACCAACGATGGCTACCGTGTGCTGGATGCAGGCGGCGCGCCCGTTTTCATTCCCCCCGATGCAGTCAGCCTGAGCGTTTCGTCCGACGGAACGGTCAGTGATGACGGCAAGCCGCTGGCGCAGATCGGGCTGGTTCAGCCGCTCGACCGGATAGGCCTGATCCGCGAGGACGGCGTCATGTTCCGCTCGGACGCGGGGTATGAGCCGGCCGAAAATGGACGAATTCTGCAGGGTTTTCTTGAGGGCGCGAACGTCGATCCCATCGGCCAGATGGCCCGCATGATCCAGATTCAGCGCGCCTACGAGATGGGCCAGAGCTTCCTCGAGAGTGAGGACAAGCGGATCAGATCCGCCGTTCAGACCCTCGTCCAAACCAGATAGGAGACTTCACATGAATGCCCTCAAGATCGCCGCCACCGGCATGGCGGCCCAGCAGATGCGGGTCGAGACGATTTCGAACAACCTCGCGAACATGTCTACGACCGGCTACAATGCGCGCCGCGCCGAGTTTGCGGATCTTCATTATCAACAGCTTAGCCGTCCCGGCAGCGTGAATGCGGCCGATGGCACGGTTCTGCCAACCGGCGTTCAACTCGGCCTCGGTGTGCGGCCCGCCGCCATCTCGATGCATCTTTCCCAGGGCTCGCTATCGGCAACCAACGGGGATCTCGACCTTGCGATCGAGGGGAACGGGTATCTTGAGGTGCAATTGCCCTCGGGAGAGGTTGGCTACACCCGTGACGGTGCGCTGAAGCGGTCGGCCGAGGGTGTGATAGTCACGTCCGATGGCTTCGCCGTAGCGCCGGAAATCGTGATTCCCGACGACGCGCGCAGCATCTCGATCAATGGCGAAGGCGAGGTGTACGCCTATTTCCAGAACACCGCCGAGGCGCAGCTTCTGGGCCAGTTCACCCTGGCGAATTTCACCAACCCCAAGGGTCTGGAGGCGCGCGGGAGCAATCTGTTCACCGAAACCGAAGCCTCCGGTCCCGCGCTCAGCACGACGCCCGGTCAGGACGGGCTGGGCACGCTGCGACAGGGGTATCTTGAGGACAGCTCAGTCGATCCGGTGCGCGAAATCACCGAACTGATCGAGGCGCAGCGCGGATATGAGTTGAATTCCAAGGTCATTTCAGCCGCCGATCAGATGCTCGGCGCAACGACGCAGATCCGCTGATGAGAGCGCTCATTGTCATTGCCTGCCTGTCGGCTGCACCCGTCGCCGCCGAAACGGTTCTTGCCGCCCGCACGATCCGCGCACAAACGCTCATCGCGCCTCAGGATCTGGTGATCAAGGACATCGATGTGATCGGCGCCATCTCGGACCCCGCGCTGGTCGCCGGGCAGGAGGCGCGCGTCGCACTTTATGCCGGGCGCCCCATCCGGCCCGGCGACGTCGGCCCCCCCGCTCTTGTCGAGCGCAATCAGATCATATCGCTGGTCTATGACCATTCGGGCCTCAGCATAACCGCCGAAGGCCGCTCGCTGTCGCGCGCCGGACCGGGCGAGGCCGTGCGCGTGATGAACATGTCCTCGCGGATCACCGTTTCGGGCCAGGTTTTGCCCGACGGCCGCGTTCTTGTATCTTATTAGGAGGTGACGATGCGTCCCTATCTAGCCAGTTTTTGCCTTATTTTAGGCGTCGCCGCATGCGGGCGCGCCGGCCACATCGGCAAGGCGCCCGAATTTACCCCCATGTCCGACTCCGCCGAACAGGCCGCAATGTTCAGTCCCGGCCTGCCCGAGAGCACGACCTATCGCCGCCGCGCCGATCAGGCCTCGCTCTGGACGGCAGGCCAGCAATCACTGCTCGGCGACCGGCGCGCGATGAAGCGCGGCGATATCCTGACCGTCGTGATTGAAATCGACGACGAGGCGGAGATTTCCAATACGACGTCCCGGTCGCGGTCCGGCTCGGAGAGCCTTGGCATCCCACAGCTTTTCGGCCTGCCGCAACGGCTCGATGGAAAACTGCCGGAGGGCGCCAGTCTTGGAGATGCCATTTCGCTCAACTCGGCCAGCAAATCGGGTGGGGACGGGTCGGTCAGCCGCCGCGAAGAACTGACGCTTCGCGTGGCGGCGACGATCATGGAAGTCCTTCCGAACGGCGTCCTTTCGATTCAGGGCAGCCAGGAGGTGCGCGTGAACTTCGAAATGCGCGAGCTTCTGGTCACAGGCTATGTCAGGCCCCAGGATATATCGCGCCAGAACGAGATCACTTACGACAAGATCGCATCGGCCCGCATTTCCTACGGCGGCCGTGGCCAGATCTCGGACATGCAGCAGCCGCGCTATGGCCAGCAGGTTCTTGACGCTATTCTACCCTTCTGAAAGGCATCGGATGAACAAGCTCATACCTCTTATTCTCCTGCTGGTCGGCATCGGTGGCGGCGTGGGCGCAGGTCTTGCTCTGCGCCCCGATGCCGCTGCCACCGGCGCCGAAGAAAGCATCTCCGAAGGCGGCGATGCCACGCACGAGGCTGATGGCGGCACCGAGACGGCGACAGACGCCGCCAACGATGCCAGCCAAGACGCACCGGGCGGCGGGGAATACATCAAGCTCAACAACCAGTTCGTCGTGCCCATCGTCGAGCGTGACAAGGTCACCGCCATGATCGTCTTGTCCCTCAGCCTCGAATTGGCCCCGGGGCAGTCAGAGGCTGCGTATCTGCACGAGCCCAAGCTGCGCGACGCCTTCCTCGAGGTGATGTTCGATCATGCGAATATGGGCGGCTTCGACGGCGTCTTTACCGATACCGCCAAGCTGGACTCGCTGCGACGCGGATTGACGGATGTGGCCACCGGTATCCTCGGCCCGATCGTCAGGACAGTTCTGATTACCGAATTCGCGCGCCAGCCGATGTAGACGCATTGACCAGCGCCAGATACTGATCGCGATCCAGATCACGGCCCTGCGCAGCCTTGCGCAGGGCCGTTTTTTCCGTGGCGATCAGCTTGTTTACGGCCTCCAGACGCCCGAATGCATGACGCAGCAGATGCATCTTGTCCGCCTTTCTGACAAGGACCTGCGCCAGCTTCATGTTCAGCTCCTGACGTGTCCGCTGCGTCCATCCCAGCCAGAGCAGGTCCGCGCCGACAGCCCGAGGCGCGGCCAGTTGCTCGTCGGGAAGCGCTTGGGCGGCCAGACGCATCTCATCCAGGTCCAGAAGAGCGCGGCGCAGGTCCGCCTCCTGTCGAAGGACATCCTGCACAGCCGCCTGAGCCGCCTGATAAGCCGCATCCATCGCTTGCCTGAGGTGACTTTGATCTGTCATGCCTGACCCCCGGCGCGGCGACGCATCGTCTCGGCAAAGCGGATCGCGGCGGCAACGGCACGATAATGATCGGGATCGATCTGATCGCCGATGCGCGTCGTGGCATAAAGGGCCCGTGCGGTCGGTGGATCGTGCCGGATGGGAACGTCGTGCTTGGCCGCCAGCTCACGGATCGCAAGGGCCATATGATCCACGCCCTTCGCGACGCAATGGGGCGCAGCGCCCGGCTCGCGGCTCCATTTCAGGGCGACGGCATAGTGCGTTGGGTTGACGAGGATCACATCGGCTTTCGGCACATCCGCCATCATCTGCTCGGACGCTATCTGAGCTCCGCGTGCACGGCGCTCGCTCTTCATGTGAGGGTCGCCCTCCTGTTGCTTCGATTCGTCGCGAAGCTCCTGATGCGACATCCGGTTTTTGCGAAGGTGGTCGAAATGCTGCCACAGGAAGTCGATGCCGCCGATGACCAGCGCCACGATGCAGACCACCAGCATAAATTCGACCAGCACCTTGCCCAGCAGCGCGCCGATACCGCCGGGCTCGGCATAGAGCGAGCCTTCGAGATCAGGCAGTCGCGCTTGTAGAAAGAGTCCAAGGACAACTGAATATGCGATCAGTTTGACCATGCTCTTTGCAAATTCGAAGAGTCCGCTGGGCCCGAATTTGTTCTTGGCGTTCGAAATCGGATTGATCCGCGATGCCTTGAAAGCAAGCTTGCTGGGCGAGAATACCAAAGTGCGCGTGGCAAAAAGCGACAACAGCGCAAGACCAGCAGGCAGGATGAACCACGCCGCCAGCCCGCTCATCAAGCTGCTCATCATTCCGCCGACCGGCGCGGTGGCATGGCCTGCGAATATCAGGTCCGACAACCCATCCGCCTGATCCATCATCACCATGAACTGAGTGCTGACATGCGTGACAGAGTACGACCCGGCAAGCAGACCCGTTATCAGGAACCCCCAGTAGGCCGCCGCCGTGGTCAAATCGGCGGATCGCGCCAGTTCGCCCTTCTTGCGCGCCTCGTCCAGCTTATGCTGGGTCGGCTCGTGGGTCTTGTCGGTATCGTCCTGATCCCCGGACATCAGCGCATTCCGAACGGGTTAACGACATAGCCCTGCAAGGCAGCAACCCAGATACCAAGCATGATTGGCGCAAGAAGGAAGAGCAGGATCAGACCGCCTGCCGTAATTACCGGCGCGCCAACGAAAATGACCATCATCTGAGGCATGGCGCGGTTGATGATACCCAACGTAAGATTATAAAGAACTGAAATCAGAACGAATGGGGCCGCGAGGCTGAAGGCCAGCGAAAACGCACCCGATATCTGGGCAATGCCCCATTGCGATACCGAAGACGCCTCGGGCAGTTCGCCGATCGGAAAAACCTTGTATGTCGCGATGAGCATCGCCGCAACCTGAACATGCAGATTCAGGATCATCGCAAGTGCGATGCCGCCCATGGTCAGAAGATGGCCGATCGCCGGAAGCGGAGTCGCGCCGGCCGATCCCAGGATTTGCGACAGTGACGTCGCCTGCGCCGCCATTGACCCCGCCGTCTGCAGCGCCACCAGAAACATGCGCAGGCCGATACCGATCATCAGGCCGAGGGCGGTCTCCGTCGGGATGGTCCGCCAGATCGCGATGTCAGGCTGGGACGAAACGGCAATCTCGGAGGCCGCTGCGGGGGCCACGATTGCAGTAAATGCCAGCGTCGCGACCAATTTTATCCTGACAGAAACCATTTGCTCACCAATTCCTGGGAAAAGGGCGATAACGGGACCCACCCGCAGGAAAACGATTGCATGCAGCCACAGCATCTCTTGGCTGATCTGCAAAAGCTGCGCCAGCTCGGTCATGCCGCGACGACGCCGATCAACGAGGGCTGGGCGTCTACACCGATTTCTTCAAATGACAGGACCGGGTTGGGAATGTTCCGGGCCGCCAGGACCGTTCGCAAGAAGCGCCGGCGCGCGGTCGACGTCACGATCGCCGGATAAATTCCCATCTCGGAAGCGCGCGCAACCTCGCCCGAGACGGATGCAGTGAGCGCGTTGAAAAGCTCTGGCGGGAGGGCCACGTCCAGCCTGCCGCGATCCCCATCCATCTGGTAGGTCTGAAACGTATCCTCCCATTCCGGCGCGAGTTGGATCAGAGGCAGCGTGCCGTCGTCTCGCTGAAGATTTGCAACCAGCTGAAATCCAAGCCTCTGGCGCACATGCTCGCAAATCGCATCGGGGCCCTGCACGATCTGGCGGGCCTCCGCAGTTGCCTCGATGATCAGGGGCAGGTTTCGCACAGAGACCTGCTCGGCCAGCAGAAGCCTCAGAACCGCGTGCAGCAGATCGGCAGGAACGCGGTCAGGTATCATCTCGTCCAGAAGCTTGCGATTGGCCTCGGACCGTGCGGGGTCGCTCAGGTTAACCATCTCATCAAGCAGTCTGCGCATCGCTTTCATCGTCAGAAGGCGGCTCAGGTTGCGGCGAATGACTTCGAGCAGATGCGTGGCAAGAATTTCCGTGGGAGCAACGATGGTCGCCCCCGAGAGCGCCGCGGCCTCCTGATCGCGCGCCGAAATCCACTGTGCCGGCGCACCGTAGACAGGCTCGGTCACTTTTTCACCCGGTGGCAGGTCGGCTATGGATCCCGGATCGAGAAGCAGAACCTGATCGATCCTCAAGCGGGCCTGTCCCTGCTCGACGCCCTGGATGCGAATGACATAGCTACCACCCGGCAAGGCCGGGTCGTCGGTAAGCCGGATTTCGGGCAGGATCAGACCATACCGGGTCGCGACGTGTGTGCGCATATTGGCGATCCGCGCATCAAGGCCGGTGCCCGGATCCAGCACGAGGTTGACCAGATCCGGCGCAAATTCGACATGGACATCGTCGAGCTCCAGAATGTCGCCAAGCGATTTCTCGCGCGGTTTCTCCTCTGCCGTCACCCCCGGATCCACATCCTTGCGGGTTTGCGTTTTCTTATAGGAAAAATATGCGATCAACCCCAGAGAGAGACCGCCGATGATAAACGGGATGAAGGGCAAGCCCGGCACCAGCGCGAACATCACCATCAGCACCGCGACAGTGCCCACCGCAGCCGGATGACGCCCCAGCTGCTCGGCGACCGCCAGATCGGTGGCGCCCGTGCTTCCGCCGCGTGCCAGCAAGAGAGCCGAGGCAATCGAGATGATCACTGCCGGTATCTGCGTCACCAGACCGTCGCCGACTGTTAGGATCGTGTAGGTTTCGAACGCCGTGCCAAGGGGCATGTCGTGCACGACGATGCCCATGATCAGCCCCATCACAAGGTTCAGAAGCGTAATGAGAAGTCCGGCGACAGCATCGCCTTTGACAAATTTCGAGGCCCCGTCGAGCGAGCCAAAGAACGTCGTTTCCCGCTGCTCGCGCTCGCGACGCTCTCGTGCCTGCCGATGATCTATCGCGCCTGCGGACATATCGCTGTCGATTGCCAACTGCTTTCCCGGCATACCGTCCAGTGCAAATCGCGCGCCGACTTCCGCCATTCTGGCCGCGCCTTTGGTAATCACCATGAAATTCACGATCAGCAGAACACCAAACACCACAAGACCCAGAAAGACGCTGCCACCCATCACGAAGCTTGCGAAACCCTCGATTACATCCCCGGCCGCATCCGTGCCGGTATGGCCTTGTCCGATTATCAATTTGGTCGACGATACGTTCAGCGACAGACGAAGCATCAAGGAGGCGAGAAGTATCGTTGGAAATGCCGAAAAATCGAGCGGCCTTTCAATAAAGAGGGTTACCGTGAAGATCAGGATCGCCAGCCCGAAAGACGCCGCCAGTCCGACATCGAGAACCCAGGACGGCACAGGCAGGATCATCATCACGATGATCGCCATGAGGGCGAGCGCCAACAGGACCGTAGGCTGAAATATTTCGCGAACTGAAAAGCGGCTCATTTGTTTTTCTCCGGGCAATAGATCAAACTGCGCGCCCCCGCCTCACTGTCGCCCAGCGGGACAAGAGAGCCGAAGCGCGCCTTGGTGGCCGCAATCTTTAAAAATGGATAGGCATTGACCTGCTTCACAGCGGGTTTGGGTGGAGCGTCCAATTGTCCGAAAAATGTCTGACCGCCGAGGGAGGTCGTGGGCGCTCCGCCGGTCTCGTCCAATGACGCAATGATTTCATTGAACCGGCGTTTGTATTTGGCCGAATGTTCCGGTGTCCGCGAATGGTAGGCCCCCACTGCGTCGATCCAATCTTTGGAATTTCCCTGAAGCTGTTTCAAAAATCTCGCGGCATAAAGCGCGTTCAGATCAGGATCAAACATCTCCTTCACCGATGAGAAGTTTCTTCCGTGCCATTTGTAATTGATCTGAAAGCATCCGACATCAAAGCTGCGAGCACCGCGCCTCTGGTGCTTTGAAACATATCCAAGCGCCTCATCCTGAGATGTAAACCACTTGCCGGCGCCTTCCATATTGACCGTCCATGGCCAGGGCGTCAGCAGACCTTTATCAGTCCGTCCCGTCTCGCTTCGCGTGACAGCAAGAAGAATATCTAGCGGGACACCCGTCTGGGCCGAGGCACGCTCTGCGGCCTTATCGCAAACGCTGGGCGCACTGGACGCTGCGAGGGGGACCGTGCCGAACGCACTGCAAAGAAGAGCTGCCAAAAGACAACCGCGCATTTGCCGGTCGCCATGTCCAGACGGCCGCCTTTGCCACCGTCCGGCACGGCGCGTTCGGGATCCCAAATTCAATTTAATCACAGAAAGATCCCTTCACGCATCGCGCTTTCAGGAATCACAGTAGGGACAATTTATTTACAAATTATGAGGAGTATTCGATCCAATTAGCCCAGCTTTCAATTAACGGAACCCGGCTTCAGCAATTCGGCAATTTCCGCACGCGCTTTTTCACTGCCAGCCAAGAGGGCGGCGCCTTCCTCAAGCGGCTTGCCGACCCCCTGGACGTCGCCAGCATCCGGGCTTGCCCCGGCATTCGCGATCGCAGCGTCTGAGACACTTCGTTCGTCGGACGAGGCATTCGCAGATATTTCTTTGCGCATAAGGTCCTCCGTGTCGCCGGCTGATGTATCGGCCAACCCTGCCGTCTTTTGGTTGCCCACCATAGGAAAGGCTCTGCCGCGACGACGATCTGCTTCCGTGCCTTCGGGCCCATTTAATGCCCGAGGCGCGGCTTGAGTTAGCGAGTTTGCAAGATCTGCACTCGCCTTTGACAACTTGCGCTGTTCGACTGACACCGATGCCTGTGCGGACAATCGATACAGCTGCGCCGCGTCGTCAAAGCCCAACGCAAACAGACGTTCGGCTGCTTGCGCACGCAGAGACATCGGAAGCCCTTTCCAATTGCCGACATCATCTTTCAAGAAGTGTTTCAAGAACGTTACGTCGCTCGCGTCGTTTATTAGGTGAAAGCCGACTGCCTCTGTCGTCTTGAGCATGATGGGCTCGGAAAGTTTCAGGCCTTGGCCGTCGAATAAACCGGCCACCGCCGCATCATAGAGCCCAATCGACGCAAGAGCGGCCAGGTTCGCGCCTTTAAGATCGCCTTCGATCTGCGTGCCGCGCTTTTCGCGTGCAAAACTCTCGATAAGGTCCACTATGTCCGGCGCAAGAGGCTCCTTGGCGTCCAGACGGTTCCAAACCAGCTGTAAAAGTGCTTCGGCGGCAACCTCACTGTTTCCTTGGACAACAGCCTCGAGAAGGTCTTCCGCTTTCTCACCGTTGTTGAGGTGCAACTCAATCTGAGCCTGCGCCATCTTGGCCGCGTCGGTTTCGAGATCGAGCTGCCTGCCAAGCAGTCGAAGAACGCGCGTCGCATCATTCGGCCTGTTCATTGCCGCAAGACTTTGTGCCAGTCTTGGCCCAAGAAGCGATTTGAGATGTGCCGGATACGCCGAAAGCGCGCGTAGCATGGCATCCACATTAGGATTTTTCTGGAGCAGCGCTTGATCCACAGACACAGCCGACCAAAGCGACGCGCTGGATGAGCACTCAACCTGCTGCTCAAAAATGCCGCGAAGATCTCGTCTTTGTTCAATAATCCGCGCCAAGGCGATTGCCACGTCAGCTTCGATTCCAGTCAGGCCCACTGCTTGGACAATCTGGCTGGCCTCTCGGCCAAATCCGAAGAATAGATACAATCTGGCAAGCCTTAATGCCGCATCCGGGGAATACTGATCAAACTCTCCCGTGAGGTCCGAACGCGCCAGCGCCAACTGAGACCAAAAAGGGCCGTCCGTTCCCCAGTTTTCAATGTCCATGAGGTATTCACTGACGCATCGACGGCCCGCGATGGTCTGAGCCGGCACCGCCTCGGTATCACCAAGCATTGTCTGCGCCGAATTCGAAGTCTGGAAATTTGGCAACGGTGTGCCTTCAAGAGCGGTGAAAGTGGCCTCATTCGTGGGTTTTCCTGTCGCAGTCCGAACCGCAGGTTCCTGAGATGCGCGCTCAAACTGCGCATCGGTGGTCAGCAGCCCGATCGTTGCTGCCTTCGAGATATCCCGCGCGATAGCGCGCCGCGCATCCGCCAGGCCCGCAGTGTCCAAAACGGTCTCCCTGGCAGCATCTGAGTCGGCGATTTCGGCAATCTTCATGCTTGCGAGCTGAGCCGATGAATTGGCAGGCGCAGCGCTGGCCGCTTTCGTCAAAGCATCACCAATCCCACTTTCATTCGACATGCGCTTGGACGAGCGATTTTCTTTGCTTAGCTTGGATACAATCGATGTGCTGCTCGGTAATGGCCCGCCCACGTCGATGACGAGCATTGACGCTCCGTACCAGGCGACTTCGACCACGCAGTCGCAAATCTCAAGGCTGAGGCCCGGGCCATCGGCCAAAGGCGCGACACCGGAAATGCGATCTCTTTTCATGCGGACGAACACCTGGCTCAGGTTCAAAGAGCCGAGGTTCTCGGCAAATCTAATGTCCCGCTGCGTGCCTTTGCCGCTCATCGTCCATGTCACGCGTCTGGGCATATCGACGACCAAACGCGAAAATTCGGCATGCTCGCCGGACCGGACCGTGATCTGTTGCGCCATAGAAACGCCCGGAAACAATGCTGCGCACAGGCCAAGCACGAGGGAAATGCGGGCATTCATCATGCGGCGTCCTGTTTGACCGATTTCAGCGCTTCTTCGAGGTCGCCGAACGACGGTCTGCAATGCGCGGGTGTGTTTTGACGTCCGACTTCTATGCAAATATTTGTTGCATGATTGTGCAGGTTCGCAACCAGCACCTCCCGGATCAAATGATAAAAGTGGGCATCCTCTTCGACGACGGCTTTCACTTTGGACGCGAAGGGACCCACCAATCCATAGGCAAGAAACACCCCGAGGAACGTTCCGACAAGCGCGCCGCCGATCATCTTGCCAAGGATTTCAGGCGGCTGGTCGATGGACGCCATCGTCTTGATGACACCGAGAACAGCCGCGACGATTCCCAACGCCGGCAACCCATCGGCAACCGTCTGCAGCGCGTGACTTGAATGAAGTGCATGGCTCAACGTGGCGTCCATGCGCTTTTCCAGCACTTCCTCAACCTGGTGTGGATCGTCATAATTCATCGAAGCGGAGCGCAGTGTGTCGGCGATCAGCGCCACGGCCTCTTTGTCGGACAGTATTCTGGGGTATTTGCCAAATATCGAAGACGCGTCGGGGGCCTCGATATGCTCTTCGATCGCGACCGGGTTTTGCTTTGCCAGACGGACCAGTTCGAACAGCAGGCACAGAAGGTCGCGGTAATCCTCCTGCTTCCATCTGGACCCCTTGAATACCTTGCCGATGTCCTTGAGCGTATGTTTGACCCCGGCCATATCATTGCTGAGCAGGAACGCACCCGTCGCAGCCCCACCGATCATCATCATCTCGAAAGGAAGCGACTTCAGGATGATCCCAAGCTTGCCGCCAGCCGCAAGGTAGCCGCCAAAGACCATCACGAAAATGATGACTATCCCGATAAGACCGATCATGTTTGTCTCCAGATGACGATTCTGCCGGCAGACTGCCTGCCAGAGATTAAGAAGTGCTGAGTATGTGCCAGTTACTGCTTTGGGGCGCCTGCATTCCGGCCGGCCATGACAACCGAAAAGAGATGCGCCGACTGCGGGCTGAGGCCGGCAAGGATACCGGCCGCCGCCTCGGGCTTCATCCGGCCGAGGAAGCCGGCGGCGAATTCGGGCTCCATTTCCTCAAAGAGTGTTGCGGCCTCCTTGGATTTCATACTTTCGAAAACCTTGGTCAGTCGCGCGACGTCACTCTCGGCAGCCGTATCGGCGATCGTGAGCGTGCTGCGCAACTTCTCCTCTGCCGCCTTAAGTTGCGCCAATTTGCTCTCGATCTGGCGGTCAGCCGCTTTCTGCGCCTGCTGCCGGTCTGCAATCTCGGCCTCCTGGCGGTCAATCTGGGCCTCCCGCGCCTGAAAACTCTTCAGCATGTCGTGCAGATCGTCTTCGGTCGTGCATTCCGCCGCCGGAGCCCCGGCATCGCTGGGCGCTGCGCCGTCGGCCCGGGCCCAGGCGCGCCCCGCGTCCGAGCCGACCCTGAGAACGGCGGACAGAACAAGAAGACTGGCGAGAAAGGTCAGAACTCCGCGCATCGTCTTCTTGCGCCGCCGCTTGGCCGCGCCGCTCATAGGGATGCACCCGCCGGGTAATGGCGCCGGAAGACCGGCCCAGCCGACGGCTTCGCTTCTGGGGTCGGAGAGGTGGCGGGAGTGGTGGCCGGCGGCAGGTCGTGCATGGACGCCACCATCAGTTCCAGTCGCTTGGCGACCGATTCTGCCCGTCCGGTCAGAGCGTCAAGCGCCTCGCCCGACGTGCCTGCGGTGATACGCGCCGCCTCAAGCGTTTTGGTCAGGTCATCGACCTGCGCAGAGAGCACGGCCACGGCCCCGCCGACGCCGGCTTCGAGGTCGTTGAACCGGCTCAGGCGGCGGCCCAGAACGTAGCAGTAGAATGCCGCCCCAAACGCACCCGCAACCAGAAAAATATCAGCAATCAGTTCCATAGCCTGTCCTCAGTTCAATACGAATTCCATGATGAGAAGATCCTTGATCCGCCCGTCGCCTGTAACCAGCTGCGCGCGGCGCAGGATGTGCGCGCGCAGGCGCACGAGTGCCGCCTTGTCGGTAAGGTCATCCATCTCTAGGGCCCGCAGGTACGTGTTCAGTACGTCCACCACACGCGGCATCAAAAGCTCGACATCCGCGCGATACGCGCCGGCCACCTCAAGCTGCGCCCGAAATCTCAGATGTTTGCCCGTAGCGCCGTCGCCAATCGAGATTACCAGTGGCTCTATGGGAATATAGGCGACATCCGGCAGCGCACCCGGCGCTGTATGCGCCGCGTCGGCACCAGCCGCATCCGTCGCCAATCCGTCGCCCAGAATCATGCCGCTCCACACCGCGTAGAAGCCTCCGGCGCCTCCCGCCAGGGCAAGCGCCAGTCCTATGATTAGAGGAAGCTTTGAGCGTTTGACGGGCGTGTCGCCTGCAACCTCTGTCGTCTTTGCCATGATCCGAACCTCTTTTCTGTCCGGACCAACATACCCATCAGGCACTAACCGATTATTAAGGCCGATGATCCAAACATGACCTCAACGTCCGGCAGAACGCTGGACATGAGGAGGCAAAGAAATTGCAGAGTATCGCGACCCTTTGGACCGCTCTGGATCCGCGCAAACGTATCGTCATCGTGCTGGCAACGCTCGCCGTTTTCGCAGCCGTCATCGGCCTGTCCCGCCTGGCCGCGACGCCCAGCCTCACCCTTCTATATGCGGGGCTGGAGAGCGGACCTGCGGGGGAGGTCGTGCGCGCACTCGAGCAGCGCGGTGTCACGTATGACGTTCGCGGCGGAGCGATTTTTGTCGACTCGGCCCAGCGCGATACCTTGCGCATGACCCTCGCCAGCGAGGGATTGCCAAGCAATTCCAGCCAGGGATACGAATTGCTGGACAGCCTGTCGGGCTTCGGTACCACGTCGCAAATGTTCGACGCCGCCTACTGGCGCGCCAAGGAGGGCGAGTTGGCGCGGACGATTATATCCAATCCGGCGATTGTGGCCGCGCGCGTTCATATCGCCAATACCGGATCCAATCCCTTTCAGCGCGACGTGCGCCCAACCGCCTCGGTGATGATCACCTCGGCAGGTGGCGACCTGCCTGCGAATCAGGCCAAGGCGCTGAAGTTTCTGATCGCAAGCGCGGTGCCGGGGCTGACGCCCGATGACGTGTCGATCATCGACAGTTCTGGCGGTTTGATCGGAGGCGCGGAGGAGGCGCCCTCGAATTCCGGCGAAGACCGCTCGGACGCGGTGCGGCACCGCGTTCAACGCCTTCTCGAAGCGCGGGTCGGCGCGGGCAATGCGGTGGTCGAGGTCAGCGTCGATACCGTGAAGACAACCGAGATGATTCGCGAAAAAACAATCAATCCCGACAGCCGGGTGGCCATCAGCATCGACACCGAAGAGCGCACCAATTCGGCCTCGGATGCGGGTGGCGGCGATGTAACGGTGGCCTCGAACCTGCCCGACGGGGACGCCGCCGAGGGTGACAGCTCCAGCAGCCAGACCAATGAAACGCGCGAGCGCATCAATTATGAGGTCTCGCAAACCGAGCGGGAAATCACGCAGGCCCCCGGCGCGGTCAAGCGGCTGAGCGTTGCGGTCCTGGTGAATGGCACAGCCAGTCTCGACGATGCCGGAGCCGCGACGTTCACTCCGCGTCCTGAGGCCGAAATGGAGGCGCTGCGCGATCTGGTATCTTCCGCCGTCGGATTCGACGAGACGCGCGGCGACGTCATCACCATAAAATCGCTACAGTTCGAGCCTCTGGCAATAAGCGGCACGGCGGCAACGCCATCCGTCTGGACGTCGCTGGGCCTCGATATGATGTCGCTGATTCAGGCCGCGGTCCTGGGCATCGTGGCGCTCGCCTTGGGTCTTTTCGTGATCCGCCCCATCCTGTCGCAAGCGCGCGGGCCAGAAACGCCCGCACTTGAGGCGCCGCGTCTTTCAGGCGCCGAAGCCGCGCCTAAGGCGCAAAACGCGCTGACGGGCGAGATCGATACATCCGAAATGGATGAGGCAAGCCTGCCGGTCATCTCGGGCCGGAGCGCCGTGGCCGCCAGCATCGAGGCCGGAGAAGATCCCGTGGCGCGTCTGCGCGGCATGATCGCCGACCGGCAGGAGGAAACGGTCGAGATCCTGCGCACGTGGCTTGAGGGCGAAGAGGAAAATGCGTGATGGGGATATCTCACCTGCTTGAGGATTTTGCGACGCCATCCGGGGCGCTCGGACTGTCGATCAGCGATGTCTCGCTCGAACAAGAGCGCGTCGAAGCCTTCGAGGACGGCTACAAGGCCGGATGGCAGGATGCGGTCAAGGCCGCCAATGACGACGCAGGCCGCGTGTCGTCGGATTTTGCCGGAAACCTGCAAGACATCTCGTTCACCCTCGCCGAGGCACAGCGCGATCTGATGTCGGCCCTGCGCCCCCTCCTGACCGGCATGGTCAACAGCGTTCTGCCGAAACTTGCACGCCAGACAATCGGCGACCGGGTGATCGAAACCGTCGAGACGATGGCGCGCGGCGCCATCGACGGTCCGGTTTGCCTTATAACAGCGCCCGGCAATGCCGAGGCGCTGGAAGCCCTGATCGAGGAGCGCCAACTGACAGGCGTCACCGTCGAGACTGAGGTCACCATGGGCAACGGGCAGATCCACGTGCGCGCTGCAGGCAACGAGCAGGAGATCGACATCGATGCCGTGCTGACGCAGATCGACGCCGCCGTCACCGGCTTTTTCGAAGATCAAAACAAGGACAGAGCATAATGGACACTTCCAATGAAAACCCGCCCCGCCAGCCTGAGGCGTCAAATCCGTTTTCGTCGGTCCCAATCGAGATCACGATCTCGGTCGGCAAGGCACGGCCCCTGATCCGCGATCTGCTCAAGCTGGGCAAGGATGCGGTTCTGCCCCTCGACAAGCGGGTGGACGATCCCGTCGAGCTTTATGTCGGCGACCGCCTCATCGCGCGCGGCGAGCTGGAGGAGCTGGAGGGCGACCAGAAGGGGCAGCTGGCCGTGCGCCTCACCGAGGTTGCAGATCTTCAGGATGGCCTCGCATGATCAGGCACCTCGCGCTGGCGACCGTCGCGCTGGTGCTGCTGGCGGCGCCCGCGACCGCGCAGGAGTTGTCGTTGTCGCTCGGGGATGATGGCTCGCTGTCGGCGCGCACGCTGCAATTGCTGGCGCTGATCACCGTGCTGAGCCTCGCGCCAGGCCTTGCGATCATGATCACCTGCTTTCCCTTCATGGTGACGGTGCTTGGAATTCTGCGCCAGGGTATCGGCCTGCAGCAATCGCCGCCCAACATGCTGATCGTCAGCCTCGCACTCTTCTTGACGTATTTCGTGATGGAGCCGGTGTTCATGGTCGCCTGGGAGCAGGGGATAAATCCGCTGCTGAACGAGGCAATCCCGGTGGAAACCGCCATCACGCGCACGCTTGAGCCTTTTCGCGCCTTCATGGCAGGACGGCTGGACGGCGACACGTTCGCGGCCATGGCGGCGCTCCGGCCCGATGCCGTCGGGGTTGCCCCGGGCCCAGACGCGCCCTTGTCCGTGCTCATTCCCAGCTTTCTTCTGTCCGAGATCGCCCGCGCGTTTCAGATAGGATTTCTTGTCTTTTTGCCATTTCTGATCATCGATCTGGTCGTCGCGGCGATCCTCATGTCGATGGGCATGATGATGGTGCCGCCCGCCATCGTGTCTCTCCCCTTCAAGCTGGCATTTTTCGTGATAGCCGACGGATGGGCGCTCATCGCAGGCAGTCTCGTGCGTGGCTACTTCTAGCCCTCGGCCGCGCCGACGACAATTTCGGTCTGCCATTCGGCGCATTGGCGCTCCAGTGCGGCGCCCACCGGGCGATCCGTAAAAAGCAGGTCGATCTGCGACAACGGGGCGATGCGGGCAGGCGCCGTGCGTCTGAACTTGCCATGATCGGCCACGAGGATCCTGCGGCGCGAACGATCTAGTATCGCCTGGCTCACGCCGACCTCCTGCACATCGAAGTCGAGGATATCGCCATCTGGATCGATGGCCGAGCAGCCGATGATGCCAATGTCGAACTTGAATTGCCGGATCGACGCCTTTGTCATGTCGCCGATCAGCCCGCCGTCGAGGCGGCGAAGCGAGCCGCCCGTCACGACCACCTCGCACTCGCGATTCTGCGCCAGGATGTTCGCGACGTTCATGTTGTTGGTGACGACCAGAAGATTGCGGTGATGGATCAGCTCGGCGGCGACCGCCTCGGTGCTGGTGCCGATGTTGAGAAAGATCGCGCTGTCCTCGGGGATCCGTTCGGCGCAGGCCCGCGCAATCGCGCGCTTGCCTTCGGCGTTGATCCGGCGCCTCTCCTCGTAGCCGATATTCACCGTCCCCGAGGGCAGTACGGCGCCGCCATGCACCCGCTCAAGGCGCCCGGCATCCGCAAGATCGGCCAGATCCCGGCGGATCGTCTGCAAAGTGACGCCGAAATGCCCGGCCAGCTGCTCGACCGTGACCTTGCCATCGCGCCGCGCCAGATCGAGGATTTCGGGGTAGCGAATGGTTTGTGACATGGGCTGTCCCAACTTGAGCGCGATGCGCGGGCATGTGCACTTTTACCAGATATCGGGCACATCTCGACCAAATTTTCGGACCGGACGCCGTCAGATGGGACAATTCAGACCCAAAGATGCCTTTGGGACACCAATATTATCATTATTATTCGATACATTACCTCAATTCGAACAAAATCGAACATAATGTCTGTTCTTTTTGCCGCCCTTTGCTAGTCTGACCACCACGACTTCAGCAACCGGAGAATATGAGTGACGGGCGACGGCGATATTCGCGATATTTTCGTCATCGGCGGCGGTATAAACGGGTGCGGCGTGGCGCGGGATGCGGCAGGCCGGGGCTTGGCCGTGACCTTGGCCGAGATGTCGGATCTGGCCTCGGCAACGTCATCGTCGTCGACCAAGCTGTTTCATGGCGGTCTGCGGTATCTTGAATATTTCGAGTTTCGCCTCGTCCGCGAAAGCCTGATCGAGCGCGAGACGCTGTTGCGCGCGATGCCGCATATCTCGTGGCCCATGCGCTTTGTCCTGCCATATCATAAGGATATGCGCTTTGAGAGCGACACGCCTACGTCCAAGCTTCTGAGTGTCGCGATGCCCTGGATGCGGGGGCGCCGGCCGGCTTGGCTGATCCGTCTGGGGCTGTTCCTTTACGACAATCTTGGTGGGCGCAAGATCCTGCCCGCCACCTCCACGGTCGATCTGAGAACGGCGCCCGAGGGCCGCGCCCTGCAACCGCGCTTTGCCAAGGCATATGAGTATTCCGATTGCTGGGTCGAGGATTCGCGGCTTGTCGTGCTGAACGCCTGCGATGCCGAAGCGCGCGGCGCGCAGATCCTGACCCGCACGCGCGTGGTCGAAGCGCGGCATGAAGGCGGCGTGTGGGCCGTCACTGTTGAGGACGCGCCGACCGGCCGGACACGGGTGATCCGCGCCCGCATCCTCGTCAACGCTGGCGGGCCATGGGTCGGCGCCATCATTCGCGACACCGTTCACGCGCACAGCACGGATGGCGTACGTCTGGTACGCGGTAGCCATATCGTGACGCGGCGCCTGTTCGATCACGACAAAAGCTATTTTTTTCAGGGCGTTGATGGGCGCATCATGTTCGCCATCCCCTATGAGACGGATTTCACCCTGATCGGCACGACCGATCAGGAGCATGAGGACCCCGCCACCCCGCCCGTCTGCACACCCGCCGAGCAAAGCTACATGGTCGATTTCGTGAATGCCTACCTCGCCGACCCCATCTCCATCAGTGACATCGTCTGGAGCTATTCTGGCGTGCGCCCGCTTTATGACGACGGCGCTTCGTCTGCGACAGCGGCGACGCGCGACTACACGCTCAAGATCGACCGCAGCGCAGGCGCGCCCGTGATCAACATCTTCGGCGGCAAGATCACGACCTACCGGCGCCTCGCCGAAGGGGTCATGGACCTTGTCGCGACCGAAATCGACGGGTTGCCGCACAAGTGGACCGCGGGCGCGCCCCTGCCCGGCGGAGATTTTGCCGTGCAGGAGGTGGAAAACAAAATATCCAGCCTTCTGGCAGATTATCCCTTTCTGGGCCCCGCATGGGCAAAGCGCCTCTTTCGCGCCTATGGTACATGCGCGCATGATCTGCTGGGCGACGCCCGGACCGCTGCGGATCTTGGCAAAGATTTTGGCGCCACATTGAGCGCGTCCGAGGTAGACTGGCTTGTGGACCGCGAATATGCCCGCTGCGCGGAGGACGTTCTGTGGCGCCGGACCAAGCTGGGGCTGCGCCTGAATACGGCTCAGGCAGACGCGTTGCAGGACTACATTGCCAGCCGCGCGGCGGATCCTGTATCGGCAGCAGCAGAATAGACCAAGGGGGGACCGTCCGTGACATTGCAACTCGACAAGGTGACGCTTGAAACTGGCGGCCAGACCCATATCCACGAGACGTCGCTGACCCTCAAAAAAAGCACTATGAACGTCCTTCTCGGGCCGACCCTGTCGGGCAAGACGTCGCTCATGCGCCTGATGGCAGGGCTGGACCAGCCGACATCGGGCCGCATCGTGTGGAACAATCAGGATGTGACGGGACGGCGTGTGCAGGACCGCAAGATCGCCATGGTCTACCAGCAATTCATCAACTATCCGTCGATGAGCGTTTATGACAATATCGCGTCGCCCATGCGCCTCATGGGCATCGCCAGAGATCAGATCGATGCGCGCGTGCGCGAGACTGCCGATCTGATGCAGCTCGGCCCGTTCCTGCAGCGCAAGCCGCTGGAGTTGTCGGGCGGTCAGCAACAGCGCTGCGCCCTCGCCCGCGCGTTGGTCAAGAACGCCGGTCTGGTGCTGCTGGACGAGCCTCTGGCGAATCTCGACTATAAACTTCGCGAGGAACTGCGCGCCGAGATCCCACGGATTTTCGAAGCGTCCGGCTCGATCTTTGTCTATGCCACGACCGAGCCCGAAGAGGCCCTGCTGCTGGGCGGTCATTGCGCGACACTCTGGGAGGGGCGCGTGACACAATTCGGGCGCACCGCCGACGTCTACCGCAAGCCCGGCGATGCAACCACGGCGCGTGTCTTCTCCGACCCGCCGATGAATTTCCTCACCCTTGAAAAGCGCGGCAAGGTGATGCGCCACGGCACCGAGGCGTTTCCCGCAGGAGCACTGGGAAGTGGTCTGGCCGATGGCCGCTATCAGGCCGGTTTTCGCCCCAATCATCTCAGCCTCGAGCCGTCGGGAGGCGCGATCCGGTTCGATACCGTGCTGAACGTGACCGAAATCACCGGCTCTGAGACTTTCGTTCATCTCGATCACGGACCCGAGCGGTGGGTCGGGCTCATTCACGGCCTGCGCAGTCTCAAGCCGGGTCAGGCGCTGCCGGTCTATCTGGACCCTACGCACATCTATCTTTTTGCAGAAGACGGCACGCTCGTTGCGCCTGCGGCCTATGCGGAGGCTGCGTAAATGGCCAAGATCACGCTCGACAACCTCGCGCATTCCTATCTGGCCAAGCCGAAATCCGAAGATGATTTCGCCTTGAAGGAACTCAACCATGACTGGTCCGACGGCGAGGCCTATGCCCTTCTCGGGGCGTCGGGCTGCGGCAAGTCCACGCTGCTGAACATCATCTCGGGGCTGCTGACGCCGTCGCAGGGCCGCGTCCTTTTCGATGGGCGCGACGTCACCCACGCGCCGACGGCAGATCGCAATATCGCACAGGTTTTCCAGTTTCCGGTTGTCTACGACACGATGAGCGTCGAGGCAAATCTGGCCTTTCCGCTGAAAAACATGGGGATGCAGAGCGCCGAAATCGCCCGCCGCGTGCAGAAGGTTGCGGCGATGATCGGCATGGAGGATCAGCTGGGCCGCAAGGCACGCGGCCTGACGGCGGATGCCAAGCAAAAGATCAGCCTCGGCCGCGGTATGGTGCGCGAAGACGTCAACGCGCTCCTCTTTGACGAGCCGCTGACGGTGATCGACCCCCACATGAAGTGGGAGTTGCGCACCCAGCTGAAGAAACTTCACGCCGATTTCGGCCACACCATGATCTACGTCACCCACGACCAGACCGAAGCGCTGACATTCGCCGACAAGGTCGTCGTGATGCATGATGGCCGCGTCGTTCAGATCGGCACCCCGCAGGAATTGTTCGAAAGGCCCGAGCATACCTTTGTCGGTTATTTCATAGGCTCGCCGGGGATGAACCTCTTTGACGCCGAGGTCAGCGGCAGTCAGGCACGCATCGGCGGCGCGTCCATCCAGCTTGATCAGGGCTATGCGGCCACCGGGCGCGTTCAGATCGGTGTGCGCCCCGAATTCATCACTCTCCACAGCGGCGGCGATGGCATCCCCGCCCGTGTCACCCGCGTCGAGGATGTGGGCCGCCACCAGATCGTCCGGCTCGATGCGGCGGGCATGTCCGCCTGCGCCATCGCCGCCGAAGGAGAGGCGATCCCCGCCACCGTCGACCGCATCCGTTTCGCCCCCGGCGGGGTCAACGTCTACGCAGACGACTGGCGCATCGCCGCAAACGGGGAGGTTGCCGTGTGAACAAGACCGTCAACCAAAAGGCATGGTTTCTGGTCCTGCCGGTCCTTATCCTCGTTGCATTCTCGGCGGTCATTCCGCTGATGACGGTCGTCAATTATTCCGTGCAGGACACTTTTGGAAACAACCAATTCTTCTGGGCGGGTCTCGACTGGTTCGACGACATGCTCCATTCGGACCGCATGTGGAACGCGCTTGGCCGGCAGCTGATGTTTTCGGGCATCATCCTGGCCATAGAAATTCCGCTGGGTATCTATGTCGCTCTGAACATGCCCAAAAGTGGCTTCTGGTCCTCCTTCTGTCTCGTTTTGATGTCTCTTCCCCTGCTTATTCCGTGGAATGTCGTTGGCACGATCTGGCAGATCTTCGGCCGCGTCGATATCGGCCTTCTGGGGCATACGCTGGATGCGATGGGCATCGACTACAACTATACCCAGAACACGCTGGATGCCTGGGTGACTGTCATCGTCATGGATGTCTGGCATTGGACGTCGCTCGTTGCGCTGCTGGCTTTCGCGGGTCTGCGCTCGATCCCCGATGCCTACTATCAGGCGGCCAAGATCGATCGGGCCAGCCGCTGGGCCGTGTTTCGCTATATCGAACTGCCCAAGATCGCGGGCGTTCTGATGATCGCGATCCTTCTGCGCTTCATGGACAGCTTCATGATCTACACCGAGCCTTTCGTGGTCACCGGCGGCGGGCCGGGCAATGCGACGACGTTTCTCAGCATCGATCTGGTCAAGATGGCGCTCGGGCAATTCGATCTTGGCCCCGCAGCGGCGTTCAGCCTGATGTATTTTCTCGTGATCCTCATCATCTCATGGGTATTCTACACCGTGATGACGACGCTGGACAAAAGGGATGGTAGCTGATGACACGTCCCGCAACGCCCAATCTGGCCCCGAATCCCGGCATCACCGTCCCGCGCAAGCGGGCGCGCCTCCTTCTTCCGGGCTCCGCCATCGTGATGGCGCTATACCTTCTGTTCCTGATGTTGCCGATCTACTGGCTGCTGAACATGAGCCTCAAGACCAACTCCGAAATCCTCGGGGCCTTCTCGCTCTGGCCGCAGGACCTGACGTTCGAGAACTATGCCAAGATCCTCACCGACGCGAGCTGGTACATGGGTTATGTCAATTCGCTGATCTATGTCGTGATGAACACGGTCATATCGTTGCTCGTCGCGCTGCCCGCTGCCTACGCGTTCAGCCGCTACAGCTTCATGGGCGACAAGCATCTCTTCTTCTGGCTGCTGACAAACCGCATGGCGCCGCCTGCGGTCTTTGCCCTGCCGTTCTTTCAACTCTACTCCTCCATCGGCCTTTTCGACACGCATATCGCCGTGGCGCTGGCGCATTGCCTTTTCAACGTGCCGCTGGCGGTCTGGATCCTCGAAGGGTTCATGCGCGGCGTGCCCCGCGAGATCGACGAGACGGCGTATATCGACGGCTATTCCTTCCCTGCGTTTTTCGTCAAGATCTTCACCCCCCTCATCGCGTCAGGCATCGGCGTCGCCGCGTTCTTCTGCTTCATGTTCTCGTGGGTCGAGCTGCTTTTGTCGCGCACCCTGACGTCGGTCAATGCCAAGCCGATCGCCGCGACCATGACCCGCACCGTCGGCGCGGCGGGCGTCGACTGGGGCGTGTTGGCCGCCGCAGGCGTGCTGACGATCGTGCCCGGCGCGCTGGTGATCTATTTTGTGCGCAACTACATCGCCAAGGGCTTTGCCCTGGGGAGGGTGTGATGGCAAACGCCGCAACGAAAGGACGCCGTGATGCTTGACTGGATGGCATGGACATGGCCGACCGCGACGTTCTTTCTGGTCATCGCGGCCCTGCTCTTTAGCTTCACGATCCTTGCGATCAAATTCCCCGAGGTGCCGCGCACCGGTGTCTTGCGGACCGAGACGACACGCGGTGATCGTCTGTTCATAACGCTGCTCGGTTCGGCCTTCATCAATCTCGGCTGGCTGGGCCTCGGCCTTGGTCCGCAATACTTCGCACTGCTCGTCTGCCTTGCCTTTGCCGCAGTGGTCTTTCGCTGGGTATGAGGCGGACGCGCCAAGATAATATCGTTCAATCAAAGGGAGGAAACCTAATGAACGTACTGCTCAGATCATCCACAGCGCTGGGGCTTGTCCTCGGGCTGGGGGCCGCACCGGCCATGGCCGACATGGAGGCGGCCAAGACGTTTCTCGATGACGAAATCAACGGCATCACGACGCTCAGCCGCGACGACCAAGAGGCCGAGATGCAATGGTTCATCGACGCGGCGCAGCCGTTCGAGGGGATGGAGATCAACGTGGTGTCCGAGACGATCACCACACATGAATACGAGTCCCAGGTGCTCGCGCCTGCCTTCACCGCGATCACGGGCATCAAGATCAACCACGATCTGATCGGCGAAGGCGATGTCGTCGAAAAACTGCAGACGCAGATGCAGTCGGGCGAGAATATCTATGACGCCTATGTCAACGACAGCGATCTCATCGGCACGCATATTCGCTACGGCCAGGTCCGCAACCTGACCGACTGGATGGCTGGAGAGGGCGCGGACGTCACCTCGCCCACGCTCGACCTTGCCGATTACATCGGCACTCAGTTCACGACCAGCCCCGATGGCAAGCTGTACCAGTTGCCGGATCAGCAATTCGCGAACCTCTACTGGTTCCGTTACGACTGGTTCAACGACGAGACAATCAAGGCCGACTTCAAGGAGGCCTTTGGCTACGATCTGGGCGTTCCGGTCAACTGGGCTGCGTATGAGGATATCGCCGAATTCTTTACCGGGCGCACCATCGACGGCGTCGAAGTCTATGGCAACATGGACTACGGCAAGAAAGACCCCAGCCTTGGCTGGCGGTATACAGACGCGTGGATGTCCATGGCCGGCATGGGCGACAAGGGGGAGCCAAATGGCTTGCCCGTCGATGAATGGGGCATCCGCGTCAACGATGCATCCCAGCCCGTAGGTGCCTGCATGGCGCGCGGCGGCGCTACAAACTCGCCCGCGTCGGTCTATGCCGTCGACAAGGCGATCAAATGGCTGCAGGAATACTCGCCCCCCGCAGCGGCGGGCATGACCTTCTCCGAGGCAGGGCCCGTCCCGGCGCAGGGAAACATCGCTCAGCAGATGTTCATGTACACCACCTTCGTCGCACCGCTCGTCGATTCGGCGGCTGTGATGAATGAGGACGGCACGCCCAAGTGGCGCCTCGCCCCCTCGCCGCATGGCGTCTACTGGCAGGAGGGCATGAAGGTCGGCTATCAGGACGTCGGCAGCTGGACACTGATGAACTCCACGCCCGAGGACCGCGCGAAGGCCGCATGGCTCTATGCCCAGTTCGTCACGTCCAAGACCGTTGACGTGAAGAAAGCCGATGTCGGGCTGACGTTCATCCGCGAGTCGACCATCCAGTCCGATCACTTCTCCCAGCGCATGGACAAGCTGGGCGGGCTGGTCGAATTCTACCGCTCGCCGGCGCGCACGCAATGGTCGCCCACTGGCACCAACGTGCCCGACTACCCCAAGCTGGCACAGCTTTGGTGGCAGAATATCGGGGATGCCATGTCGGGCGCCAAAACCTCGCAAGAGGCACTGGACCAGCTTTGCGCCGATATGGAAGACGTGATGGCCCGTCTCGAGCGGGCCGGTATCCAGGGCGAGCTTGGCCCGGTCCTGAACGAAGAGCAGGATCCGTCTTATTGGCTGGAGCAGCCCGGCGCGCCGAAGCCCAAGCTGGAGAACGAGGACGATGAGCCCCAGACCATCGGCTATGACGAGCTGGTGAAATCCTGGAGCCAGTAAATGGCACGATACCGGGGCGCGCACCCTTCGCGCCCCGGACCCCGAAGTTCCGGCCATACGAGACGACATGAAGTATATTCTGGCCATCGATCAGGGCACCACCTCCAGTCGCGCCATCCTCTTTGACGAGGCGCTGCAAGTGGCCGCCATCGCCCAAGAGGAGTTTCCGCAGCATTATCCGCAATCGGGCTGGGTCGAGCATGACGCCTCCGACCTCTGGTCGACCGTCGCCGGGACGTGTCGCGCCGTGATAGAACGTGCCGGCATCACAGCCGTCGATGTCGCCGCAATCGGCATCACCAATCAGCGCGAGACGACACTGGTCTGGGATCGCAAGTCGGGGCAACCGGTTCATAACGCCATCGTCTGGCAGGACCGCCGCACCGCGGGCATCTGCAACGCCCTGCGCGACGCGGGCCACGAGGACATGGTGACCGAGCGCACGGGCCTTCTTCTCGACCCCTATTTTTCCGGGACAAAACTGAAATGGATCCTCGACACCGTGCCCGGCGCTCGCGCCAAGGCGCGCGACGGAGATCTGCTCTTTGGCACCGTCGACAGTTATCTGATCTGGAAGGCGACGGGCGGCGCGTCGCATGTCACCGATGCCACGAATGCCGCGCGCACGCTGCTCTATGACATTCGCAAGGGCCGCTGGAGCCGCACGATCTGCGATCTTCTGGACATCCCGCCGGATATGTTGCCTGAGGTGCACGACTGCTCGGCCGATTTTGGCGTGACCCGCGACGATCTCTTCGGGCGCCCGATCCCGATCTATGGCGTCGCAGGCGATCAGCAGGCCGCCACCATAGGCCAGGCCTGTTTCCAACCCGGCATGCTGAAATCGACCTACGGCACCGGGTGCTTTGCCTTGCTCAACACGGGCGCGACGCCGGTACGATCCAAAAACCGCCTCTTGACGACGATTGCCTATCAGTTGAACGGCACGCCGACCTATGCGCTCGAAGGGTCGATCTTTGTCGCCGGGGCGGTGGTGCAATGGCTGCGAGACGGCCTGAGGATGATCCGCGCCGCTGGCGAGACGCAGCCTCTGGCCGAGGCTGCCGATCCCGGCCAGAATGTCGTGCTCGTTCCTGCCTTTACCGGGCTTGGCGCGCCCTATTGGAACGCCGAATGTCGCGGTGCCATCTTTGGTCTTTCGCGCAATTCCGGCCCGGCCGAATTGGCGCGCGCGGCACTGGAGTCGGTCGGCTATCAGACGCGCGACCTTCTGGAGGCCATGCAGCTCGACTGGACAGGCGATACCGCCGGCAGCCAAGGAACCGCGACCTTGCGTGTCGATGGCGGCATGAGCGCGTCCGACTGGACGATGCAGTTTCTGTCCGACATCATCGGTGCTTCCGTTGACCGCCCCGCCACGCTTGAGACGACCGCGATGGGCGCCGCGTGGCTCGCAGGCGAACGCGCCGGGCTTTATCCGGATCAAGTGGCCTTTGCCGAGATGTGGGCGCTTGAGCGGACGTTCAAACCGCAGATGCCGGAAGAGCTTCGAGAGGCCAAGTATCGGGCGTGGCGCAGCGCGGTGAATGCCGCCCAGAGCTTTTGACCAGCCACCCGCGCTCCGGCCGGTTCCGCGATCATCGCACCACAAATTCTGCATGAAGCGCGCCTGCCGCCTTTATGGTCTTGAGAATGTCGATCATGTCGCGCGGCGCCACGCCGAGCGCGTTCAGGCCTGCAACCACTTCGGATAGTGTCGTTCCAGACGGAACCTCGGCCAGGCCGATGCCAGGCTCTTCCACGATGTCCGCATTGGTGCGCGGCACGATGACCGTCTCGCCCTCGGCAAATGGATTTGGCTGCACCGCAATCGGCGCCTCTTCCACGCGCAAGGTCAGATTGCCCTGCGATACGGCGATACGGCTGATCCGCACATCCTGCCCCATAACGATAGTGCCCGAGCGTTGATCGACCACGACGCGCGCCTTCGCCTCCGGCTCGACCAGCAAGTTCTCTATCTGAGCCAGCGCATGCGCAGGCGACGCAAGTTGCGTGCGCCCGATGTCGAGTTGCACCGTCCCGCTGTCCAGCATCACAGCGACAGCCCGTCCAAACCTGCTGTTGATGACATTCTCTATCCGGCTCGCCGTGGTAAAATCAGGTTCGCGAAGCGCGAGGCGCAATTGTTCGAGCGATCCGAGTTCGAACGCGATCTCCCGCTCGACGCGCGCGCCCGCGGGAATGGTTCCCGATGTCGGAACGCCTTGCACCACTGTCGCTGCGTCGCCCCTGGCCGCCGCCCCGCCCGCGATGATCGTTCCTTGCGCCACGGCATAGATCTGGCCATCGGCTGCGTTCAACGGCGTCATCACCAGTGTTCCACCCAAAAGGCTGTCGGCGTCGCCGATCGCGGACACGGTCACATCCACCTGCCCGCCCGCCCTCGCAAATGGCGGCAGACTCGCCGTGACAAAAACCGCAGCGACATTCTTGGGCCGGAATTGCTCGCCTGCCACATTGACGCCGAGCCTCTCAAGGATGTTGGACATGATCTCCTCGGTAAAGGGCGCATTCCTCAGCCCGTCACCCGTCCCGTTCAATCCAACCACCAGACCGTAGCCAACAAGGTCATTGCCGCGAACGCCGTCGAACTCAACAAGATCTTTGATCCGGATCGGACTGGCGACGGCTGCAACGCTTGTCAGGCAGACCAGCAGGCAAGACAGGATCAGTTGTTTCACAGGAAATTCACCAGATTGAGGCGCGATGTGCGCGCGGTCAGGGTATAGATCGTCTCAAGGCGCAGCTGGGCTTGCTCAAGAGCGCTGGCAGTCTCGAACAAATCAACCGAGAGAAGATCACCGCGCGCCATTTTCAAAGATGTATGTTCCGCAGAATTGCGCGAAATGCTCTGATCGATCCTCTCCTCCGCGAAGCCAAGATCGGCCCGCAATCCGGTCAGCCCATCCAACCCGGCGGTCATGGATGCCGCAGACCCACGCATCAGAGAGACGCGCTCGGCCCCGGTGAGGGCAAGCGTGTCATCACCGGACAGTGCCGCAGAGACGATATCTTTCAAAACCGTCCGGATCGCGGGGTCATCGGCTCGGATGGACAGACTGACCTCCTCGCCGCCACCAAGTCTCGAAGGTGCCATGTCGTTCCGCCCCCCTTGATAGATGAGCGTTTCGAATCCCCCGCCCGCAGCGTCGAAGAACGTGTCGAGCGCCGCGATGACGCCGGCGGCGTCATTTGCTCCCGAAACGGCAGACCGCGCCGCAGCCATCAATTCATCGGCGCCCGCCAGAGGCGAAGCCACGACTGAGTTTCCGGCGAATATCGGGCGCCCTGCGACAGATCCGTTAAGCGCCGATATGACGCTATCTAAAGTTCCCCTGGCGGCGGCGGCGACCAATTTCGGGGACGTCCCATCGTCGGTCTGGCCTATCGTCAGAGCGCGCCCGGCCAGATCCGTCACCCGGTTCTGCACCATTTCCAGAGATCCCTGCATCGTGCCTGCCAGCGTCGACGCTTCGACGCTGGCCGTCCGCTGGGCTGCGTTCAAGGCCATCCGGTTTTCGATATCCGACAACTGGCCAAAGCTGCCGTTCAGCTGAGACGACACGTCCGACACCTGCCCGGACGATAGCTCGGCTGTCAGGCGCATGATATCGGCCTGCGCTGACGCATTTTGGCGGCGCATCGACAATGATTGAGCAAGATCGCCTATCGCGTTGAACATCATTTTCAAATCCTCAGCAATGTTTGCATCATTTCATCGAGCGTCTGGATCATCCGCGCATTGGCGGAATACGACTGCTCGATCAGCAAAAGGCGCGCCATTTCGTCGTCGGAGTTCACGCCGTCCTCGGATAGCCGTTCTTCGAGGCCCGACTGGCGAACGGCCGCGAAACTTGTGGCGCGGTCCTCGGCCAGCGCGCTTTGCGCCAGTTGCGAGACCATGCTCGCCACATGCTGTGCGGAAGACCCTGCGCCGGCACCGAGGTTTCCCGAGACCATCGGAGCGCGCGCTGACAGGGCGTCTGCAAGGCCGAGCAGCCGGCTGGCGTCGCCGGCAGGTCCGGGCGCCCCCGATCCAATTCCGTCGCGCAGTTTGGTTGCATCCCCGCCCTTGGCCACATCGACGGCACGGTTGAGCTGCATTCGCCCGGCAATTCCGACCTCCGCCATCGGATCAGGGCGCGCGCCGGCATCCCTGAACAGATCGGTGACAGCTATGCCTGTCGCGGCGTCCCATGCAGGATCCTGAAAGCGCTCGATCATGTCGCGCGCGAGGGCGTCAATCTGCGTTTGCGACTGCACTGCCAAGGTATCGCGCACCTCGAACATTGCCGACAGACGGCCGCCCGAAATGGGGCTGCGCATACCTGACGGCGGCACATCCTCCCCGCCGATACTCAGCCCGGACAGCATGCCGCTCTCGAGCGTCATATGCGGCATGATGACGTTCGCCCGAGTAAAATCCAGAACCGCGCTGCTGCTATCGACCAGAAACGATCCGGCCCGCGTCATGAGGGCAACGGCGCCGTCCTGCCTTGGAACCTCGCGCACGGGAATCATATCGGCGACCCGGTCGATCACGACCTGACGGTGGTCCAACAGACCCGAAGGGTCCGCACCGGCCCGGCGCGCGCTTTGGATCTGGACGTTGAGGCGGTAAACCTGCTCAAGATCCGCATTCAGGCCGCGAACGGCGCTTTGGATCTTTTCTTCGGCGCCCATGCGCTGCGACTGGATATCGTTCGATATGGCGTTGACTGCGGTGCTGACCTCAGACGCCCGCAGGCTGACCTGCTGAAGCCGGTCCTCTGCATCGGGCCGGCTGGCCGCTGTGACAAGCGAGGCCTCGAGCGCCGAGATGCGCGCCGAAAGAGATCCCTGCATGTCGGGCGTGCCGATGCTTCTCTGAACTTCTTTCAGGAACTGCGCACGCGTCTGCGTCTGCGCCAGTTCGCTGTCGGCGAGGCGGCGGTCAGAAAGGATGCCGCTGTCGACGTTCCGCGTTATGCCGCTCACACGCACACCGCCGCGCCCGGAAATGCCGTCTTGCGACAGGACAACTTCGCGGCGCCCGTATCCGTCCGTCTGAACGTTGGCAAGATTGGCAGATACGACACTGGCGGCACGGGCATTCGCGGCCAGACCGGACAGGGCGCTCGACAAGGCGGAAGAGATGCTCATTGGGACGGCTTTCTTAAGGGGGGTAGGTGTCGGGCGCGCCAGGCGCGCCCGATCTCAGGCGCCGTATCAGCGCTTGATATTCGTCGTTTCCTGCAACATCTCGTCTAC
>Ga0115567_10000744_pt1 | contig 32069 bp, 18 predicted proteins | sample COGITO_mtgs_1204_2_FD_88679 | JGI IMG/M metagenome (GOLD analysis project Ga0115567, IMG submission 88679) | Pelagic marine microbial communities from North Sea - COGITO_mtgs_120412 | ecosystem: Environmental > Aquatic > Marine > Epipelagic | place: Germany:Helgoland, sampling site Kabeltonne...
GACGGTGAAATCAAGCGTCAGACCGGCTGTGCCCGTGATGCTGGTGGGGTACAGTAACGGCCCGTAGAGCCCTGGGGGCTGCGCGGCCGAGGGAGGCCCCGTGCTGGTCGCGGCTCCAGGTCGTGCCTGCCGTCAGACCTGTTGCATACGGGATCTGTCCTGCGGCCCGCCCCCGCGCCTGCGCTGCCACCATGGGTAGGAGCTGTTCTCCGGCCGGCAGGCCACCGGGCCGGAGTGTCGCGAGAGGTGTCGAGCAAGCTGTCGCTGGGTGGGGAAGTCATCCTGCGACTCCGCATCGCTGCTTGGGAGCTCTGCGAGCGGCACGAGCGTCGGGGCTGGCTTCTGGCCCTGGCTTTCGCGGCCATCGTCGTCTGTCTCGTCGGTTTCGTTGAGCCCAGAGTCCGTGAGGAGCTTGTGGCTGGCTTGAAGGACCTTGAGAAGGCGGAGCGAGGATGTGCCAGGGTTCATGGCGTCCGGGAGGTGTTGAGCCACACGGAGCGTCGTGACCCAGCGGATGAATCGCGTGTGGGCGCTGAGGTACGCTACGGGGGTAGTCAGTTCCATTAGTGGAAGGCCGAGAAAGCCCTCGTCGATGTCGCCGAGTGTGAAGGCTCGCAGCCAGCGCGTCACCTGTTCCGGTGTCGCGTCGAGGCCAGCTGGGTTGTTGTATGCAGGGGTGTGCATACCTGCGTACTTCCGCAGACTGTTCAGGATCCCGTGTAGACGCGTGTATTCGATTCGCAGGACTGGGGTGTGCACGGCACGAGGCCGTTCCAGCCTGATCCCATCCAGGATCTCGCCCCGCTGGAGAGCCACCCTCCACACGGGGGCCCGTTGGAAAGCTGCTCTCCGCGCGAGGGAGTCACTGGATGGTTCTAACCACGCTGCGAGAGAGCCAGCACCGCGCGGGGGAATCACTGGTACGGGTGCCAACGGTGTCCCTTTACGTGCTCCCGCGCGGACGGCATTTCCGCGGCAGCCACAGGATAATGTCAGGAACTTCTTGGCGGAGGCAGCTGCGTCAGCTGGGGCGGGTTCATCTCCGGGGGCATCTGAGTGGCTGCCATCTCAACGGCCCCCGGGTGACGCCCGCGGAGGCAGGCGCGCGCTCGGGGCTGCCTGTAGAGGAATTGATTGTTTTGTCCGATTCGCTATCGGGGTCCGGGCTTCCCCCTCCTGGGCGCGGCGTAGGCTCCTCGGTGCCCTGCTCTCTAGGCGTGCTCCTCGAGAAAAATCCATTGCAAAAAATACTGTGATACGCCGGAGAATTGTCCACTTTTGTGATCAGTCAACATGCAACTACACGCTCCCCGGACAGATCGCCGCAAACCTTACCGTGGGCGAACCAACGAGGAAGGTGCCTGCCACGCAGCTTTGGGGTGGGCACTGGCGACTTTCTCTGACTCTTGCGGGGTCAGAGATCTGGTGAAGGAGGGGCGACGGTCAGATTGCCCCGATTTCCAGCGCGCTGTAGCCTGTCCGCAGGGGAACTTGGTTTTTGTGAGCCTCAGCAATTCCGCTGCATGTCATCGTCGCGTGCGGAGAGTGCTGTGCTCAGTTGAGTGTCTTTAAAGGCTATTTGCGTGTCGTTGATCTTCGGGTGCGCTGCTGTGCTAGGGTATGTGGTCAAGGGGCTCTCGGCCCCTTCTGACGGATTCGTTCGCTCCTCTGAAACCCAGTTCCTGCGCAGGCGAGTTGGGGGGTTTCGGCTGAGCAATGGCGCCCGTCACCCAGAAGAAAAAGAAGTCTGTGCCTGCGCTGGTGCATCCCCACCCTTTGCACGTCGCTCGTCGACGTACCGTGGCAAGCCATGAAGGATAGAGTGCGCTGCCTGGTTGCCCAGCTGCGCTGACTGACCATTGCCCCGGTCGAATTCCAGTGCCAGGACCTCGACGAAATTCGACGCGGCGTTGAGGCGGCTGCGAGCGATCCCGTGACGCTACTTGCATTTCTTGAGTCGGTGGCTGCTGCTCCGTGGCCTTATGAAAAGGTTCGCCCCCCACGCGTACTATCCAAGTCAAACTTGACCACAAGACATGCCGCTGTGCCGTGCCGTGGTTCTGCTACACCTGAGCTGGTTTGCGTCCATTCAACGAGGGTAGCGGGTTTCATGCGTGCTGGAGGAAAGAACACTCGTGGTAATGAATGCGCTCTTGCGAACAGGGAGACTTGAGCCAATGGGTCAGTGTCTTGGATATTGTTGACACTGAGCTGGCGAAAGAAGACAACCCCAGCAACTTGCTGGTGGCTTGTCTCAAGATTACCCGCCAGCTACTTGAAAATTGCAGCAATCGGCATGTTTACAACTCCTATGAGGTCAGTGCCTGATTCCTTCAACCACAGGGTGTTCGCGTGTTTGAAACATTTTCGCGTAGCGATCCATTTTGCGGAACTGACAATCGTCGAAGTGAGACCGCTCCATTTCAGCCAGTTCACAGTTTCTCTGGTCATGGCTAATTCTGACAAGTACCAAATTTTTGCAGCATCTTACTCGACTTCTTGGGAGCAACGAATGCCCCGTTGTTATGGCGGTGCTTCGTGTTTTGTCTGTGCTCGCCACCCCACGCTCGACCCGCCAAGTACTGTGTGAGCCTGTGCTGATTGCCAAGCTTACTGCCCTCGCATCACTTTGGGGTAATACTTACGAATCAATGCGATCCTTTCTTCCATGCTGCAAGGAAGACTTGCCGCCTGAGGTACTGCAGGCAGGCACGACAGCAACGGTGCAGATCTACCGTTCGGCAGGGAGTCAGGAGGGGGCGGGGGCGTCGCGGAAAGAAGGGCTGGAGGATATTGTGATAGAAGGCGTGCATGAGATGGCTGGAACTGATCAAGAGATCTTTGACCGAATTGTCCAGCTGCATGACGTTCCCAAGGACGCGCACTTCGCCCTTTGTGGACGTCTGCGCCTGTCGCGCGCTTTCCCGGTCTACCAGGCGCGGCTTCAGTGGGTGAGTGTGCAGATCATGTCGATCACTGTACTTGCACAGTGCCAGGCATACAACGGTAACATCACGACGCCGTATGTGGTGGTCAACGAGGAGCAGCTAGCTGAGTTGATCGAGCTGCTGCAGTCTGAGAACCAGAACTTGGTACCGCTCGACTTGCAGACGCTTGCATTGAAAGCGTTGTCGGCATTGCTGTCGGAGAAGACACGACAAACCAGTGTGCTGCTTGCGTCCACAGCAGTTTCTCACGAGGGGATGATGTCGTCGCTTATTATCCGTGCCAAGGTTCTCATCGCTGATGAAAAGGCCGACAACATTGTAGAGCGCTTGCGATTCGGGGAGGCTTTGCTTGCTTTTTCATGGATGTTTGCATCTAGCACTTCGGGTGTGACGGCTCTGAACAACTCAGGCATCATGCTTCTCATCATTCCGGCTATCCAGAATAGCAGCGCTCGCAAGGGTCGCTTTCTGACCCTGGCAGTGAAGACGTTGGAAGTTCTCTTGAACTACTCTGGCGACATGCATCAAGTGTTTCGTGACCAAAATGGTGTCAATATTTTAGTGGAGCGAGCGAGCACCGAAATACGAGAAATGCTCGAAGAAGGGGCGGCAATGGACATGGAAAGTACTAGCGGGCAACCCGAGGGCTCGAGCGGAGCAGAGTTAAGACGCAAAGAGGACCCTGAACGTCTACGGCTGCTTGGGTCGATCTTGCATCTGTTGTCTTCAGCTGCGACGCCAATCGCGACAGCGGCAGACGTGCGTGAGCTTATGAATGGTGTCGTGTTGCCGGACCTTCTCAAGGCCATATTCGACAATGCGCGGCGTTGGGGGGCCTCTATCTATGAGAAGGGCGCGGCGTTGCTCACCGAATTCATCCACCAGGAGCCGGGCTGCCTACCACAAGTCATTTCACTCGGCATTGCAAAATCTGTTCTGGATTCCATCGCGGGAGACTTTCCGTTGTCACGTGGCGTGGTGAACATGATCCCAGCGGTGCTGGGAGCGCTGTGTCTGTCGCAAGCGGGGCTACAGATTGTGCAAGATGTCCAACCGATCAGCAAGTTTATGAAGTCAATATGCACGGATGAGAAAGTTACCCTTCTGCAGGGAGACTGCCCGTCAAATTTAGGTATGCAGCTAGAGGAACTGATGCGCCACAACCCCTCGCTCCTCGAGACATGTATGTCGGGCTGTGTCGACATGGCCAAAGATGTGACTTTTTTTGCTGAGCAAGCACCTGCTTCAAGCGAGTCCTCAGATGCAAAAGCGAACGCCACGGATGCAGACATTGCAGATGCTGGGTATCTCTTTTCCGCGATTGAGTTTCTCTGCAAGCTGCTGGAGCCTCTGATGTCTGCGGCAGAGCAGGCACGTGTCTTCGTTCGTAAAGGAGGATTGTCGACTCTACTGAAGTATATCGAACTTCCTCAAATATCAAGGGATTTCACCAAAATGGAAGCGGGCAAGCTACTTGCATTGGTGATTGGCAAAGCTGCATTTCACTCGCCGCAGGAAATTTTGCGCGAAGTGATCGGGGTTACCTCTAAGGCACTCGAGAATATGCAGATTGAAGGCAGGCACGTCGGCAAGAACGATTCTGCCGGGGTGCAGAATTGGAACCTCGAAAGGGTCACGGACCGGCAATTGGTGTCCCTGGAGCTATGTGTGTCAATCCTCTCAGGCATTGTTGGGTGCCTTCGTGGCACTTCAACTGTATTCGAGTGGCACAACCAGGGTGGCACGGCTATCATACAGTCTCTAGTGGAGGCATACGTCGCACTTCGCATCGCTGCTGCCTCAGATTTGGCGTCTCCTGCCGCAACCTCAGACTCTACCTCTCTTCCAAGTACCAGCATCCCATCCACCTCTGAGCCACTTGCCGGATCTCGGGTGGAGGCTGTTGGAGTCCTTGGTGGTGTGCCAGCGGTAGGCACTAGCAGCAACGGAAGCACAGCTTCAATGGTCCCGATCAAGACGCAAGTAGCAAACACGATTTCTTCTCTACTTACACGATTAAGTGGGTCGGCCTCGGCGGCGCGCAGGCGATCAGACGACGGCCGCATATTGCAAAGTGCTGGACAAGTGCAAGAGCGCAACCTAGCGACAGCTGTGGCTACAAGCCTCAAGCACATGTTGGAAATGGATCATCTGTCGGCCACTACGCTTAGTCTGTCCGCGCGCGGTGTGATGGATTGCCTGGATACCGTATCGGCATGTCTCTTCGGCACCGAGGATCAGCGATCGGGCAGCTCCAACTCTCGTGTTCATCTTGTGGTGATTCAGGCCTTCCACGCTGCTGGAGGCATCGACAAACTATCCGAAATGGTACGCGATCTAGTTGGAATGCTCAAGGAATTCGACTCTTCGATGGATGTTGCCGATGGAAGGTCCTCCTCGCAGCCACGGAATTCCGCAGTGGATGAGATTTCTGCTGTCGTTGCACACAGCCTACGCGTCTGCAAACGTCTGCTCACCACCTCCCTCGCTGGAAGTAGCCGGGGGGGGCAGCAAGCTGCTTCATCAGTGCTGGACCCAAAACGAATGCGTAGCGAGCTCAAGCGACGCCTCTTCGACGCGGTCGAGCCGCTATGGGAACGTACAACGGGAAGCGATGTCACGAAGTCACCACACTCCTCTGCTCTTACGTCTGCTCTTGCGGACCTTGGGGTGCTTTTCCTCAGCAAAGATGAGGGTCTGCCCGGCGAAATCAGTGCAACGGTTTCAGGGACATTGCCCGGTGTTGCGCCGAGGCATCAAGTGCAGCACGATCCAGCAACCGTGCAGGTGCTTGTTGAGATGGGGTTCGAAGAACGGCGTGTTCGCCAGGCTCTGGATGCAATCCGGCACAACTCTGTAGAACTGGCAACCGAGTGGCTCTTCAGCCACGTTGACACGGGTGCTAGCAGCAATGAGAATGAGGACGAGATGGCACGAGCGCTTGCAGCTTCTCTCGGCCAATCAGGCGCCGGGCCCGACACTGCTGCCAGCGTCAACGTGCCGAGGGAGGAGAGCAGTTCATCGGCCCCGGAAAAGGATTCCGACAAAGCAGAAAGTTTGACAGGGGGTAGGGCGGAGCCAACTTCGGAAAACATTCAGGAAGCAAGAGATCGCCAGTGCGAAACGCTGCGGTCGCGAGCTGTGGATTGGTGTGTGCGCGCCCTTGGCCTGTCGGGAGTAATCGATTTTGCGATTGTTGATCTTCTGGTGTCCGTATGTTCAGACAGAGATCAGGCTCAGCGGACTGTGGAGCGACTGATTGACGCCGGAACTGCAGAAAGTAGTGAATTTTCAGGCGAGGGGCGATCAGCGATCCTGCAAACGCTGGCTGTCTTAACATCGGAAGACAGGAAATCCTGCAAGTTTGCAGCGGACCGTGGGTGCCTCGAGACTCTTTCGGGGCTGCTTGCACGTGAGTACAGCGGACAAAAAGCTCCTGTATGGTTGTGCTCCAGTCTTCTCATGGCAAGCACAATTATTGTGCAGGAGGAGCGCGACACTGTCGCAGAATTCAACGCAGGTCTGAATGCGACATCTGATCCTGGTCGGGAGGAACATGATCTAGCCATGCCGGGAGTCGACAGCGCCGACCTGAACGTGCGCAAGAAACTGATGGATGCATGTATCAAGGCGATCAAGGACACACCTGATGCTCGTTTGCTGCAAGCGGCCATGCGAGTTGCCTGTACACTTGCGAGAGACCATGCCTTGTCCATGGTATTCTTCCATCAGGGGGGGCTTGACGCAGTTCTGGTTGTACCACAGTCATCGGCTTTTGCGGGGCAAGCAATTCTGACGGGAACACTTATACGGCGCATGTTCGAAGATGCTTCTTCCCTGCAAAGTAGCATGCAGACTGAGATCCGGTCCATCATGGTCCTTCTCACCCAGCGTCAGGGAGGCGGCGGTTCTCGTCTTCCACAGGTCTCCCATTTCTTGGTCGCTGCATCGCCGTTGGTTCAACGCGACCCTCATGTGTTCGCAAAGGCGCTTCGGAAGAGCTGCAAGGTGGTGGAGCAGGGCGGCACTAAGGTAATCTCGCTGCTGGAGCGTAAGGATGATAAGTTGGCTGCAAGCACGGGCGCGCAGGATGCTGCACTTGGAAAATCCGTTGACGCTGGTCAGAAAGCAGATGACTCAATGGCATCAGGTTCTGTGAGAAGAGGACATAGCAAGAAACAGTACGAGGGGACCAACCAGGTCATGACGGTCCTTGTCCGCAAATTCATTTATGATATGCGCGCTAGCCTGGCCAAGGAGGCGAAGGCTGTGGTGATCACGCAGACAGCGCGCAAATCTGACGAAGAAGACAACATGGTCGTGGACGGGGAAAAGGTCTGCAGTACACTGGCAAAGGACGAGCAGAAAGAGGATAAGATCGTTGAAGGGGGCATCAAGCCGGTAAACATTTTACGCTACCTCACTGACCTGGTGAAGTTCTTTCCCGGCTGCTCATACTTTCTCAGCAAGTACACAGTTGAACACTCTGCTGGAAGCGAAGAGACCAAGCCGGGTGGCACGTCTCCGCGTTCGCCGCGTCGGCGCGGTTGCGATCGCTCTGAGAGTTTCGTAGCCCTGCTGCTGCGTGAGGTGTTCACGGCACAGGAAAGTATCGAGGAAAGCGCCAACGGCAGTGGTGCAGTATCTGACGCAGGACTAGGCGATGTTGCCAGGCAGGCAGTGTCACTGCTGCACGCGCTCCTTGCTTTCCGTGGCTCGGAAACTCGAAAAAAGGTGCTGGGTGAAATGGTGTCATCGTTGACTGCGGCGCCCCGGCGCTCGATGGGAACGCATCTCGCGATGCTGCGCGGAATTGCCGATGTGCTTTTCAACTTCACTGCGCCCGCCGGCAATCTAGAAGTGACACGCATGGTGTTGGAGCACAAGGTTCCTGCGGCTATTTGCATGGCACTGGCGCAGATCGACCTCCACCATCCGGCTGCTTCCAAGACCTGCCACGCTCTTCTTCGGCCGCTTGATGTTCTGTGCTCTAGCCCAGACCCGGCAGCAGCAACGCAGCAGCGCAACAAAGATCCTGAGGGCTCAGCAGCAGGTATCTCCCAGCGCGAATCAGGTGAGCCACAGAGCGGAGGTGGTCGCCTTGCAGAGGCATCTGGGGCGGGTGGGTCAGCAGAAGCAATTTCGATCTCACTCCAAGATTCAGAGTCTCATGGAGACACTTGGACCATCGGAGCTGCAGACGTAAGTGCAATCGCTCAAGACAGGGACAGCAGCATGGTGTTGCACATGGAAGGAAGTGGTCACAGCGGAGGGGTAGGAGCAGCACAGGCACCCATTCCCGAGCTCAGTCATGAATTAAGTCGAGATGTCGTCGTCCTGGAGCGGTCATACGATGAAATGGATGAGGAGCACGAGGATGAGGACGAAAGGGAGGATGATGACGAAGATGAGGAGGAGGACGACGATGATGAGGACGAAGATGAGGACGATGACGAGAGCGTGGACGATGATGATGACGAAGAGATCGATGTTTCTGTTCACAACGATCAAGTTGCACTTGGAGATGAAGACTCGCGTGACTACGGCGAGGATGATGACTCGCTGACTGACTTGATTCACGAAGATATGGGACACGGACCTCCGAATTTATTCGAGACTGGACGCATGTTGTCCCACGTCATTCACAACATGCAACCCCCAGGTATTCACGATTCTGTACAGCTCGACCACGTCATGGAGCGTTTCATTGGCGGAAATGGTGCGAACCTTGTCCGGCATGAGCACGCCAGCCTCGAGGGTATGGAAGGCATGGAAATGGAGATCGAGGGTGGACCGCAGCATCAGGTGCTCTCGCTGCTTCTTCCCGAAGCACGGGGCCACTTGGACACCGCACGAATCCTCGACGACATATTCCCGAACGCAGGCCTCCAAGATATGCAAGTCATTCGACTGCCGGTTTCCCGTGGTGGTGGGGGGCAGGGGAGCGCGAGCAACGTATCTAGGCGAGTGGCTCCACAGGACATGCCCCTGGGAGAGCACCCGATGCTTGCCAGAAGATCGGAAACCAGTCGCGGCGACGGGGGTCCTTTGATTTTCGGCTCGGACGGCTTTCCCCGTGGAATAGGCTATGGGCCTATTCCACCTATGGGCAGTCGGGGTGGTTTCGGCCCGGGTAGTTTCGGCCAGGCGAGGCGTGATGGCATGCTGCTAGGTGGAGGACTCCTTGATCTTCGGCCACCGCGTAGTATCTTTGGTTATGGAAGCGGTCACGGAGGCGGTTACGGAGGAGGCGGTGGAGACGATCTCAACAACGGTGCGTCAGCAGCGAGGTGGACCGACGACGGTGGAAACGCTTCACCCGAGGGGCGGCGCTCAGCAGCGCTACAACTTGAGAACGCCCTTGTTTCAGCGCTTTACGTTGCTCCACCGCCACCTGCGACACGCTCTCGAACTCAGACACCGCCCGAGAAAAGTCCGATCGAGGCCACGGCTGGGGCCCATCCCGCTCAGTGGCCCGCTTCTGCCCCACAAAATGCTGATGGCGCAGAAGCCCGAGCACGGGACATTATTGACACGATGTCGACTGACATTGCTGCTGAGGTGCCTGAGCCGGAGCTTACGAGATCTGCCGTTGGAACGGGGTCGACAGCGACTGCTGAAGGAATCCATGTCAGTCAAAGCGAAGCAGCTGATGAGGTGGGGACGGATGCAATGGATGAGGATGATGACGACGATGAGTTGGCGTTGGCTCTCCGCATGTCGACTGAGGCGGATTCCTTGGCCCCTTCCATTCAAATGGCAGAAACCGAGCCGCCGTCCGCCTCCGCCGCCCCTGCCGCTGAGGCCCGGTCCAACGACGGTGCTCAGCCTCAGGCTGAAATTGAAGGTTTTTTCTCGAATGAGAACGCAGAACAGTCTGGTAATGCGCAAGGAACTTCCACTTCGGAAGAGTATGGGACTGGTGGAGGATCCATTGGAGGGGTAGGCACCATTGATCCGACTTTTCTGGCGGAGCTGCCGGAGGAGCTGCGTGCTGAGGTGGTGGCGCAGCAAGCGCGTGAGCAGGCTGTCCAGCATCTCAACTCCACAGCGTCTTCCGCGATCGACCCGGACTTTCTCGCAGCACTGCCTCCCGACATCCAGGCCGATGTCATCCGACAGCATCAGCGTGAGGAGGCTGCACAGCGCCGGCAGGAAGCTGCAGCTAATGAGCCGGCGGCGGACACCTCACGGATCGAGGAGATGGACAACGCATCGTTTCTTGCAACTCTTTCGGATGAGCTGAGGCAAGAAGTGCTGCTCACGTCCGACGACGAATTCCTTGCAACACTGCCACCGCATCTAGTGGCAGAGTCCCAACTTCTCCGCGAGCGCGCCTCGGGTCTCTCGTCTCGTTATGCACTTTCGGTCCGCCACGCCGCCGCAGGCGCGCCTGCTTCGAACGCGTCTGCGGGCCAGCGCCAGAGTGCTGCAAGTGGAAGGGGTGTGACGGGCGAGGTACGGGCGGTCGCTGGGAGCAGCAGAGGAGCAGTGCATAGCGTGCCACGGCGTCAGATCATTGAGGTTGAACACGCGGAAAGCATCGTGCGTTTACTTTTCCTCACGCCACCAATCGTGAGAACACTAACCCAGCGCATGTTACTGCGATTGTTGGAGCACAGTGCAACTCGCGATGTGGCCCTGCGCTTCCTTCTTGCGACTCTCATCCTGATGTACGCTCCTCAAGGCTCCGACGGTAAAGCTGCAGCTGGAAACGTAAGGGGTGTGCAGCGGCTGTATGGATGCTGCACGGTTGGCTTGATGGCTGAGGGTTCGGCAATGTCGCAACTTGCGAAGCGCGCACTTGAAGCTCTCGTCCATGTTGCGACGCACAAGCCAGCTCTGGTTGTGCTGCTGCTTCGCGAGGCATTTCTTGATGCTGACGTTGAGGAACGAGCGATGACGTTGCACCACACGATATCAGCAAACGAGAGCGCAGTGCAGGGCACGCAGCGTACTAGCGCGTTCTCTCTGCTGCTCCTGCTCCTCTCAACAGATCTGTTTGCCAAGAGTTCCACGCTGCAGGAGCAGCTTCTCCGTCTGCTTCACGCAGCTGCTCTTGCGAGCAACGTTGAGGCGCTTCCGGGTCTTGATGGCCAGGATTTATTGCCCGAGAAGCTTCCGAAGCTAACGCGGCAGCAACTCTTGAGCCTCTCCTATGCCATGTCGTCGCCTGGTTGTTCCAACAAGGTCATGGAGCGTGCTACTGCCCTGCTCAAGACACTGGCCGCTGAGCCGTCGAATCTTGTTGCCTGTATTGCGCACTTCATTGCCGAGGTGCAAGCTGAAGCGGTCAAGCTGCGTGAGTTGCTCGAGAAACTTCCCCTTGGTGGGGCTGTTCCCCCCGCTGAGGTTGCAGCCGCTATTGCAAGCGCCAATCTTGCGCCGCATGACATCAAAGTTTTGCGTCTTGTGCGAGTCTTGCGCGCTCTTTGGCCGCAGCAGCATGCAAAACCATCGACTGGCGGCGCTGAAAGAGAGGCATCTGATGGGGCATCCGTGGCTGCTGGTGCTAGAGGGCCCAGTGATGACAAGGCTGGGCCTGAAGAAGAGTCCAAGCTGAGCGAGGGCCGAGCAATTACCATTGCGGTCGAGAGTAAGTTGGAAAGCCGCACATCTCTTGGGCAAGCGTTGGCGAACGAGCGAGTGTGGGAGCTCCTCGGTGAGTGTCTCAGCGCGGTCGAATCATCGGACGTGCTTCAAAAGGCTAGTGCGTCCGCGCCTTCCCCTGCCCTCTCCCGCCTTCAGCCGCTCATTCAAGCCTTCTTGGTCGTCAAGCTCGATGAGGACGAAATCCCGCGCCAGGCTGCCGCTGCTGGCGTTTCGGGGCCCATGCCAGCACCAACGGTGCCAGTGGCAATGCCGTGTTCGTACCCGGGCAAGAGCGATGGCTCCATGGAGGTGGATAGTGAGGATGGCGCCACTGGAGACAAGCCGCCATTTGAGCCGCTCAGTTTCTTGGCGTTTGCAGAGCTGCATCGTGCATCTCTTAATTCGCTCATCCGGCAAGACAAGTCACTGCTGCACTCGGGTGCGCTTGCACCGCTAGTGAATTACCCGAAGCTCCTCGACTTTGACAACAAAAAACACTTTTTCCGTTCAGAGCTCAAAGTGCGGGGCGCAAACCGTTACGCGAGCCTGCGGATTAACGTGCGACGTGACCATGTCTTCGAAGACTCATTTCATCAGATTGTTCTTCGGAAGCCAGATGAGCTGAAGGGGAAGCTCTCGGTGACATTCCAGGGTGAGGAGGGTATTGATGCAGGCGGCCTCACACGCGAGTGGTATCTCACCGTTTCGAAGCAGATGCTGAACCCAGACAAGGCTCTCTTCATCCACTCGGCAAACGGACTGACGTACCAGCCCAACCCCGCGTCAACGATACAGCCTGACCACCTCAAGTACTTCAAGTTTGCAGGTCAGGTCGTCGGAAAGGCACTCTACGATGATCAGCTCCTTGACTGCCATTTTACGCTTTCGATGTACAAGCACATGCTCAAGGAGCCGATTGAGTACAAGGATGTTGAGTCGATCGACCCGGAGTACTTCCGCAACCTCGGGTGGATGTTAGAGAACGACATCACTGACATCCTTGAGGAAACCTTTTCAATTGTCCGTGAGCAATTTGGAGAGATGCTCACGATCGATCTGAAGCCGAACGGCCGCAATCTACCGGTCACGGAGGAAAATAAGCACGAGTATGTGCAGCTGGTGGCAGAGCAGCAGATGACACGTGGTATCAAGGAGCAGATCGAGGCGTTTAAGGATGGATTCCACCAATTCATGCCACCCGAGCTGATTTCGATTTTTACGTGCAAGGAGCTAGAACTACTGATGTGTGGCCTTCCAAGTATCGACGTCGAGGACTTGCGCGCCAACACCGAGTACAACGGCTACTCGCGCGACTCGCCACAGATCACCTGGTTTTGGGAGACGGTGCAATCGCTTGGGCAGGAGGACCTCGCTCGGCTCGTGCAGTTTGTCACCGGTACATCGCAAGTGCCGATGGAGGGCTTCAAGGCGCTGCGCGGCATGAATGGCCCGCAGAAATTCAATATTCACCGCTGTGGCGATTCGGCTCGTCTGCCCTCGTCGCATACCTGCTTCAATCAGCTCGACCTGCCCGAGTATCCCTCCTCGGACCATCTGCGTAAGTCATTGCTCAACGCCGTACGAGAGGGATTCGAGGGCTTTGGCTTCTCCTAGGGATCGTGGCGGTGCACGACACACAAGGAGGTGCCCGGCGTCAGAACCTGACGGGCCCCCTATCTCCAGGCGGCGGGCGGCGGAGGCTCCCCGCCGCTCGGCTCGTGGATGATGAGACAATACATTTGATAGCTAACTAGAACAGCGCGGACAAGGTGTGGCTGCCACACCATCTGAATCATGCGTAGTCCACCGAATCACAGTCCTCAGCCCGCCTGCAGGCGGGCAAGCAACCAGAATGACCCTCAGCACCAAAAACATGGTCAGTGCAACCCGTGTATCCAGCCCGCGTAGCGCTTTCTTCACATGTTCTAGGCGGCTAGGGGCTGCGCCAGAAACTATGTGTAGTGTTTTTACTGTGAGCACGGGGTAGCAGTACGAGGTCGCAGAAGGAGCTCTGCCGGCACCAGGTTTCTTTGTAATGATTCTTGCACTTCATGGCGCTGCTCCTGCGTGCACCATTCGCGCTGTGTTGAGAACTTGCCTGCTGCAGCGCAACCAGTCGCCAGAGATCGTGACGCGAAGACCTCTATTCGTAGTCCTTTTAGAAAGGTCCGTAAATTGAAGGCCCGCCTTTACCACCGGGCTGCCCTGTCATCATTCGGGGAGGGGGCTGCAAGCGGCTTGGGGCAGCAACGCGGCCAGCCAGAGTCGAGGCCGACGACACATTGGTCGAGACCGAGGACGAGGAGCCCTGCCACAGCGGGTCCCAGATCAGTCAACACGCGCAGATCAGCAAGCACCCGCGCCCCGCGCCGCGCCTGCCAACAACCATCCGGGATTACGGAGGGAGGGGGCGGAACGTGCCTGCGAGGAGCTTTTTGAGCCGCCGGCCAAGACCGCGTGCAGGTCCTGCAGGGGCGGCAGCAGCGCCTCGAATGCTGGACGCGCCCAGGGGTCACGATTCCACGAAGCGGCGATGATTTCGGCGTACTCGCGCGGCATGTCGGTCGGGAGCGGCGGGCGTTCGTCCTGCACAGACACGCGGCGCACCATCTGTTCCAAGTTGCAGTCGGACCACGGCAGCCGTGCTGTGTACATTTCCCACAGCGTCACAGCGAAGCCGTAGAGGTCAAGCTTTTGGCCAACCGGCTGCCGCCGCAGGATCTCGGGACCCTGGTACGCAGGAGTCCCACCAGTGCCGAGCTGTGTAGGGTCAAGTTCGTTGACGCCCGGCGGCATCAGGCGAGCGAGACCAAAGTCGCACAACTTCGCGAGGCCCGATTTCTCTTGGTAGATCACGTTCTGCGGCTTGACGTCGCGGTGAACGATATTCCATGAGTGGATGCATACCATCGCGTCGCAGATCTGCACAGCGATCTGCAGCTGCTTACCAATCGGTACTGTTCTGTGAAACTTGTGCAGGTAGTCGAAAAGGTTGCAGCCCTGCACGTACTCAAGGACAAGGTTGTACGACTGAGCACCGTCGATGTGCACGCCCATAAGCTTGACCACGTTCGGGTGATTTACGAGGCGCATCATTTCGCCCTCACGCACAAACTCGGCAATTTCCTTTTTGTTCATTGGCCCACGCATGCGCTTGACCGCGCATGTGAGGCGGAGCTCGCCCTTGAAGACTTCGGCAAAGGAGCCGGAGCCGACGCGATCGCCCTTGACGTCAACATCGTGCTTGCGCAGGCGACCAGCAACAAACCATCGAGCAAGCGAACCGTTCGTATCGACAAAGTTTTCGAGGCACCGGAAGCGATCGTTGGTGCCCCCAATCCGCCGATTCAGTACCGCTTCCAGCCATCCGGCGAAGACCGCTCGGAGCAGCCGCGAGGTGTGCACGCCGCAGGTTGCGCCGAGGCGCCCAGCAGGGTAGGTGATGGGGCGCGCGCGCTGACGAGTGACGCGCGGAGTGGAAAGACGGGTAGCAGAGGCCTCGATGGCGTCGGAAGCAGCCTCGGCTCGCTCAGCGGCCTCATCCGCGCGCTCCCGCAGGTGCGCATTCTCCACTAGAATCGTGTCCATCTCGCTCGTCAGCGTCTCATTCTCTTGCATCACCGACGTGAGCTGCTGCTCGAGTCGCTCCCGCTCCTGCAGCAGCGCCTCCAGCTCTGCCGAGTCCGTCGCTCGTCCCTTGAGCGCCTGCTGAGCCTGCCAGGACTCCTGCCGCGCTGCGTCGAGTGCAATCTGCAGCTGCTGCCGTTGCTCCTCTGCGGCGCGCCGACCACCCTCCGCCACTTCCAAGCGCTCCTCCAAAAGGCGCGCTCTATCTGCCGCCTCCGGCTCCGCCAACTGGAGAGTCGAGTACCGCTGCAGCTGTCGCGTCGAATCTTCCAGCTCCGAGGCCAGCCGCGCGTTCGTCCGCTGCGAATCGAGAAGTTTAGCCCGAGCGTCGCGTGCCTCACCATCCGAGGTCTCGAGGCGCTTCTGCAGCAGCCTCACCGACTCGGAAAAGTCATCGCCGCGCTTCAGCAGCGCCTGTGACGCTGCAGCGAGCTCGTCCGCCAGCCGGTTCTTCTCCTCACGCAGCTGCAAGAGCTCTTTCTCCCCGGTCTGCACTCCCTCTTCCCACAAACGCCCCTGTCGTTGCGCTGCCTCTGCCTGCGCCAGTGCCTCTTCGGCTTGCCTCGCCGCTTCCGCCTGCGCGGCGGCTGCCTCTGTAGCGCGGCGCTCGGCCGCTTCTGCGCGACGCCCGATGTCTGTCATGCTCTGTCGCGCGGATGCGAGCTCGTCACGGAGGCGGTCCGTTGCCTCCTGCTCCTTCTGATGCTGTTCGCGTAGCTGCGCTGCCGCACTCCCCTCGCGCTCCTGCTCCGCACGCAAAAGCTCGAGCTCTTGCCGCAGCCTCTCTTCGCTCTCCTGCGCGGTGCCTAACCGCTGCTTCAACTCCAACTCCTTGGTGCGGTAGGTAGCAATGGCTGTTTCTGCAGCGTTCCCCGCCTCTTCCTGTGCTGAGAGCTTCTCCTGCAGTTCTTGGATCGCGGCGTTCACCTGCGATACCGGCCAAAGAATTATTCGTCGCCTCAATCATGGCAGAAGGCGGACGGCGGGGCTTTCTGTGCCGAGACGTATTTCAGATTACAAACGGTGCCACGCCAGAACCATCGCGCATGACGCAGCAACGCCCCACCGGTTTTTGGCCTCGCAGGATGGAGGGACAGAAGAGCTCACCTTTCCAGAGAGAAGCGAGTCGAGATGCGTCTGGAAGTCTCGCTGCTTGGCGTCGAGTTTTCGTTGCAGCTCCGCGTCCTTCTCCTGCAGCTCCAGCTGCCACTCCTCTTGCGCCCTGAGGTTATCCGCGCGCGTAGCCTCAAGCTTGGCCATCGCCTCGCGCTCCTTTTGCATGCCCTTCTGGCGCAGCTCCTCAAGCTCCCGCGAGTGTTCCTTCTTGAGGTCCGCCACGCGGTGCTCCCCCTCCTGCTGCTTGAGCAGCACCTGCTGGTGAAAGTCGTCCTCTGCCTGCAGCCGCACCCGTTCCAGCTCCTCGAGCTTGGCCGCGTGCTCCCGGTCCTTGTCCAGCGCCTTCTTGCGCCACTCGCGCTGCTGCTTGGAGTGTTCCTCGTGCAGCTCCTCCACCTGCCGATTCCATGATTTGTTTTCCGCAACAATCTGCGCGCGCAGCTCTGTTTCGAGAGCTTCTTTGGCGTCCGCCGCCTGCGAAAGCGCGGCTTCCATCTCTGCCTGTTTTGCAGCGATGTTGTTCTGCAGCTTCGAGCGCTCTGCGTCGTGTTCGCGGCGCAGGTCCGCCTCCCGCTCCTTCGCTGTCGCATCCGCTGTCTGCAGAGCCGCCGCGTGCATTTCTGCTGTGCGTCGCGCCTGTGCACGTAGCTCCTCCTCGCTCACCGCCCGCGCGGCGCGCAGCTCACGCTCACTCTCAACTCTGTCTTGTGCGAGCTGCGCCATTGCCGCAGCATGTGCCTCATCGCCCTGCGCCATGGCAGCTTGGAGCTCCGCCTCTCGCTGCTCCGCCGCCGATCGAAGCAGCGCTTCACTTTCTGCGTGCGCCTTCTCGAGAGCTGACTCGCTTGCTGCACGCTCCGCTGCTGCTTTGTCAGCGGCGGCCGCGTGTGCAGCCGTGGCCGCGTCAAGATCCTCGCGCGCCTGGCGTGTCGCCGTGTCGAGGGCGCTCTGCAGCGCGGCAATTTCTGCCGCATGGGCCACCTGCAGCTCTGCCATGCGTTTCTCGTGTGCCTCCACAGTGGCCGCCAGCTTCTCCTCTGCCGCTGCAGCTGCAGCTGCCGCATCACGGCGCAGTGCATCCTCACTCGCGCTGCGCTCGTCCGCGGACACCTGCAGTGCCGCGGCGCGCTCTCTCGCAGCTTCAGCCGAGCGCTGCGCCACAGCTGCTTCTTTGAGGGCCGTAAGCTTCGCCGTGATTTCTCCCTCCTGCGACACCAACGCCGCCTCCCGCTCCGCCGCCAGCGCAGCGAGGTGTGCGTCGCGAGCCGCACTGCGTGCCTCGAGTGTCAATGTATCGAAGGCGGCACGAATGCACGCACGTTGCGTCTTGGCCGAAATTTCGACACGGGCAGCACGTGCACGGGACCAGACGAATTTCCAGGCGAGAAAGTGATTTTTGTAGAACTTGCGCCCCCAATGCTGTCCGACCTTTGCAAACAGCGCGTGCGCCATTTGCAGCCGTGCAGCACGGTCTACAGACTCATCGTGCCACCGCGCGACTACCCTTGTCAGCAGGAAAGAGCGTGCGCGCTCGTCCGCCTGTCGCTCCGCCTGTAGCACACTACGCAAGAGTGCCGCGTCCTTCCTTCCAATTTCACGTCCCACATTCTCTGCCTGCGCCTCGCGTGCCTCGAGCTGCGCACGCAAGCGGTCAATTTGCTGCTGTTCCTGCTTGAGCTTCTCCACTAGCTCCGCACGCTTCGAGTCCCCCTCGTGCATTTGGAGGTACATAGCCCGCGAATCTTCTTGCCACTTGCTTGTCATGGCTTCCATCTGTGCGCGGCTCTGATCGTGTAGAGCCTGCAAGTCCTGCTGAAGCTTCGCAGCGCGCTCCTCCTGTTCCTTGAGCTCCGCCTCATGCGAAACCTGGATACCGTCGCGCTGCTGCATCAGCTGCATGCGCTGGACCTCGAATCGGCTGAGCTCTGCCTTGAGCTGCTCACGAAGGATCTGGTTCTCCTTGGTCAGAAGGTTTGTCTGATTCACTAGCGACGACTGCCGCATCTCCATCTCGGCAACGCGCCTGGAAGACTCGGCCGCACCACGCGCCTCGGCGGTTTTCTGCTCGTCGACGAGCTGAAGAGAGCGCTGCAGAATTCCGTGGCGATTTTGCAGCTCCTCGTACTGCACCCACGCTCGCCCGGTCATTCTCGGGTGCTACAGCCCTGCACTGCAGTCCAAGCATGCAGCAGAGCGCACGGGTCTCTTATGATGTACCTGCGCCCGTAGCGTGTCGCGATCTCGTTGCAGCTGGCGCACCTCTTCTCCGCCCACATTTCCGCCGCCGCCACTCCGTGATTCGCGCAGCGTGCGCGCCTGCTGCTCCCGTAGAGAGTTGTTCTCTTGCTCTGCAGCCTCGGCCTGTCGAGCTGCCCGCCTTGCCTGCGCCTTGGACTCTCGGAGCTCGCCTTCCTGCATTGCCTGTCGCGCCTCAAGCTGCAAAACCATCTTCTGCAGCCAGTCTGCGCGGGTCTGCGGGTCCATTTCCGCTCCACGCTGCGAAGAGCTCAGCTGCCCCCCAAGTTCTGCCGACATTCGAGACAAAAGCTTCTGCAGTCGCCGAACTTCCTCCTCCGCGGAGCCGCTGGCGTTGCCTCCTCCGACTCCGGGGTTGGGCTGTATCCCGTGTTCTCGTGTCTGCACGATGCCGGGATTGGGCGCCGGCTGCAGCGAAGGCGCTCGTGGCGTGCTTCTCTGCTCCAGAAGACTTGGCGCAGGCCGGTCGTAGTCCTGCAACCGCACGCAGCAAGTTTGGTGCAAGTCACCACAAGGGGACAAATTACCTGCTGAGGGGCACACATTGTGTCCTAGGGAGGTGCAGGGTGACAGGGTGCCGGAGGGTGTTTCGCACTGGCTGAGTGCTGCTCCGAGTGGAGAGCTGGCCCTGCTGATAGCTTGTGCGAGAGTCTCCATTAGAGGCCCTGCGTGGGGTGGGACACACACCGCCATCAGACCCCGCGGCTGCAACAGGGGCTGTTATTCGACTGAGTAAAGAGCGCGTGTACAGCCCGGACAAGCCAGCCTTGAAGGGGTAGGTTGCCGAGGTGTGGGCCGGAGTGCGACGAAACCTGAGAGAGGACGTGCCAGATGGCCCCGTGCCGTCGTATGCACGCAACGAGGAACCCTGCACGCAAGAGAACGAATTTCGTTATCACTAGCACTTCGAGTCATAACATGCACAGGATTCTCTGCAACGGCCCATAACGCACGCCGGACAGGTGCGGAATCCAGCCGCAAGCTTGGCGGGAAAGACAGAGCTGTTGAGGAGGGCATGCGTACCTGAACCGGGTAAGGCCCAGCTCCAGTTCGCGGGCTCTGCTCATAGTGCTGTGACTGGTAAGGCTGCTGCCGCGCCTGGCCGCCCTGCACGGCCTGGCTCCCGTACACTTGCGCGGCTGCCCTCACGCGCACACAGCACGCTGTCAGCGCAGTGACCAGGTCTTGTGGAGCATGCAGTCAGCAAAATCGGAGGTTACCGCCGGTTGTGGGGAAATGAGTGTGAGGAAGGTTACCTGACAGGGCGCTTGCACCATTACTGTAGCCGTCATAGGACGCGCCATTGCCCTGCACCGAGGTACCGTCGAAGTCGGACGTGGTGCGAGCGCCGTATCCTGACGAAGATCTAGGCTGGTACGCATAATTCCCGCTTCCATTTTCACCCGAGCGCTGTATCCCATTTGAGACAGCCCCCTGCGAGTAGCCCTGCAGCGCATGTTCGAGCCACACATCAGGGCCCTGAGCCCGAAAACGCGAGGCAAAGGCTCTCGCAGGGAGAGCTCGCAGTACAGAAATCGGTGCACCTGTTGCATATCGGAGCGGTAGCCGGAGGAGCGCAGGTCCATTTCAGGGTGTGTCTATCGAACCCCGCAACGGCGTTCTTGCTCCGTGACCCTCGAAGCCCGCTCAGTGCACGCGGACCCCAGGTCGGGGGTGATGTGCAAGGGTCGGGGTTGATGTGACTCGGCAAAGAGTTTCGAAACTGGCTAAAACTCTGGCTAAAACTCCACGAAACCTATCTCAGTATCAGGACGCGCCAGTACGGAATGCTAAATTGAAGTAAATTCTCCTGATAGCTGCCCTTTCAGCTTTCACAAAATCATGCCGGTTCTCAGGGTACGTCCCGCTCCCGCTGCCCCACAAGAAGGGTGTGGAAGTGGCAGAGCAGTACTCGTACTTTCTAAATACTTGTTCTTCGCATGTTGTTTTGAAGAGATTTCTTCCTGTTACTTGCCGACGCCTGCTTCCCCCGAGGCCCACATTCCAGCCCCGGGCATGTCTTGTTCCCCAATGTGGCACAGTAATCTGTCGTCGGGCGTTCCATAGATGTTCCCCGGCATGATGCTGGCAGCTCAACCGACGGCTGCGGACGATTCCTTTCCGCCCGCTTACTTCTACTCGCAGGCAGCTGCGACAGGTCCAGGCTATTTCGACAACCTCTCTCCCCAGGTCCTGTCCGCCCTCGCATCCAACGCACCCGCTGCGTTGCATGCCATAGTAGAAATTCCCAGCATACTGCAAACATTTACGGGTACTGACTCTATGAGTTGTTTCCCCAGGGCTGGCAGGATGGCAGCACCACCACCGGGGATTTGTTCAACCCGCACCAGCAGGTCGTTTTCCTGTCTGATCCATACACGTTTTTTCGACCCTGGAGGTGTACACGTGTTTGCACTATCGATCTGAACGCAGCGCTGACGGTATGGAATATTGCGCAGACAATCGATCAGCCGGGGAATGCGATCGCCCCGCGCAGGATGCTCTGGCAGATTTAGAGGTGCTGCGACTTGGTATGTCGAGGCAGCGTGAGAGTGGGCACAGTTTCGGTACTAGTGAATAAGAATTTACTGGTAATATGCCAATGACATGTGCAGGGCTGCTCTGCCGCACCGAGCATACCGTGTGACCAGAGGGAAGACGTTGAGGCGTGAGGGGCTAGGCGAAGACGCGCGCGATACGTAACGGTCGTTAGGACTGCGGCGCCGTTGCATGTGCGGGCGGCGCCGGTGCGGTGGTCACAACCGGAAGAAATGGGAGTGCCCCTGTTGGGCCGATCCAGCCTGCGGGAAGGGGCTGGGTTCCCAATCCGACGCCGCTGGCGGAAGACATGCCCGTCGGATGCGAGAGATGGGGGACATGGTGATGCGCGTGGTAGCCCGGCGCAGGAAAGGGCGCCCACGGATTGTACATCGCCGCTGGTACTCCGGGATCGACGTGTCCGGCTGTTTCTGCGCCTGTCCCCGCACCCTCGTTGTCTCCTGCACCGTGCGAGAGGTCGAGCGGATCGAGCTCCTCCAGCGCGCGCGCAGAGAATATCTTGGGGAAGAGCTGCTCGCGCGCCGGGACCAAAAGCATGATGAACAGCGGAAACGAAATTCCCACGATGCCCGCCCAAGTGATACCGTAGCAGACGCCAAGGCAAATAAACTGCAGGAGGGTGAACTTGAAGATGGTCCGCATTTCGACGCGGTCGAGCCAAGTCGGATGCTTCGGGTCCTCCTGAAGTTTGTGCAGGCGCTTCGGGTCGGTGATGAACAGCATCATACGCTGGTAAAATTCGTTGCCGGGGAGACCCTCGATCGCCATGAATGCGAAGAAGCCCCACAGCACGGAGCGAGGGATCTTCTGCAGCACAGGGGTCACGAGGAGAGCCACACCGCAAAGAAGCGATTGGATCAGGTTCGACACACGATTCTCGCGGATGTAGTACGGCCGTCCTTCGTGCTCATCCTCGTCGTCAACCTCATCGGGTTTTAGCTCCCGCTTCTTGAGCCACACTGCGTTGGCACGCGAGTGCATGGGTGCCTGCGGGATCACGCCGTTAACCGGCGGAATACCGAGACAACCACAGATCAGCGTCATGATTGAGAGGAGAAAAAAGTCCCAATGATATGCCGGCGGCTTGCGAAGGTGCATGCCCTCTTGGGCAAGCTGAGAGGACACGTTGTGGTCAAAGAAAAATAGCACTGCAATAATTGCCGCCGGTATCATGGCCGTAGCAATGTGCCAGCCCTCAAGCTCACCCATACGTTGCAGTACAAAGTAGTTCGACGATCCATCGAAGGTGTCTGGGATGACTAGTCGGCGTGGGACCGTCTCAGGGAGCGGGAGGTCCACGGACGCAGTGTTGCCAGGGATGTAGGAGACAAGGGTCCAAATGAGGACAAAAAGCGCGGTGCCGTAGTCGGCAATGAAGCGACGCAGAAAGCCTGGCAGGATGACCCAGTTGCGCGCCTGAACCGAAACGAGTGAGGTGTAGAGCAGGCCCCCAGCCAACACCATCGCAAATGCCCCGTTGAAGAGTAGCCACGACTGCTCTTCTGCGACACCTGTGGCAGCCCCGGCGCGCCGAGCTGCGGCTACAATGGTATGAGATGGCGAAAACTCGGACGCAAGCCCCTTCACCGCCTGGACACGGCGGTGATTGTCAGCAAAGGCTGCTCGTGGAGAATTATTCGGGCGCGGGAATGGCATGTCGAGGCAACATGGTGCAGGAGGGGCGCAACCTGCTGGAGGAAGAGGATAGCGATGAGAAGGCCAAAAAGTTCGCCTGAGAAACGCGTGAAGTGGTGTGCGTAGAAGCAGGTGTTAAAAACCGCGAGGATGAGGAGGAAGAAGGAAGTCCAGAAAAGTGTGCAGCTCGCCCACGGAACGAACGGGATGTCAAAACTGTCCCGGCGCCTCAGTCAGCAAACGCAATCCCTATGCAGCTGCAGCGACAGCCCCACTGGCGGTGTTCTCCAGTGGCGTCACTGCTACAATTGAAGCGCACGCGCTGAGAGGAAGGGGGTTGGGGATGCGGGCGCCGTGCGGGGCTTTACTCCTTTGCGATGCGATACATGTAGTCGTACACGAGCACAATTGGCTCCGCCACGCCGACAATCAGCAGCGGCTGTCCTCCGAAGATGGACTGAATGCAGCCACAAATTGCGGTTGCCAGCAACACGTGCACCCCGTTCATTTGACCCTCCGTTTCATCTGTGTGGAAAGCCAGAGTTCATACATGCGCTACAGGGTACCATCATGCACGAACCCTGCAAGCCCTAGCATGTTTACAAGTCTGAGGTTTTGAAGAGAGAAGGGAACAGAACCAGCAAGCTGCTCGCCGAACGTCAGTGCAGGAATCGCGGAAGCAAAGAAAATGTATGTGGCTGGCGCGAGGATCCCGATGTGCGCGCGAAGACCTGCACAGAGCGTCTCCTCGCCGATGAGAGCAGTATGTCCCGGGCTCCAGGAGCACTCAGGTCGCAGCCTGCCCAGGCTCCGCCGACAGCAGCGTAGAAAACCAGAAAGAATAAAGATCGTGTTCACGCAGCACATGTGCTACAGCAAAAATGGGTTCAGGGGAGATTTCACCGTCAGTCCAATCGGTAATGTAGTGTGGCGCGCGGCCCATCAGATCGTAATACATGCCCCGACCCGGCATCCAGGAAAACTTCGTCTGCCCAGGAATGATTTACATCAGCCCTATGGCATGCGCATTCTTTCTACAGTACAGGGCTCCGGCTGGAGTGAAGCTGGAAACCTGGTGCACAGATGACATGTTCTTCTGCGAAAGGTTCGAAACGTTCGCCCCAATCTTCTTCGGCACCGCCTCACTGCCCTGAGAGATGTTCGAGGCATTTTGGCCGATCGGGCGCAGATGAATAGCACCGTTGGTTGGCGGCACCTGCATCTGCATGCTGTCAAGAGGTCGGCCAGTCCCGAGTGAACCCCCCCTTCTATGTGCAGCTCGCGCAGCAGAGCGAAGTTTTGCTCCCCTCACGAAGCTTCCTGCAACTTCGCAAGAAAAGTTGACACGTGATCTCTCTCGCTCACTCGGCTCTCATCTCCCACCTCGGAAGAAGGGATCTGGTTGCGCATCAGGAGGTGGGGGGACAATGGGGGATCTCAAGAAGTTTGTGAGCGACCAGCTGCACTCCATGTTGGGCATGTCGGAGAGCAATCTGGTTGACTATGTCATAGCGCTGGCTAAGCGCTCGCGCAACGAGCCTGCGCTACTCGAGGCGCTGAAGGTGTTCCCGCGCCCGCGCTAGATGTAATCGCGCCGGTGCCCTAGACCCGTCCGCTGACTGCCCGACACAAAATCTTGTTGACATCTCTCGTTGCAGGAAAATGGGGTGCCAATCAACGATGAGAGCCGGCGCTTTTCCTATCAGCTCATGCAGGTGTGGACCTCAGCCTGCGACCTGCAAGGGGGATCTGCGCACCTGAGGCCCTGAGGGTTCCGCACGGGCAACGCTGACGTGCGTGTGGTGTGCGCAGCGGGTCCCGCGTGCAGAGGATACGCGTGCAGCAGAAAAGGCAGCGAAGATGAAGGCAGCGGAAAAGGAACGGCAGCGGCAGCAAGTTGAGATGCTCCAGAAAAACGAGCAATACGCACTGGTGGACGATGCTGAGGACAGGGAGGCAGAGGCGGCGGCCCAGGCAAAGGCGCTCGCAAAGTTGGAGAAGAAAGAGGCTAAGGACGCCAAGAAGGCTGCAAAGAAGGAGCGGCACTTGCGGAAGAAGTCGAAGTGGTCAGAGGACGAGGAGGACGAGCCGCAGCCTAAGAAGGCCAAGGTGGAAAATGAGGAGGAACTCGAGGAGTGGGAGCTTGAAGAGATCCAGCGAATCACGGATCTTAAAGAGCGTGACGAGTTTGCGGCGCGGTTGAAGAAGCGCGACGAGCAGAAGACTAAAAAGCTGCACGGCGAGAAGGACGCCAAAGAGGTTGAGGATGAGGACACAGGGCTGTCACGGACCATGACGGAGGAGGAGCGCAAACTTGTCTTCGAAGAAAGTCGTATCGTATCACGCCAAGCCTATCTGGAGAAGCGCGAGACGAAGAAAATCGACGAGCTAGTGGAGGCGATTGAGGACGAAAAGCTGCTCTTTGCCGGTGAGGAGCTGACTGCCAAGGAGAAGCGCGACTTTGCCATCAAGCAACGAGTGCTCGACCTCGTCAAGCAACGCAACGACACCATCGACAAGACTCCTAATTACGTGATGCCTGAGTCTTACGATGATACAAAGAAGCCAGAGTCGCGCTCGCGGCGCTACAAGGTCCTGGACAATCGGCACGACACGGTTGAGGACAACGTGCTTCCGACAGACCAGGACGTGCACGAGGGGATCCAACTTGAACACGCCAAGAACATTGTTGGCCGCAAACATGAGAAGGCGCAGCGCGGTACTGAGTACGAGATGGTGCTGGAAGACCAGGTGGACTTCGTCAAGGACGCCATCTCCTCTGCAGAGGTGAACTACCTTGAGGCTCCTGATGAGGAGTCCGTCAAAGAGCGCAAAGCACGCAGCATGATGGAGGAGCGCATGTCATTACCAATCTGGCCCTATCGACAGCAGCTGCTAGATGCTGTGGCTGAGGAGCAGGTTTTGATCATCGTTGGCGAGACCGGATCAGGGAAGACAACGCAGATCATGCAGTACCTCATGGAGGCCGGGTACTGCGATGGGGGGGGCAAAGTTGCGTGCACTCAGCCGCGACGCGTGGCAGCCATGTCGGTGGCCAAACGCGTGGCAGATGAGAAAGACTGCAAGCTGGGAAATGAGGTGGGCTACAAGATCCGTTTCGAGGACGCAACGTCTGAGAAAACAAAGCTGGTGTACATGACAGACGGCATGATGCTGCGCGAGTTCCTGGGCGAGCCGGACATGGCTTCGTACAACGTAATCATGGTCGATGAGGCGCACGAGCGCACTCTGCACACGGATGTGCTGTTTGGATTAGTCAAAGATGTAGCGCGCTTCCGCAACAAGGACTCGCCGCTCGGGGAGCTCAAGCTGCTCATTTCATCCGCGACGATGGACGCGCAAAAGTTTCACGAGTACTTTGACGGTGCGCCTATTTTCACGATCCCCGGGCGACGCTACCCTGTGGATGTCTTCTACACCAAGTCTCCTGAGGCGAACTATCTTGAGGCCGCCGTCGTTACTGTTTTGCAGATCCACATGACGCAGGGAGCCGGCGATGTGCTCATCTTCATGCCCGGGCAGCAGGAGATCGAGGGTGTTGTGGAGCTACTAAACGAACGGACGAAGGGGTTTGGGACAAAGCTCGGCGAGCTCATCATCCTGCCTATCTATTCAACCCTCCCATCGCACGAGCAGTCAAAAATCTTCGAGGACACACCGCCTGGCGCGCGCAAGGTTGTGGTTGCAACCAACATTGCCGAGACCTCGCTGACGATCGATGGGATCGTATTTGTTATCGATCCTGGTTTCGTGAAGCAGAAAAGCTTCAACCCGCGCTCTGGGATGGAGTCACTTGTGGTCACTCAGGTTTCAAAGGCCTCAGCGCAGCAAAGGTCGGGGCGCGCCGGGCGCACCGCGCCAGGAAAGTGCTTCCGGCTCTACACGGCGTGGGCTTACAAGCATGAGCTGCCCGACAATACGGTGCCCGAAATCCAGCGCACCAACCTCGGAAATGTGGTGCTGATGCTCAAGGCGCTGGGTATCGAGGATCTGGTGCACTTCGACTTCATGGACCCCCCGCCTCCCGAGACCATCATGCGCGCGCTGGAGCAGCTCTACGCCCTCGGCGCACTCAACGCGCAGGGTGAGCTCACAAAGACGGGGCGCCGAATGGCCGAGTTCCCGCTCGACCCCATGATGAGCAAAATGCTGCTCGGCTCCGAGCAGTACGGCGTCTCCGAGGAGGTCTGCATCATCTGCGCGATGCTGTCGATAGGCAATCAGGTGTACTACCGCCCGAAGGACAAGGCCGTACACGCCGATAATGCCCGTCTCAATTTCAATCGAGGGGCGGGTGGTGACCATATCGCACTGTACAACGTCTACAACCAGTGGCAGGAAACGCAGGAATCAACGCAGGTTGCTTTCCCAAACCTTGCGCAGCCCCAGCCCTACCTGGTTTCCTGCGACTGACGCGTCGCGGTTTGAATTCTGCTCGCAGTGGTGTTTCGAGAACTTCATTCAAGTGAGGTCGCTGAAGAAGGCAAAGGATGTACGCGATCAGCTGCTCGGTCTCTTTGAACGCACGGAAGTTGAGCTACAATCTAACGCGCAGGACACCAAGGCGATCCGAAAGGCAATCTGCTCAGGCTACTTTTACCACACTGCACTTCTTCAGCGCTCAGGCCATTACAGGACCCTCAAGAAGCCACAGACGGTCCACATGCACCCACAGGGTGCACTGGTCAAGGCGCAGCCGCCTCCGCGCTTGGTTTGCTACTTTGAGCTGGTTCGCACGTCTAAGGACTACATGCGAACAGTCTCGGAAATTGACTCTGAGTGGCTCTTGGAGATCGCACCACATATCTACAGGCCGAAAGACGTTGAAGCTGTAGATTCCAAGAAGATGCCTAAGGGCCAGGGAAAGAGTGCCGACTAAGAGCTCGTGGGGTAGGGCAGAGGTGTGGCTCATGTTCTAATGGGGTGGGGTGGGTGATCAAGGGGGGTGTACGTTGGGCGGGCGCGCGACAAGTACAACCATCCCTGTATGAAAACGAACATTTTCCTGCTAGCAGTAGCTGTCAAAGCAGCACCATGCTAAAAGGTGTGTGCCCTTATGCTGGCATTTTCTTCTCCGTTTTCTTCTTCGCTGCTTTCTTGTCATTTTCCTTTTTGACCTCCATCATGTCTGATTTCTTGTCCTGTTTCTCGTCGTCTGAGGCCGTGGACGAGAGCCAGGATGTTCTCTCCGCGTTAATGGCTTTCTCGCACAACGAAATCAGTTTTTCGATTTGAAGAGGCGAGGCGCGGTCGACGGCGCTGATGCTCTGCCACCAAAGCACGATGCTCTCAAGCTCAACAACCGAGCCGTTGTAGCGCGCAAGTTTCTTGTTGACGCTTGAAAATTCCACCCAGGACATGATGCCGGCCGTGACCGCCGTGATGATCGCAACGTATTCGGGAATCCAAGTGAAGGCAATGATAGCACCAGCTGCCGAGGACGCCATGAGAAGCCCGTTGAAGACCTCGTTCGCGAGGGAATAGCGCGGGATTCGCAGTCGGTAGAAAGCTAGCATCTTCTCGACGCGGAAGTGGATGTACTTATCTGGCTGCAGCGGCGAGTAGTAGTCGTCCCACTCATCAGCACGCTCCATCTCATCCGCCACGACCTTGGCGCGCGACCGCTTTCCGAAGAGCCCGAGGAACTTGTCGAGCAGCGACGGTTTGATCAGGTCGGGGTCGTACTGGTTGTGAAGGTACGTCTTGTGTGAATGCTGCCTCCAGAAGGACGTTTCCGAGACGTCTGCTTGAGCTACTACCTTTTTCCAAGCTTCTTCTACTGTCTGCTTCAGCCTCTGCGTCGGCCCTGACGGCCCATTTGCCATCGTAAAAATTCCTGTGCGGGTACGATAGCGCCACATCTCGCTCTCCAGCGTCGACGTGATATCGCGAAGTTGGTGCCAGCGCTTCAGCGGGTTGATGAAAGCTTGGAACGCCGCGACCAGGGCAGTGGCGGTGGAGATCAGGAAGACCAGCAGCTGGTGATTTGAGTATCGAATGTCTTGGTCGTTTCCCCCGCCGTCAATAGGCGACAAAGCATTAATATCCGAGGCCAACACTGTCACGGTAGTTGTTGCGATGGCGAAGAGGACCAGCATGAAATAGCACGCCTTCGCACCAAATTTGTACCACCAGAGCACCTTACGTCCAACATCGATCGTGTCCCATGCGTGGCGCACCACGAGCAGAGCTTCGAGCGAATCAGTCTTCGGCAATTTGTCGATCGAGCAGAGTTCGCGCACCAGTCCGTGCAAGCGGTCCGTGTCAACCACGTTCGCAGAGTATAGCCCTGGCGAGCATAGGAGATTATAGTAGTGCATTTTGGCTTGCTTCATGAGGTCCCGGTAAAAGTCTTTGTGGTCCTTGACGCCCTCCTCCCTCGCGATGCGCATCTGCTCCTGTGTCAGAAGCCCCCAGTAAGCCTTATATTCCTCCTCCAGAAGGAAGTCCGTGATCCGCATAAGCATGGCGCGATGCTCTGGCGACTGGCCCGAAGACGCCTTCTGGTCCTTCTTAAATCTGATGGCCCTCCATAGCTCCACCTTCGGCTGATTCTTGTCATCGACTCCTTTCGCACCGTGAGTGAGAAGCTGGTGAAAGTGTGCAATACGACAACACTCGAACAGGTCCTCCTTGCCGGATGCGCGCATAATGTCGACGCGCGCAGTATGCCGCTTAACAGCCTCATCCAGAAGTGCCTGGCCTTGCAGATCCTTTGGGTATGTCTCTTTGGCACGCACGTCCAGCAGCAGAACTGGGATGTTCACTTGAGTCAGATTGAACATGCTAGAGCAGTGCATGCCACCATACTTTGCATCGTAGTGGTGCATAGTGCCAACGGCGATTGCTGGAAGCTGTGACACCAGGTACTGCAACAGTGTTTGAGTCAGCTTGTCCTTGGCCTCATGTTTGACGCCTTCGACCTTTCCAAAGACCTCATCAACGCAATCTGTGACGATGAAGTTGTCCACTCCGGGATTCACTGTGCACAGCGCCAACGTGTTAGTCCCGCTCAAAAGGCCCATGGCACGGCTGACAGCAGGTGCTAGGGGGGCCGCACTGTCAATCATGTGATCGATGTCGCCAAAGAGCTCATCTGCATCCGGGTTCTTGCCGATCGCCTCCAGGATCTGGCGAGAACTCCCCACGCTCAGCAATGATCACCAGGGACCCCCTCCAGGTAACAATGGCATGGGTGCAGTGCGGGACCTTGGCATAGCGCTGGCGCCAAGAGATGCAGTTGTCAAACATCTTGCGGGTTGTAGTGCCGTCAGTTACGCACGCCATAGACAAGCAGGGTGCATCAGCCATCCCAAACGTCGTGAAGGGCAACTTTCCAGAGTATTTCGCTTTGACAGCCTCCGCGGCCTTGCAGAAAGCCATATAGAGCGCGTCGTCTGCAAAGCAGTTGCCAATGACCAGTGCCTTGGTTTCAATCGCGAGCGGCACCAAGATCTCGCGGCAGAACAGCTCTAGGTTCCACTCGGAAGCCGCTTGCCTATGCTCGTCAAGATAGCATGGCTGAGCCATCAGATCAGGCACGGGCGAGTCTCCAATTGAGTCCGGGTCGTGTTCCACCTGGACCTGCTCACCATGGAAAACGGGCATCGCACCTCAGCACTGTGGGCTCTTGGCTCGCGAGGCAGTTAAAATGGACGACCTGAATGCAGGGGCCGGGTGAGAAGGCGGGCACAGGGACCTTCACTGCCTCCTTCAGACGCTCGCCATACGTCTCGTCACGCTCAGAAGCCATCACTTGTTTGACTCGCTCCGACATGAAAGCGAGGGTCTCGGAGCCGCACGACGACGGAAGCAGACGAATCACCAGTTTCGGCTCAGTCTCGATTGTAAATGCCTCGAGCAGTGTCTCAATGTTCTCCATTGAAAAGAGTGAGGCCTGTCGGTTGTTGAAGAATACCAACTTTTTTCCATCTGGCGCCTCATCGACCATCCGGTACATGGTTCTCGCCTGCCCAGTCACACCACGTGAATTTTCCCTGAGATCCATGCAAGCCATCCATCCCCAAACTGCAAACAATCGGCTCTTCCCTACTCACACTACACCCCTTACCAGCCGTTTGCATCGGTACAGCAGGTAAACCCCGTCTATTATGTTTTAGAGGAGAATGGCAACGCTCGGATGAACCTACGTTGCAGTTCAAGGGCCATATTGCCTACCTTGATGTCGTCCACGTCGTGCTGCTTCCTGTGCGCGTCGACAACGTCTTTCGGAGGCGGCTCCTTGATCATACTTTTGAGATTGTGCACCATTTTCGGTGCTATCGCCCCGAGAGCTTTGGCGAAGGATGGAGGCGGCTTGTCAGCAGCTTTCGCCGCGGCACCATTCTCCTGGCCACCCTTCTCCTGGCCGCCTAAGGTACCCTTAATGTCTGCCAGGTTTCGCATGGAACGCATATGCTTCTCAGCAGCTCCTCCGGTGCCACTGCTATGGGTCCGTGCGCTGTCCGGCGCTGCTTCAGTCCGTGTAGTTCCCGGCGCTGCTCCATCGTTGGTCTGCAGAACAGGCCAATGCTCATGTAAGATCCTGTGTGTCTCAGGCCGAGCTACCCGTTTGGTCCCTTCTTTCGCGCAACGCACCTACGTGGCCTGCTGAAGCGGCTTAAGCTGGCAGCTTTGCAGGCCATGGAATGGCCTGCTTGCAACTTAAGCAGTCCGCTTAAGCAGGCCACTGCATGGCCACGGGGAGGGTGGCCCGCAAGAAAGGGGGAGGTGGACCTGGTTGCCCAAGCTGTCCATGCTTGATTAGTCACCGAACCCGGTCCTTCACTTGATGTTGCCCAGACGCTGCTCAACCAGGGCCAACAGGAATACTGCGGGTGTCTGGCTTTGCGCGATAGCGACGAGTGCGCCCTGCTGCCGCTGCGCCAAGGACTTAACGCAGCTTACACCTCGGCGTGTTCCCCGTGTCAGTTATGACGAAGGGTGGGTTTACAAATAACTGAGGAATAATTTATTTATCAAAAAATAAAGATAATAATAATGAAAGGGTCACGTCCGATCTTCTCCGCCAAAGAAGATTGCACCAGTGGTAGTTCTGGAGAGTTCTGGGGGAGTTCTGGGGACCCTCCGTAACTTCAAGTTCTGAAGAGCCGATTTGTGAATACCACCCAATACACTCTCTCTCTCTCTTCTCTAGATCTCTGGATCTATGGGTGTCCTGCTAACCAGGAGGGGAGGAGATCGCAGACTGCTGTCGCGGTCTGGTGAGGAGAGGACAGGGCTACATGTGTCGCTTTGCTGAGATCGCTGCCAAGACGAGAGCTGCACGGCAAAATGGATTTCCTGAAGCTGGGA
>Ga0115567_10000747_pt1 | contig 32018 bp, 35 predicted proteins | sample COGITO_mtgs_1204_2_FD_88679 | JGI IMG/M metagenome (GOLD analysis project Ga0115567, IMG submission 88679) | Pelagic marine microbial communities from North Sea - COGITO_mtgs_120412 | ecosystem: Environmental > Aquatic > Marine > Epipelagic | place: Germany:Helgoland, sampling site Kabeltonne...
CCGCTCCTCTTCCTCAAGTGCCAGCTCCCGCCGCCGCCGCGCGACTAGGGCTGTCTTCTCTTCCAGCAGCCTCTCTGCATATCGCCGTTTTTCATCGACTGTTCGAGCGCGCGCTGCCAGCCCAGCCGCGGAACTCTCGCGCCCCGCACTGCCAAGCTCTGACGCGAGCAACCGTACGCTTTCCATATGGAGCCGCGCCTCCTCTTCCCCCGCGTCGCCCGCCGCGTCATCGCCCTGCAAGAAGCCGAGGCCCTCCGACGCCACGCTCTCCACACCGTCCAGGTCGAGCGAATCGGTCCCCGCGGAAACGAACGACGAACCAAGACCATCCTCGGGCACCACTTGGCCCTCCCGAATGGCCTGCGCGCGGCGGCCGACGTGTGCGCCGGGAGCAGCGGGGGCGGCCGTGTGCTCGCCCGCCAGCGCCAGCGTCGAACGGCGCAGCGCAAGCACGCTTTCAAGCTGCTGCTGGTTCGCGACCTGCCGCCCAAAGCGCTCCGCCCGCACCGCCGCGCGTGCCTCAGCGACTCGCGCCTTCCCCGCCGCGAGCTCCAGCCTCACCTGCTTCTCTGCCCTCGCCGCCGCTGCAGCCTCCTCCCCAGTGGCCGCCCCGCCGCGCGTGCGCGTCTCAAGCTGAGCAAGCCGAAGATGCGCCCGCTCGTCGAGCGCCTGCGCTTCCAGCGCCAGCAGCGCCAGCTGACGCTGCGCCCGCGAGGCCTCCCCAGCAGCGGCCGCTCGGAACTCCGACACCGCTGCGCGGGCCGCCGGGTCGGCGAGCACCGCCGGCTCCAGCCCCGGTACTGCATCCAGCATGTCCTCGTCGGAAACGTCGCGCTCCACCCTCGGCGAGTCCGCGCCGCCACTCTGGGCGCCCCGCGCCCCTGCCTCCGATCCTTGAGAGGCCCGCGGCGGATGCGCGCCCCGAGTCCCGGGCGTGAGCATCCGCCCGTCCGGAGAGCGAGCGAGGCTCCGCGCCGCCCGCACCTCGCTTGCCTCGTCCTCCTGCCACCGTCCACCCGCGTTAGCCGCGGCCACACGTGCGATGCAACGCACACGCCCAGGCACGGCAAGCACACAGCGCGCCGGGGTTCATGCAGGGGAGGGGTCGAACCTCGAAGTCCTCCGAGTAAGCTATCGACGCGTGGCCCGCAGAGCGCGCAGGCTGGTGCGGGGAGCGGTGGCTCTCGCGCGCCAGGGCATCGGCGCCACGCGAGGCTGAAAAAGTAACACTTTCAAAGTCCTCCGAATAGGCGGTGCTGCGCGCGCCGCCTGCGGTAGTGCGCGACTTGTGGGGCGAAGCGTCTCTGTCCAGGTCGATAGCCATGGACTCCTCTTCGATGCTCTGCTCGCCAGCCTCCTCCCCCGCGCCTGCGCCCGCCCCAGCGTCCGTCCCGGCGATCGACACCGATGCCGCCCGCCGGCTGCGCGCCGACGTCGCGGACGGCGGTGCCGACGGCGACGCCCCCAGGGGAATCGAGTCGTCGACGATGCTGGCCACCGAGCGCTGGTGCGGAGGCGTGCGCTGGACCGAGGCCGAAGAGCGCATGGCTTCGTGCAGAGCCGAGCGAGACTCCTCAAGCTCCTCGAAGTCCGCGCTGTAGATCGAAGACTCGACAGCCGAGCCGTCCGCGTCCACCTCCACTTCCGGGGGGCGCTGGTCCCGGCCTCTCGAGGCACCCTGACGCGAAAAGGGCACCGCAGGGGGAATCGACTCTCGCTCTTGAGTAAGATGAGCAGAGAAAAGACCAACGATTTCTGAGAGCTGCCGGGAGTGCTCCTGGCGCATCTCTGCCAGCGCCTCGACAGGCACGGCCCGTGCCTCAGCCTCCTGGCGGAGCTGCGCGACAAACCCTTCTGTCGTCTGAGAGAGTTGCTGGGAAAAGAGCGCCATGAGACTAGATTGCACATCTGACAGCTGCGATTGCGCCTCCTTGCGCTGCTCCTCCTCCCGCGCTGCCTCGCGTTCGCGATCCAGCAGAGTCTGCGCAAGGGCAACGCTCTCCTGCTGCACGCCTGTGAGCTGTTGGAGCTGCACCATGGCTCCCAGCTGCTGCTCGCACGAGTGCATGTCGTCGAGAAGGTCGACCTCTGCCAGCAGCTTCTGCTGCAATTCTGCTGGCGACAGCCGCGCCGCCTCGCGCCTGCCTGTCTCGCCAGCCGCCGACGACGGCACTGCCATGGGTGCTTCCCGCACGGCGCGCGGAGCCTGGTCAAAGAGCACGTCGGCGGGGGCGACAGCTTGCGCGAGAGGTGGCGCCGCGCCTGTGTGCGCATCGCATGCAGCTGCCGCGAGGGACGCCAGCGCGCCACGGAGCTCCGACTCCACAGCCCCCGCATCAGTGCGTCGGAGCTCCGTGGCCAATTCGCGCGCTGAGGAAGCGGGCGCGACACTCGAGGCGGCGCTCGAGCCCTTGGCGCGCGCGTCGCTGTCGCCCACGTTGTGGGGGCCGTCGCTTTCGTAAAAGTCGTCCGAGTAGCTGCTCGAGCCCCCGACCCGGGCGGCACTCTCCTCTCCGCCCACGCCTTCCTTCGCTGTACCTGGGGAGGCTGTGCCCGGGGAGAGGCTGGCCTCCCCGACCACGTGGTCTTCGATCTCGGCCTCCTCCACCTCAACGTTGGAGCCCTTTGAGAAGGGCTCCACTTCAACCACTTGGGAGGCCTCCTCCTCGCGCCACGAGTTCTCGCCGCGAGGCGAGCCCGAGAGAGGATCCACGGAATTTGGCCCTGCGGTGACCGCGGCGTCTCCGCCGCCGGACGCGGCGCGGGCGTGCGCGTGTGCGCGGGGCGGTGAGGCCTGTGGGCCGCTGGCCTCAGCATGACCGTGCAGCGCCACGACGGCCTCAGGAGCCGCCGCCTGCGAGTCGACCAGGCGAGCCTCGGGTATGTGGGAGAGGCCGACAAGGCAGTCGGTCGCCCGCGGGAGAAGGCGCCACCGCTGCAGCGGCTCTCGAGGTCCCAGCACGAGAGAGAGCAGTTGGGCCACGAGCTGTGAGGCTGAGCGCGGGTCGGCGCCTCCGCGCGCAGGTCGGACCACCAGGCCGACTGTGCCTGTCGCCGCGAGCACCTGGCGGACCTCCACGCGCTCCACGCTCGCCTCCAGCGCCTCAGCGACCTCGAGTCGCACTTCTGCCCCGAGCCGCCGCATCGGGGCCATTCCCGTGCTGCCCTTCTCCCTCTCGCCTTCCCCGAGCCCGATGGGCAGACCGGACTCGAAGCGCAGCATCACCTCGGCGCCCTCGCTCGAAACGTCACCGGCCGCCGCTTGTGCCAGGCGAGCACGGGCCTCCTCCCCGCGCGTCCACGCCCCTGCCTGCAGGGGTGGAGGCGCGCGTGCCGGAGAGCGCTGTCGCGCGCGCGATTCACTGGGAGAGAGGAGGTCGCGGGCACGCGCGATGAGCGAGTCAACTTCGCCCGCCGCGAGGACTCCGAAGCGCGCCCGCCCCTCCCACTCCGACACGCGGCGCTCCGCTCCCTCCCCCACATCTCGCTCACTCAGCCAACGTTCCGGCGAAGGCCGTGCGGCACTGAGCACGCCAGTTGCAGCTCTCACTGACCCAGAATGGCTGATCGAACCATCCGCTGTGTCGGCGGTGGGCGTGCGCCCGCTCGGCTGGCCTGGAGGGGCAATCAGCGCCTCGCGAACGGCCATGGCGCGCACAAGTTCCCCGCCCACCACCTGCTCCAGGCGCAGCTCATCCTCCGCCCATGAAGCCTCCTCCCCCGCCCACGAAGCCTCCTCCTCCGCCCAGTCCCAGTCCGCTGCCCCACGCGCCGCCTCCTCCGTGTCGTAGCGCACCACGCCCCGTGGCAGGCCAGAGGTGGAAGAGCCCTCAGACGCCGGCAGATCATGCGCTCGCATGAGCCGCGCCTGGAATGTCTCAAGTCGCCGAGCTTCGAGGAGGAGGAGCGCCCGCTCCTCCTCCTCCTCTGAGTCGGAGCCGCGAGACGGACCATCGCCGTGGCTGCGCTCATGCGCCAAGGTGCCGCTCTCCCTCTCTTGTCCACCCTCCGATTCTCTGTCGACTTCGCCATTCTCAGCACCGTTTTCTGATTCTCTGTCAGATGCCAACGACTCGATCTCGTCCGTATCCCCCGCTTCTCCCTGCCTAGCCGACTCTTCACCTCGGTCTTCACCCCGACTACCGCGGCGCGCCATGTCCACCGCGCGGGCGCCCGCGAGCTCGATCTCTTCCTCGGCCGCGCACCAAGCGCCGCCCCCCCGGCGCGGCTCCTCGGCTGTCGCCGCCGGTGCAGCCTCGCCCCCTGCAGTCAAGCTCATGGCCGCGCGAACCGCGAGATCCTGCGCCACGGCACTGTCGGGCACCTGTGCCCGCGCGGGCGGAGCCGCGAGACGCGAGAGACGCGCGGCCAGCTTGTCGGCCGCGTCGCGCAGCGCAGCCATTCGCTGCTGTCGCGCCAAGTGCTGCTGCTGCGCCAGCACTCCGTCCGCCTCCCCGGCTCGCTTCCAAGATGATTCGTCCGATGTCGCTGCGCTGCCTGCGCCGCGGCGGCCAGCGCCGCTAGAGCCGCGCAGCCGCGAGGTGAGCAAGTCGAGAATGCCCGCGCGTGCCTCACCCTCTGCCCAGGCCTCGCGGGGAGCTGCGACCATCCGACGGCGCAACCCCCCGGACCCGAGGGGGAGGCGCTCCCTCGCGAGGGCGCCATGTCCTCGCTCCTCTGCAGCTCGAGGCCGTGCGAGTCGTGCGCGCAAGGCGCCCGCGCCGGATTCGACCCAGCCCTCCTCGTCCTCCCCTGAAGACCCGCCCCCCTCCCCGTCCTCGCTCAACGATCCCTTCCCGTCCTCGTCCTCGTCCTCGTCCTCGTCCCCGTGCCACGACCCCTCCTCCAAGCTCGCATCGCCCGATGCCCCCTGCCCCATCACTCGCGCGAGCGCGGTGCCGGGTCTTCTTGCTCGAGCTGCCCCGATCAGGCTATTTTTGCACGGGCTGCCCGCGCGCGCCGCCGCCAGCCGCGCGCGCTTCCGGCGGACCTGCATGCCGTACTGCAGCTGCGGCCGGGCAGAGCGCGCGCCATCAGGGTCGCGCGCGAGACACGAGCGATAGTGCCACAGGAAAACGCAGGGAGCACTGAACAAAAGCAGATCAAAGCCACTCGATCCAAAGGGGCTGGCTGCCACCATTTTTGACCGACGCTCCCTGACGTCCCGCGCGGCAGCAGCCGCGCGCCGCTCCTCGCGCCGCCCCCCGCGTTGCCGTAGAGCACCCTCCTCCGAAGCAATTGCGCCTTGAGGCACGATATCCCCCCCACCGTCTGCATCCGCTGCTGCGCGTGCTGCCGCCGCCGCGGCAGCGGCACGCTCGCGGAACTCGCGGGCGCGCTCCACCGACACCTTGCCGTAGACGACTCGCGCGTGCAGCCTTGCTGCGCGCTGCTCCGCACGCTGCTTTCTGACGGCCCGCTCGCGCGCAGCGTCGGCCTTCTTCTTGGTTTCCATCCACATCTTCACCTGCTGCAGGTCGTACGGCTTTTCCTTCCGCTGCCCAGGGATTCGCCCCTCGGGCACAATGTCCCCGCGCCCCTCTCCCTCTGCCTTGCGCTTCCGCGGCCGAGTGGCGCCACTCTCCACGCTGCGAGCGACAAGGTCGACGCCCGCGGCCGCTGAGGCGAACGATTCGGCCAGAGCCCGGCCGGGAGCACCCCCCGGCGCGATCAGTCCCTCGCGCCACGGTCGGGGGTAGTCCCCGGCCTTGGCCTTGCGGCGCTGCGTGGCGAGAGCACTCTCAGCCTGGGATCCCGCCGCCGCGATCCGCGCGCGCGCGCCACCTATCGCTTGCACGCCAGCAACCCCGCCCGCATACACGCGGCTGCTGTCGAGCCGTGCTGCCGCGCTCCTTGGCCGGGGGCGCGCTGTGGGGTCAGGGGCGCGAGAGGCCCTGACCCGCGAGAGGGCGAGCACGGCACGCGCCCCGGGGGGCGGTGGCGGCGGGCGATCCGAGAGCAGCGCCGCCCACCCTGCGCGCGCCGCCTCTTCCTTCGAGACCGAGGTGCCACCTTGGCCCTCCCGCGCCGAGCTCCCCCCCGAACTCGGTACAGTGCCCGCGCCGCGTGCAGGGGCGCGAGGACCACCGACCGAGTTCTGCCACGGGCGGTCGGCGCGGTCGGCTGAGGCCGAGAGCGGGATCGCCTCCAGGCCCTCAAGGTCGAGCGCGCGCCGCTCTTCGGCCGACAGCGCTGAGTACTTGACCCCTTCCTTGCGCACGAGCCCGGACGAACCGCGCTCCGCCGCTCGGGAGGCTCGAGGCACTGCATGCGAGAGGCTCGAGGCACTCGCCGTCGCGCTGGTGAGGCTATGACTTGTAGTATTGACGGAACGCGTGCCCCGTTTTGAGACAGTAGTCGCCCGCAGCATTGATACCTCTTCGTTCAATGCTGCCAGAGCGCGTCGCTTCTTCTCCTCCTGCTCTGACCGTTTCTGCTTCTCCAGCGAGCGCGCCTCCAACTCCCTCAGCGCCAGTGTCGGCTCCATCCTCCGGTGCTTCTCAGGCTTCACTCCACCTTCGAACTCTATTCCGTTCGGAATAGCAATTTGGCCTAGCTCTGCTGGAGTGTGTTTCGCCACCACCTGCACCATCCGTTCATCGCAAGGTCAGTGGATTTTCACGAAAGGGACAGGGGGGTCGCGGAGTCGGCATGGGTGATTCTGCAATCGAACCTGGAGAACCCGGGGGTCCACGAAATATGGCGCGTTCCGGTCGAGGCTCTGGTATCGGAATGCCACGCTCTGTCTGGTTTGCAGCTGGCGCCCCTTCGCTTTCCCCCCCCCTGACCTTGTCGAAGCGGACAGGTTCGAGCGCAAACTGCTGGTGCTCAAGGCACTGCCGACCCTCCTCATCTTGCTCTTTTTGTCCGTTCGCGCCTCGGAAAAACTAAGGGATCCGCCAGAGCCCGGCATAATACTATGCGCTGCCGCGCTGCGGTCCCCCTCCATCGTCCCGCCCTCAGACGCCACACCGGGTTTGAAGGCGATCTCCCGCGGACTTTGAACTTTGTAGTTGGAACCGTCTAGTTCACCCCCACGAGTTGTGTTCTCTCGGTGGAGGCACTTATTTTATAACGCCTGGTGTGCTCTATCTCTTCAAATGTACGAGTACTACCACCTGTCGTAGGGTGGAACGGTAGAAATCATTTGTCCTGGACACGCTCCGTAACAATTAGCAGCCTCAATTTGCTCGGGGTTTGTATGACCCGTCCCAACCCACGTTTCTCATTGCTTCTGAGGTGGTTGGGCGGACAAGGGCACACTGAGTTGCCCGACGCTGATTCTGGTAGCACCAGTCAGCATCGGCACTCGTACATTTGAAGGTTCTCCAGAACTGCTAGATCGTGGAGGCTCTCTCCGTTTTCGTAGAGGGCCCTGAGCAGTTGAGGGCTGCAGGGAGTCACTCGCCACGCAGGTGTCTGCAGAGTCGAACGCTGTCGGAAGCGTTGTGCGCTTCTCGCATAAGGGTCCTTTTGACAAAGCTTTAAACAAAATTTGGACATGGCTGCTGAACGGGGAGCCGAGACTGGCCGGGTGCGGATGCGTATGGACACCCTGGCCGCTGGGGGCCTGGCGGGCGCAACTGCTCGCACGATAACTGCCCCGCTGGACCGCGTCAAAATTCTGATGCAGACTGAGCACCTCACCTCCGGCGGTGGTCCATCCAAGTACACGGGTCTCGTACAGTCGCTAAGGCGGGTGCTGATGGAGGAGGGAGCGAAGGGCTACTTCAGAGGCAACATGGTCAACTGCATTCGAGTGTTCCCTTACTCGGCGACGCAATTCGTGACCTTTGACTACATGAAGCGCTCTGTTTGCGCATACACCGGGGAAAAGCAGCCGTCAGTGCCGCAGCGTCTGGCCTGCGGAGCGATTGCCGGCTGTGCGGCTTCGTTTGTGACGCATCCTCTAGACGTGCTTCGCACACGCCTCGCAGTCCAGCCGGAGCTTCGCGGCATTGCGCACGCGCTCGGATCTGTCTGGCAGGAAGGTGGTGTCATGGGTCTCTACAAGGGGCTTGGTCCAGCTCTTGTGTCGCTGGGCCCATTCGTGGCCATCAACTTTGCGTCTTACGACACCATCAAGTCAACCTTCGGAAAGGAGAATCAGGTTGCACTCAGAACCATCACCAAATAAGTGCGTGCGCGCCTTAGCTAGCGCGTGTTGCCCAACTCCCAAGTTCAGATTCAAGTGGGTTGCACTGCTCAGCAACTTCCATGGCGTCACCGTTCTCCGAATGGCCCTTGATGCAATTCGGCATGGTACGCATGAAGTTTGTGTCTGAAAGAATTCGGCCGAGCAGGGGCCACTCGCAAGCTTGACGATGGGCGCCACCGCGGGGATTATCGCACAGACGGCGTGCTACCCCTTGGACACGATCCGCAGACGAATGCAGGTCAAAGGCAAGAATTACAATTCAACTGCGCATGCCATTTCGACGATTGTCAGGACAGAAGGTGCACGGTCGCTGTACCGCGGTATGTCGGCCAACACGCTCAAAGTCATGCCCAACAACGCGATCCGGTTCATGGTATTCGACTACCTGAAGCAAAGCGCCTTCTTCCAGGCGCGCAATCCCATCTCTGCTCCACCTCACCCCGCCAGTGTCACCTGGCCCCGGGCTGGTGGACTCGCATCTTGTTTTTCAGTGCCCGTCCTTTCGGGGTCTTTTCTACTCACTTAAATCCAGGCCGATTCTGAAACCCCGTGGTGCTTTGGCAGAGCCTCTTTGTGCGCTGGCATCCTCCAGCGAACACTGCAAAATCTGCACTTCAGTCTCAGCGTCAGTAAGTTTTTGCAAGCTCTGTCGAATCTAGTATTGTCGTCACATTGTGACTGTAGTTTGTAGAGTAGGAACGTCGCGCGACTTAGGTGAGACACCGTTACAAATGGATCCAGGCTTTCGGTTCAAGCGATGGGTCAGGTAGAACTTAAACGATTCTTGAAAACCCTTCAGTAAGTCAGAGACAGCCAAGAGGCTGGGCGACCAGCCTCTTCGTCGGCCTCCTGCCGGTGGGTCGTCATTCACATCGATAGCCTCTTGGCGGGCTCATAACCTCAGAGACAATCAAGAGGCTGGGCGACCACAAGCGTGTGCGTGTATTGAGTCACAGAAAAGATGAAAGAACCCACGAGCTAAGTGAAGAGGAACACGCGGGACCACTTCCACGAAAGTGGAGAGGGTGCCCATGAAGCTCATGATCTAATGTGGAGCTCATGTGACTTAGCTGCACTAATACATTGGATGCTTCTCAAAACATATAAAAAAATATTCTCATCGGTGATTCATCAAATGCCGTCAACAACCCCGCTCTCGCTTCCCGGCGTGACTCCATGTTAATTAATGGGTCGGTTCACGAGCAACAGGGCATTTATGTCAACTTTTGAGGTACAGGCCGCATGTCAACAGGCCTTGCTTGTTGCAAACCGGCGGGCAAGAACTCAAAAATTAGAAGCATCCTTCTAGTAACTCACAGTCGCAGATCTATTGACTCTCAGAGGATGTGACCGACTAGCACACATAAATCATGGCTAGCACACATAAGTCACTTCCCATAAGTCATGCCTTCCCAGCTAAGTCGTGACTTCTGGTCTTCTCGTGTCTTAGTATACCGCGCGCATCACAGACCCGACCGTCTGGTCGTCACAGACTCACCGTCGCAGATCGCAAAGCAAAAAACAATGGGCGAGCAGGGCGCGGGAGACAGCAGCAAGAAAGACGCATGACAAAAAAGTCCCGGGCTCATACTACTGACGGGACGCAAACACGTGGGCGGCGGAAAACCGGGACTTTTCAAGCAGCTTGCACGGGCGAAAAATAAAACACATTCAAAACTTGAGAAATTCGATTCACAACGATTTTCGCGCCGCGACAAACTGATGTGATCAATGATATGCACAGAATTATTCTCGATAAGCGTCAACAAAGAGAGAGACGTGCTTGTTGTCTCCTTCTGCGTCTCTTGGGTCAACATGTCGTGGACAGACAAGTATATTCGTATGCTAGAGTCATGCCCCGGAGTCCATGATTCTGTGTTGTTCTAAGCCCCAGAGAAAGGAAAACGGAAAGACACTATCATGAAGGCATGGCGGTGGCGACCAGTCATGCCGTGGTGGACGTGTATTCAGCCAAAATCACCCAGCGGGGATCTACTCCTCATCTGGGGGTGCAATCATGCCCTGGAAAATGGAGAGCCAAGTGTCGGTCTTGCGCGCGAGGGCCTCGAGCTTGCGCTCAGCGTCGAAGGCTTCCTCTTCGTCCTCGCTGTCCAGCTGCACCTCGAGGTCCGGCATCGCCTCGAGCGGCTTGAAGTCCTGCGCGAGGTAACACACCTTTCCGAGATCATAGCGCACACACATTGCCACCGACGACCCAAAAGAGTCATAGAAGGAGTTGGTCTCGGGCGGCATCGAAGCCTGAGTAGCGCCACGCCACGGCGTTACAAGCTGGGTCAAGACTCGCAGGACCCGCAGCAGAAACACACACTTCAGCAGAGTTCTTCGCCCTGGAATACGCAGCACAAGAGTCTCGGCAAATTACCTTCAAAATACCAAGCGATTGGGTCTGTCCCAGCTCATTGACTCGATTGGGAAGAGTCTCAAGCGCCGTTCCTTTTACGCCGCGCTCGTTCTTGTAGTACGGGCCCGGCTTATAGTCCTGCGAAAGCTGGTAGCCGAACACCTGGTTGATCACGTGTGTCTCGACCGACGACCCCATGAACAGCACGGTCCCTGCATTGTTAAACCCCTTGGAAACGTATGCGCGTAGGTCCTGCGTCCGCCCTCAAGTCAGGTGCCCTGTCCAGCCTAGGCAGGCGGGGGCTGTCGCCACATCGAGCGCGTCATAAGACATGCTCGCCGGAGTCGGGGCTGGAAGGGGGCCTTACCTTCACGGCATTGGGCCCGAAATCAGGGATGTCCATCATCGGCGGAAAGACCACTGCGCCGCACTCCTCATCCCACAACGCCTTGCGCATCTCTACATCCGACGAGTCCTCGATGTACTTGATGTCCTCAACCTCCATGCCGCCGGCTAGGATGAAGGTGAGGAGCTCTGCTGACCCCGAGACCGTTTCACGGCCGCGGTACACATATACTGTGCCTGCCGGTGGGTCGTCATTCACATCGATAGCCTCCTCGTCCTCCTCGTCCTCCTCGTCCTCAGCCCCAGCATCAGCCTCTTCTGACTCGCCCAGCTTCGTCAGACCGGAAGCCTTTTTGTACTTTGCCACCAAGGCCTGTCTGAAGCGCTGGCTCGCCTTCTCCCCAGGCTTCGGCGCAGCTGCATCTGTGCCCGCTTTATGCTGCGCGAACTTCAGGGCCTTCCACATGTTGCCAACAATTTGCTTGCCGGTCAGGAACGTGACCCCGGGGGCCCTCGGGGGCGAAGCCTCGAGCGCCTTCTTGCCCGCCCTGGCCGCCGACATCGAGCGCTTCGCAGCTTTGTCGTGCGCCACTGCGCGTGCCATCGTGCGCTCAGAACGCGTGCGGGCCGTATCCTGAGCCAGCTGCTGTCTCAGCGCGCCCCCCTTCCGCGCAAAGCGGTAGCGGTTGAAGTGCGTGGGCGTCTGCTCCCAAGGCGGTTTGTACTCCAGCGCAGCCGGAGCCCTCTCAGACCTCGAAGAGATCGTGGCCAGGAGCGCCAAGCAGGCCAGAAGGCATGCCAGGCCGACAAACAGCACTTGTCGCCGAGCCGCCACCATTGTCTCTCACGCCCCTTCGTTTCGGCAACAGGAACTTTTGAAACTTGTCAACTTTGGTACCTCCCCGATTTGCTTCCAGGTGCTCCGAGGAGAGGGCCCCACTCGTGCGGGGCGGCGGGATACTCGACGAAAACGAAGCTACTGCAGCTGCGATGTTCTCGCTGCTGTGCATGGTATGATCCCACTGAGATGCGTTTCTGTGGTTGACCTGGCATTGAAGGTCTCAATCGTTCGGTGGCATCACCTAAACCCACGCAGCATCAGGCAGACAGTGCAAATGTTTCCGATTCTGCCGTTGACCCTTGCCGCGATTGAAAAATCACGTTTCAGGCGACGTACGCCGATTGGAACTGCAACAATTCCCCACTACCAGGTGCAACGATCTTCCCTTCCCCTGTTTTGAAGTCCCTTTGGTCCCGTTCCGAGTTTGTAAAATGTCGCTATGGTCGCAGGCGACTATGGTGCATACGTGGCAGATGAGCACCGCTCACGAGAACCTCCTCATGGCAATGAGGTTTAGCCACGCCTGAGGCTGACCGTTGCTCGCTAGCAGTCATTGCTGCGTAAGCCCTTTGCATTTTCCGAGGAGAAGGCGACGCAGAGTCGAAACCTGGTCTTGGATTGGGCTCGTTGGGGTAGCATTCTTGTGCCGGTGCGTGGTGCGGTTTCTGCCTGATCGTCCTGTACTCAGGTTTACTGGGACTCGCAGCACTGTGACCTGAGAAAAGCGGACGGAGTCTGCCGATGAAACGACTACATTTCATTTTCATGTGTGAATTGTGGAGGATATGTATCTAGCTGCAGTAGATGCCTCACATTTATTGAATTATGTACAAGACTACACCGGTGGCACGTGGTACAAACCGCCACCTGCAAATTTCCTCCTACCATTTGCCTGTGGGTCGTGGTTCAGGGTCAGAGATGTTTCTTGTCCGCGTCAGCCCCTGGCTGAGCGTCGACATCCTGCTGCGCCTGGTTTTCGAAAGAGCCTTCCATGCTCCCAGGATCTGCAACGTGCATCCCGCGGCAAATGTGAGTGGAATTCACAGGTGCTTGCGCGTAGAAGTAATTTCCAGGATGACAGCCCAAATGACGGGCATACAAATCAGCAACGTGAAGGTGAGGGTGACCTTGTGAAGATGACTCGTCGTCAGACAGGTCGGCCTCGGGAAAATTTTCGGCTGAGCGGAATGTGTGGAATCCGGCTCGGCTGAAAAGCTCTGTGTATGATGACGGCCTGCCAAGCCAATCGCGCCTCACAATGCGACTTCCAGCATCCGGCCCGTTGAAAGGAAACACCACGACTCCATAGCAGGGGTTTGCCACAGAGTGTGCCTGGCAGCAGCTCGGGGGTGGGTGGATTTGAGAGGGAAGTGCACCTTGTAAGCGTGCGGCGCTTCTGCTTGAACAACCCACCGAAAAGAGGGATCTTGGGCACGAGGATCGCGGCTGAAAACGCAACACTCACCAGAAGCATGTTCCCGTGCGTGTTTCTGTATGCAATGAAGAGCCTGCGCAAGCCGAAGGCTCCTCGTCACTCAATATTTTATGAGGGTTCGATCGATCAGGTCCACGTTGGTGCGCCCTCCTTTTGAAGGGCAGCGGTCATTGAACTCCAGCGTGAGCTACACTCAAAAATACCATCCCTTGTTGGATGCGGTCATTACAGGATGAGGGGAACAATAATGAGGAACTTGCGGTTGGACGTGTTCAGCACTCCCTGGTCGATCTGCTCCCAGTACCTACAAGAAACATATTGTCACAGACGCTTCGGAGTATATTCATCATTGTTGCTCCTAGCCTGGCGCCAGGGCAAGGGTTCTTCATTTTGTGGTGAGGGGGGCGGGAGCTGGGACGAGTTACGTCATGTCGTCGAATTTGCCTGCGTCGTCATCCCACGTGAGGAGGCTCCCTCGTTTGAAATGGACAATCCAGAATCTGAAAAGTCAGTCGATTTGAGCGGCGAGTCTCGGGTCTGCTGGAAACAGGCCTCCTTGGAACCGGCAATGGGGACACGCAGCTTGTCCGCGTTAGTACCAGCAAGGCATATTCAAGAGCACATTTGGACAGCAGAACGGGGAATGGAAGGTCAACTAATTCAGGTGAACGTGCGATCTATGCAGACATTTGCCAAGTTTTGTTCGGAACAGCACGTGATCACAGAGTGGCTGACGATGACAAGTGTCCACGACGTTGGGATGTCGAAGCCGCAGAGGAAGCAGAAATAGCGGGCGCATCCCAGCGCAAACAGGTAGAACCACCAAGTTCCGCGCCCGTCGATCCACTCAACGTTCTTGTTTGCCAGCCCCATGCCTGCGACTTGGCTTTGAACCTGATCCCCCCCACACCTGTGCACGCCGCAATGCCCCCGGTGACCAAGCCGCAGTCGCCCGCCTGCGCTCAACCTTTGTCGCCGAAGCCCTTTACTTGCGCCCAGGTCGCTCGACAAACTGCAGCAGCTCCCCAAATTCTCCGTGCGCCCTCCTCCTGTCGCAGATGTCTGCGCGCAGCGGCCGCCCAGTCGGGCTCTAGTCTCTCCTAAGAGAAAGGGGGGCGGGGCCCAACGATGTTTCTTTATCATGGAAAATAACGTATGAGTGAAGCTGTGTAACGACCTGAAGCTGAGAAAAGCTTCTCTATTTTGTGTAAGATGGGACTCGAGTGGATGCCCTACCGTTGACTGAAAAAGTGAAAGAAAAGGAAAGAGCACGCGCGAGAGAGCTCAAGTAGGCCTTCGATCGAGATGGGCAAGTCCATCAAGAAGGCGAAGAAGGTCCGGATGGTCGCGCTCAAGCGCACCAAGGTGCAGTTCCCAGCCCACCAGATGGATGAACTGGTGACCCCACGCCGAAATCGCGCGGCGGCTGTGCGGAAAGCGGCTGGCACGGGTCTGGAGGAGCTGCGGGCGGCGTTGTGGAGCCGGGGTTGCCGGCTTGGGTTCCCACGCGTTGCAAGTGTTCGGCAGCACTGGGGCCGCTGCATGTGAACTCTAGTTCCAGATTGTGCCAGCTCAAGCAGTCACCAATGCTTCCTTGTGTCATGGGCACGGGTTGCGTTGTGGGCTCTGGTCCGGGGCGTGGTGCCTACGCGTGCGACGAGCAGTATGCCCACGTGAGGCGCGATTCACATTGGCGGAGCATTATGGCGACACCTTGCCAGCAGCGTTACGGTTCTTGTTGGCAGCAGCTACCTAGCTTTTTGTGGGGCTTGACGCATTCCTAGGAGTGGGCATGCGTGAGGTTCAAGCGTGTCGTGCGACATGCGGCGCTGGAGAGCGAAGGACTGATGTGACGACCCTCGCGCAGATCGGGAAGAAGGAGCACGCTCCCTCGGACACGGTCGGCCGCTCGGCTTCCTACAAGCGCGCTGGCAAGTGGTGAGATTCCTTCAGCTTCCGGAGTGCAGGAGCATGCGTGGTCGGGTTCGGGGTCGAGTAGCGGTGCAGTGTGCCAGATCGAATTGCCTGTGCGGCCTGTCTCCGTACTGTTGCATGGATGTGTGAACGTGGCAACCGTAATGGACTGGAGACGTTGTTTACAGGGCTATCAAGAAGAAGAACGGCGGCAAGTTCCCCGTGAACAAGGCGCCGGCCAAGAAGGAGGAGAAGGCCACCAAGGCCCCCCGCTTCTACGCTTCTGAGGACACTCCGGTGCCCCTTCCGCGTCGCAACGTCGCGAAGCCGGCCAAGCTCAGGGCGTCGATCACCCCGGGCACCGTTCTCATCCTCCTCGCTGGCCGGTGACTACCCAACCAAAGTGCGGAAGCTCTAGCTCCTTGCCGAGGGCAGGGCGAGTCTCGGTTTCTCTGCGCACGGTGGTAGCGGAACTGTCTCCCAGCATATTTTGTTGTGTCCGGTACTCGGCGAATTTTGCGGGTGTATCTATCTCTTCTCCGGACCCCACTGCAGCTGAGATGCATCTGAAAAGGGAGTGAAATGGGCAGGTTCCGCGGAAAGCGCGTGGTGTTCCTCAAGCAGCTCGCGTCGGGCCTGCTCCTGGTCACCGGTCCCTACAAGGTCAACGGCGTCCCGCTCCGCCGTGTGAACCAGACGTACGTGATCGCGACTTCGACCACGGTCTCTGTTGACGGCGTTGACACCGCCAAGTTCGACGACGCGTACTTCGCCAAGACCAAGGTGAAGGCTGCCAAGGGCTCGGACGGGTTCTTCGCTGCGGAGGGTGCCAAGGAGCCGCTGTCGGCCGCACGGAAGGCGGACCAAAAGGCTGTGGATACTAAGCTTCTTGCCGTGATCAAGAAGGAGGAGTTCCTGAAGCCCTACCTCAACGCGCGCTTCACGCTCAGCAAGGGGCAGGCACCGCACGCCATGAAGTTTTAAGTAGCGCGTAAGCATGGGGGACGGGGGTGCCTGTTTGAAAGAATGAAACAGATCACTTTCCGAATTCTGCACGCCGATGCGTGCTACTGGAAGAGACTTCAAACCCTTCTTCCCAGGACGAGTTCTGCTAATCTCATCATCGGAACCGAACGTAGAAATTCCGGTCAAGGTGATAGGCACAGCGTAAACAGGAAATTGCTCTAAGATAGTCTGCGGATGATGAAAGGTGCTTGCGTAATTGAAGGCTCTGAGGCAGATCTTTCAACTCTAACTCCTCTTGATGTGCAGAATCGTGTTCGCGCTCACACGAGATGCACGAGAGAAGCATCCGTTTATTGACAACCAGTCGCAGATCGCAGAGCGAAAAAAAGAGACGCACCAGAGTGAAAGATACGCCAGCGCTGAGGTCCTCTGGGCGACCCGCGACCTCAGCAGCGACACCCTCGTAGTGCTCAACGCAGTTCTAGCTTTCTCGTTCCAATAGTGTGCTGGACACACCTAAGTGGGTTTTAATTAAAACCATCTGGGTTTTTAAAACCCATCATTGAAACGATCATTTTTTCAATCCTTTTCGGTTTATCCCCTCCGCAAGTTAACCCTCTTCTGCCAGTTGCGTTCCGTCCTTCCCATGGTTGGCGGCGGCGGGGGCGCTGGCGGCGGCGGAGATGCGCTGCACGTTGTAGGACGGACATCGTCATGCCCAGCAGTGTCACCTACGCAACGCAACCGTCTTCTTATCGCGCTTGCTGAGAAGGCGGCGCGGAGAGATGGCCATATGGAGTTGGAGTTGCTGGAGGTGCTGGGCCGGGGCATGGGGGGCGTCTGTCGGAAGGCTCGTCGAATGGAGGACGGACTACTAGTAGTGGTGAAGCAGATCGATATCTCATTTTGTGCTCCGGAGGAGCGGCAGGCTGCGCACGCTGAGGCAGCGATGCAGAAGAGCTTGAGACATCCCAACATCGTGACGTTTCTGGATGAGTTTGAAGAGGACGAGACTCTGAACATAGTTATGGAGTTCGCACCGTTCGGCACTCTAAAACAGCAGCTTGCAAAGCTTGCTATTTCCCTTCCACAGGGCCGTGTTGCCTGGCTTTTTGCAAACATCATGGAAGGCTTGGCTTTCCTTCACGAGAACAGAGTGCTTCATAGGGACATCAAATCCGACAATGTCTTCATTTGCGAGGGCGGCATCCCGAAGCTAGGAGATTTTGGGGTTTCAAAGCGGCTCAATACGGCACAACCGCTTGCTTCTTCAGTTGTTGGCACTCCTCTGTATGTCTCTCCAGGTGCCCCCTGTTCCGCTTGGTGAAACCCGGCTGAGAGCGAAAGGCCTCGCACACTGTAGGACGACACATGCAGCATGCCGCAGCTGACGTTCAAGGGAGGAACCAGCGAGATGTGGTGAGACGGTTAGGTGAGTCGAGGGTGTATGTGGGGGTTGGGCTAGGGGGGAGGGGGGTCGGGCATTGGTGGCAGGGGTGCGAGAGTGAGAGAGCGAGAGCGCATGTGAGGTTCACAGAGCGCACGCGATCGCCCTCAAAAAGGTGCCTTTGCTATTGCAGAATTATGTAACGGATTAGCATACGACGCCAAGTCCGACATCTGGGCGGCTGGCTGTCTTCTCTACGAGCTCTGCTCCCAGGCACCCACCCCTCCCCCCTCTTCTCCCTCTTCATCTTCCCCTTCCCCACTCCCTGGCTCGCACTGTCAAGAGTGCTCACATTAGGATTGCGCGGTGCTACGGCTCCAGGGCCGAACGCCGTTTGCAGCTTCAAACCACGGAGCGGTGATCCGCAAAATCTTGACGGGTGACTACGCACCGCTTCCGCAAGATTACGCTGAGATCAGCTCGACGCTACAGCGATGCCTCTCGCAAGATCCGCTGCAGCGCCCGGCGGCCAGCGAGGTCTGTCTGTTTGTTTCGACGCTCTCAGATGCGCACGAGACACCGACCAAGCAGGCGGTGGCACAGTATCTCGGAAGCGAGCCAGAGGATAGCGACGCGCGCAGCAAGGCGCTCTCGTGGGAGTGGGCCGTGAGCGACGGGACGATGCCCGGGTCGTTTCGCTCTCTCTATGGCGGCACGCCCGGGCCTGCGGGGCCGCATGGGTCAGAGCGGCGGCCTCTCTCCCGGACCTCGCCGACCGTCGACCGCCTTCATGGCTACGTCCCGTCCTCGCGCCTCTCGCCCGCGGGCTACGCGCACCGCCCGATCTCGGCACCCTCCACGCCCGGCAGTGTCGGCTCGCCCCAGCGCACGGAGTTCTCGCCTCCAGGCGGGGCGAAACGCAGCGGCGCGTATCTGGAAGGTGCGGGGGTCGTGACGCCCTACGCGATGCGCGACGACCTGTGGGACCTAGCGGCCTCGCCCCTCAGCTCGTCGCGGCTGCCCTCGGCGGCGCTCACCACACCTCTTGCCGCGCGGGTCACGTCTGTCGATGACCTCTCCCGCTGGCTGAACCACGAAGCGTTTGAGCCATTGGTGGTTGCGCCCTCGGACTCCTCCAGCGGCTCCGCTTCACACTTGACTGCCGGCACCGACCCTCCGCCCCTGCGGCCGACATCGACTCCGGACCCGCAGCGATGCCAGCGACAACGGGACACGGACGTGGCACTGCCCGTACAGAGCAAGCACAAACCACCGTCGCGCATCCTTGGTTGCCGCATCGGACGTGTGCCGCGCCCCCGGCGCGGGTCGGACGAGGGCGAGGTACAGGCAGGGCGCCAGCCATGGATGGTTGGCGGCTCTGTTGTCGCGGCAGCCGGTGTTGCGCCGCTACGCGATGGTGCGCTGCGCGGACTTCGCGAGAAGTGGCGCGATGCGCGCGAGCAGCGTGGCCTGCTCGTGCGCGCGTCGCTGCCCGACAAAATGTGCCCACCGTCGTGCGCGCGCGGGCGACGACTCATGCCGGGCAGCGGCCAAGGCGGGAGCGGCGCCCGTGACAGCGTCCTCTCGCTCACTGCCAATCTCGCGCTCGCTGCTGCGAGCAAGGACGCGCCTCCCGAGCGCTCCCACGAGCAGCATGCCGAGGTTCGTCCGCGGCGCCCAGCGCCGGTTGCGCCTGGCGTTGTGGATAATGGCGCCGGGCTGGGGCCCGCGCTATCGTCGCTCAAGCTCCAGGGATTCGCCATCTCGGGCGCTTCCCTGAGCGGCGGCGCTGGCGGTGTCGTTGGCGTCGTTAGTGTTGGCGGTGGACGCGACGACGCGGTAGGTGGCAGGGCACCGCTTGCAGCAGCCTCTGGGGCGCCGCCCGCTTGGCGCAGGCAAGTGCGTGCCTCGCTCAGCGAGTTGCCACGCGATGGGGGGCAAGGATCGGCTGTTGCGCGGAGCTCTGGGCAGCGCATCATTGGGCTGGGGGGGCAGCTGCGCACGCAGAGCCTCGAGTTGCAAGCGCACTGAGTGTCACGCTTCGTGCCGGCACGGCCGCCACGAAGCACATCGGGAAAGCCTCCCGATGGCTCTCTGCAGAGAGTCATGCTAGCAAGAAAGAGAGTAAGTAGGATATATCACGTAAAATTAAAACTAAGCCCGTACTTTATTGGTGTCTGAAGCGCATGAATCCCTCCAAGCTGCTTCTGCCGTGTAGCTTACTGCAAGGGCTTGTGAGAAGCTCCCCCATGGAGTGGTCTCCCAGGCTCCACACTTGGACGTTCCCTCACTCAAGTGTCGTTCAATCCGGCAGCTTAGGCAGAGGCACCGAGGTAGTCCTTGGCGAGCTTGCGCGCCAGGTCGGCCATGCGCATCGAGTAACCCCATTCGTTATCGTACCAGGCGTAGATCTTAACGAGAGTGTCCTGCACCACCATTGTGCATGCGGCGTCAACGACAGAGGAGCGAGACTCGTTGATGTAGTCGGTAGAGACCAGAGGGCGCTCTTCGAAGCCCATGATGCCCTTGAGGTCTCCTTCCGCTGCCGCCTTGAGGAAGGCGTTGACCTCCTCAGCGCTTGTCTTGCGGCCGACCTCGAAGACGCAGTCGGTCAGCGACCCGTTGCAGAGCGGCACCCGCACCGCCAGCCCGTTGAGCTTTCCCTTGAGCTCCGGAAACACCTGCACCGTTTCGCCACACATTCACGTGCGGCACGCCTTCAGCCCGCGATTGGTACGCCACGGCAGCGGCTGAAGATCCGCTGGCGACGGCCACAGCGGTTAGCCGCCGCGCCTCACCGCGGCCGCCGCCGCGACAGCTGCTGGCGGGACACGGAGGGGCAGAGCGACCTCCGCGATGGCGGTGGCCGAGCCGGTCGAGGTTGGCGCCAGGTTCACCATCCCCGAGCGCCCCCGCCGTAGGTCCTGCTTCTTGCCGGTGTCCTGCCCGAAGCCGGACCTCAGAACCCGCGACCGCGACCGACCACGATCACCTGGCCTGATGCAGCTCGAGCGGACTGGTGGGCGGGAGCGGACCATCATGTCCACCAGGGTCTGGGTGCCCGTCACGTTATGGATGGTCGTGATCATGCCCTTTTCGATCTTTAGCTTTTCGTGGATGACTTTGACCACCGGCGCCAGGCAGTTGGTGGTGCACGACGCCGCCGTCACGATCGGCATCTCTGCCGTCAGTTTCTCTGCCAACCGCATCCCGCCCCACAAGAATGACCACCTCTGCTGCTTCGCCGCAGGCGCGGGCGCACCAGCCGCGGAACCGCCCAGGGCCAGCTGTGGAGGTGGGCGGGTGCACCATCGTTGACGCCCATGACGACATTCAGGACCGTGGGCTCCTTGACGGGCGCGGAAACGACCACCTTCTTGACGCCCGCGTCGAGGTATGGCTTGAGTGTCGCGCTTGAGAGGAAAGTTCCCGTGCACTCGAGCACCATGTCACACCCGAGCTCCTTCCATGGAACACCCTCGATAGTCTTGGACTCAGAAAAGGTCACCAGCTTTCCGTCTACGGTGAACCCTTTCCCGTCGGGAGTCTCAAGGCAAGTGCGGTTCCACTGGAGGTGCACCTGTCCCCCGCACTCTGCGCTTGAGAAGACCAGGAGCATTTCGAGCACCCTGCCCATGCCTATATAGGATAGCCGCAGTCTTTTCCAGGAGCGGGAGTTAACCGAGTCGTACTGGAGCATGTACGCGGCGGTCCGCGGGCCGCCCTTGATATCGTTCACATGCACCTGAGCGGTCGTTGCCGTGAGATGCACGTGCACTGTAAACGTGATGGTGCAAGCACTGAAGGGGAAAGAGCGACTGGGCGGGTTGAAACGATCTCCAGTTCAGGCATGTCCCAAGCGCCTCGGAAGGATAGCCGCCCGATGCGCCCGAATCCGTTGATACCAACCTGTGCACATTGTTTGACTGTGTGGGTAACAAAACATGGGAACGACTCCTGCCCCCCTATTGCATCGCGATCCGTGCCAGTCACCAAACCCGCATCCTGAGGAGCCTTACAACCCCATTCCCCCTTCATGCACATGCACGGCCTCGGGATCCCATGCTTCAAGCGCTGGGCGTCACAAGCTCCAGGGCTCCAGTGTGGCCTCAAGATGCCGTGATACAGCACTGATTGGGTCAACACCTTGATGGGAGCCATGATCAAATTCTTGCTGGCGCAGAAAGGCAACCTCGAGCACCTGAGGGGGTCTTGCGTTTTGGGCGAAAGCGTAGCGAGATGTCGAGCAGGCGTAGTGAGGTTCTGTAAAGCGATAAGAATCAAAAGTAAGGGCTGTCGGTCGGTTCCTTGTACTGCAGTACTCGATCGGTAAAGCACGGATGGGGAAGCGCGACAGGGAGGCGAGGAGGGGCGCAGGCGGGGACAAACAACCCGAAAGAAAGACCCAGAAGCTTGGTGCGTGGCATCCAAAGGCGACTGTCGTGAAAGGAGCGCAGGTTCAGGCCGAACACTTCTTTCCGAGGCCGGGGGAGCGTCAAGAAGCCCCAGGACCGCGACCAGCACCAGCTGGAGATGCGGACTGAGATTCTGCACCGGCAGGTCGATGAGGGCGGAAAGATTTCACTAGTCCTGTTTTACCAGGTCAAATCGCCTGGCTGTGCCTGACCAGTCGCCTGACTGTTCCGTGGTGGAGCTCGTGCTGTTTTCCCTTCCCAGCCAGTCAGGGCCTTGTGCGAGCGTTCACATGGCGCGGCGAACGCAGTATGTGGCCCCACTGTGGAGCGAAGCGAGGAAGCAAGAGGCAATCGATTTTGTCACGCGGCGAGGCGCGCAGCTGAACCTCGGTGGGAGGGTGCGCGTCGCGCGCGAGGGGTTCAACGCGACAGTTTCGGGCACCGCTGAGGGGGTTCGTTCGTGCCCCAAACTTGGCCGCGGCGGGCGCAAACATCTTATACGAGAGAACGAATAGGTGCGGGCGTTCGCAGAGGCACTGCGGGGTTTCGATGATCACTTCAAGGAGACGGACTTCAAGTACATTGATGGTGATTGCGCTCGCCAGCATGCGCGCCTGGACGAATGGAGGCAAATCCAAGACTTGACAGAGAGTGCGGTATGCGTGGGCGGCAGGCCTTCTCCCAGACAAGGCGTTCAAGGACCTCAAAATCGTGCCCGTCGCCGAGCTCGTCTTCTACGGCGTCCAGTCGGTCTGAGTCACTCCGCGCCATCGCGTGCCTCTGCACGACGCACCCCCTCATATTTTTGAGGTGCGCAGGAGAAGGCTCTCGCGCTTGGGGAGGGCGGCGAGCACCTCTCGCCAGCCGAGTACCATGAAAAGATGAAGGAAAAGGATACTGTCATCATCGATGTCCGCAACTCCTACGAGGCGGCAATCGGGCGGTTTCAGAAGCAAGAGAGTGAGGGAGGCGCGCGCTGGGTAGACCCCAAAATGCGCAAGTCCACAGACTTCATGCCATGGCTTTCCAAGGAGGAGACAAAAAAAGAGCTGGAGGGCAAGCAGGTGCTGATGTACTGCACGGGCGGCGTGCGGTGTGAGCGCGCGAGCATCCTTGTCAAGCACCAGCTCGGGGATGCGGTCAAGGGTGTATATCAGCTGCAGGGCGGGATCGAAAAGTACCTCCAGGAGTTCCCGGATGGTGGCTTCTGGGCCGGCAAAAACAAGGTGTTTGACAAGCGCGAAGCCTTCGGCGTTGGTGACCCGAACGGAACGGGCGGCGTCATCAAGACTGAAGGGAAGAAGAAGGGTAAGAAGAACAAGGTGGCAGTGCACGACCCCGAAGTTCTTGGCGAATGCTGCGTGTGCAGCGGCCAGTGGGAGCGCTACGTTGGGAAGAAGAAGTGCGGCCCAAAACCCTCGTTACCTTGCCTCATGTGTCACACGTACCTGACCTACCTTTCAGCGGGGCGGAAGTATGACACACAAACGGCAAATGCAGATGTAACGTGAGCTAGATGTCAATTGCAGGTGCTTCGCGTGCGGAGTGCCGGTGCTCATGTGCGAGCAGTGCCTACTGCTGAAACCTGACAAGGGCATGAGAGAGCAGCAGCTCTCGGTTCGCTGCCCCCTCTGCAAAGAGGTCGGCCCGGCCAGCCCGATGTTGCCCCTGCGTACTGCGCAGAATCTAGCTCGCCTACTCACCCTGTCCACCCTGTGCTTCTGATCCCTTTCTCAAATTGCACGATCGGCAAGCAGGATGGGCGGACCGAGCCTGCCACTGAGGCGGAGTTGATCGAGAATGGTGTCTTGGCGAAAGGCACGTTCTGATCCCCTGATTCGCTACCGCACAATCTCATTGCACACCGCGGGTTTCTAGGGCAGGATGTAAATTTGGGGCTTGCGGGCAGGGGTCGGCGCATCGGGGCAGGGCACTGGGACTGTCCTCAAGTGGGGTGGGGGTCACGGCAAGAAGAAGCGAGATGGACACGCGAGGCCAGGTCAGGCAGGAGGCCACGACACCCATGGTAGTGCCCGCGTTTCAGCAGGCGCCAAGAAGTTCGACAAGCCCTGCAAATTTGGCGCTAATTGCAAGCGGGCAGACTGCTGGTTTGAGCACTGAGCGTGAGTGGATTCTGGCTGGTTGTGCGGTGGTACTGGAGCAAATGAAATCTTCGCAATGACCTCACGCCGGATTCGCTTGATGTGGTTGTGACGGGACAGAATGCTGCCCTGCCTGACTAACTCGTGCTCGTTGGCGCTCTGCCTTACTGGCTCCTTCGGGCTTTCCCTGCTTCAATGTACAGCACTCTATTTTCACACACGCAGCTTTCACCTCACGAGCGCCATGACGGGACCTTGCTTTGACTGATCGCGAAAACACCGTCCGAGGCATTCGAGCCAGCGACGTTTTTGGGGTTGAGGTACCTGGGTATGACACCACAAGTTCAGGCTCCTAGTCCCCGCACACAGGCTCTGACTCAGGCGCGTCTGCTACGGCTCCACGGCACGGCAAAAAGCACAGTTGTAGCCAGAAAATGAAGCCACAGTGTGCAGCAGCAGCGTGCACCTACAGCTGAATATGCAGCCCGCGCAGAGGGTGGGAGGGATAGGGAATCAGCATTTACACACGCACGATACAGCCTACCGCCACCAACATCACAGAGCATCATTACGTGGGCTATGAGATTACCATGAGGCAATGTGGCACGGCTCGTATGAGTCCTTGCCAGGATGGTTATGCGCCGCGGAGCACAGCATCGACAGCATCCCTGAAGCGGCAACCAAACAAACTGCTTCAGGCCCGCCTCGGCTTTTTGGTCTATCGGATCAAGCGGTTTCGCTCCGGCCAATCGAATCGACGCGATATGGGTTGGCCGACCCCGCATATGTACAAAAGTGCGAAATTCTGCTTATGCCGCACCGTCCCTAATTACCTCCATTGGTTTCCATTCCTCCCAACAACGTTTTAAAGCCGTGTTCTTCGGCGCTGCTTTTGGGGGCTGCCACCTTCGGATCACAAACCACTGAGAGGTCGCCTTGCAATCTCGAGCAGGCGCGTGCGGCTCTCGTGCTGCCGCGCACCGAGCGTCAGAATGGGGAGCACCACTTGTCAGAAGGATGCAATCATGGAGATGGGAACGACACGGCGAGGCATTCGCAGAAGTGCGCTTGTTGCGCTTGCACTCTGTGTCTCTATCGGCGCGGGCGGCGAGGCAAGAACCATCACGGCGCCAAAGCCGCTCAGGCTGTTGGGTCATTCCAAGCACTGCGGCACAACGGGAAAGCGTCCTGGGCCGCCATTACCAGCGCACGGGGACAGCTCCAGGGAAAACAGGGCCAAGCAAGTCTTCAAGCCGGCGCTTGCATGGCTCGCGCCAGCGCTCGCTCCGCTGAAGTCGATGCTCCAGGGCAACCCGGAGGAAGTCGAGCGCTGTGAACCACACTCTACATTTTGGGACCGCTGGGGCCTGTCGCGTGTACGAGCAGGCGCGGACCGGTACCCCCCCGATCTCCTGGTCTGGACGGCAAGCTAGATACTTGGATCGCCTGAAAACGAATCGGTTGTATCGTGCCTGAAATGGCGCGCTTCAAACAGGCCTTACAAACGGCGGCTCGTGCATATAAAGGAAGAGATAGTAATCAACCAGGAGCCATGGCTTGTCCACGCAGCCATCTCGGATGTTGAGCGCTACCATGAGTGGTGCCCCCCGCCCCCGCTTGAGGGGAGTCACGATTCTTGTCACCTTGTGGCATTCAGGAGGGCTCGTAGCTAGAACGTGCAGCTGAGGCTCGAGTTGATTCGGCAGGGGCGGGCCAGCTCTCAAGGAGATCAAGGCGGTTGGGGGCAGCGACCGGGCGCCGGTGCTCGCGTATCGCGCGGGCGCGCTGGGCTTGACGCTAGACTTCCGGCTGCTTTGGGACCTCGAAGCTGCTAGCGCGTGTGAAACCAGTAGGACAGGTGCAGTCGGCCCACCTACAGCTCCGAAGGCAATGGCGATGGACGAGAAGGACGCCGAGAGCGCGTTTGACATAGGCGCCCAGCGGGTTGCGTTCCGCACGGTGCCCAGTCCTGCTGGCGCTGGGCGGGGGGGTGCGGCTTCGATGGTCCGCTCTTTTGCCGGCCACTACACGATTGCGCGGCAGAGCGCTGGCAAGACGACGGTGCAGTTTGAGTTCGAGGCAGAGCTGTCTGGGCAGGTGCCCTCAGTGCTCCACCAGCCTCTGGGCCGGGTGGTGGCCAAGGCCGCCACCCGGGACCTCAAGCACCACGCTGAAGGCCCGGCATGCATCGCTCGATACCGTCGCCCGGAGCTGTCGCCCGTGCTTCGCCTACTCATGCACCTCGATGGCGGGTCTCAACCTTCGGAGCTCTTCCTCGGGAGCAGCTTGCATCATGACTCGGCAATTGCGCGGATCGCCAAGCGAGTCGTGGACCAGCACCCAGCTGGTGTTCCCAGCTTAGCACGAGCTGCGTGAGTGTTTGCAACAGCACCTGCTAGTGAATCGAGTGTCTCAATGCTAGTCAAGCCTGCTCGACGCATTTTCGATACGCCTGTCAAAGATTCCACCCCTCACTGGTGTTCTTGAGTGCTTGGGGGCTCCCGTGCGTGCAAGAGTGCTCAAGGATCCCACATAGGACAGATTGGATTGAACGATGCTTACGCTGAACGATATATTTGTGTCTTATCATTTCAACCCCGCCTTCAGCGGAGGGGCCAGGCGGCCATAGCCTCGGGGGTGGGCTGCCCCGAGGGAGCCGGCCGGCCGGCCGCAAATTCACCCTCGTAAAGCGGCGCGCCCGTGACCGACTCAAAGATGCCGTAACCGCTTGGCTCCCCGTCAGCAAACCGCCCGTGGTAGGCCGCACCGTCTCCAAAGCGGAGCACACCGGCGCCATGCGGCATCCACCCACCAGACATTTCGCCCTCGTACGTCGATCCGTCTCCGAAGAAGCGCGCGCCCTTCATGGTGCCTGCTGCTGCCCCGTCTGCAAAGACGCCCTCCATCCACTCGCCCGTTTCATTCGACAGCTTTCCGCGCCCGTGCGGCCGACCACTCTCCATCTGCCCCTGGTACACGTCCCCCCATTGCCACACAAGGCGCCCGAGGCCGTGTGGCACGCCCCCGGGCGTCCAAGGGTCCTGGTTGATCAAGGAAAACTCTCCCTCGTATGCCTCCCCGTTGCTGAAGAGCGCGTTTCCGCGCCCGTGCGGCGCCCCTTGATTGAAGGCGCCCGTGTACACAGAGCCCTCGGACCACACCTTGTGTCCCTTGCCCTCCATTTTGCCCGCCATCCACTCTCCGTCATATGTGTCACCGTTTGCCTCCACCATTTCCCCTTTGCCCTGCTGCAGGTCACTGGACCACTCTCCCTGCCTCGCGAGCACCCCTCTTACACTTGCACGAGTCCCGGGCCGCCACCGCTGCACGCGCCGGATCACGTGCAGCACAAATGGAAAAGGCTCACGCGTGCAAGGATACCTGAGATGCAGGGAGGGCCTGTGCCTGGTAGACCGCCCCGCTCTGCCAGCGACAGACCCCGTGGCCCACACGCCTGCCTCGCTCCAGCCCCCCTTGGTACTCCCACGGGCCCCGCACTGCGTCCCCCTGAGCGCCTCCCCGCTGGAGGCCCTCCCCTTTCACGGGCTCGTCGCTGACCACCGCACCCACGTCAGAGGCCTAAACCTGAACCGGAGCGCGGCGCGCCTTGCGCGGGGCCATCACGCTGGGCCAGTACGCCGAGGCCAAGGCAGCGGAGGGAGCTGAGCGGGACGCAGCGCCGCAGGGCGCACTCACTTGCGCCAGACGCCGGTGAAGGACCTCCCGTCAGCCCAGAGCTGCGTGCCTGCGCGTGATGCAAAGGGATCAAAGGGATGAAACGAGCGCGCGGAACTGAGAGGTGAGGGTGCCGCACGCCAACGAGTGCCCACAGGTGCGGGGCGTGGCGCGCGGGGCCTCAAATGGCTCCAACCGTTCCCCTGTCGGGTATCCTGCTCCCAATGCCCATCGTACTTTGACCCGTCTTTGCCTGTGAGCGCCCTGCTCGCGCGACGGGCGGACTTAAAGCCAAAACTGGCCAGGTTTTGGACTTGGAACCGTTTTTGGAAAGACCCACGCAACGCACCACGCACCACGCACCACGCACCACGCACCGGAAGTCACCCCACCGCGGGGACCGCACACATCACACAGGGATCGGGGCATGCGCAGCCGTGGCGGGAGAGACCCTTGCCCGTGGCGGGAGAGCGTCACGGCGAGCTCCCGCGCCTCACGCGCAGTCTCCGTGGGCGCGCTGTTGCCAGGTGCGCCGGCGGCAGGCGCACAGCTTGAGCTTGCAGTGGTGGTAGAAGGCTTGGAGCCATTTGAGGTCAGGGAGCCGATTGACTCTTGCGAGAGAGATTCCTGCATTGACGGGGCAGCCTCGGAGGGCGGCGCCCACGAGACAGCCAGCGCCCCCTCGTACACGTCGCCGTCCGCGCTCGTGTGGCGCCCCTGCCGTCGCGCGCACGCCGCCGCCCGTAGCATGAGACCGTTTGTTGCCGTGCGGGCCTGGCGCTTGCGCCGGCCTGCCCACCCTAGTGTCCCGGCTGCACGGTCGCCCGATCGCTATCGGGCGGCTGGGCAGACGCACGCGATACGCAAGCGGTGCCCTCACGGGGGGGCAGACGCACGCGATACGCAAGCGGTGCCGCGATACGCAAGCGGTGCCCCGCGGTGCCCTCACGGGGGGCGCTGCGGAGGGCGCTCGCGGGTGGCACTCGCGGGGAGGCACCGTTCCCGCGGGACAGGCGCCTGCGACCCACTCTCCCTGCACCCAGTCACCTGACGGCCACGCGAGGCGGCCCGGCCCCTCGCGCACGTCTGCCGCCCAGGCGCCGTCGAACACCACTCCGTTCTTGTACTGCATCACCCCCCTGCCAGGAAGGGCGAGTAGAGTAAAGTGGCGCCAGAGGTGTGACAATGGAGCCTTTTCTCTCCAGCGCGGCCCCTCGCCGCGCGGCCTCCCTCCCCTGCAGTGGAGTCGTGAAAGTGAAAGCGGGGCGGGGACTGACCGGCCCTCGCGGCGGCCGAGCGAGACCTCTCCCTCGAATGCCTCGCCGCTCTCGTACTGGAGAACCCCGACGCAGCCACCCCCCGCGTCGAAGTCGCCCGTGAGGGTGTCGCCGCTCTGCCACTGCACGCTTCCCTGCCCAACCAGCACGCCATCTTCGAAGATCCCCTCGTACACTATGCCCGTCGCGCTCATCGAGTACCTGCCCTCGCCGCTCGGGAGAAACAGCGTGTCGGGCCCCTGCTCGGGACGCCACTTACGCGACTTTCAGGACTGACACTGCCTTGTAACCTCGATCAAGATGAAAGGGTTGCAGTGTCAGACACAGAGCCCGCGATGGGGCCCACCTGGTGCGCGCCTTCGAACGTGTCCCCGTTGGCGTACGTAACCTGCGGCATCGCGCCGCCACTCTGAGCACAGCGGCATGCAGTACCGCTCTGCAGGAAAGGGGCGTGGTAGAAACCAGGTCCGAGGCTTGCTTATGCACAACGACAGGCTGTAGCGCCTTCAGGTTAAACGCACTTTTGCTGTCCTCGAGCTTCTTTCCACCCTTCTTGGGCATTGCACCTGAAGATGTTGCAATTGGGGCAGAGGCGCCGTATCAGGGACTATGACGACTCTCTTGCCCACCCAAAATACGGGATGTAGGGCAGCAGGGCCCAATACCCTTGCTCGCAGCGCCCGCATTGCCGGAGCTGGCCTGGGATCGGGCTGGAGTTGAGACGGCGGTTCAATGCGGTGCAGCAACAGCTACCTCCCAACCCAAACACCCGTCCCATGCGTCAAGATCGGGGATCCTTTCTGACTTTCAAGCTGCGCAATAAATTTGGAGATCACCTTGCTCGCGTTGGATTTGAAGGACATGCCGGGTCAGCCGCTTGTGCCCCGGGCCGCCCCAAGCCAGCAGGCCTGGGAGCGGCCCGCCTCCGAATGATAAGCGTACCAAGCAGTCAAAAGTGGATTAATGTTGAGTAAAGTAGATCAGTTCTATTCTGGCCATGTTCGAGGTGCTGCGCTGCCCGCGCCTCCCCTACCTTTAACTGCTCGGATGCTGCAAGTGCTTCAAATGTACTCGGGGGTTTGAGATGTGACAAGTATAATGGCAAAGTAGTGGGGAGGGTGAAGGGCAGAAATACCTGGCAATTTGTGTAGAAGCGATTCGTATTTCTTGCGCGTCGAGTTTCAGTCTCCGGCCGATGCTGGCTGCCGCAGACGCTAAGTACTATACTAAGAAGATGATGTTTATCGAAGGAGGATCTCACCCTGTGTTCTAGGCCTGGATGCGTTTCCCTGGTCGTATGTATCTCAGCCCGCATGAATGTCAGCTAAGGCTCCCGTGTCGGACACAGGAGCTGACGGAGAACCGCAACGCGTGGCTCGCCACTGGCAACAACCACGGCTGGTGGAACCACGGGGCTCGCGATGTCCCCCTGCCGAAGGTGCACCCTGATTCCTTTCCCCCGCAGCCTGTCTGAACCACTGCCACCGTGACTCCGGAGCATGCGCCCCCCATCGTCCACGTCGGCCAGGACACAGCGCTTGGTGCAGACGGGGTGTCACTGGAAGTCTTGAATGCAGTGTGGATAATCATTCCGACTGACGAAGTTGCGTGGTGAGCAGAAGCTGATCATCAGCAAGGCGCCAGGGTGGGGTTCGCTGCTCCCTGAGACCGTTCACGGCGTCGACGCGGGGCTGCAGTGCCCCATGTGCTCGGCCGCCAACAAGAAGGACGCCCCACGGTACTAGATGGGAGTTGCGACTTTGATAGCTGCACGTGCAGGTGCGCGGCAGGCGCGGTAAAGGCGCAGGATTGTGCAGTGTGAGAGAGCAGGATTGTGCAGTTTTAAATTCTCAAGCAAAAGCAGTCGCGCGTGTGGCCGAGCTGGGGCGGGCGAGGGGTGAGGCCAACGCCGGCCTGGGGATTCCATCGGCTTATCAGCGCCGCCAGGGACACGGTCTTACCTCCATTACCCTAGTCTGGACCGCCGCCGGCACAGACCGGTTCTACGCACGTAGCCAGCTATCTTGCGGGCTCTGCCTGAGGGTCGTTGGAGCCCCAAATGTTGGGGCCGAGGGGATCGTCGAGCGTGATGCTGCCACTCTCGGGAGCTAAAGCGGCCGAGGCGGGCTGAGCCTCCTTGGCGGCCCCGGCGTCGCTCTGCGCGGAGGCGGCCCGGCAGGCGAGGACGTCGGGGTGGTCAGCGGGCAGCGCGGCGACACCAGTGGCGACTCCGACGGCCTTGAGCAGCACGGGCAGCTTGTCGCGGTAGTCCCAGTGCCCCTGCCGTGCCACGCGGCTGTGAGTGTCGCTCGCCCGGGAGCCGCCGCGCGCAGGGGCAGGACTGGGGGCCTTTTGAGCTATTGGGGGACCTTGACGAGCGCGGAGACGTCGAAGTTCTCGAGGGCCGAGGCGGGCGCGGGGCGAGGAGCGCCCGGGCGCGGCGGCGCGGCGGTCACGGGCTGCAACCCCGCGACGTAGCGGGCGAAGGAGGCGGAGCGGAAGAGGAAGGCGAGGACCCAGTCGGAGCGGCAGAAGACGTTGACGAGGCGGTGCCCGCACACCGCGGCCGCCTCGTGCCACGCCGCCGCGTCCGCCGGTAGCGGGGTCCCCATGCACACCGCGCTCTCCACAACGCCCATGCCGCGCGGCCCCATGCGCGCAAGCTGGAGGAGGCACCGGTGGATCACGCGCGCGCCCATGCCGAAGCCGACGAGCGTGACCGGGCGGTGGCCCTGCGTGCGCGAGGCGAGGGCGTGCGCGAGCTCCTCGCCCGCCTTGTCGGCGCGGAGCGTGACGAGTGCCCAGTTCGAGTCGATCATGGAGGCGGCGGACACGAGCGTGCGCGGGATGGTGAGCGAGAGGAAGGCCGCCCCGAGCACCGCCTGCCCCACCACCCACGTCGCCGTGCTGCTCGCCTGCGCCTTGAACTGCTCCCGCAGGATGTTGCCGAAGAGTCGCAGCTCCGCGCTCTCCCAGCGCAGCGCCAGCGCCTGCCCCCCGCCGCCCGGGGTCGCCGTGAGCGGCCCGTCCCAGACCTTCCAGGCGGAGTCCTGCGGGTCGGTGAGCCAGCCGGCGACGCCGACCGCCACAGGGAGCCCCGGCGAGTCGTCGACGAGGTCGAACGCGAACTCGTCCAACCCC
>Ga0115567_10000748_pt1 | contig 31972 bp, 31 predicted proteins | sample COGITO_mtgs_1204_2_FD_88679 | JGI IMG/M metagenome (GOLD analysis project Ga0115567, IMG submission 88679) | Pelagic marine microbial communities from North Sea - COGITO_mtgs_120412 | ecosystem: Environmental > Aquatic > Marine > Epipelagic | place: Germany:Helgoland, sampling site Kabeltonne...
AAAGTCGCCATGTAGTCACTTGGATATGACTTTTGATTGGTACTGCCCAATACGCTTATCATATACAGCGGTTTTGCCCTGTCTATTTTATGCGATGCCAATTGAGTTGTTGCTTTTTGGTTTTCTTCGTTTGTTAAATATATTTTTGGAAAGATTTTTTCAAAAGAAACCCCTAACGGTTTTAAAAGATTGATCCTATTTTCAATTGCTAGATTTGTATTGTGCTTAGAGATCGTCTGTCTTTTAATGCTATGACTATAAATAAACGTGGTGCTCTTTTTTTCGTAAGCAACGCGTATTTCCGCACCCGATCGAAAGGATATTAATTTACTGCTCAATTTTCCATATACATCAATAACGGCATCATAATTTTGTGCGTTTATGTCTTTTAAAAAATTAAAAAGTTTTACATAATTTTTTTCTATTTCAGTTGTGTAAAAAATAAATTCATCGATGTTAGGATGATTTTCTACCACTGGATACGTGTACGGATTTATTAAATAATGAAGTCTAGCTTCGGGAAATTTAGATTTTAATAAATCAAACAGTATGGTCGACATAAGTACATCGCCAATCATTTTCTGCTGTATGATAAGTATTTTTTTCAGAAGCTATTATTATCTTGTCTTGTTATACCGCTACATCATATTCTCGAAGCGCATCGTTAAGCGAGGTCTTCTTATTTGTGCTCTCTTTACGCTTCCCAATAATCAAAGCACAAGGGACATTATATTCTCCTGCTGGGAACTGTTTTTTATAACTTCCTGGGATCACAACAGAACGTGCAGGCACTAGCCCTTTTCGTTCTACAGGTTGGTCTCCAGTAACGTCAATTATTTTTGTAGATGCCGTGAGTACAACATTTGCGCCCAGTACCGCTTCTTTTTCTACACGCACGCCTTCCACCACGATACAACGGGATCCAATAAATGCATTATCTTCAATAATTACGGGAGCCGCTTGTAAGGGTTCAAGTACGCCGCCAATGCCAACGCCACCACTTAAGTGTACGTTTTTGCCTATCTGTGCACAACTGCCCACAGTTGCCCACGTATCTACCATAGTGCCTTCGTCTACATACGCACCTATATTAACATAACTCGGCATCAAAATAACACCCTTGGAGATATACGCCCCATGTCTAGCAACCGCATGCGGTACCACACGTATTCCTTTTGCCTGATATCCTCTCTTCAATGGGATTTTATCGTGATATTCAAAAATGCCTGCTTCCATGGTTTCCATTTTCTGGATTGGAAAATAGAGTACCACTGCTTTTTTTACCCATTCGTTTACTTGCCATCCATTTGCTGTAGGTTCTGCACAACGCAACGTACCTTCATCACATAAACTAACGACCTCTCTAATTGCATTAATAGTTGTCGTGTCGCTTAAAAGGGAACGATCCTCCCAGGCTTTTTCTATTATTGGCTGTAAACTGTGCATTCTTGTTTGTTTTTTTATTGTCAATACAAAGATAATCTGTTACAGGAAATCTCACTACAATTTAGCATACTAATACCTAAACCATTATTTTTGCACCCAATATGGGACGCATTTTATCTATCGATTACGGAACAAAAAGAACAGGGATTGCCGTTACAGACGAGCTGCAGCTTATTGCTTCAGGATTACAAACAGTTGACACAAAAGAACTGTTTCATTTTTTGAGGGACTATATACCTTCAGAAAATGTTACCTTGGTCTTAGTGGGTGAGCCCAAACAAAAGGATGGAAACCCTAGCGATGTTGAAGAATATATTCAGAAATTTCTAAAAAAATTTGGAAATATTTTTCCTGCGATGGAAGTAAAAAGAGTGGATGAAAGTTACAGTAGCAAGCGTGCTTTCCAGACGATGATAGATAGCGGACTCAAAAAGAAACAAAGACAAAACAAAGCGCTTATAGATGAGATAAGTGCAACGATAATCTTACAGGATTATCTTTATAATTTATAAGGTTGAAAGTATAATGCATAATAAAAAATCGCTATGACTCAAAGAGATTTAAAATTGAGATCAAAAGAGTTTGCTCATAGATGTGTTAAATTAGCGATCTCATTACCTAGAAATACGTTGGGGTATCACATAGAAAAGCAATTGATTCGTTGCGGAACTTCTGTTGCTGCCAATTATAGAGCAGCGTCTTTAGGACAAACTAAAAAAAGTTTTGTATCTAAATTAAGTATAGTAATAGAAGAAGCTGACGAAAGCAATTTTTGGATCGAATTTTTAATGGATGAGAATATGCTGCCTATTGAAAAATGTAAATCTTTGCTTAAAGAATCTGCAGAACTTACTTCGATTTTTATTGCCTCAAGAATAACAGCAGAAAAATCAGTTAATAGATAATAATTAAACCTTCTACATTAAACATTAAACATTTATTATGATTTTACCTATTGTCGCTTTTGGCGATCCTGTTTTAAGAAAAAAATGTAAGGAGATTTCAAAAGAGTATCCTAAGTTGGACATCCTTATAGAAAACATGTTTGAGACGATGTACGGTGCCCGTGGCATTGGTCTGGCAGCACCACAAGTAGGAGTGCCTATACGTTTATTTATAGTGGATGCCTCGCCGTTTGACGATGATGAAGACCTCACGGATGAAGAACGTGCATTTGTGGCCGATTTCAAAAAAGTTTTTATAAATGCAAAAATTACTTCGGAAGAAGGTGACGAGTGGGCTTTTAACGAAGGCTGTTTAAGTATCCCGGATATTAATGAAGATGTGTTTAGACAACCCAAGATCACTATTGAGTATCTGGATGAAAACTTCACAGCACACACAGAGACCTATGAAGGTATCGTGGCGCGCATCATTCAGCATGAGTACGATCACATAGAAGGTGTTTTGTTTACTGACAAACTTTCCCCGCTTAAAAAACGCATGATTAAGGGAAAATTAGCCAATATTAGCAAGGGAAAAATTGATCCGAAATACCGAATGAAATTCCCTTTAGCCAAAAAGAAACGTTAAACGTTTGCTTATATTAATCAAAGCAAGGATATTTGTAAGCCTTCATCACGATTAGCGGTGAAGTTTAAAGCGTTAAAAAGTTATACTATTTATGAGTTTAGAAAAAATATTATCTATTTCTGGTAAACCAGGACTGTATCAATTAAAAACACAAACCCGCAACGGTTTCTTAGCCGAATCCCTTCTTGACGGAAAAAAAATAAGCGTAAGTGGGCGTCACAACGTGAGCCTTTTAAGTGAGATTGCAATCTACACGCTTACTGAAGAATTGCCACTACGAGAGGTCTTTCTTAAAATGTCTGAAAAAGAAAAAGGCGGCGAGGCAATAAGCCACAAAGAACCAAAAATCAAACTGGAAGAATACTTTTTTGAAGTATTGCCAGATTATGATGAGGAACGTGTGTATACCAGTGATATTAAAAAAATAATACAATGGTATAACCTACTTCATAAAAACGACATTAAAGACTTTTCTAAGAAAGCTGAAAGCGATGAGGTTGCCGAAGATACAACTGTAATACCAGGAACGGACTCGCCAGAACTCAAACCTGCACGAGCAAGTAAAGTAGGAGTGACAAAAGCTTCCTCAAACAGAAAGGGTGGAAGCACTAAAAATACATCCGCTAGAAAAACCTAAGCAGATGAAACTAATTTCAAAATCCCGATATCACTTGTTTGAAATCGGGATTTTTTATTTTTAAGGTATTGATAACTTCAGGATAATTACTAACCGCAAGCATTCCAAAACGAACCTATTTTAATAGCTTTGTAGTACTTATAACGTCCTTTATGAATACCAGACAAGACCAATTAAAAGCTTTTGACCGTTTGTTAACCATCATGGACGAACTCCGTGAAAAATGCCCGTGGGACAAAAAACAAACGATGGAAACACTCCGTCACCTCACGATCGAGGAAACCTACGAGCTGGGCGATGCAATTCTAGAAAAGGATCTGGCTGAGGTAAAAGGAGAATTAGGCGATCTAATGCTTCACATCGTTTTTTATGCAAAAATAGGAAGTGAAACCAACGACTTTGATATTGCCGATGTGACCAATGCTATCTGCGAAAAACTTATCTCTCGTCATCCGCATATTTATGGCGATGTGAAAGTAGCAAACGAGGAAGAAGTAAAACAAAATTGGGAGAATTTAAAGTTGAAAGAAGGTAAAACAAGTGTGCTGCAAGGAGTTCCAAAATCATTGCCGGCGCTTGTAAAGGCAAATAGAATTCAGGATAAAGTGGCGGGTGTAGGTTTTGACTGGGAAGAGCCACAGCAGGTTTTTGAAAAACTCCAGGAAGAACTGGAAGAATTACAGCATGAGGTACAAGAAGGTAATGAAGACGAAATTGAAGCAGAATTTGGAGATGTGCTGTTTTCTATGATCAATTATGCTCGGTTTTTAAAAGTAGATCCAGAAAACGCATTAGAACGCACCAATAAAAAATTTATCAAGCGATTTCAGTACTTGGAGGGGAAAGCGAAAAAAATGGGAAAGTCTCTAAAGGAAATGACCCTCGAAGAAATGGATGTCTATTGGGAAGAAGCAAAAAAAGTGTAACTCTAATTTGAAAAAGAAATCAATCTTCCGTTTATAGTTGCTTGGGTAAATCCGTACTTTTTTTTAATCCATTGCGTCGTTTTTTCGGTATAAAAAACTACATGCGTGCAATCGTTTTTATAGTGCCAATCTTTAAAGGGGATTTCTTCAGGAACTAATTCGGTCATACAGAACAAGGTTCCTTCGTCTTTTAGTAGATTTTTTAAAAGTTGAAATTCTTTGTTCGGATCGTAAAAATGTTCGATTACTTCACAACAAATAATATAATCGTATTTTTTTTGAAGCGCTGTAGTTTCAGGATGAAAAAAAGGATCGTAGAGTGCAGGAATGTAGCCTTTTTCAGAAAGAAGTTTGGAAACGACGGGTCCTGTGCCTGCTCCAAAATCTAATCCTATATCTGTGTTGCTGTATTTTGCAAAGATCGCGTTAACCATTGGGGAAACAAACTTTTGATAGCCACGATCGGTTACATCGTTCACATGTTTTAAATACCGTTTTTTTTCTACGGCAGTAGTCACAAAGTGTTGTGGATGTTTAAAAAGAACAAAACAGGTATCACATTTTAAAAATGTGATACCGTTTAGGATTTTTTTAGTAAGAGCGGTAGGATTTTGACATAAGAGACAAACTTCCATAATTACTCACTTCTAATGGATTTTATCTTAGCTAATTTTGCTTTCCAAACTTCGAGTTCCTCTTTATGGCGGGCAATGTTTTTATGCACTTCTTTTACTAAAGGATTGTCATCTTTTACATGTTGAAAAAAGCCTAGATTATTCTCTAACTGTCTTATTTCTGCTTTCGTTTCGTCTACTTTTTTAGATAGGAAAAAGTGTTCGTTTTTTAGTTTTCGATCATCGTCTTGAGAAACAAACGAATTCACTTTGTTTTCAAATTTAATGAGTTCGGCTTCTTTCTTGCCTAAGTCTAACTGCCCAAATAAGTTGTCAAGTTTTTTATTGAATTTCTGTTCAATATCTTTCTTTTTATAAGGAACTCTTCCTAATTTTTTCCACTCGCTTATATGGTCTTTTATGGTCTTTAGGTTTTCATTATGGTCCCCAGAAAGCGTAAGGTCATCCATGCTTTTCAGCATCGTTTCTTTTGCCTCATAATTAGCTAACTCTTCTTTGTTCTCTTCGTTTTTAGCTTCATTAATGCGATCAAAATAATGATTACAGGCTGCCTTAAATTGTTTCCATACCTTATCGCTATCGCGTCTTGGTACATGACCTATTTTTTTCCAGTCACTCTGTATTCTTTTCATCAGGGACGTTACTTTTTCAAAATCATCACTGTCTTTATGCTCTTCAGCGATTTTGATGAGTTCCCGTTTTTTATCCAGATTTGCGAACTGTTCTTTTTTCTGATCTTTATAGAACTTGTTTTTTTGTCTATTGAATTCTCGTGTAGACTCTTTAAAGCTATTCCAGATTTCCTTATTTTTTGAACGAGGAACTTTACCTGCGTCAAAAAATTTATCTCGTAAGGATTGTACTTTTTTTATCTGTTCTTGCCAACCTCTATGGTTTTTTGGAGATTCTTGCGAAACAAGCGCTCCTATTTGTGAAATAAGTTCTTTCTTAACGTCATAGTTTGCTTCAAACGTCTCCTCTAGTTTCTCTTGCTCTGCGGTACGTTTGTCATGAATAACCTTTGTCGCTTCACTAAATTTATCCCAAACATCATCACGGTATTCTTTAGCAACAGGGCCTATTTCTTCTTTCCACATTTTGTGGAGCATTTGCAACTCTCTAAAAGCCCGGTTTACATTTTTTTCCTGTGCTAACTCTTCGGCTCTAATGATTAGTTTTAATTTAGCGTCTAAGTTGTGTTTAAAATCAAGATCCCGAAACTCACGGTTTAAATGGAGAAAATCATAGAAGTTCTCGACATGGTGGTGGTAGGTGTTCCAAACAATATTGTACTTATCACGCGGAATTGCCCCAGCGTCGTGCCACTTATTTTGTATTTCTTTGAAATGATTGTAAGTGGTATTAATATTTTCTTCAGTATCTAAAAGTCCCTTTAGCTCTTCAATAAGCTCTTGTCTTTTTGTAAGATTGGCTTGTAGGTCTTTCTTTAAATTTTTGTAATGATTATTTCTCTTTTCTTTATAATCAAAATAAAGTGAGTTGAACTCTTTTTTTGCAGGAGTGGAATAGTGAAAATCTATAATATTACCCCCTTCTGCTATAAATTCTTCCTTCTTGGCTTCTTGTTCTTCAGCAAATTTTGAACTGAATTCTGACCGAATTTCTTCCACCTCATTTTTTATGCTCTGAATTGGCTTATCATTAATTAACTTCTCCAGTGCTGAAATCAATTGTTTTTTTGAAAGGGAACTATAGTCTGTTTCTTCTTTGTCTTCAGAATCAGTATCCTCATCATCGTCTGATGATTCGATCTCTTCTTCATCAACAACATCTCCATTTTCTTGATCCGCTTCTTTTGTTACAGAAGCGTCCTTTTTCTCCGCCTCAGCTTTGACAGGATTCTCTGTTTTTTCTGAAGAATCTTTGGAGACAGCTGCTTCTTCCACGATTGCATTGGCGAGGTCATCAGATTCTTCTGTAGCGGTTTTCTCAGAATTTTGATCCTTAGAAACGGCGGCTTCTTCCGTAATGGCATTCTCTACGGTTGCATCTTTTGAAGGAATGTCTTCGGTAGGTTTTGGAGTTTCAGGATTTTTACTTTCTTCAGCGGCTGAAGTATTTGCTACTGTTTTTTTTTCTTCTTCGCTTAGCGATTTTTCGTCAGACATGTCTTGCAATGTTAAGGGTCGTTAGTTAAGGGTGTCAAGATACTAACAACTGCCCAATTAGCAAAAGTAGTCTCCTTTTTTTATGATTTTTAAGATAAAATTATCGTTTCCAGATACTCCAGGACTTTTTAGCCTGATGCTCCAGCATTTTAAGACCGTTGCTTACTTTGGCTCCTTTTGCAAAGCCTCTTTTGAGAAATTCGGTTTCGCGGGGGTTATAGATTAAATCAAACAGCACATGATGTTTCGTGATAAATTCGTACGGGATAGGTGGATATTCATGAACATTGGGGTGAGTCCCCAATGGTGTACAGTTAATAATAAGAAAATGGTTGCTCATATTTATCCTGTTTAGTTCAGAATAGCTAAGGGCGCCTCCTTTTTTAGTCCTTGAAACATATTTATACTCAAAATTCATCGTTTCCAGTACAAATGCAATTGCTTTTGAAGCACCTCCCGTACCCAAAATAAGGGCGCTTTTTTCTTTAAGGGGGAGGTAATTGGCAAGCGCTTTCGCAAAACCGTAGTGATCTGTATTATATCCTTTTAACTTGCCGCTTCTAAGTATTTTTACCGTGTTTACAGCATTGATGATTTTAGCTTCTTCGTGTAGAATATCCAATTTTTTAATGATTGCTTCTTTATAGGGGATTGTAACATTAAAACCTTTAAGCGTTGGATTTTCCACGAGGATTTTATCGAGCGCATCGATGTTTTCTATATCGTAATTTGAATAAGTATCGTCTCGTTTTTCCTTTTCAAATTTGATTGAAAAAAAGGTTTTTGAAAACGAATACGCAATGTTTTTGCCTACCAGACCGTACTTAGCCATTTTGAAGTTTCTGCTTTTTCTTATCGTACCAGTCTAAACTGAGTACTAAAAGTATTCCTACAAAAATACATAAAATTGCCAATAGGGTGTCGACGGAAAATTCTGACGGAAAATAGCGGTCGTACCCTTTTATGATTTCTCTGCCATTGGCATCAAATTGAATATTTCCAGCAATATCTAAATCCATTATTCTATGTTTCCAAGGCCATACAACGCCAAGAGATCCAGCAATAAAACCTATAATGACCGCATAGGTAGCTTTTTTAAACCGTTTAAGAACATAGCCCAAAACATGCGAGAGAGAGATAAGCCCAGTTAAAGAACCTAAAGAAAATACCACAAGAACTTTAAGTAGTTCTATCCGTTCGGCATTATCAAGAAAACTAAAATCGGCTTGTATCACATCGGCAAATGTGTCGAATAGTGCATTCACCGAATCCACCAAAAGCAACACATAATTGCCCAATAAAATTAAGATAAAAGATCCTGAAAGCCCTGGCAAGGTCATGCCAGATACGCCTATGATACCACAGAGAAAAACAAAAATAAGATTGCTGTTTTCTTTAGCAGGTTCTAGAAAACTAATGCTAACACCTGCAATAATACCACAGAGTAGATAGGCGACATATTTTCTATTCCATTCGCCAAAATCCTTTGCAATATAGTAGATAGAGCCTATGATCATGCCAAAAAATCCACTCCAAACCAACAGCTCAAAATTGACGATAAGAAAGTCCAATAACTTTGAAACACTAAAATAACTTATAATCATTCCGAAGATAAGCAATCCTAAAAATTGACCATTTATATACCTGTAGAAACTTTTAAACCTGCCATTGAGCAGCAATTTAAATGCTTTTCGATTTATTTTTTGAAGCGAATAAATAAATTCTTCATAAAAACCTGCAACAAAAGCAACCAGACCGCCAGAAACTCCAGGCACTTTATTCGCCGCTCCCATCCCTAGCCCTTTTAGTACAAGCCATAATTTATCGCTAAAGGTTCGGGTTTGTTGCATGCTACTCGGTTGGTTTTTTTACGGCAAGACGTTCTAAAATAAAGATAAGTAAAAAACCTCCGATTGCGCAAGCTATAGCGAGGAGTACTTGAGGATTTTCTGGATACTGCGTTGGCAGAATACTTTCTTCTAAAAAAGGAACCTGTTTTCCGCTATGCGAGGTGCGATACTCTAGCACATTTTTCCAGGGCCATATCTTATTGAGGGCGCCAATCATAAATCCAGTCAATATGGCAAGAATTAGGTTTTTATGGTTTTTAAAAAGCCAATTCAATACTTTAGAAAAGACTTTGAGACCAACGATAGCACCAACGGCAAAGACCAAAATCTTTAACAATGCTTCAGAAAATAATTGCCAATTAAGTTGAAACAAACCTTCCCCAAGCTTGGTAAGGGTACTGATGATACTTTCGTAAGCGCCTAGTAATAGTAATATAAAAGCACCTGAAATTCCCGGTAAAATCATGGCTATAATAGCGATAAAACCTGCTACAAAAAGAAACCAAGTGCTGTCTGGAGTGCCCATTGGTTTCGCCAGCGTTATGGCATATGCACCAGCAGCAGCAATGACCAGGGCTATAATTATTTTTAAATTCCAAGTCGTGATTTGTTTCCCTACATACAAGATACTGGCAATGACAAGGCCAAAGAAAAAAGACCAGACAAGAATAGGATAGGTATCTAATAGAAACGTTATTAGTTTGGCCAGCGATAATATACTAATCAAAATTCCAGAAAAAAGGGCTACTAAAAAACTGAGGTTGTACGTTTTCCATGCAGTTGCAAAACCTTTTGATTTCCAAAGTGAAAAAAAGGCAAAATCTAACTTATGAATGGTCTCAATTAATTCTTCGTAGATGCCAGAAATAAAGGCAATGGTACCGCCAGAAACACCTGGAACAACATCTGCTGCGCCCATAGCGAGCCCTTTACAAGTTATAAGTAAATATTGTAAAAGATTTCTTGAAGGCATGTTAAAAGATTTGATGCATTCCTCTCAGTCGTGCCTCCTTCGTCGGATGCAAGAAAAATACATTTTTAAACCGAAGGCTTTTTGTGTTTTTTAATTATTTCTTTTACCGAATTACGAAGATAGACAGTAGGAAAAAGTTCCTCTATGATCATCACGAATTCTTCATTAAATTTTAAAGCATTCTTTAAATGGAATTCCGCTTTGCGATCTTCGGTTAAATAATAATACAAGCCAGCAAGACGGTATTCTATTTCTGCATTTTCAGGATAGAATTCTATCGCCTGAAATAAATTTTTTACCGCCGCTTCATATTCTCCTAAATGGATCAAAGTGTCACAGCGCATTAACCAGGTTTCAAGCTCATAGTTGCCCAATTCTAAGGTTCTTCTAAAACCATGCTCTGCCTCTTCATAAAGATTGAGGCGCGAGTTTATTTTAGCAAAACGTTTCCAATAGAGCACATTCTCACTATCAATATTTAAAGCCTTATCTATATAATAAAGTGCTTTTTGATAATCTCTTGTTTTAATATAATAGTCGGTAATAGCGATCCAGGCTTTATCTAACAAACCATCTTCTTCTACACATTTGGTATAGAATTGTAATGCAACATCGGCCTGCCCCATTCGTTCATGACACTTGCCAATGCGTAAAAGCGCAAACGAAGTTGGGTCATCCAGACCAAGCGTTATGGTATAACTTTCTATTGCCTCTTCGTAACGTTTAAGTCGCTCTAAGGTTTTCCCCTTTTCTAAATAGGCTCCAATAAAACGGTCGTCACTAATAATAGCAAAGTCAAAAGCGGCTAATGCTTTTTTGTAATCTTTTAAAAGGTAGTATTGCTTTCCTACTTGATGCCAAGCAACTTCACAATATGGATTTTTATTAAGGTAATCGTTGAGATAATCAATGGCTGCTTCATTCTGTTCTAAATATTCAAAGCAGTAAATAATATTATAAAGCGCAGAGTAATCTGCTTCGTCCTGTTCTAGGCACTTCATAAAATAATATTTGGCGTTGGCATAATCTTCGAGAAAAAGATATTCCATTCCTATCAACGACAGCACATCGCTCTCATCTTCTGTAATGACAAGTGCTTGCTCTAATAACACAATTGCTTCGGCATGAAGATCGCGTCTTGAAAGTATATTGGCTTTTTGAATATAAATCTCCTCATTAGATTGTTCCAGAAGCTGTAAATCATCCAGCATTCTTTCTGCAATATCCAGCTTATCTTCAAAAATGAACATTTCAATACGAAATAACTTCAGATTTGTAGAAGAGGGATGCTGCTCTAAACCTAACTTTGTTGCTTTTTTTGCAAGCGCCATCTTTCCGTTTTCAAGATAATGCTGAATGATCTCTTCAAACTCATCAGAGTCAAAGAAGAGAACGTTGTTCGTTTTCAGCATAGATTCGAAACGGGAAAGGGAAAAGTTGTTGTGCTCGTTCGGACTTAATTGCATACGTAGCGATTTAACTGTTTCATCTAAATTAAAGATACTAATGAATATAGGCTTTCAAGAGTTGTGCCGTGTTTGTTGTTAACAAGATTATCAACAGGAAAATAACCGATTACTTTGTTTGAAATCAGCTACTTGTCGGTATTTTCCTTTTTCAGTACCGTGTCCAATACTTTTGTCAAGATGTCACAACCCTGCCTGATTTCTTCTTCTGAAATTGTTAGCGGCGGAGTAACACGTATGGCGCAAGGTTCAAAAAGTAGCCAGAATAGTATTAAACCTTGGTCTTTACAGGCCAGGATTACTTCTGAAGCGATTTCGGAAGATTCGACCATGGCTGCCAGCATTAACCCTTTTCCTCGAACTTCTTTTATGAGCGGATGCTTTAATAATTTTCTGAATAGTTTTTCCTTCTGAAGGGTTTGCGCGATTAAATCGGTCTCAGTGATTTCTTTTAAAGTTGCCAAAGCGGCCGAAGCAATCACAGGATTACCGCCAAAAGTGGTAATATGTCCTAATTTAGGATTGTCTTTGAGCAATGCCATGTGTTCTTTTGAAGCAGTGAAAGCGCCTATCGGTAGACCGCCTCCCATTCCTTTGCCCATCACAAGGATATCGGGAACTACATCGTAATGTTCAAAACCGAAGAGTTTTCCGGTACGTCCAAAACCTGGCTGAATTTCGTCAAGTACGAGCATCGCTCCAACTTCTTCACAGCGCGCTTTTACTTTTTTGAGATAATCATTTGTAGGAAGCACAAAACCTGCGCCCCCTTGAATGGTCTCAAGAACCACTGCGGCTGTTTTTTTGGTTATTTTCTCGAGGCACTTTTCAGAATTAAAAAAAAGAGGATGACAGTCTGGAACAAGCGGTTTAAAAGGCTTTTTGCGTTCTTCGTAGCCCATGATACTGAGTGCTCCAAAGGTATTACCATGATAGGCGTGGTGTGCGTATAGAATCTCAGATCTATTTGTAATACGTCTGGCGAGTTTCATGGCACCATCAATTGCTTCGGTACCGCTATTTACTAAATAGGTAGTCTCTAAAGGGGCGGGCAGATGACTTGCCAATAATTTTGAAAATGCAACGGCGGGTGCTTGTATGTATTCACCATATACCATAACATGCAGGTAACTATCCACTTGTTTCTTTATGGCTGCTACCACTTTAGGATGGCAGTGCCCTAGACTGCAAGCAGAAACACCCGCTACAAAATCGAGATGTTTTCTTCCTTCTATATCATAAATATAAGAGCCCTTAGCATGAGAAACTTCTATCGCCAAAGGATGTGGGGTTGTCTGAGTTTGGTATGTGTAGAAGTCTTTTTTCAAAATAAAAAATTAATTCTCTTTTTTTATAAGTCCACTTTTCTCTGTTTCACCATCTCCTTCAGGGTCTTCGAGCGTTTTGGGTTTTGGATCTGTTTCTCTATTCTGAAGGTCCTTGGGCTGTAATTTCGAATCTTTAGGAAGTTCTATTTCATCTTCTGGGATATCTTCAAAGAAATTACCTTCGTCCTCTGGTAAAGGTATTCCTTGAATTTTGGGCAGTATGGGTGGTTCTTTTCCTTTAAATAAGTCTTCTTTAGTGAATAGCCGTTCGTCACCACGCCAATTAAATCCTGGGAATTTACGTGCGTTTTCAGGAAATTCTGAAGGCGGATATATTTTTCCCGGTACTTTTTTAATGAATTTTAAGCCTGTGATCTGCTGGTTTTCTAAGTACATTTCTAACATACTGGCGGTGTTGTTGTTAATGCCAACTAGCTTGTCTGATTCATCATACATAAAGAAAATGACTTCCACATTTTTATCCATTTTTATGGAGTCAAGCTCATTGTTGTTAAAAAGTCCGAAAAGCTTTTCACCTTTCACTTGATTGTAACCAGTGCCTAAGGTGTCTTTCTGTATCACAAATGAGTTGTTGAACACCTTTAAAGAGTCAAGTTTTTCAGTTTCGGTATTAGAGAGAATATGAATAGTATCCCCCGTAATCTGTGTTTCTCCGCTCCATAATACTGGATTACGAAGTAGTTTTGTGATACCCGATTTTTCATTGACATAGATAGAATCACATTTTCCACTTGTAGGGTCTTCTCCAGGAAGCCCTCTTTTAAACATTCTTGCGCGATAAAAACCCCTTAATATTCTTTGTTCTGGCTTACCGGTAATGCGTAGGGTGTCTGCATGAACAAAGATAGAATCGGTATCCCGTAGTGTAGCTGCAACCGCACGTTTGGTAATAAAAACCGAGTCCTTTTCTCGGTACACTTCTGCATAGTGCCCTTTAACCGTGCTTTTGTTGATCGTATCCAGTATTTTGATGTTATTGGTAGCCGAGGCAAAACTCTTATTTCGGTCAAAATAAATACTGTCGCCGTAAAGCGTTCGGTTTTCATAATCGATCCGTGAATTTTTTACAAAATAACCCGTATCGCCACGTGTATCATAAAAGCCTCGCTCACAGTATACGGTACTCGTTTCACTTACAATGGTTGATTTTCCGTAGAGGTAGGCACCGCCCGTTTCACTGTAAAAATCCAGCTGCTCGCTATTAACGGTATACTTGGGGTTTACGATTTTTACATCTGAAAGAAACTGATATTTTTTAGTTTCGGCATAATACCTTCCTATTCTACTGGTAAGTGTGCTGGCTGTATCTCTCACAGTACCGCCGCTGCGATAATACGCCTGTTGCTTTATACGATCAAAATAGAGGGTGTCGGTTTTTAAAGTAGTTTTTGGTTCTGTCAAAACGACATCGCCACTGGCAAAGGCAAATTGAGTGTTTCCATTGTATTCGGCGTATTTACTCACCATAGAAACGGTGTCTCCTTGCGTGATACGCACTTGACCATAGGCTTTGACAAAATTGTCTTTTAGGTAAACGTACGCCTGATTACACCACATTTCGACCCCTTCATGAACAATATACACTTGCTCGTTCTGTTCCTTGGTGTAAATTACTGCGTCTGGGAATTCGGGTTTAATTTCTAAATACCCCGATTGGATATCAACTTTTTGTGGTTCGCCGTTTGTTTGAGCAGCAAAGTTCAAACTGAAGCAGATAAAGAGAAGAAATATGAAGCTTTTGATTTTCAAATTTGAAATAGGTTTAGCCACGAATTTGCGATTAACTTTATAACCATGGTTCTTCTTAAACGGAAAGTTGTGTTTTATATTCTTATACCTTATACCTTATACCTAATACCTATCTATGTATTGTCTGCGTTCTGTCTGGTCCTACGGAGACAACTTTTATCGGGATTTCCAGTTCTTTTTCTAAAAAGTCAATATACTCGTTTAGCTCTTTTGGAAACTGCGAAGCATCTGTCATTTTAGTAAGGTCCTCTTTCCAGCATTTGAATGTAGAATAGATAGGTGTGACGTTTTCGGGTTCGATGTTATATGGTAAATGTGTGATGGTTTCACCTTTGTATTTGTAGGCGGTACACACTTTTAATTCTTTAAAACCTGATAAAACATCGCCTTTCATCATCATCAATTGAGTCACGCCATTTACTTCACAGGTATATTTTAGAGCCACAAGATCCAACCATCCGCAACGTCTCGGTCTGCCGGTCACAGCACCAAATTCACGTCCTACTTTTGCCATTTTTACTCCTACGGAATCAAATAATTCGGTAGGGAAAGGGCCAGAACCTACTCGGGTCGTGTAGGCTTTAAAAATACCATACACATCCTTTACTTTGTTTGGAGCGATACCTAATCCGGTACATGCGCCAGCAGCAGTTGTGTTTGATGAGGTTACAAAGGGATAGGTGCCAAAATCGATGTCGAGCAAGGATCCTTGAGCACCTTCAGCAAGAATGGTTTTACCCGATTTCATGGCTTGGTTTAAATACTCTTCACTATCTATAAACGTAAGTTCTTTTAAGGTTTTTATGGCCGCAAAAAATTCTGTTTCCATCTCGTCAAGATCATACTGTACATCCACATCATAAAACGCAATCATCGCTTCATGTTTGTTAGCCAAAGCACGGTATTTTTCTTTCCAATTTTCTAACTCAAGATCTCCTATGCGAATTCCGTTTCTACCGGTCTTGTCCATATACGTGGGGCCAATACCTTTTAACGTGGAACCAATTTTTGCTTTTCCTTTTGAAGCTTCAGAAGCTGCATCCAGCAATCGGTGCGTAGGTAAGATTAAATGCGCTTTTCTTGAAATGATCAACTTTGACTTGTAATCGATATCAAATTTATCTAAGCCTTCTAATTCTTTTACAAATACAACAGGATCAATTACAACACCGTTGCCGATGACATTGATAGCTTTTTTGTGAAAAATCCCTGACGGAATGGTTCTCAAAACATGTTTTATCCCGTCAAATTCAAGGGTGTGTCCCGCGTTAGGACCTCCTTGAAAACGTGCGATAATATCATAATCTGCGGTTAGAACGTCGACGATTTTTCCTTTGCCTTCGTCTCCCCATTGTAATCCAAGTAGTAAGTCTACTGCCATGATGTATTAAGAATTTGGTTGTTTTTTATTTCCGTAGAAATATAAAGAATGGTTGGTTATTTCGATATCAAAAACTTCTTCTATTGTTTTTTTGATGCTATGAATGCGCGGGTCGCAAAACTCTATGACTTCGCCATTGGTAAGAATCACATGATCGTGGTTCTTATCAAAATAGGATTTTTCATAGTGGGCCTGGTTTTGACCAAATTGGTGTTTGCGAACGAGACCACATTCTAACAGCAGTTCTATGGTGTTGTAAAGCGTCGCCCTACTCACACGATAGTTTTTGTTTTTCATGTTTATGTACAACGATTCGATGTCAAAGTGATCTTCGTGGTCGTACACTTCTTGCAATATTGCAAAACGTTCTGGTGTTTTACGGTGTCCCTTTTCTTCAAGGAATCCTGTAAACACATTTTTTACAATAGCTTGATTATTTTGGTCTGTTTTTGAACTCATATTGAAGGTGCAAAGTTAACGATTTAAACCCGTGTAACTTTATCTATACCATTTATTTTTTTGAGGTTATCCATGAGGTTGGTGAGAATATTCTTGTTTTTAACAACAACAATTATCTTCCCTGTAAAGACCCCATCATCACTGTCAAAATGAACGCTTTTCATATCGATGTGCAGGTTGTTTGATACTACTTTGGTTACTTCGTTTACTAGACCTACCGCGTCGATACCAGATATTCTAAGATCGGCTTTAAACTCACGTTGCGTTGAATCAATCCACTTGGCAGTCATGATACGATAGTTGTAATTGCTCTGTAGCTGCAACGCATTGGGGCAATTTTGCTTATGGATTTTTATACCTTCGTTTACCGTTACAAACCCAAAAACATCGTCTCCGGGAATGGGATTGCAACAATTGGCCATTTTATAGTCCAGCTTTTCCTCTTCCTTACCAAAGACTAATTGGTCATAATTTTCGGTAATCTCATCTTTGTTAACTTCTTCAGGATTAGTTGGTTTACGCATCCTGTTTTTAAAGAAAGTAACAAGGGCATTGCTTCGGGAAGAAGCAAACTCCTTTAATTTTTGATTATCGATAATTCCTGCTCCCACACGATAAAACAGATCTTGGCTTGTTTTTACTTTAAAATGTGCTACCAATTGGTTTATGGTATTTTCATCTAGTGTAATCTTAAGCGATTTTAATTTCCGCATTAAGACTACTTTGCCTTCAGTAGCAATTTCTTTTCTGTCTTCTTTTAAGGCAGATTTGATTTTAGAACGTGCGCGTCCTGTAGTGGCATAATCTAACCAGTTATTGGTGGGTTTTGCTTTTTCTGAAGTAATGATTTCTACTTGATCCCCACTTTTAAGCTCGTGACTCAGCGGCACAAGTTTCCCGTTTACTTTTGTACCACGGGTGTGGGATCCAATTTCGGTATGTACGTGAAATGCAAAATCTAATGCTGTGGCTCCTTTGGGTAAAGAATAAAGATCTCCCTTAGGGGTGAACACAAATATTTCTTTTGAATACAGATTGAGTTTGAATTCTTCTACAAAATCGATTGCACTTATATCCTGATTTTCTAAGGTATCCTGAAGCTTATTTAACCAGTTTTCTAAGCCACCGTCATCACTATCCTTGTTTTTGTATTTAAAATGCGCGGCATACCCTTTTTCTGCAATCTCATTCATCCGCTCGCTTCGTATCTGTACTTCTACCCATCTGCCTTTTGGTCCCATAACGGTGATGTGCAACGCTTCGTATCCGGTAGATTTAGGAGAGGAAATCCAGTCTCTAAGTCGGATGGGGTTGGGTCTAAAGTGGTCTGTAACGATGGAATATACTTTCCAGGCAATAAATTTTTCTTGCTCTACACTTCCGCTTTTATAGATGATACGTACCGCAAATTTATCATAGACTTCATCAAAAGAGACATTCTGTGCCAGCATTTTTCTTCTGATGGAGAAAATGGATTTAGGTCTTCCTTTAATTTGATAATCAAGATTTTCGGTATCCAGAGAGTCTTTAATAACCTTAGAGAAGGTTTCGATATATTGATCTTGTTCTTCTTTACTTTCTTTGATTTTACTTAGGATATCATGATACACTTCAGGTTCTGTGTATTTTAAACCTAAATCTTCCAATTCTGTTTTTATATTGTAAAGACCAATACGGTGCGCCATGGGAGCATAGATGTACAGTGTTTCTGAAGCAATTTTAACCTGTTTATGTGCTGGCATGGAGTCCATGGTCTGCATGTTGTGTAAACGGTCTGCAATCTTAATGATGATGACGCGGATGTCTTCATTTAAGGTAAGGAGCATTTTCCGAAAGTTCTCCGCCTGAAGCGATACGTCACCGTCGTAGGGCATTTTGGATATTTTGGTAAGTCCGTCTACAATACGTGCAACGGTTTCTCCAAATAATTGTTCTAAATCTGCCAGGGTGTATTCTGTATCTTCTACCACATCGTGCAAAAGAGCGGCAGCAATAGAGGTGGCATCCAGTCCTATTTCTGAAGCAACAATTTTGGCTACGGCTATAGGGTGAAAAATATAAGCCTCACCACTTTTGCGGCGTTGCTCCTTATGAGCATCCATAGCTACATCAAAAGCACTTCTTATTAGCTTTTTATCTTCCTTGGTAAGGGTGCGATAACTAATCTTAAGGAGTTCTTTATACTCCTTTGCAAGTTGTTTTTTCTCTTTTTCTAGGACTTCCTCTGTCATAGATTAAAAATACAACAAAGTTTAAGAGTGTAAAACGGAATTGTCTAAAATGTTATAGAAATCTTAAAATTAATTTTTATCGGATCAAGTTTTGATAACGCTCCAACAATGTAGGGTGCGAATAATGAATAAATACGTACACAGGGTGTGGCGTTAAGTTACTCAAGCTATTCTTAGAAAGCTTTTTTAAAGCGGAGCTCAGTGGTGCACTTGCATAGGTTTCTTTGGCGTAATCATCTGCCTGGAATTCAAACACACGGGATAAATAGTTCATAAGTAGCCCTGTAATTTCTGAAATAGGACTAAACAAGATCCCAAAAGCAATCAAACCAATATGAAATGAGGGCTGTGACACGCCAAGCGCTTCAGAAAGGGTGGCGCTACCAACGAATAATGATAATAGCCAAAACGTGAAGCCCGTGGTTAGTATAGATGCTACGAGATTTACTATAATATGTTTCTTTTTATAATGCCCCACTTCATGCGCTAATACAGCAACTATTTCTTCTTCTTCGAGATCGTTAATGAGCGTGTCGTAAAGTGTTATGCGTTTTTCGCTACCAAATCCAGAAAAATAGGCGTTGGCTTTGGTGCTACGTTTTGAGCCATTGATCACAAATATTTTATCCAAGTTAAAGCCTACGTTCGCTGCATAATTTTCAATTTTTGATCGAAGGCTGCCCTCGGCCAGCGGTGTTTGTTTGTTGAAAATTGGTACGATAAGTTTGGCGTAAAACATATTCATAAAAATACTAAAGACCGCTACGAGAGCCCATGCGTAGATCCAGAAATTTGTTCCCACAGTTTCATAAAACCAAATGATGACACTTAGAATCCCACCACCAACGATTGCTAACATGGCCCAACCTTTTATCTTGTCAAGAAAAAAAGTGTTTTTTGTGGTCTTGTTGAAGCCGAATTTTTCTTCGATCACAAAGGTGCTGTAATAGCTAAAAGGCAAACTCAAAAGATCACTGGCCAGCATGATGATCCCAAAAAACACTAAAGCAATCAAAATGCTATTTTCTGAAATGTCTCTAGCAATCGCATCGACATACGCAAAGCCGTCAAAAAAGAAAAAGAGGAGGGTGATAACAATTGAAATAGTTGAAGTTAGGAGTCCAAATCTATAATTAACTTTTTTATAATTTTGGGATTTTTCATATTCTACCGTGTCATAGACATCTTCAAGCGGTTTCGGGATTGGGTCCTTAAAACGTGTTGCATTAAGATAGCCTACCCATTTATCAAAAAGAAAGTTGAGTGCCAGTATGGCTATTATGATATAGAAAAGAGTTGTTGGGGTCATTATAGTGATTTAGGAGCTGTTTTTTAAGCTAGGTGCGCATGTTTTGAGATTGAAAATTGGGTCTAAAATCCGCGCTGTCTTTTGGCTTCAAAGATAAGTATTCCTGCCGCCACCGAAACATTCATACTATCGATTTCACCTTGCATTGGGATGATGATATTTTGTTCACTTTTATCACGCCATTCTTGTGATAATCCTGTAGCTTCTGTACCAACCACAATTGCACTCGCATTTTTAAAATCGCAGGTATGGTATGCAACAGAATCCTGTAATGTGGCACTGTAGAATTTGATATTCAAGTCTTCTAAAAAGGTAATGATTTCTGTGGTCGTTCCCGTTGCAATTTGATTTGTAAAACAGCAACCTACACTACTTCTTATAATGTTTGGGTTATAAAGATCTGTTTTTGGATTCGCTATGATTACGGCGTCTAGATTTGCGGCATCTGCTGTACGTAATAACGCGCCTATGTTACCAGGTTTTTCAGGTGCTTCAGCAATAAGTACTAATGGTTTTTTTGTTTTGAAAGAAAGCTTCGCTAAAGATAAATCTTTCGGTTTTGCAATTGCGATAATCCCTTCAGTAGTAGTTCTATAGGCTAATTTTTGATATACTTCCAGCGAGATTTCGATTACTTCGGAAGTAGATGTCATGTAATCATCATCATTTTCGGTAAATAACTCGGTATTGATTAGAACGGTTTCTAATTGATAGCCACCTTTTGTGGCAAGCGCAACTTCCCGTTGCCCTTCAATCACAAACAATCCGGCCTTTTTACGCGCCCGAGATTTATTCTGTAAAAGAATAATCTGTTTAATCATCGGATTTTGTAGGCTAGAAATTTGCTTGTTCATACAACAAAGATAGTTGATTATTGCCTTTTATATTTTCAGAAAAAAAGAAGCTATTACACCTTGTTTTTTTTCAGCATCTTTCGTTCTTCCAGCGTTTCCATGATGGTGAAGACGGTAAGCAACATCGTGAGCGCGTAGATGCTATCTTCAATTGGGATGGTGAAAATCCGGATCCCTAAATTTTCGGCATCGTTATACCATACTACTTGTTCGTCAATAAAACTACCTGTTAAAACGCCATTAATCAGTAAAAAAGGGAGCAATATCACTAAATACGTAGGTAAGAACTCTTGTAATAATCTAGGTTTATAATTATAAACTAATCCCAATAAAATGATTGCATAGACAAAGTTTACCAATGTATACCAACGGTCGTAAAAATACCAAAGTGTGAGAATTAAAATACACAGTAAAATGACATAGAATACCGAGGTGGTTTTTTTTGAAAAGGCTAAATTTTTAAAAAAATAGTGAAGCGAATAATGAGTGAATAGGCAAGCATACGGGATGCAGATAAAGAATAGCCATTCTTCGATGGGAAGGTTTAAAATTTTAAATCCTGAGATATAGTCGTCGTTAAAACCCCAGATGCCATTATTAGTAAAAAGTACATCCCAGGAAATAAATAGCGCCATCATAAAAAAAATGCCCACCAGCAGTGACTTCCATTTTTTATAAAACTGAAGTTTAGGGTGAAAACTAAATAAAAAGGGAACGATAAAAGAACCTATATTGAGGTAGAGATATAGGTATTCCATGTATTATTTTTTGAAATATTTTAAAGGAGGAAACAACATCCCAAAACACTCACCTTCACCCTTTCCAAGATGTTTATGGTGCATTTTATGTGCTCTGCGTATCCCTTTTGCATACCAGTTATTGGCGTTACGAAATAGCTTAAAACGTTGATGAATAAAAATGTCATGTACCATAAAATAGGCTACTCCGTATGCAAAGATACCAAGCCCAATAGGAAGCCCCGCCCAAAAACCATAGTATTGCCAAGAGATAAAACATACGATGCTTACCAGCGCATAAAAAATAAAAAAGAAATCGTTACGCTCCCACCAGCTTTTGTGGTCTTTGTGGTGGTGGTCTTTATGCAATTTCCATAAAAAACCATGCATGACGTATTTATGGGTAAACCACGCCATAAATTCCATAATACTAAAAGTAGTGAGGAAGATTAATATCCAAAAAACAACATTCATAACAACGTTAAATTTTAATGTATTTTTTTATTTTAGAACTCGTTTTGTGCTTACAAAGATACAAGTATATTATCGAACAAGCTTTAATTGGTACTTAACATAACTGCGCGTAAGAAGCCCGAATTTTTCATAGTTAGGAACACGAATACGCGTGTTTTTAATGGCAGCAGCAGGTGTTTTTGCTAACTTCTTAAGGAGGCGCTTGTAATACCGGTAGGCCATAAACACTCCAAATTTAGCTTCGGCAGGAAGTAGCAAGATACCTTCGTACCCTTTTCTAAAATCTTCTTCTATATCTTTAATGATTACTGCTTTAGATATTTCATCCAATGCATCCAAATTTGTGTTTGGAAAGTACGTTCTGCTCAACCCTTCAAAATCTTCTTTGAGGTCACGTAAAAAGTTCACTTTTTGAAACGCAGACCCTAAGTGCATGGCAGAATCCTTGAGCTCATCAAACTTGACATCATCTCCTTTTACAAAAACCTTAAGGCACATAAGACCTACTACGTCTGCAGAACCATAAATATACTGTTCGTATTCAGCTTGCGTGGCATAGTCTGTTTTTGTGAGATCTAAACGCATGCTGCTCATAAAACTATCGATATGCGCTTGTTCTATATTGTATTTATGAACGGTATGCTGAAAAGAATTTAAAATTGGATTAAGACTAATTTTTTCTGAAAGCGCTTCTTGCAATGAATTTTGAAAACGGTCAAAAAGAACTTCCTTGTCATACTCGTGAAAGCTGTCCACGATTTCGTCGGCAAAGCGTACAAAACCATATACATTGTAGATGTCTTGACGAATGGTAGGCGCCAACATTTTTGTAGCAAGCGAAAACGACGTACTGTAAGCGTTCGTTACCTCTTTACTACATATTTTAGATACGTTGTCAAATATTATTTTCACGTCTTATTTTTCTTTTTCAATTAAACCTGCAACTAATTTACCCGAAATAAGTGAAGGCGGGACTCCTGGTCCAGGAACACTTAACTGCCCTGTAAAAAATAAATTATTTACCTTCTTACTTTTTAATTTAGGTCTTAGAAATGCCGTTTGTAATAACGTATTCGCCAACCCATAGGCATTACCTTTATATGAGTTGTAGTCGTTTATAAAATCGTTTATACAGAAAGACTCTTTAAATATAACGTATTTTTTAGCTTCTTGGTTGGTGAGATTTTCAAATCTTTTAATAATAATATCAAAATATTTTTCTCTTAGCTCCGGAGTATCGTCCAGTCCTGGTGCCAACGGGATTAAAAAGATACCTGCTTCTTTGCCCTCTGGAGCTGTGTTGTCATCTGTTTTTGAAGGAAAACTGGCATAGAAAAGCGGGTCTTCTGGCCAAGCAGGAGCATCGTAAATTTCTTTTGCATGCACTTCAAAATCAACATCAAAAAACAGGGTATGATGCTCCACATTTTTGAGCTTTTTGTCAAATCCTACATAAAATAGTAAAGAAGAGGGAGCAAATGTCTTTTTCTCCCAATACGCTTCAGAATATTGTCTTAGTGGCTTGTCGAGCAGAGTTTCGGTGTGATGGTAATCTGCACCACTTAAAACGATGTCTGCCGAAATTGTTTTTGAATTGACAACAATTCCGGCGGCTTTTTTATTGGTAACAATTATTTTTTCAACGTTTTGGTTCGTTTTAATAATCACGCCCAGCTCTTCCGCTAGTGATTGCATTCCTTTGATGACTGAATACATTCCGTTTTTGGGATGGAATGTTCCCAGTCCGAAATCAGCATAATTCATAAAACTATAAAAAGCGGGTGTATTGGAAGGTTTTGCACCTAAGAACAATACCGGAAACTCTAAAATTGAAACTAACCTAGGGTTTTTAAATTCTTTACGTACTTCCTTACTTATGGTGCTGAAAAACTGACCGATTTTTTTAACGGTTACGGGTGTTACCAATTCTAACGGAGAAACTCCCGGTCTGTAAACGAGGTCTTTAATAGCGACATCGTAATTGTTTTGGGCTACGTCTATAAATTTTTGAAGCTTTTTTGAGCTTCCTGGCTCTTCCGCTTCAAAAGCACTTTTTATCTTTTCGAGGGTATCTTCGATCGTTATAAAATCGTTTTCACCAAAATAGACACTATAAGCAGGACTCAGCTTGATAAGCTCATAATAATCTGATGGTGCTTTGCCAAAATCTTCAAAAAATCGTTCAAAAACATCGGGCATCCAATACCATGTTGGCCCTATATCGAAAGTGAAACCTTCCTTTTTTAACTGCCTAGCACGTCCTCCGACAGTATCGTTTTTTTCGTAAATAGTTACGGTGTTTCCTGACTTTGCAAGATAAGAGGCTGCGGCTAGTGAGGAAAAACCTGAACCTATAATGGCTATCTGTTTGTTCATTTGTTTAACAAATTTAAGTTTTTTTTAAACAAAATGTTGATTTCTGAATGAATTTAGGATTTTTTTAGTCTTTTAATATGATCATTAAAAGAGGTAAAGCTGGAAATAAGACTTATGTTGCTAGGTGTTTTCTCCTTTGCTAATAGTTTTGCTTTAGGTCCCATGATCCAAAGCGAACAGTCTTCGTCTGTGCACGTGGTTTTTATAAAATTTTTAATAAAATTATACGGTTTATTGCCTTGCGGCTGGAGTGTTAGATAGGTAAGGAAAATTATTTCTTCTTTATGTTTAAGTAGGTTTTTTAAATCTTCCATGGGGATGCTTGAGCCCAAATAGATAGTTTTATATCCTGCTGAAACCACTTTATAGTGCGCAAACATTAGCCCGATATCATGTACTTCTTCATAAGGCAAGAAAAGTACAAAAGTATATCCGTTATCCCGGGTTGCTTTTTTCTGCTTGCTATCAATATTAAGGATGATCTTCTGTTTAATGGATTCAGAAATAAAACTCTCATGAATAGGGTCTATAGTGCCTATTTGCCATAAGAATCCAATGTCCTTAAGTAATGGAATAAATACCTCTTTGAAAATTTTAGAAAAACTTTTCTCTTTTTTAAGTTCGTTATAAGCTTCATTAAATAGCTGAATATCGAACTCGAACATGGCGGTTTTAAAAGCATTGATTGCCAATATCTCTTTGTTATCCAGGCTTTTTTCTTTAACCGCTTCGGTAATTTCTTGTTTTGATAACTCCGCAATTTTAGAAATTTTATAGCCATTATGGTATAAAAACGAAATGTTTAAAATTCGTTTCAGGCTTTCCATAGAGTACCTACGGATGTTTGTTTCGGTTCTTTCTGGAGAGAGCAGGTTATACCTTTTTTCCCAAATACGAATGGTGTGCGCTTTTACACTGGCTAGGTTTTCCAGGTCTTTTATGCTGAATTGAGTTTTGATATGCATGTAAGCTAAAGCCTAAGGGATATATAGGGGCACAAAGTACAAAACTTTACTAAAACGAAGGTTTACTTTTCTATAATGATATCCTTTTATTTAATAGCGTAATTTGCCCTAAATGATAATAGCAATGTTCTATCATGCCATCAATATTTCTTTGATACGTACCGTACTTCTCATCTTCAAATACTTCTTCTAGTTTTTCTTCAGGCATCTTAGCGATGCACCTTATAAGATTTTCAGCATTCACTAAGAAGGTGTTTATTAGAAATTCCCAGTCAGTTTGAGAGCGTATAGGTGCCATGTCAAAGCTATTGGCGTCTTTAATGTCTAAGGAGCCACCTTCTAAAACGTTTAAAACACCAGCTATGTAATAGTTAACATGAAATGTTAGTTCCGCTATAGTGTTTAACGCACCGTTTTTTTTCGTTGCCTTTTGCCAAGAGGTTTTAAGCAACTGCTCTTTATAGTTGGTATTAGCAATCCAGGTGCCATCTAATAATACTTCTTGTAGCCGATTGGCAAGTTGCGCTGTCCTTTTCATATACAATAACCATAAATTTACTAAAGTTAAAAGTAAAGAAAAAGCCTTATAATCTTTCGATTATAAGGCTTTTATTGTACCCGGAATGGGACTTGAACCCACACGTAACTAGTACACACGGCCCTCAACCGTGCCTGTCTACCAATTCCAGCACCCGGGTATAAATTTTCGTTATCAAAAACTGATATGAACAAAAAAAGTTAAACCAAAGGCTTAACTTTTTTGTGACCAGTCTGGGGCTCGAACCCAGGACCACCTCCTTAAAAGGGAGGTGCTCTACCAACTGAGCTAACTGGTCGTAATTTCAAAAAAAACCTGCGGTTAAATAAATCCCCGTAGGCGGGTGCAAATATACTATCATTTAATCTTATTTTCAAAGTCTTTTTAAATTAAATTTGAGAAATTTTTAAATCGCAATTGCGACAGATAATTTAAATACAGTTTATGAAGATTGTTCTCTTAGGATATATGGGTAGTGGTAAATCTACCATAGGTAAATTAATAGCTGAAACACTGGGATATACCTTTAAAGATCTAGATGCTTATATTGAGAAAAAAGAAGAAATGCGCATCCCCGATATTTTTTCTGAAAAAGGCGAGATTTATTTCAGAAAAAAGGAAACAGCATATTTAAAAGCTATTTTGAAGGAAAATAATAACATTGTTATAGCAACAGGAGGAGGAACTCCGTGTTATGGTGACAATATTGAAACGCTTCTTGATTCTGAAGATGTGCTTACGGTATATTTAAAAGCATCTATCGCCATATTAACTGATCGGCTGTTTGAAGAACTGAAACAACGTCCCTTAATAGCCCATCTTGAAACAAAACCGCTCCTTAATGACTTTATAAGAAAGCATCTTTTTGAACGTGCTTTCTATTATAATAAAGCAAAGATTGTCCAGGACACCGATTTTGATACCCCTAAGAAGATTACCGAAAAACTTGTTGCGAAATTATTGTAAAATGGCCCTTGCATTTTTGTTTTCAAAAATCACAGCGACGTTTTCATTGATAGAGGTAGAGAGCGAAATACCTTTAAAATCTGCCTTGATAGGATATTTTTTATGATTTCGATCTACTAAAACAGCCGTTTTAAACTGTTTGAGTGGAACATCAAGAAAATGCTTTACGCCATAAATTAAGGTAGTTCCAGAGTGGAGCACATCGTCAACAAGAATTAACGATTTATTTTTGTATTCCTCAGCAGGAATAGAGGTTGTTATTGTCTCCGTAGGATTTTTCTTATTGATGTGTACCTCGCACAACAAGACTTTAATGGAGGAGATTTTTTCAACTTCGGTTTTGATTTTTTTTGCAAAGATGAAGCCGTTCTCTTTTATGCCAGCAATAATAATTTCTTTTTCAGCAACGTTGGCCTCGTATACTTGGTAAGCAATTCGTTTAATTTTATGTGCAATTTCCTTCTTATTCAGAATAACCGTATCGCTTTCTAGCATGAGAGATAGTTTTAACCAAAGATAGTAAAGATGGGTATTTTATTCCTCACCGTCTGTCGTAAAATCTTCAAGATCTCTTCGGTCTTTTTTAGTAGGTCTTCCTGTTCCCCGTTTTCTGTAATATTTTTTTGCGTATTCCAGTAATTCTTGCCCTTCAAATGCGTCTTTAGGGGTAGTATCCTTTCTGTAAATATCAACCAGTTTGGCTCCAAGCCTACTAGTAGGAAGGTCTAAGACAAGTAAGGTATAATGAATTTGATTTTTACGAACCGTAATTTTATCACCTGGGTAGACATCTCTGGAGGGCTTAACAGCATCCTCATTTACTTTGATGGCACCTTTTTTGCACGCTTTTGTTGCTATGCTTCTGGTTTTAAAGTATCGAACGCACCATAAATATTTATCAACTCGCATACCTTTGCAATAAAAACAACGTTAATTAAGGAGCAAAAATAACCGAAAATTGTATCTTGCGCCCACAAAAAAATAACAATGATTAAAAAACTTTTATTCCCACTTTTAGCCTTGAGCATTCTGTTTTTAGGTGCTTGTAAAAACGATGATGATGGACCAGGAGGAGAACCACCCAGAGATAGAGGAGAAGAGGCGCTCGCCGGGCAAATTGAAATTGAAAATTTCTTAAGTACACATTTTTATAATTATGAAGAATTTCAGTCGCCTTCGAGTGATTTTGACTTTATAATTAGAATTGATACGCTCTCTGCTGACAATGCAAATAAAATTCCACTGATTGATCAGGTTGATTTTAAAACTGTAAAAGACAGGTTTAACAGCGATGTTTCTTATAAGTTATATTATTTAAATGCTAGACAAGGGGCAGGGGATAGCCCTCAGTTTCCAGACATTGCGAACGCGACGTACGAAGCATTTTATACAGATAGAGAGGTTTTTGATGGGTCTCCTACGCCAGTTCGCTTTGATTTAACTGGGGTTATTAATGGTTTTCAGGATGTATTGGTCGAGTTTAATGGTGCTGAAACGATTACTTCTAATGAAGATGGCTCTGCTTCTTATGAAAACTTTGGCGTTGGTGCTGCTTTTATACCTTCAGGTCTTGGTTATTTTAATAACCCTCCTTTAGCTTCTACCATCCCTGTTTATGCACAATTGATCTTTACTTTTCAGTTGATAGACGCTGAACAAGGAGATCAAGATAATGATGGCATTCCTTCTATTATGGAAGATGTAAATGGAAACGGCTTTGAAGAAGATGATGATGCTGATCTTGACGGACTTCCTAACTTTGGAGACAGTGATGATGATAATGACGGAAGACCTACTCGTGATGAAATTGAAGTAGATTCGCAAGGCAATATCACTTTTCCAGATGTAGATGGTGACGGAATACCAGATTACTTGGATAGCGATAGTTAGTCACTAAATGTTCTGAACATATAATAAAACAAAAAAACCTCACAGATGTGAGGTTTTTTTTTATGCTTTCTTTTTTTTACTGAAGAAATTTGATCAAAAATATTATTTACGCTTTATCACTTTCAAAGCAGCATTTAGGATTGCTTCGGCATTTAGACCATACTTTTCCATTAGTTGTTCTGGTGTTCCGGATTCGCCAAAGGTATCTTGCGTTGCAACGTACTCTTGAGGTGTTGGATGATTCTGTGCTAAAACGCGCGACACACTTTCTCCCAGACCGCCAAGGTAGTTATGCTCTTCGGCCGTTACAACACACCCCGTCTTTTTTACGCTCTTTAAAATAGCTTCGGCATCAAGAGGCTTTATAGTGTGGATGTTTACAACATCTGCTTTAATTCCTTTTTCGTTTAGAGCTTCTGCAGCCTGTAAGGCTTCCCAAACTAAGTGACCTGTTGCGACAATGGTTACATCACTTCCTTCTTGTAATTGAACTGCTTTACCAATCTCAAATTTTTGATCTTCCGAAGTAAAATTAGCAACTTTTGGTCGTCCAAAACGGAGGTAAACAGGACCTTTGTAATCTGCAATCGCAATAGTGGCAGCTTTTGTTTGGTTATAGTCACAGGTATTGATGACGGTCATTCCCGGAAGCATTTTCATTAATCCAATGTCTTCTAATATCTGATGGGTAGCGCCATCTTCACCTAAGGTAAGACCAGCATGCGATGCACATATCTTTACATTTTTACCGCTATAGGCAACGCTTTGTCGTATCTGGTCATATACGCGGCCAGTAGAAAAATTAGCAAAGGTGCCTGTAAAGGGTATTTTGCCACCTATGGTCATACCTGCTGCCATACCGATCATATTTGCTTCGGCAATGCCCACTTGGAAAAAGCGATCGGGATGGTTTGCTTTAAATTCGTCCATTTTTAGAGAACCTGTTAAATCGGCACATAGTGCTACTACATTTTTATTGGTTGTACCTAATACTGTAAGTCCATCTCCAAATCCTGAACGAGTATCTTTTTTGCCGCTATCGGTATATTTTTTCATAATTATGGCTGCTTTTCTATATGTGATTTCTTACGTAATAATTTGGCTTAGTAATCTCCTAAGGTTTCTGGGTTTTGTGATAAGGCTGTTTCTAATTGTTCATCATTAGGAGCTTTACCATGCCAAGCATGCGTATGCATCATAAAATCGACGCCATTACCCATCACGGTTTTTAGTAATACACAAACAGGTTTTCCATTTCCAGTTTTTCCTTTTGCTGTCTCCATACCCTTAAAAATGGCTTCTAGATCATTTCCTTTTTCAATGGTTACTACATCCCATCCAAAGGCTTTAAACTTCTGTTCTAGATTTCCAAGGGGTAGCACATTTTCCGTAGAACCGTCTATCTGCTGTCCATTGAGATCCACCGTTACTATCAGATTATCAATTTTGTTACCGGCAGCATACATGATTGCTTCCCAGTTTTGACCTTCTTGTAATTCCCCGTCTCCACACAAGGTATAGATAAGGTGCGAATCGTTATTTAGTTTTTTTGCTTCGGAAGCACCTATTGCGACCGAAATACCTTGACCCAAAGAGCCAGAAGCGATGCGAATACCTGGCAGGCCTTCATGTGTGGTAGGATGCCCTTGCAATCTTGAATTGAGCAATCTAAAGGTATTCAGTTCTTCAACTGGAAAGTATCCAGACCGTGCCAAAACACTATAAAAAACGGGAGAAATATGACCGTTGGATAAAAAGAAAAGATCTTCTTCCTTTCCGTCCATATCAAAACCATCCTTACGCTCCATGATTTCTTGAAATAAGGCTACAAAAAATTCTGTACAACCTAAAGAGCCACCTGGGTGCCCAGAGTTTACTTTGTGCACTTGACGGAGGATGTCCCTACGAACTTGTATGACTAAATCGTTGAGTTTTTTTAAATCTGGCATAGTGATAAGGTGTATTTTAAGAATGCACCAAAAGTAAGGTATTGGTATAGTTAGGCAAAGTGTAAACCGTTTCAGTTATTAACGATTTATTGCTTTTGTTAACATCGTTACTTGTTCAGAAGAAAATTTTTTCAGAAATATAAAGTCTATTGCCGTGAATTATAAATGAGAACTAGCAATTCATAATTATAAAAGTATCTTTGCCCTTTCAGAAAAAAAAGATTACATGGAGTTTACCTTAGAAGCGACAGATACTCAAAGTCAAGCCCGGGCGGGAACAATAACACTGGCCCATGGTCCTGTGGAAACACCAATATTTATGCCGGTGGGAACTATAGCAACGGTAAAAGGGGTGCATCAAAAAGAACTGCGTGAAGAAATAAACCCAGATATTATTCTTGGGAATACTTATCATTTATACCTGCGTCCCCAAACACCCATTTTAGAAAAAGCAGGCGGTATTCATAAATTTATGAACTGGGACCGAAACATTTTAACCGACAGTGGAGGATATCAGGTATATTCACTTTCAGCCAACCGAAAAATAAAAGAAGAAGGTGTAAAGTTTAAATCGCACATTGATGGGAGTTATCATTTTTTTACTCCAGAAAATGTAATGGAAATACAACGAACCATCGGTGCCGATATCATCATGGCCTTTGATGAATGCACACCCTATCCATGCGAGTATAATTATGCGAAACGCTCTATGCACATGACGCACCGCTGGTTAGATAGGTGTATGAATCATTTAGAAAAACTTCCTACAAAGTACGGGTATGAACAAACTTTTTTTCCAATCGTGCAAGGGAGTACGTATAAAGATTTGCGTCAACAGTCTGCGGAATATATTGCGAATGCTGGAGCCGCAGGAAATGCGATAGGAGGATTGAGCGTGGGAGAACCCGCAGAAGAAATGTATGCAATGACCGAAGTTGTAACCGCTATACTTCCTAAAGAAAAACCACGTTATTTAATGGGAGTAGGAACCCCAATTAATATTTTAGAGAACATAGCCTTGGGAATAGACATGTTTGATTGTGTAATGCCGACACGTAATGCGAGAAATGGAATGATTTTTACAGCCCACGGTACGCTTAACATGAAAAATTTAAAATGGGCAGATGATTTTTCTCCACTTGATGAAATG
>Ga0115567_10000751_pt1 | contig 31939 bp, 43 predicted proteins | sample COGITO_mtgs_1204_2_FD_88679 | JGI IMG/M metagenome (GOLD analysis project Ga0115567, IMG submission 88679) | Pelagic marine microbial communities from North Sea - COGITO_mtgs_120412 | ecosystem: Environmental > Aquatic > Marine > Epipelagic | place: Germany:Helgoland, sampling site Kabeltonne...
ATCAACCGCGCCTCGCATACATACGAGGTATGGGTCAAATCAACAACAACTAAGAACAACTAGAACCATGAAATTAAAGCAAGACAATTTCCTACGCATAGATAGCGACCAAAATGGAAACCCTCGGTATTACCTGCCGCAATACTTAGCCGAGGAAGAGGACGCCCGGCCATTGGGCGGCAAGAAATACAGGGGCAAGAAATACGGTGCAGGTTGGGTATTCTCAACTTATAATCTAAACAGCGTTATCAACCTCCTGAACTTGGTCAACCCGTTAGCGGCCAAGCCTGACGTGAATAATTATATCAACACAAGGATGATAGAGGCCGCCTACGTGCCTATGACTAATGAACGCGGTGAAAGGATAAAGATATTTGAACGGTCGCGTTACAGCGGAGACAGGACAAAGAGCAAGGTATTCAGTTATGACTACGAATATTCTGATGTGGCTACACAGGCGCTCAGTAAACTGGAAGAAGCCGGGTTCAACATTGTGTGCCGATCAAGCACCGCCGGCTCATACGTGTTCCTGTGCCATAATTGGGCGGACGAATATATTGAAATCAAAGACATTAAATAATCACCATGAAACCAAAAACAGAAACCAAGACAATACTGGCAGCGTTAAGCTACCTCATCGAAAAGCAAAACCTCAAACAACATGAGATAAAACGCTTAATCCTAACCACAATTAAAGAACAATAATATGAACGCAACTAAGATGATTAAAGAGGGGTTCAACGCTAGACAGGTGCTAGTGCTTGAACTGCTCAAAGAGGGAAGTAAATCCCCCTGCATGATGGCCTCTGAAATACTCTCACCAGTTACGATTACAACCGTAGCCGATTACCTTGTTAAGCGCGGATTGGTGCGGCGGGTCAGGGGGAAGCAAGACCGCCGAAAGGTATTATTATCACTAACACAAGGCGGTCACGAAATATTCAAATAAACAACCATGAAAAAGAAAACACTAACACAAGCAGAACGCATCTTGCGCCATTTGGAACGTGGTGGCAAGCTAACCCAAATAGAAGCCTTTAGAAAATACCAATGCTGGAGACTGGCAGCAAGGGTTTCAGAACTGAGGTCGGAGGGTTGGGTTATAAAGACCAAGCTAATCAAACGGAACGGTAAACAATATGCACAATATTCTTTATGATTATATTTGGAACTCTGGCCGGGTTGGCTATGTTAGCCGCCGTAACCAAGGCAATCATCCATATCAATAAGCTACGTGACCAAGCACACCTGATTAAGATGAAGCGCCAAACTGAAGAAAACCATAACCGATGGACACGATAAACAACCAACACAACTATACAAAATGAAAGTAACAGAAGCCTTTGAAGGCAATTATATAGACGCGCTATGCGTAACAGACAAGGATGCGAAACTAACCATCGCATCAGTATCCGAGCCGAATACAGTTAAAGCAAGTGACGGGAAACTAATTGATAGACCGATAGCTTATTTTAAAGAGACAACAAAGGGCTTTATCATGAACAAGACCAATGCTAATAGCATAGGGTTGGCGCACGGTAACGAGATGGATGATTGGGCGGGTAAGCAAATAACCTTATATGCCACCACGACAGACGCATTTGGTAAGAAAAACGTTCCCTGTGTTCGTGTCCGCCCGATGAATATTTATAAGCGATAACCTAAAACAGAAAGCAAAATGAAAACGCAAACAAACACAACCACCGAGGTCAACCCCAACGACTACCACACTATACTCAAGCTCGACCGGGCTGACATATTCAATACTAACTCATGGCTCAGTAAATCAGCCGTGTCAGAACTATACCAATCATCATTGTATAAGTGGAGATATTACCCGCGCAATTTCTCACCGACCCCGGCTATGGCTTGGGGTAGTATGGTAGATTGCTTACTAACCTGCCCAGCGGAACAGTTTGAAAGGGAGTTCGTCATAAGCCCACACTCAAGTTTCCGCACCAACGCCGCCAAGGATTGGAAGTTGGAACAGGAGGAGCTCGGTTACACCATCATCACCGATGACCAGCGAACACAAGCATACCGAGCGGCGGATGTTGTTCTTAGTAAACACAAACATGCAGCATCATTGGTTGGGAAAAGCAAATCGCAGGTTCTACTAATGAACCGCATACTACACCCGGCCAGCGACAAGAAAGTTGGCCTTAAGGGGTTGGTTGATTTTGCGCCTGAAGGTGAGCCGTTCCTTGTTGACCTTAAAACGACACGCGACTTCAGCGAAGGTGGGTTTGCTAAAACCATAAGCAAATTCTCCTACAACATGCAAGCAGCCCATTACCTCGGTCTTTGGAATATGCAAAACCCTGATGACCAACGCCACCGATTCCAGATAATCTGGCAAGATAGCGCCTCGCCTTACGAGGTGGCTGTTACGGAGATACCAGAGGTTGACATTGCAGCCGGGGCAGACATGTTTAATCATTTGCTGGGCAAGATAATAAGGGCTGCCGATAGGGATTATTGGCCTATGCGTTTTGAGAAGCCGATACTACTTGGCCGTGCCGCTTTTGGTGCATACGCCGATGAGGAGGAAATGGATGGTGGAACTATAATTTCGTGAAAGATTGGGTATTGCGGCGGGGAGTGGTTTCTCTGGTCAATTCATCGCCCGTAGGTAACCGCATAAAAGCCTATATTTTTTACGCAAAGACATACAAAATGACATTCAATTTTATCAAAAATGGCAAGCCGACCGGCTATGACCGCGGGGAATGGCTTGTGGCAGTTGCAAAGAAACCCCGCTTTATAGATTCATCATATAGGAAGCGCAAATGGCAACGCGAACTTATAAATGAAGCTTCAGAGCGGCAAGCAAAGCACCCAGACATAGCAAAGGTAGAAAAAGCGGTGAAATATTTTCAAGAAAAGAAGGGCAAAGGTAGGCATTATGTTGACCTAAATATTTTTTGCAAAATGGAGTCGTTATATCAATACAACTGGTTATTAAATGGTTCTTTGGGAACGGGCAATAAAGAGGTGATGACAAACCACCCAAAAATAGCAAATTGCGACTATTGAAAAAATCTGGTATTGCGGCGGGGCGTTGTGGCTCTGGTTAGTATCATAGCCATCTCAGTAACCGCATAAAACTGAGAACATTTCTACAAACAAAAAGGTGCTAAGGAGCAGCCCCCACCACGAACAAGCGGGGCAAAACATATAAAACAAACACGACACATGAGTAACATTAGTAAAGAAGGTGAAATTATTGCAATAGACGAAATCATTGAGTTTGATTCCGGCTTCACGAAACGCGAATTTGTAATCAAATCAACAGACGATGGTGAATACCCGCAAGACATCAAATTTGAGTTGGTTAAGGATAAGACCGCGTTAGTTGATAAATACAAATTAGGTGACAAAGTAACCGTCCACTTCAACGTCCGGGGGCGCGAGTATAATGGCAAATATTACGTCAATTTAGTTGCGTGGAAATTAGACGGGCAAGGTCTAGCAGCTAACCCGGTGCAGCAACAATCAGCGGCGGCCACAACTACACCCCAAGACGACATCCCATTTTAGCCAGATGGAAACGTTCATATACGGACACCCTAAACCCCAGCCACGTCCTCGCGCATTTTCGCGCGGGGGCAAGGCTCGGATGTATAATCCGCCCAATGCAGACGCGTGGAAGGCACAGGTCGCTGAAGGTTTGCTGGAGTATGCAAACCGGGATGACCGTGACCCGTTCTTGCTCGTCCTTACCTTTTACATGCCGCGCCCTAAGTCACATTATGGCACAGGCCGGAACAAGGGTAAGATCAAAGACAAAGCTCCAGACCAGCATACACAGAAACCTGATATAGATAACCTAACAAAAGCAGTCATGGACGCCATTACAGTTCTGAATGTATGGAGGGATGATTCGCAGGTTGTTTCGGTTCGTGCTACCAAGGTATGGAGCGACAGGCCTGAACAAGCCGGGGTAAACCTAACCATCAAGGGAATAGACCTAGACTAAGAACTAAAATACAAAGCAAAATAATAATGAACTGGTTAAATATACACACCGACACCTTGCGATCTGAGGAGTATCTTGGCGCTGACCCGGTGGAGAGGGCTACTTGGTTGAGCCTTCTAGGGTGGTGCGCCACACAGGAGAACGGCGGACTAATTAAAGACGCCATTGAATGGAAAGACCGCAAATGGCAACAAGTTTGCGGCATCACTAAGGCCGAGGTTGAAACGGAAAGCGAACTATATGCTTTTATCAACCGCGACTTACTTGTGCGCTACTACCCCGGCGAGTCTGAGGCCGCAGTTATAGCCAAAAGGCTTGCCGGTAAAAAAGGAGGCCGGCCTCGCAAAGCCTTGAAAACAGAGGGGAAAAAACCACATGCTTTAGAAAACCAAAACCATGACCCCGAAGTAAGTAAAAGGGAAGCTGAAACGAAAGGAAAGGAAAGGAAAGGGAAGGTAAGGAAAGGGAATGTAAAAGAGGCGGTTGCTCCGCTCCCTTTTGGTTCTTTAACATTTACCAACTCTTGGAATGAATGGCTTGCATACCTAAAGCAAAAAAGAAAAACACCCACGCCGATAACAATAAAAAAACAACTAAACCAATTAGAAAAACTAAATGAACAAGACGCAATTATCACAATTAACCAATCCATCCAAAACGGTTGGCAAGGACTGTTTCCAGTCACTGGAAAAACTAACAAACAACCTAGACGCAATGATGGAGGCAGCCCCAGAGGAGGCGATGCAGCCGGCGATGGAATTACTGTTCCCATGCTATGAGGCAATGCAAGCGCACTTAGCAGAGCGCGGCTTCCCTAAGCGCCACATAAACACCCTAGGCAGCATGACGGGCAAGGGGATGGTTAAAGCAATGGAGTTAGAAGAACGCGCCACGGGTCAAGACTGTATGTTGATCCTGTGCGGCGACCGTGGACCGGGCAAAACCCAGATCGCCACCTATTGGGCAAGCAAGGTTAAGAACAGCCGCTACTTCCGAGCCCATGACCTGATGCGTGCAATCAGGGGGGAGTTTTCAGAGGACAACTATGACGCCACCAAAGCCAAGCAAACGCTCTACAACGCTAAGACATGCACATTTTTAGTTTTAGACGAATATTCTGAGCTCGCTGGCAGCGAATATGACAAGCGCACGCTAACCAACCTTATTGACCACCGTTATGGAGAGCAGAGGGCAACGGTTATCATTACTAACACACCGATAGAACAAGCGCCGGCGGAGGTAGGCCGGAGCGCATGGAGCCGGTTTGAGGAAACGGGCGGCATAGTGCATTGCGATTGGGCAAGTTACAGGTCTAAAAAGTAATTAAATGAACGCAAGATCAATATTACCTATGAAAAACGATATAAGCCAAATACAGGCGATTATACGCGTCGTGGCATCAAAATGGGACATACATCCTGATTTGATAACAGGACGCGTCAGGAGGCAACCAATCTCCTTTGCGCGTCAACTGTGCATGGCACTAGCCTATCGAAAAACCAACTTCAGCCTGAACCAAGTGGGGGAGTGTTTTGATAACCGGGATCACGGGACGGTAATATACGCCATAAAAAAGGTAGATGAGGCCAGTAATAACAAATACATTGCGCCAATCATCAGGGAAATTATCCAAGAAATTGGGTCATAATTATTTATACCCCCCCCCACCTGACCGCCAAGAGTGGCGAGTGCCATAGGGGGGGGTCATAAAATAAATAACATTACCGCTAGAATTAGGATCAATTTATGCTAAAAGCAAAAACATAATGAACGAAGCTGGGGACATAGCAGAGATCGCCTTCATACATGAGGCATACAAGCGCGGTTATGTGGCCTTCATACCATACAGCCATAACACCAAAGTGGACGTGGCAATTATGCGCGGTGATGAGCCCATGATAACTGTGCAGGTGAAAAAGGGGACTTTGCAAAAGAACCCCCCGCACCTGACCCAATCATGGAAGGCATTAGTTGGCAGCGCCCGGCCATCAAATAGGCTTTGCAATGGTAAGCCTAGACTCACAAAATACAAACCAGAAGCATTCGATTTTTTAGCTGTCTATATCGCTGAACGTAACACATTTGTGATACATAAACTAACTGACATAGTTGGCAAAGCCAGCATCAGATGGAACGACAAACACCCTTCCAATAATTGGGAAGTAATAGAAGAATATTTTAAGTAATAAACAAAACAATATGAGCATATTTGACGACTGGACACCAAAAGAATTGGAAGCTTTACAGGCTGCCACCGCGAAGCTTAGGGCATCACAACCAAAAAAACCTAATGATTATTATAAGCCACAATTAAAGGGCTGCCATTATGATGCTAAACGGAGGGGGTATAATATTTATATTTATGTAGGCAAGCGCCGGATATTAGCCGGGAAGATAGGTAAATGGGATGAGGGGGCTGCATTAGCATTGCAGTATGAAGCTGAACAAAAGCAACTCAACAAAACACCTAACAACCGACCATGAATAAGCCAAGCACCAACGACATAACCGGGGACACGATACAGACCAAGGCAAGCACCCGTGCATACAGGGACGGCCATGACAGGATATTCGCCCCCAAAACCCCCAAAACCCCCGCCCCTAACAATAACAATAACAACCCCGACCACATTATGGGGGGCTATACCAATATAGGCACGGCTAATAGCTGCGTCTTTAAGAAGCCCGACCCCGGTGGGTTATGGGTCAGGTTCAAGGTAAACAAAGCAGGGACACGCGAATGGTATTGCAACCACCAACTTGAACAATATTATGACTTGTATTGTGACTAATAGTTTTCGGGGAATGGTGTAATCCCCATTCCGTGGGGACTGTGTAAAATAAAATTCCCCGAAGAAATACAAACAACCTAACTCCCCATTCCATGGGGACTGCAGAGCCTTGCTTAAAGTTTTCGGGGAATTGTTCAAAACGCCGCAACTCCCCATTCTATGGGGATCGCAGGAAATAAAATTCCCCGAAAAAACTGTATCCCCCACGTTCCCCATTCCATGGGGATTGCAGCTCCAAGCCGTTAGTTTTCGGGGAACCCCCATGAAGTAATCTTTTAGAATAGTCTTTCGTTTGGGTTAGCGACGTTCTTTTATATTCTTACGCGAGGCAAAAAAAATAATACTATGTCACAAAATTTCCAGTTGACTGCATAACTGGTTTCCTTCTACGATGCGGGAAACCATGAAAGTAACCAATATTAAAACCAAAGACTTAATCCCAGCTAATTACAACCCAAGGCAACTGAGTAAAATAGGATACCAACAAATTAAAGAAAGCCTTGAATCTTTTGGTTTTGTGAACCCCATTGTTGTCAACACTTTCAAGGGGAGGGAGAACATTGTTATTGGAGGCCACCAAAGAATTAAGGTTTGGGAAGCTATGGGCAATGAGCATGTCCCGGCCATTGAAGTAAGCCTCCCATTAGAAAAAGAAAAAGAGCTTAATATCCGCCTCAACAAAGCCGGCGGAGCTTGGGATTGGGATGTGTTAGCAAACGAGTTTGAATTAACCGACCTCCTTGACTGGGGTTTTTCCGAAAGTGATTTTAGCTTTGGGTCGGAATTTGATGGAGCAGAGGATGGTGCAGTAGACCTAGACCTAGAATTACCCGGCGGATTAGAAGAGGCAGGTGTCCGAATGGTTCAGATTTTTTTAAACGACCGCACGCATAAAACATTCATGGACACGGTTAAAGAGGCTAAAGAAGAAGGGGAAACCATAACAGACACCGTCTATAGATTGGTAACTGCATGAACGTTTTAAAAGCAAAGAGATCTTATTCTGATAATTGGGTTGGGGAACATTTAGCTACACACCTGCTCGGCGATGACAGTTTTGATACACTTATTGATTCAGACACCGATGCTTACGATGAGGAAACCGGGGAGTTGCTTTTCAAATTCAGGAAAGGGATTATCCCGAAACCGGTGGCCAAACGAGCCGCCGATGTGCTTTTTAAACACAAGTTTTCCAGTGACAACCGTGGGACTGCGGGTGGTGGCATTGTTGAAAACATTACAAAGGGCAAAGTTGATAAAGCACTAGAAGCTAAAATCAAAAACAGCAAAGCGGCAAAGGCCGGGAGAACACAATACAAGAACATTAAAAAAGATGGAACGGTAAGCAAACAAGGAAGGGCTAACGACATTAGCTCTGGCATCATTGGTTATTATGATAGATACCCACGGATACCATATTGCAGATTGACGGCCTTCAACCAAAACCATTTTGAACGCTGGAAAGATGTTTACCCGCTTGTCAAATTTGTTGATAATTGTTTTGCAGAATTGATACCCGAAAATTACAAACTGCAAAGAGCGGAAGCGGATGCAACAAGCCAAGATTTTGTAATACCTAACACAGCTTTCTCAACGGTAACAGTTAACCAAAACTGGCAAACCGCAGTCCATAAAGACAAGGGTGATTTTGAGGAGGGGTTCGGCAATCTTGTAGCACTTCGGCGGGGCAAGTTTGAAGGCGGATATTTTGTCTTACCAGAATGGCGCATAGCTATAGACATGCAGAATTATGATTGCTTATTGGTGAACGTCCACAAGTGGCACGGTAACACACCAATCAAAACAATATCTAAAGACGCATTGCGGGTCAGCACGGTTATGTATTACAGGAAGAAAATGATTGATTGCGGAACGCATGAAGAAGAACGTTTAAGGGCGGCTAATGCCGCAACCAATAACGAAGAATAAAAGCAAACATGACTATTGCGATACCTAGCCACCACCGGAGTGAGTTAATACTTACACACTCATTGAACTTTGCATTGAACCAATTATGTGCTGACCCAGCTGATATTTATATTTTCATAAGCGACAAAGAACAAGCCCCGGCCTACCAAAAAACTCTTGGCGGTTGTGGTGTTAATTTGGTCAATGCGGATACAGATACCGTTAGGGACAAGTTCAATTTTATACATAGTTATTTCAAGGACGGGCGCGATGTTCTGGTTATAGAAGACGATGTGAAAGGGTTGGTTTCTATTGCTGAAGAAACACCGCAGCAAACCGTGGAAAAAGGTTTTGCATTGATGCACCAATATGGGAAATCCCTATGGGGTATTTACCCCTCATCTAATAAATACTTCATGCGCCCCATTGCTAGGAGGGGGTTCAATTACATAGTTGCCAACATGTATGGATTTAAAGCTGACGGCGATGAGCGGCTCTTAATACAAGAACACAGTAAAACCGATTATGAGAGGAGTATTCTTTATGCTGTTTACAAGAAAGGGTCTGTCCGATTGGACTATGTTGCCGCCAAGACAAACAACTACACAACGAAGGGCGGGATGCAAATGCTTGATAACCGTGCTGAACTTGAATCAACAGCGGGTATGAATATCGTTCGCAGATTCCCAAGGCACGCGGCAATCAAGAAAGGAACTAAAAGCAAATATGATGAAATAAAATTGTTAAGATGAAACAAAAAATCCAACACATAATAATCACAGCAAACGGCAAAGGTGAAAGGATGGCTCGCTACCCGGTTCCGAAATTCCTACTGCCATATAAAGGCAAAACCATTTTGCAGCATCTCTATGAAAAATTCCCTACTGCCATTGTCCTAACCCACCATGATGTAGAGGGATACCCTAGATATTATTGCCGCCCTACCAATACAAGAGGGGAAACACTAGCTTACTTAAAGGGGTGGAAAAATGTTTTGATAGTTGATAGTGACATTGTTGTTCTTGATGGGATTGCAAACGAATACACCCGCGACACTTTATATATGCGGAACGGTATAAATGCCGGCGTTTATTTTATAACCAATATTGATGAAACCCTCAAAAGAATGCAGGGTGATGACATAGCAAGTGCGATGGCCGGGGCTGACATTTTACTATGTGAAACAATTCACTTAGGAACAGAAGAAGAATATGAATATCATTGCCGTTGATTTTGATAATACCCTTGCAATGGGTAACTCAAGAATCAAAGACCTGACCCCAAATGTCCAATTGATACAGCGGCTTCGCGCTTGTGGTTGCTACATAAAAATCGTAACTGCTCGGGGGGCTAAGAATAATTTAACCAAAAAACAGAAACGGGAACGCTATTACAACCCTATCAAAGAGTGGTTGCATAGGTATGGTGTTCCCCACAACGAATTATCTTTTAACAAAGAATACGCCCACCTCTATATTGACGACATGACCATAAGCGAGGTGTCTGATTTCACAACAATACAAAGCCAATTCACCAAGAACAATATAATCCTAACAGAAAGAACATGTATAAAAGAATGCACCACAGCAAAGAGTGAGTTCAATTGGTATAAGAAAGCAAAAGCTGAAGGTGTCTTAACGCCGGATGTTAGGTTTGCTAATGACGAATTAATTATAACTGAAAAAATACAAAATGCCCGTAAACCGCACGTTTGTGAAATAATCCACTTGTTGAAAAGTTTTGCTATTTTAGCACCTATAAACGAGGCCAGTTACAAAACCTACAAAGACAACATAAGAAACTTCGATGCCCCTAAACTAACTAAACACCCGGCAACATTTTATCACGGTGACCTTTCTACACAAAATGTTTTGGTGTCTGATGGTGTTTATTGTATAGACCCTAATTATAAAGACGTATTTGGTTCTTACATAATTGATGCAGGTAAGGCCGCTTTCAGTTTTTACGCCTATGAAAACAACATGCTTGCGGCTCAACAAATATGGGATGCCTTCCCGGATTCTATTCCATATACTATTACCGAGGGGATGCGCGTTTGTAAATATAAAGACTATTATGCAGAGGTTCAAACATTAAGGGCGCACTTAAACATATAACACATTGAAACCAGAAAACAAATACGAACAACTTGAAGCACTCAATATCAAGAACATTGCCGGCAAGGTTGCCGCCGGTAAAACCCTAACTGCGGCGGATAGGAGGGCGGTAGAAAACCACAGAAGAAAAGAGCTAGGCTTGCGCCCAATGAAGACAGAGCAAGAATTAGCAAAAGAGTTCGGGGTTGGCAGACGGGGTTCTATAGTTAGGTGGAAGAAACTAGAAGCCCCGTTTGGTGGCACTAACGAACAGGTTTACCAATGGATGCTAGACAACAACATTCGCGGCGCTGACGAATGGAAGAAAAAATACAGAAATGAAAACCCCGGCAAATTCAAAACCAAAAACACCAAAAAAGAAAATGCTAAAATATTAAGGGTTGAAACCAAAACGGCGGAGGAACTCAGAGACGAATACTTGGCCGATTTGCGTTTGGCAAAAGAGGCTTGTGATGAGTCTAGGGAAAAAATGGCGCTGAACGCATACCTCAAAATTGAAAAACAAATAAGGGAAAGGGAAGCCCATGAAAAAAAGTTAGGGATAGAGCGCGGGGAGATGTTAGCTAGGGCGGAGGTTGAAAGGATTTTGCGCACATTGTTCCATTCCGCAAATGCTTGTTGTGATAAATTCAGTAAGCAAATAGCGCAACGGTTAAGCAACCTAGAAGCGGCGGAAGTCTATGAAATACTAGCCCCGCAGTTGACCTCATTGACAATATTTGAGAGCCTCCAAAAAGCAGCTAATCCGCCCGGTGAGTGCAACCTCCCGCAGTGGGTTATTGATACCGCCAAAACGGAAGAAAAGCATTACATTGAATATGACTGAATTGAGAAGCGTAAAGCGTAGAGATCCCATAGCTTGGTTGGAAGAAAACGTTCAACTTGACTACGGGTATTTCAAAAGGGAAAACCATCCGCTTATTGTTGAGCCGATCCGCATGGCAGCAAAAAAAAGAGGTGGGTATGTGGGGTTGATTGGTAGCGTTCAGCATATTAAGACCCTAACGGCTCAACTCATACAACTATATGGACTTAAGACTTCGCCGTGCAATGCCGCGCATTACGACCTAACAAGTGATGCACTCAAGGAGTTTTCAGATGACAAGTTTGTTCCCCTTATTGATAACACAGATACAATCACATGCCTAATACCAGACCAGCCATATCGCCGAACCAAGTTCTACACAAGCACCGTCTATGGATACATACGGTTGCTTTCTGCTGGCATAATGGCGAACCGAAATTCCAAAACACTTGAACGGATTACGGCTGATGAATCTTGGTCATATAAAGATGATGAGGGTTGGTTAGAGCAGATACATGACAGGCAAAGTTCTTACGCATGGGCTTGGCAAATGTTTCTCCCATCATCAGGGCAAACAGCCGGGTCGCAGCTTGACAGGTTATGGCAAAAATCAACCCAGAGAACTTGGCATATAAAATGCGATTGCTGTGATGGGGAAATACCATACATATGGAAGCTCCCTTCTGTTAATGGGCAAGTGCCGCCCGGCGGTATGCGATACGCCTCAAGCGAGGACGTAATGGACGAGGAAGGGATGATTAATTGGGTTAAGCTCAGGGAGTCAGCTTATTATCAATGCCAACTATGTGAGGGTAGAATGGATTGGGATGCTGCCGACCAAGATAGGCGCAACCAACGCGGACGCTATATACCGATGAACGAAAAAGGAGACCCGGATATTGTCTTCTATAATTATAACGCGATGGTTCATGTGCCTTGGCCTGACTTGGTAACTAAGTGGAAAGAGGCAACAATAGCAAGGAGCCGGGGCGACCTTTCAAAATTAGAAAACTTTGTGCGCAAACAACTCGCGCAACCGTGGAATGAAAGTGAATACATTACAGACGAAGTTCAAGAAAATGCGCGTGGTGATTATTTGCTTGGCCAAGCATGGGAAACGGGTGGTGAAGAGCCTTTGATGTTTGCAACCGTGGATGTCCAGAAGGATCATTACTATGTTATTATCCGCGCTTGGGCATTGATTGGCGGGGTGCTTCAATCAAGGCTCATTGAAAGGGAAAAGGTTGTTTCGGTTGGCCAGATACGCGACCTTGCTGATAAGTGGAAACTAAAACAAAACGGGTTGAGGGGTTCGCGGGTATTCTTAGATGGAAACTACAATACCGTTCAAGTGCAACGTATAGCCGGGGAAAATGGGTGGATGGTCTTCAGGGGTGATAAAGCTAGGGACTTCAGACATCCGGATGGTTTGCGCCGCATATACTCTGACGTGCAATATTTGGACACCGGCGAGGGGACAGAAAACGCACGCGGGGGGAGCAGGTATGTTGGGCAAATTCGTTTTTCAAAAAATGCAGCACTTAGCCGGTTATCTCTAATCCGTTCAATAAGATCATTTGAAGACAAGTTGGTTTGGACTTATGCTGATAATTCTGGCAGCGTTTATGAGCGGCAGATTAACGCATGGCATCGCATAAGTAAAACAGCCCCAGACGGAAGAAGGTATTACGACTTCATTAACCGGGATTCCAAGGACGACCATTATGGTGATTGCGAACAACAGCAAGTTGTCTGTGCGGCGATGGCCGGTTTGGTTGGTGTTGATGGTGGCAGGGAAGATGATGAAGACGTTGAATAATTACTGCATTGACAAAGTGGTTGATTTGTTATTTAAATCAAGCATACAATATGCGTGCATTGCTTTTCACAATTTGGATACAATCAGATAAATCCGTTTCCGCAACCCTAGCCATGCTGGAGCAGTTGACTCTTGCACAATTTGAAACCGTCCAACAGGGTGGTGCAAGAATGATCAATGCTTCATTAGCTGGAAAATCCTTCAGTTATGAATTGCCACCTAATTGGGGGGCTTTCGATTTTACCGAAATGATTAGAATGGCATACAAGATGGTCAAGACCGGGGGTGTAGGCGGTTCTGTAATGACGGAGGAACTATTAGAAGCCTACGTGCTTGATGCCGGAAATGAAATTTCGGATACGATGCTTGCCCGGATTAACTACAACAATTTAAGACGATAAATTATGGCAGTTGACCCGGTAAAATCATCATACGGAAAGGCGAGTATTCGTTACGCGCCCGGAAACACGTTACGTTCAGGCTCAAGCGAGTTTTATTCTGGTGGCCGCAATGACCAGCGCCGTTTGAACACTAAAAACCTTTCACAGGATATAGCCGACATGATGACGGCGCATCGTCATAAGATGATGCTTGGCGACTCAAGGTATATCTACCAATCTTTTTCCTCTATTGCGGGTGCAGTTAAGCAGAAGGCGAACTATGTTTACGGGGGCAGTTGGAGGCTGCAATCATTAAGCACCGACACCTCATTTGCAGCCGCAGTTGAGGAAGACTTCGTTAGGCTAGATCAGATGCTTGACCTGCGCGGTGCTAACTTTGGTTTCCGTAAAAATATCTGGAGGGGTTCAAAATTGTTAGATGTTGACGGTGATTTTTTCGTTATCTTAACCGAGCAACCCGATACTGGGTTTCCTAAGTTACAATTCATAGAATCTCACCGGGTTGGCGATTGGGGTGAATGTGGTGATGGTTATGTAAATGACTCAACCGCATACGCTGGCCGCAGGATTCTGACCGGGGTAATTGTTGATGATTATATGGCTCCGATTGCATACCGCATCAAAGACGATTCTAGGAAGCGTGGTTTCCAAGATATACCTGCCAATTCAATGGTTCACTTTAGCGACATGGAATGGTTCAGCCAAGGCAGAGGAACGCCAACAATCGCAGCGGCAATTCTTGATTGGTATGACCTAAGTGAAACCCGTGATGCCCAGAAAATGAAGCAAAAAATAAATTCTATTTTAACGCTTGTTGAATCAACCGAAAGCGGAACACGCGACATAGGTCGAAATGCGCTTGGCATTGGCGGGGGTGATTCTGCACCGGGGACAACTTACATGGATAGCGGGATGATCCGCATCATCAAGAATGGTGGCAGCTTAAAAGCCCATACAGCAAACGACCCCCCAGAAGGCTGGTTAAAATTTACCCAGCTTGTTGAGCAATCAGCTTTTTACGCACTAGGATGGCGCAGGGAAATGTTGGATTCTAGTTCGGTTGGTGGTGCAGGTGTTCGCGGCTTTGCGGCAGACATAAACAAATCTATTTCGGCAAGGCGCGAAACCTTGGAGAGTGGTTATAAAAGGCTTGCTCGTTACATTATTGCCAAGCGAGCCAAAATGGGAGCATACACGCTCCCGGAAGACTGGTGGAAAGTTTCATTTACAAAACCCGCAGAATTTACGGTTGATGAAGGGAGGATGCGTAAAGCAGATATTGAAGACCTCCGAGCCGGGCTAATTACAGCGACCGACATTGTTGAGCGCAGGGGAAGCAACTACGACGACGTGGTTATACAGCGAGCTAAAGAGCTCTCTACGCTGAAACAAATTGCAGAAGATTACGGCCACCAACTAACGGACATTTCAATACTCACCAAACCCGGTGACATTGCCCCTGAAAAGGAAGAATCTGAAGATGTGGTCGAACACAAAAAACAGGTTCTTAATTTTGAAACCCTAAAAGCCAAGTTTGATTCTTATGGTGTTGGCGTTCGTGCTGGCAGCATAACACCACAAACTGATGATGAATTATCATTCAGGCAAGAAGCCGGGTTGCCTCCCGTTGGGGCAGCGGTAAAAGGCGCTTGGGAAAAAGACGGGGGTTACCGCAGACCAATCACTTTACAATCAGGCACGGAATCTCAAGCTGAGATTTCAGAAGCTGATGAAAACACCAACCCAGATAATAATGACAAAGACATGGTTTAATATCACACCCCCTGCCGAGGGTTCAACTGAGGCGGAAATTTCCATCTATGACGCCATTGGCGGGTATGATGTAAATGCTAAAGAGTTCGTAAACGAGCTTAAAGAAATTAACGCGCAAACAATCCACCTGAGGCTCAACTCCCCCGGTGGTAGCGTGATTGATGGTAACGCAATCTTCAACGCGCTACAAAGGCACGATGCAAAAATTGTAACACATATCGACGGGCTTGCCGCAAGCATGGCCTCGGTTATTGCAATGGCAGGTGACGAGGTGCATATGTCGGACAACGCATTGCTAATGATTCACAACCCTTGGACAGTTTCCATGGGCGATGCTGATGAGTTACGCGCAGACGCCGACTTGCTTGATAAAATGAGCGCATCAATTCTTAACGCATACGGCAGATCCCAATATGAAGTTGAAGAACTGAAAGACCTAATGGATGCTGAAACTTGGTTTACAGCACAAGAGGCATTTGACGCCGGGCTTGTTGACCACATTGACACCGGGCTAAGGGCAGCGGCTTCAGACTTTACAGCACTTGCCGCAATTTCTGAGATCAGAATCCCAGCTGAAAAACAGGTTGTTTCTCTTTGCAAACAAATTGAAGCAATTACCGCTTCTAGTCAGGAAGTCTCTAACGAGCTTGCCGCACAACGCGAAACACTTGAGGAGGTTTCTGGCAAACTACAAGAAGCACATGCAGACCTCGCGGTTGCAGTATTAGGCAAGTTAGAAGCCGAAGCTTATGCCGATGAGGCAAAGGGCTTAATGGAAGCTAAAGCAGCCGAGGTGGAAGCTAAGGACGCAGAAATCGAACAGGCCAAAGAGGTAAGCGATGCAGCTGTATCCGCTAAAGCCGCAGAGCTTGTTCAGGTTGCTACTCACCAACCAGTTGCCGATTGTGGTGACGGGCTTGGGGCGGAAACTGATGAGCAGCTTTTACACCGTTATGAATCAATCGCTGACAAGGACGACCGCCGGGACTTCTTTGCAGCAAACAAAACAAAAATTCTCCGTGCAAAAGCACGACTCACAAACTAAAAACAAAACTATAAAATTATGGCTAATACATTTGACGCTAATACTATCGCTGACATCATCGCCTCTAACGAGATGCTGGTGCTTCAGAACCGCGTAACGCCTCTTGACAAGTTCGCAACGAACTTCTCTGCTGATGCGATTGCACAAACTAACAACGGCAACGGCGCACGCTCGACCATTCAGGTTGATCTTGCTTCTGGTGCTTCAACAACACTTACGAACCCAACCAACTACGAGCAAGGCGATACAACGCTTGGCGCGGTTTCAGTTGCGATGAGCGAGTATTCACAACCCTTCCACATCACCCCGGCAGAACTTGGTTCAGGCCGCCGTCTTGAGAAGTTGGTTATGGTCAACCTCTATGCACTTCAAGACAAGCTTGATAGCGTAGTTAAAGGCCTCATGACAGCCGCCAACTATGGCGCTGCGGTTCTTGACAAAGACCCCACCACTGTAACCACCGCCGACATCAAAACGATCATTGCAGCCACTGGCAAATACAAGCAGCGTAACCTCGTAACTGACGCCACCTTCTGGTCACAGTTCGCCGTTACTTCCGACAAGAACTCCCTCGGGGTAATTGACGGCGCTTACGGCCTAGACTCCTTCAGCCTCTCCACAGACTGGAGTGCCGCAGGAACTAACGTCAACGGCTTCGTTGGTGACACCACTGCACTTGCAATGGCAGCACGCCTTCCTGAAGTAACCAGCGAAGTTCGCGAGGCTATCGACATGGACACTATTGAACTACCCAACGGACTGTCCGTTCAGATTGCTAAGTGGGTATCCACAGCAAGCCGCTACACATGGCACTCCTTTGACGTTGTCTTTGGCGCTGCGGTTGGTGATGCAACTGCCGGCGAAATCATTGAAGACGGAACTGTTTAATACTTGAACCATGAGCCGCTGTTTAGTTATCGGATTCCTGAAAGGAAAACAGACCTGTTTAGGTTGTGGCCTTTCTGAAAATGATGCCATGAATTTGGCATCTAGCTCAACGGGTTATGAATTCGTGGAGGTTTACATAAACCCAACCCCGTTCTCGGTGTTGAATTGTAAACCCGCGAAAACAGCCAAGAAAGCCGCGGCTAAAAAGGTGGCTCGTAAGAAGTCCAAGTAAAAAGTAAAATCATTTACAGAGCGTCCACTGGAAACGGTGGGCGCTCTTTTGCATTACTAAACCCGCCCTTTCAATTATTGACAAACTTGCCGGGGGCTCTATGGTGTGAAAAAGAGATATTATGAAAATGTTCAATACCTTCATCAAGGCAGCATTAACACATTCCTTGGAAACTATCGGGGAAACGGCTAGTATTGGTGGAAACCAATTTATTGCAGCTTTTGAAGAATCAACCATGGACGTGATGCGGCACGTATTTGGTGATTCTGACGAGGTAACAACAAAAGCAACCTGTTTAAAATCAGCACTTACTAATGAGCCACGCATTAACGAAACCCTCATTAGGGTGGATGAGTCAAAGACGTATGTAATTACTGAAGTTAATTCCGATACTGAAAGTTACTTTATAACACTAAGGGCAAAGAACGCATAATATGGCCGCGAAGATTGATTATAGTGTCTTTGTAAAAAGGGCTAAAAAATTAGCTAGGAAACTAGGCAAAGACGAGCCTGAATTTGTAAAACAACAAACTGCACTATTAGCAAGGGAAGGCGCAAAATACACACCACCATTCGCCGGTTTCCCAAAACCAAGAAGCAGTTCTATCGGCACAAAAGCAGATCAAAAAATAGGAATGTGGGCTGTCTGGTCGGACATAAAACAAATCGTTTCCATTAAAGATGACGATGTTATAGAAAAGGCAAAAAAATCATGGGGAAACAGGCCGATAGAATACGGGGGTGGTTTCATAATTGCTAAAGGTGTGATAGACAGTGTTGGTGATTTGCGTGCATGGCATAATTCCCAACAAAATGGAAGGGGCAGAACCCAGCCATTGATGGGACCTCAAAGGTATTGGTGTTCTAATTCTGTTTTTGAATCTTACGCCAAATCCGAGCAAGAAAATGTAGGCATTGCGAAAGCTGCATTTGTAAAAGCTTCCAAGCAATTAGGTGGTAAGGGGCAAGTCCCGGCATGGGTTACAAAAAACCTAGACAAAGCCTTTGGCAGCGGGGTAATGATGAAAGACGGGCGTGGAACTAAAGGTGAAGTCACAAGCAGAGCCGGGGGCGTTTTTCACACTACAAGATTCCTTCCAGACATTATGAGAAACCGCCTAGTTAAAGCGGTTAAGCGTGGTGAGTTCCTGATGAAGAAAGCGGCAAAGGATTCTAAGTTCAAAGTGGTTTGACAATAATAAATTTTTAACATATAGACAAACAATGCCAGCTGAAACAGACGAAGAAGTATTCAATTTTGAAGGGAATATGGAACAGTCATTTTATGACTTCCTCATAGACAACGGTATAGAGTTAGCAACTGCCAATGACCCGCAAAGGTTGGGGGACGATTATATCGGGGTTGAGGTAATGGTGCAAGGTATAGCTGAAGATGAACACATGGCAGAAAAGCCAAACGGGCATCTTGAATACGACCATTATTTATACGGGGTCACAATAACAATTCACACCGACCGCATTGAAAACTCAGTTCCAAGCGCCCCATTTTCAAGATACCACCGCGAGCTAGTTGCCAAGACGCGCAACTTGTTGAGCATATCAAGAGCCGCCGAGGTAGCTAGTTTGAATGACAAAATCACTTTATATTGGATTAACCAACTCATGGCACGTTCAACAAGTTACGACGCATCTGATGAAAGTTATGATGAAACGATACTTTCTTATGAAGGTGATTTTAGCATCTTGCCGGACGCTTGGCCTGTTTAGCTTTTTCAATATTGACAAGAAGATATCTTAGTGCATAAATAGACGCGCAAACCAAAAAGTTTCCAACCCAAAAATAAAATGGCTATTCCCTATAATTCGACACCTAACATGCCGCAAGGCTTAGAAACTGCCACCATCAACGCCGTGGCATATGTAGTTGACTCTGTCAGCTTAACAACAAATGAAAACCGCATCATCCAGCGAACCGATTCACTTGGTGACCGGGCGGATTTCATGATCCGCAAAAGCTCTGACCAAATTAGCGGGTCAATGACTCTTCAAAGAGCAACGGACACCACTGTTCTTCCCCCAGAGGGAACGGAGTTTACTTACGATTTTGACCGCAGCGGCACACCATCAACTTTAGTTGTTCAGAGTGTTACGGTAAACCGTGGAACAGACGCATTTGACACATTTGACATTTCAATAATTCTCGTCACTTACCAAGCTTAAAAGATGAAGGTAAAACTAACCAAAGATCATTCGGTTCGTGGTGTAGTACAACCAGCCGACACCATTGTTGAAATACACGATGGCGTTGCCCTCGACCTAATCAAACGAGGTATTGCCAAAAAGACCACAAAGCCAAAAGCTGACAAGTAAATTCAAATTTTTCAAGTTTGGTTTTGGCCTTGCTCGTCTATAAAGCGGGTGAGGCTTCTTTTTTCCAAATGACTATTCCAGAGCAATACGAACAAGAGCGGCAAAAGTTGGAAACAAACCGCTCGCTTGATTGGTCAACTTTCCGCAAAGAGTTTTTTGCTGCCGGGGAAGAATTAATGCCCATGACTGTGCAAACTTGGTTTGACTTATTGCTAGTTCAATCGCCCATAGTAATGAACCAAGAAATAACAGTTGAGTCTGTGATTGATTACATTTGGCGAAACTGCAAAAGATATACCGATGTCAAAATCTTGAAAGAGTGGCGGCTTTATTGGTTGCAAAAACGCGTTTTGAAATGCTTATCAAAACCAGAAACTTCAGAGTCTATGGTGCGCGTGGTTTGTCAGCATGTGGAAGACTCTTTTGCAGAGTTCCCGGAATGTAAAGACACCGCTATGGCCGCCGGCAACAACACGATGAGTGGGATATCAGGGGAAGCTTCTATGTTGGACGAAATCGCGCACAGATACGGCATGAATCCAATGGATGTTCTTTCCTTCCCGTTGCGCCGGGCTTTCTCTTTACAGCGAACAATAAGAACCGCCTTGATACCTGAATACAAATTGCTAGAACCTGCTTCTTTAAGGGAAATAAAATCACAATATCTAAATTCTATAAACAATGCTTAATGAAATTAAAATGACGATGAGCTTGGTTACCTCTGGTGTAACCACTAAGCTGCAAAACCTGAAGTCAGCGATAGGGAAGTTTGCCACCGCAGGGATGCAAAAACTAAACATGCTTGCAAAAGCGGTTAGCACTGGTCTGGTTGTGGCCTTCTCGGCAGCCGCCCGAAGCGCCTTAGCTTATGGAAAAGAAATTGGCACATTGTCAAAATTGGCAGGGACAAACATTGAAGACTTTCAGAAGTTAGCATACGGGGCAAAAACCGTTGGTGTTGAATCGGACAAACTTGCCGACATCTACAAGGATGTGCAAGACAAGGTTGGGGACTTCCTAGAAACCGGTGGTGGACCGATGGTGGATTACTTTGAAAACATAGCCCCTTTGATTGGCCAACAGAAAGAAGACTTCAAAGACCTAAGCGGACCGGAGGCACTTCAGAAATATGTTGACGGTTTGGAAAAAGCCGGGGTGAGCGGCGAGACAATGACCTTTTACATGGAAGCTATTGCCTCAGACTCTACCAAGCTCCTGCCCTTGCTCGCGGATGGTGGTAGGGCTTTTACCCAACTTGGTGTTGATGCTGTAAATGGTGGTGCAGTAATGAGCCAAGCCACTGCCGACAACCTGAAAAAAGCACAAGACCGCATTGATAAATTCAAGCTACAAGCGGTTATTAAAGTCGGGGAACTGATTGGCGGGGCTGGTGACGGGGCTGCATTGAAAAAACTCGGGGCTCAGTTTATGGAGATGATGGCGAAGGTTGGCGGTTGGTTGACTAATGCCTTTTTAGGTTCAGCCCAAATTCTGACACAAACATTGGTTGCAGCGGTTGTCGTGGTGGGGGACAAATTGAAACAGGGTTTTCAAGCCGCGGGTTTGGTTTTGATGCAAGCGGTTGCTCCGGCAGTAAACTCAATCATAGACGCTTGGAATTTATTGACCGGGGGCAAATTAAAGGGTATTGACGTTTCTAAAGTTACTGCAGATTTAAATTCTGTTCTTTACGACCAACAAAGAACATTCACAGAAGTTTTTGATTCAGTTGGTTCAGCTTTCGGGGACTGGACAATTGACGTATCCGAGCAGCTTGATTTCTGGAAAAAGATTGCCGCCGAGCAAGGTATCATTTTGAAGAACGCAGAAGATGTCGCTAGGTTTAGAAAAGAACAATCAGAAGATGCGGGAACGGGCGCAGGTTACGAGAGTCAGATTAGCCGGGAAAAGCAATTACAACTTGAATTGGCAGAAGCTCAAGCAAGCGGGGATTATGACGCAATACAAACCGCCAAGGAGAATATAGCACTTGAAAAAGAAGTGTCCGACATGGTGAAAAAGACAGGTGTCGGCAGGGAAAAGGCTTTAGACTTAATTAATAGGGCTAATGCGCAGCGGGATAAAATGAAGGGCATTGAGGCGGCGATTTTACAAGCAAGGATTGACGGGGATTACAAAACGGAAAGGGCTTTAACTTTACAGGTAGAATTACACGAAGAGGCTTTAAGGCTAATGGGAGAACTAAACACTAGCTACACCGGTGCTTATCAAACAGCCTTGGAAATTGCACAGCTAGAATGGGGACCGGACTTGGACAACTCAGGCAACGTGACCAAGTGGGAGCAAGACCGTTATGACGCACGCCAAAAGCTGATTAAAGAAATGCAAAAGGAGGACGCGCATAATGAGAAGATGAAAGACTTCCATACCAACAACATGATCCCCAATGCAAAAGAGCGGGTTGCGGCGCAAGAAAAATTTAACAGGAAATTAACAACTGCCGAAGATGTAAATAAAAGGGTAGAGAAAGCAGCAAGCCGGGTTCTTGGGGTAGCCGTTGATACCACCTCTGAATTAGGGCGCAGTAACGCGCAAGCAAACCAATTGAAGAAAACCCTCAACGGCATAGCAGCGGGTCAGCCTGTCACATTAAAAGTTCAAGCGGAGGTTGGTAGCTTTGCCGATTCTTTAAAACCTTTACTGCAGACACAAATCACGCACCTCGCTTCCATAGACGCATCACTAAAATGTTAAAACGATCATGAGCATACCATATACGCAAGCAACAATGGCACTCGTAAGAGCTGTTGATGGCACATATATATCCCACCCTTTTATTGAAGATGGAGACGCTATTACGCGAGTTTATAATATGGTCTGCACTCAGCGAGAAACAGATTACAACGCAGGGCAAATTTCCCTTGATGATCCCATGAGCAATGCGGCAAGCGCGGGGGTAATTGAATTGCCATTTCCCGCTGACTCAAATGCTTATTTTGTTGGTGACTCGGGGCATGTCCCAATCGGCGGGGGGATGATTCAATTTACGAGGACTTTTAGTAATATACCCAAAACAATAACCGTCCCTTCTGGTTCTGCATTTGTAACCTTTCCGGGGTTAGCTAATGGACATTTAGCAATCACCGGTTTGACAATGGACGAAGCAAATGAAACTCTAAATATTGAGACAGGCAATGCCCACGGATTGGATCTTGGCAATGATATCTATATTCAAAATTTGGTTTGGAGTCAAGATAATGGGGTTGACCCGGCAACGGAAAAGTCTTATACCACAGATTATGGATGGACTAAGGTAACACCAACCGCAATCATTAGCTCAACGGTATTTCAAGTGCCAAGAGAATGGGATGACACTTACACCCTAACCGTTTTAGACGGGGAGGCATGGAACAAGGAACAAAACGAGTATCAAATTAGCACCATAGAAATGAGCAGCGGCGGGGTCAGCCCGATAGGTGTAAAAATTGACACAACCGCAACCAACACGATCAACGTAGGTGATTCTATCAACGTGTTTGTAAATTTCAAGGTTGGCACAAGCGGGACATTTGTTCATTCGGTAGCAAGCCGATACAAGGTCTTAGCCAAGGTTGGTAATAAAATAATCGTTGACGTTGGCCTTTATTGGTCAGCACAAGACAGCTTGATTATTCAAGGGATAGGGAGAATTGCAAACACGGGATCAGCTAGAGCGCCACAATCATTCAATGTAGCCACAAGCACAACCTATGAGTATGTCTTGCCGGGGACGGAACTAACCGTGCCTAGCGCAGAGGATATCAATGTGCCGCAAACTTTCCGGGTCATTGATCAGAACACGGGTGATGTTGCAACCACGGCTCAAAATGGAGGAATCAGGGTAATTACAACTGGTAATTTAGAATTTTTCACTGTGAGCCTACCAACAATACCCACCTCTTCTGAATACCAATCTATGATAGGGTCTAAAGCTAACATTGTAATTGAATCTTCAGTTTCAGAATGGGCTGGCAACATTCTATTAATCAAAACCAAAACCTGCCGAGCACAATGATATCACCAGATGCAAAATGTGTGGTCAATGGTGAGAAGCTCAACGAGGCTATTGAGGCTCTGAATGGCCTCCTTAACATGAGTATAATGGTGGGGACATCAGAAACGCCACAAGTAAAAATAAGCAGTAGCTCGGCTCAGATAGTTCTACCCCCGAGTGGTGGGGCAGACACCAACGAACAACTCGACATAGTGGACGCCGATAATACCGTTGCACAAAGATTTTTCCTTACCACAGAAGAGGCGGGTAATGCAGGAGGTGGTGGTGCTGGGGTGAATGATGCCGCACCGATGAACCAAGCTCAAGGCGCTCCCGCAAATAAGAAAAGAAACCAACTCAATGCAGGTGGCGCTCAAGGTGCTGGTGGTGGTGGCGCGGGGGCTGCCGGTGCTGATAGGGATAAATTACAAAACAGGGGCGCGGGGGCTGGTAGCGCAAGTGGAAACGCGGGTGCAGGGCGAAGTGCTGGCTCAAGTGGAAACTCGGGTGCAGGGCGAAGTGCGGGTTCAAGTGGAAGCTCGGGGTCAAGTGGAAGCGCGGGGTCAAGTGGAAGCGCGGGTGCAGGTGGAAGCGCGGGTGCAGGGCGAAGTGCGGATTCAAGTGGGGCATCAAGTCCGTCAACCTATGCAGGGAAATCCACTGGTAAGACAGCAGGATATCAAAATGAAAAGTTCGAAAGCAAAGTCGACAGACTCGCGCGAGAAAGAAGGCAGGCAGCGGCCGACGATACGGCGGCAGCAAACGAAGCGATTTGGAAATATGGAAGCGCAGGTCAAAAAAGCAAAGGGACAGCAAATTATGCGAAATATTCCCAGAAGAGAAAACTCGGGTCGCAGTTTTAAAATTAATTATCATGTCAATTTTAAGAGCGGGACCGTGGGGTGATTTGAGTGATTCATTTCAGGACGAGCCAACTGACCAACCGTGTTCTTTGGAAAACGGCCAACCCACCCCAGCGGGATGCACCGTCCCCTTAATTTTTCCCGTCAATGCCGCAAACAAAGATTGGACAAACCACCCTTGGAAAGCTCTTGCAATATCAGATGGTCTAAGCACATCATACAATTTTTTGTATGCTTCTTCCGTGGTATTACTTGGCGAAGACGCTGACGCATACGGCGACTTGTGCAATGTTGAATTCAAGTTTTGCTACCAAGCCACCGCCGATTTTTCTTTGACAATAAATTGGGACGTTCCCGGGTTTTCCCAATTTGAACAATGTGGCGTGAATTGGTTTTACAATATATTGGAAGGCGGTTCAAATTCTGGCACATATTCTAATTTATCCGGCAACGGCAGTCAGGCAATAGACTTCCCGATGGCGGTTTTTGCCATTGCAAGTATGAGGGTGGCGTTTGGCGGTTTTGATTTGAGGACTTTGACCGCATCGGTTACCGCCTAGTGATTGACAATCTTATTCTTATAATGTATTAAAAACCTACGACCATGCCCGACATCTATATCAACACAGACAGACCAGTTGACCGCTCCATTGTCGCTGGGATAAACCAACCCCAGAGGGAAGCGCCTGTCGGTGCTTTTGTTGCCGGGAGCAGCTACGACACCAATATTTATTTCGTCCTCAATGATGGTTCATATGACCCAGCTTCCGGTTCAGTCAATGCAGATGTGCAAGTGGCAATTAGCACAATCAGCGACCCCGTTAGTGGCTCATACACGCTCACTGACGGGCTGGCAATTACTGGTGACATTGTTTATGGTTCATCCGCTAAGAGCGTTCAGGATGCTCTTAATGCCCTTAACGGCGGCACAGGACCGAACTTAGGCTCGCCGGGTCTTGTTGACGTTGTAAAAAACAGCGATACGCAATACACAATCACCTTCCGCACATTCGGGGCAAAGACCGCGCTCAATGGCAATACGGTTTCCCTTTACCCAGAATCCACACCGACCGGGTCAATCGCGGTCAATGGCAGCGCCACAGAATACGCGCAGCAAGTAATCGAAATCGTAAGACAGCCGTCTATTTACCAACCGAACTGGACGGAGATTACAAATGGCTTCAATGCTACACTGTCACTTAATACTACACGGTTGCTCCAATCGCTGGTAGTTGATAACGGGCAACCATTTTATATTGAGGTTAAGCTGGACGGCGAAACCGTAGCACGTGAGGTGGTAGGCATGGAATTATCCACAATGCCGGCGAGCGCATTTAGCGGGGTAGTGATACAATCATTGCTTGACCAATTCGCAGCCAACCCTTTGAGCAACTCATACTTTGACGCAGCATCATGGGTTGCCGCATTGGGTGACTTGGGGGGCGTTACTTCTGTCAATGGGCAAGTGGGTGATGTCTTTGTTGCTACAACCGAGCAAGGGGCATTGGCCGATACAGCTGTGCAACCAGCAAGCACGGACACGCTGACAAATAAAACCATTGCCGATATCTCAAATAATGTTCACGCCGATTTACTCCACCTTCACGTTAGGGCAACCGAGCCAATCCTCAAGGGGCAAGCGGTAAAATTTGATGGATACAACCAAGGGCAATCAAGCATTGAAGTTTCATTGGCAGACCAAGCAACTGACATTTCAATTGGTTTGGCACAAAGCGATATTGCGAACAACGCTCTTGGCCTAGTTGCCACTAGCGGCGTTCTTGACGGTGTTGATACTAGCACATTTACAGAGGGCGCTATTCTTTACGTCAATGGAAGCGGTAATTTACAAGAGGCCGAACCAACTTCAGGAAATTCACAACCGATTGCGCTATGTTTGAGGAGCAACCAAAACAACGGGGTTCTTGACATCTTAGCAGATTACCCCAAGCAACCCGCAAGTGATGTCCGAAATGATTCAACTGTAACCGGGGCGACTGTAAAAGACGCGCTAGAATATTTAGAAACGAATCTTGGCATTCAAACATGGGGTGGAATTACTGGCACGCTATCCAATCAAACCGATTTACAAAATGCGCTAGACGCAAAACAAAACATTCTTGCCGAGGGTGCATTTGTTGATGGTGATAAAACCAAGCTGGACGGAATCTCGCCCGGCGCACAAGTCAACGACCCAACAACCCTGCTTGATTCAGACATCGGCACAACGGTTCAGGCACACTCAACGATTCTTGATAATACCACCGCATCATTTACCACCGCAGATGAAACCAAGCTGGACGCGATAATTGAGTCGCCAACCCTAGGGGATGTCACCAGCAACGGGGCATCAACAACCAACGACATAAGCGTTGGCAGGATTGTAACATTACACCCAAGTAATCCAGCCAACAACAACTCAGCCACCGGTAACCAAGCGTGTTCTATTGGAGGAGTTGCAAACGCAGTAAACGGAAATCGGTCAGTGAGTTATGGAGGGCGTGAGAACCAAGTTCTAGGCAACGATAGTTCTACGATTGGGGGCTTCGGTCAGATTGTAAATGGCCAAGAAGCTGAAGGTTTAGGATCTACAGACACAACCCTCAACACAAAATACACAACTGCCATTGGCACAATCAACAGCGTTGTAGGATTAGGCACACAGGGAACATCTTCAAACGCCTCTAAACATTCTTCGGTATTGGGGGGTGACACAAACATTATTGAAAGCGCAACCGAGGCGGTGATTGTAGGGGGAACTACAAACACAATTCAATCAACACACCATAGGTCAGTAATACTTGGTGGTCAAAACATTACAACCGATGCAGCCGATACGGCATACGTTCCAAATCTTAATGTTGGTTCAGGATTCAAAATGCCTACGGGCGCAACTGATAAATACGTCCTTACGACTAATGCAAATGGAGTTGGCACATGGCAAGAAAACCTTTCAGCCGGGAGTGCTAGTTTTGCCTTCAATGATAACGGGGCAAGTGACCAGATCATTGGCGATATCCCCGCAAACTGGAGAAATGTCACCCGCAAGCCTAATGACCAACTCATAATTATTGGAACAAGTTGCACAGACATCGGCTCTTTAGCTTTTGTCGGCCACAACAATTCAGACGGAGGATTGCACTTGCCGGATAGTGTCCTTACAATCGGCACGTTTGCTTTCCAATCTTATGCTGGCAACTCTCTTACGAAAGGCACATTAAGACTTCCGGTTAATTTAACGAGGGTTGAAATGGGGGTGTTTCAATTGGCTAAATTTTCTGGTGAGTTAAACCTCCCATCTGGATTGACATACATCGGAACTAACGCGTTTGCTGAAGGTATCTACGGGGGCGACTTAACTATTCCGAACCAAGTTACAGAAGTTGGCCTCAATGGTTTTTACAACAACAGCTTTTCAGGTAATTTAACTTTGCCCACTAGCCTGACAACAGTTGGATCAGGGGCGTTTCGAAACAACGCAGGATTAACAACTTGCGATTGCTACACCACCAAAACTGCAATTGACGTTACTAACTCGTTGAACGGAACCAGCATTGCAACTATCCATGCGCGTGCAACTGACGCAACGTGGACAGCCGGGGCGGGGCAAACGATCGGAGACAAGACAGGTATTACCGTAATCAAAGACCTAACCTAAATATTCATGTTATATGCAATCACCGACGAGCGTGGAAACATACACGCCATCCAAGAAAACCCAGCATCGGAAGAACAAGTGGAAGGTGGTTTATCATCGTCCGTTATTTCCCAAGCTGACGTAGATACATTTTCAACAAGCGAGGAAACCGTTTTTTACATTGATGGTCAATTGGTAAGCTTAGACGACTATACAAACCCGGTTCCGAGCAGGGTCACAAACTATCAAATCAAACAAGCATTGAACACAAACCCGGCAGACAGGCAAGCGGTTGATTCTTTGGTGGCAGCAAGCGGTGACCAAAACCTTGTTGACGGATGGAATCACGCATCAACTTTCAACAATGACCACCCGCTGTTTATTGGAGCAGTCTCGTCGCTTGGGTGGAGTCAGGAAAAAGTGGACGGATACCTAAAACTTGCAAATACTTACAACTAAAACAACAAACAACCCATGAACAAAATACTCGCACGCTTGAAAGAGAAATCAACTTGGCAAGGCTTCATCGCCGTTGCCGCTTTGGCAGGTTTACAACTCAGCCCGGAGAATACCGAACTAATCGTTCAAGCTGGTATTGCACTAGCCGCCGCAATCCTAATCTTCACCAAAGAATCAAAATGAAATTTCTCACCCTCTCATTAATTAGCTTGTCGCTTTCATCATGCTTGCCTTTTCCCATTTCCGTCACCCTTGGTGATGGCCAATCCATGGGCGGCGAGGCGGTTATTGACTACTCTGCAAAGGGTGGGATCGGGGTAGGCTTCAAACCTTCTTTTGTTGACTACTCAGGCAAGTAAAAGTGAAGGTGTGTATTGATCCCGGTCACGGCGGGGAAGACAGTGGCGCGGTTGGGGTATCCAATGGTTATTTTGAAAGCCACGGGGTGCTTGATATTGGTTTGCGGTTGCGTGAATTATTACTCCCACACATGGAGGTAATGATGACAAGGGATACTGACGAATTTGTTAGCCTGAGCCAACGATGTAAAGTGGCAAACAATGACCCGGCGGGTGTTGATGTCTTTGTATCAATCCACCTCAATTCCGCAGACACAGATGCCAGCGGTTGGGAGGTGTTTACAAGCGGGTCAACCAAATCACGGGAACTAGCAAACGACATCGGATACAGGCAAGCCGAATGTTTTCCACTTCAAAAAAACAGGGGCGTAAAACAAGAAGGTTTTTATGTCCTGCGGAATACCAAAATGCCAGCCGTTTTATGGGAAGGTTGTTTCTTGAGCAACTATGAAGAATCAAAATGGGTCACGGAAGATGATACGCGCCAAGCAATGGCAGTTTCAATTTGCCTCGGTGTCTTAGACTATTTTAATATCACAACCGCCAACCAACAAACAACGCTTGAAGAACGGGTGGCCAAAATAGAAAGGCATTTAGGTTTATGATAGACCCCACAACTCTAACGGAATACGGCGTTGCCGGGTTCGCGGTTGGTTGCATTGTAGCAGTCGCCCGGTGGTTTCTTGTGGCTCTACAAAAAAAGGATGCCCTTATTGGTCAGATAGTTGCCAAGAACGAGGAGCACAGGCAACGCACGGACGAAAGGCATGATGCCAGCTATAACAGGTTGAGCGATGCTATTATAGGGTTGACCAAAGAGATTGCCCGGAACAAAGACTGAGCGCCTTTTTTTATTTCACTTTCACACCGCTTGTTTATTGTGGTGGTGCAGCCGACTGGTGAGGGGGGTGTTTCTTGCTTTCTACCCTCTTACTGGAAGGCTGTTTTTTTGTGCCTAAAATAAATGTTAATAAATATTTACATTAATTATTTTTTGACGCATGGTTGCGCCATGGAAAACAAAAACACGAAAGTAAATTACCTATTAACGATTGAATGCGACATACGCGACATCCAACTTTTTACAGGTATAATTGAAGACGATTCTACGGTTTACAATTACCTAAACCGGCCGAGCTCAAACATATGGGAGGCATCTTCGCATTCTTTATTTGATATGGAAGACCTAGAAAACCAACTCAATGAAATGGTTGGCCACACAGGTGTTCAAATTTACACCGAGATTCTTGAGCGGGTGCAGTGGGTAGCATAGTAAATTTTAATACTAACGGAATAATGGATATTATACAAAACAGGTCAACCAAGATTGCACAAGAAATTGGTAAAGGGTTAGGCATTACGGACATTAAAACAATATTGCAGATCAAGGCCGATGTGGCCGGGGAACTAACAATGAACCCAGAACGGCTAGACGAGGATGTTGCTTTTGATTTATGTTTTATGCCACAAGGCTGCAATTAGAAAACCAGACACCACCACCCAACCCGCCCTCTGTCATGAGGGTGGGATTTTTTGGTGTATGAAAACAACTAACACAATGAAACTACCAAAAGAAGAGGCCGCCCAGACAGTAATCATCGTAGACTACCCAGAACACAACCGGTTAGCCTACTTCGTCAGCACCACCGACAACCAGCCCCAAGAGATCACAGTAACCTTTGATAAAGACGAGGCTACCACCTACCCAGACATCAGCACCAGCCTCAAAGAATGCTCAAGGCTTCTAAACAACGCTGAGGGCAGACGGGTCAAAGCAGAGTTCTCTACCTGCTACAAATCGCACGCATCACTAATTTACTAACACCAACACTACCACTATGAAAATACACAACCACATTGTCGAGCAGAAGCTAAACTTCTACACCATCCTCCTCACCAAGCTGCTCAAGAACCGCAGGGACTACACAAGGGCTTCCATCAAACGGGCAATCGCTGATGTCAGGTTTTACCGCAGCCTCTAACCACCAACCACCACCACCACCACCATGAAACCAGACTGGATCGTAATAGCTAAGAACGGAGACTTCCTCGTAGTTGACAACGAGTCACTCAAGAAAGATGGCATCCTAGCCCATGCACTTAACAGCGTACACAAAAGCTGCGAGTCAGCACAGGCGGCTGTCCACCAACTAGACGAGGAAAAATAACCAACCACCACCAACCCAACCTGCACCTTCGGGGGCGCAACACCAACACTACCATGAAACTAACAGAATTAATCACAGACCTAATCGGAGCAATGCTCCTCATCGGGGGCTTCTTTGCCCTCTACTATGTAATCGTCCCAACCTATTAACCTAATCACTATGGCTACTCAGAAACTCATAACACTATCAACAGCCGCTAAATGCCTTTCTTACATTAAAGATAAGAACTTGGTGGGCGCATATATCATCAACCGCGCCTCGCATACATACGAGGTATGGGTCAAATCAACAACAACTAAGAACAACTAGAACCATGAAATTAAAGCAAGACAATTTCCTACGCATAGATAGCGACCAAAATGGAAACCC
>Ga0115567_10000754_pt1 | contig 31930 bp, 37 predicted proteins | sample COGITO_mtgs_1204_2_FD_88679 | JGI IMG/M metagenome (GOLD analysis project Ga0115567, IMG submission 88679) | Pelagic marine microbial communities from North Sea - COGITO_mtgs_120412 | ecosystem: Environmental > Aquatic > Marine > Epipelagic | place: Germany:Helgoland, sampling site Kabeltonne...
CGGAAGCCATGAGATAGTGGTGCAGTTTGTTGAATCTGAAACGCTCACTCAACTCTTAGCACCTATAGGAGTGGTGAAGTCACACCCAAGGCACGGTATGGTAAATAGGCTTGTAGCTAGAGTTGACCGCCGTCAATCTCGTGTAGGAACAAATCAAACAGGTTTGCTAAGGTTCACTTGGAAAAATATTTGTAACTTGCTTACTGATGTTAGCGGAAGTCCTGGAGTGCTTGAGGTTTCTCGTGGTGTAAACCGTTGCGTAGATGCTTCTGGAAACGCTTTAAGTGGTAAAGTTGCCATTACGATTGGATTTGAAACATCACCTGGATCTATAAACACATCTTCAAATACAGTTATCGATTTTTATTTACTCAGCAATTGATTATAAATTGATTAAGTCTTGAGTTGTCCACAGGCAGCTAAAACCTCATCACCTTTAGTTGCTCTGACCAGGGTTGGGATTTTAAAGGTGTCTAAAACCTCTTTAAAAGATTCAACTCTATCAATCCCAGGCTTTCTGTAATGAGATCCTGGAAAAGGATTGAAGGGGATGAGGTTGATATAGGCTCTTTTACCTTGAAGAAGTTTACCTAAAGACTCTGCATCTACCTTGCTGTCATTAAAGTCCTCAATCAAAAGATACTCGTAAGTGACAAACTGTTTTTTAGCTAAAGGTATATTTTCTATCTCTGCTAGGACATCCTTTAAATCAAACTTTCTATTTATAGGAATAAGCTCATCTCTTTTTTCTTTAAAAGGGGAGTGAAGAGAAAGTGCGAGGTTCACCCCGGGCATTTCATCTTTCCATCTTTTTAATCCGGGCAAATACCCAGAGGTTGAGACTGTGATTTTTTGAGCTGCAATAGAGCAACCATGTTGAGAAAGAAAAATTTCACAAGCTTTTTTTATAGCTTCAAAATTATGAAGGGGCTCCCCCTGTCCCATAAACACTAAGTTTGAGATGTTCACTTCGGCAGGGCGGTTTTCAGTCAGCCAATTCCAAGCGGCTAGAAACTGCCCTACGATTTCATGACTTTCCAAATTTCTTTTAAAACCTTGAGTTCCCGTGTAACAAAAAGAACAGTTCATTCCACAGCCCACTTGAGATGAAACGCAAAGGCTGAATTTTTTGTAGAATGGAATAAGAACAGCTTCAACTGTAGTGTTGTCTTTAAGCTGAATTAAAAATTTAACGGTTTTGTCTTTTGATTCTAGAGCTTGATCAATTGTTGGAAGCTCAAAGTCAAAATTTTCGTTAACTAGAGACAGACTTTTTTTCGAAATTTTCATTTCACAGGGTTTAGAAATCTTTTTTTTATAATGCCAATTGAACAGCTTCGAGGCTCCGCTGACCTCAAGATCTTGCTCTTTAAAAAAAGACGTGAGATCAGAAAAATTCATTTGGTAAAAAGAAGGCTTCATAAATTTGATATGGCAGCCTTAAAGTCGTTCTTGGTCATAAGAGTGACTGATTCGGTATTGGGGTCATAAACAATTTTAACGTCATCATTGCTGATCTGTTTTTTAACCTGGCTGATTTTTTTTTCGTGTGTAGTTTCGACACTTCCATAATCTGTTCCAGACCTAATGATGTAGTTTTCAATAATGCCTGTAAGGGCATCACTTGAAAGCTTACTTGCTTCTATAGGTACGGGTGGCTGTGGTGTTTCATCTTCTGGATATGTTATACGTAAACCTTTTAGTCTGTTTAGTTTGCTTTTTTTACAAATTCAGTTTTGAGTTGCATGGATCCAACGCCTTTAATCTTGCAGTCTATGTCGTGATCACCATCAGTGAGGCGAATGTTCTTAACTTTTGTGCCGCCTTTAACAACTAGAGAAGATCCTTTAACTTTCAAATCTTTAACAACCACAACGGTGTCACCGTCTTGTAAGATGTTCCCATTTGCGTCTTTGTAAACACGTTCTTGATTGACCTCAGAGTTGGCAGCTTCCGAGGCTGTCCATTCAAATGCGCACTCAGGGCAAATCAAAAGCGAGCGGTCTTGATATGTGTGCTTAGATGAGCATTCAGGGCAATTAGGCAATGTCGACATTTAAAAGCTCCTTATAGTAAAGAAGACAAATTAACATCTAAAGACGTGGGTGGCACATAGAATTTCGAGCAAGTAGGCATTTAGTGACAACACAGAGGGTTATATTGAAGTCTCAACTTATGACTAAAGTAGGTCGGCGCTGTTAATTCAGTACGGGTGTGAATAGACTTGGGAGGTGAATTTTTCAAAGCCAAAAGGGTCTTATTTTGTATTAGGCTCTGTTATTTTTCATGCCCTTCTTCTCTTTCTTATTTTGGCTTTTTTAAAGTCGTTAATTAAAGAGCCAAGTCAGATTTATGAAGTTGAAGTGAACTTGGTTGAGCAGCCCTTGAAGAAAACAGTGAGTGCAAACAAGCCTAAAATAGAGACGGATACAAACGACCCTTCAAAGGTTGTAGAGGAAAAATTTTCACTTATAAAGCTGATGCCTAAAAAAGGCTATCAGAAAGAAAATACTTTTGAGAGCAGCAGGCTGCAAAAAAAGCTTTCTGACGAAATAGTTCTAGAGGACTTGAGCTTTTATAAAGAAATATGGAAGAAAATAGACTCTAAGTTTTACTATCCAGATATTTTCAACACACTCCATCTGCGTGGAGGGGCATTTGTTAAAGTCTATGTTAATTACGATGGCAGCCTAAGTAGGTATGTTTTAAATGTTGAAGGAGCTAACGAACACATTGAGTTTTTTATAAAAGCATTGGTGGTCGAAGCCTTAAAAGGTCCAATACACTCTAAACTTTGGAAGCCTAAAAAAGAAGAGGTGAAGCTTGATCTAAACTTTCAGCTTAGAATGGTCACAGCTCCTGAAGCAACGGATGGTTATAGCAAAGGACACGTAAATAGAAGGGAGATGTTGTTCCTTAGAAAAGTTTATAACCCGAAAGCACATGTCCTTTCTAAAGCATTACCTTTTTTAGGAGGAGGGGGGATGATTGACGTTGTTTATATTCTGAATTCTCTAAGCGGCCGCCAAAAAAGAATCTACAAGCGTAACCTTCGAAAGTTAAGTAAGTTTAGGGTGCTAAACGAGAAAACCTACACTCGAAAACACAACTAGAGAACTTTAATACGTGCACCGAATTAATATAGGTGTATATATATTAAATGGAAGTAAATAAATAAATGGAAGTAAAAGACCTTAAAAGATGGGAGTTTGTGGCTCTTATGGCCACGATCACCTCAATGGTGGCCTTTGCTATAGACAGTATGCTGCCAGCCTTCCCTGCTATTGGCGCTGAATTTTTAGTAAAGGATCAAACCTCACTACAAAACATCATAGCTGTTTTGTTTTTAGGTTTTGGTTTTGGACAAATTCTATTTGGGCCATTGTCAGATGTATTTGGTCGAAAGCCCCCCATTTATGTTGGGATTTTAGTCTTTGCTTTTGGCTCCCTCCTTTCTTATTTTGCGCCGACATATGAATTGTTTTTATTTGGTAGGTTTTTACAAGGTTTAGGCGGGGCAGCTCCTAGAATAATATCTCTGGCTTTGATAAGGGACAGGTTTAAGGGTGATGCTATGGCTCAAATCACATCACTGGTGATGACGGTCTTTATCTTGGTGCCGGCAGTAGCTCCAGCATTAGGACAGATCGTTTTAACTTTTAGTGGGTGGCGCAACATCTTTATAATTTTGTTTGCATTTAGCATTCTTGTTTTTATTTGGTTTGCCCTTAGGCAGCCAGAAACACTGGATGTGGGCAAGCGCAAGAAGTTTAAGCTCTCTGATTTTGCTTATGCTGTTAAAGAAACTTTAAGCCAGCCTACTACAGTATGCTGTATTTTGGTTTCAGGTATGGTTTTTGGTATTTTTATTGGCTACCTTGGGGTTGTTCAGTCTTTATTTCAAAATATTTTCAATGAGACCGAGCGTTTTCCACTGTTTTTTGCACTTTTAGCTCTTTCAATAGGAGCGGCCTCATTTTTTAACTCCAGGCTTGTCATGGCTTTTGGAATGAGAAAAATAATTTATGTGGCCTTAGCAGCTGTCTTTTTAACGTCTTTAATTTTTAACACCTACTACAGGTTCATATCTCCTGGCTCAGTCCGCTTAGAGGTTTTTATGGTCTATTTGATGTCGACCTTTGCTGCTGTAGGCTTTCTATTTGGAAACTTAAATGCTCTGGCGATGAATCCTTTAGGTCATGTGGCTGGAGTGGGATCGGCTCTTTTGGGTTTCTTGCAAAGCATCATATCTGTTGTGATAGGTGTACAGCTTGGAAAGTTGTTTTTTGACGATGTCTTGATGCTCGCACTTAGCTTTGGCTGCATAAGCCTTTTGTGTGCTCTGGTGATGGCTGTTGAGCGCTCACTCTACAGGGACGAAATTGAAGTTTGAGTTGGCTTTCTTTGGAAAAATGTTAATTCTGTAAACACCTCTAACTGTTGAAGAAAGTTTTATTTTAATAGGATTGTGTGAGTATGCCGGAGCACCTATTGTGAGGGGTCTCTCCGGATGGTAAACTTGCCTAAATGACAATCAGATTTCTTTTTTGTTTTGTAACACTTTTCTTAGCTGAGGGAGCCTTCGCTCTTAACTGCAAATCTATATTGAGTAAAGATGTAAAGGCACCGGTGATCACATCGAGAAATTTTAAAAAATCTGTGCGTTACATTAAAAGTCATGGTCTGAAAATTCCCTATGTTGATTTAAAGCCAACTGGAAAATCTAATGGGAAAACGGTTTTGTTAATTGCAGGTTTTTCTAAAAACATGCGTTCATGGCTTCCTCATATGAGGCTTTTAACTGCTAAGGGCTATAGAGTGGTCTCATACGATCAAACAAATGTAGGCTACAACTTGTTTGAAAATGGTGTTTTAAAATTAGATAAGGGAACAGGTTTAGACACAGATTCCATACTAGCGATGGACGTTTTAAAAACTACGGGTGTTACAAAAAATTTGAGTATCATGGGTCACTCAAGAGGCGGGGCTGTTGCAGCCAGACTCGCACTTATGGCAAGAGGAAGTAATATTGGTTTAGATAGGGTGCTCCTCCTCATGCCTTATGTCCGTTACATTTGGACTTCACAAACACCACTGGAAGCTTTTGGTGAGTCAATGTATGATATTTCTTCCGAATTCAATCCTCAATACTATGGTAAATTTCTTTATGACAGATCAAAGGTTAAAAAATATGAAGTGATTGATGAGCTTTCAGATCATTCATTAGAGTCTGCCCTTGTTTATGTTTTAAAAGGCCTCAAGCTAAATGAAAAAGCTGAAGTATCAACAAAAGATGTATTAGATGCACTCTTAAAACTTGATAAAAATATGCAGATTGACACCTATGCAGGTGAACACGATCTTGAACTCGCACCTCCTAAAATTGTCAGTGAACTTGAGAGCAAAGGTATAAACTACAGTCTTTTTAAAGGAAAAACCAAAGATCATTACTGGCCCTTGCACTACGCTGAGTCTATGCTTAAAGAAGTTGGACTCTTGTAGTAAGCTTGCCTTTCTAAACAATGGAGGTCCTTGATGCCGGCAGTAAAATTTTATCAGTACTCAAAATGCAGCACATGTGTAAAAGCAAAAAAGTTTTTAGAATCAAAGGGTGTTGATTACAAAGACATACCGATAGTTGACAACCCACCAACTAAAACTGATCTCAAAAAAATGCTTAAAGCCTACAATGGCGAACTTAAAAAACTCTTTAACACATCCGGGGTGATGTATAGAGAGATGAATATTAAAGACAAAATGCCAAAAATGACCGAAGCCAAGGCTTTGGAGCTTTTGTCTAAAAATGGAAAGTTGATTAAAAGACCTTTTATGATTTCAGAAAAAGGCTCAGTGGTTGGTTTTAAAGAAGATGAGTGGAAAAAGTTATTTTAGTTTGCTCTGTTGTAGACTAACAAATGAGGACAAAGCTTGTGTTGGCTTTGACCACACCATTAACTTGAACTTCTACTGTGTGCTTTCCTGGATAGTGCTTTCTGGTTGTCACCTTCTTAAAGCTCACTTTTTTTAAAATTTTTATCTTTTCATTAGAGCCCAAATCTACAGATTTCAATTTAAAGGTTTTTTTTGAAAGCTTTCCATTGGCTTTAGGATAGTGAATGTTGTAATCGACCATGAACGAGCTTGTTTTGTTGCTGTCGTTTTTTAATATAAAAGAAAGTTCAAAACTTTCACCCTCGGTGACTTTTGACTTACTGATTTTGAATGAATCAACAGAGGAATTAGATTTCGGGTTGTATCCTAATAGTAGCAGGGCTCCAGGATGCCCTTGTTTTATAAGATTTCGAAGGGCTCTTTTGATCAGCCAGTCTATTTCAGGAGTTTTGATCTTGCTCCACTTTTTTAGAGTTTCAAGGGTGAGATCTGGGTCGAGCCAAGAAATATCGTTCATATGATTTGCAACAGAAGTTCTTACATAAAGTGAAGGGTCAGTTTTGAGTTTTTCCAATAGCCGTATGTTTTTTTTTAAATTTTTATTAAGATGATGAATTTTCATTCCCCAGGGCAAGTTAGGTCTGCTGCCCTCGCTGACCCATCTACGCACATGTTCGCTAGAATCTGCTGTCCATTTGTTAAAAACATCATAGGTTTCTTTGGGGTGTTTGTTGAAGAAGGGGCGCACGCCAAATTCTGATGTAAATTTTTTTGTTATTTCATAAAGTCCGTTCATTGAAGTTCCAAAATCATCTAAGCCGTAAGTTTCTATAAAAAAGGTGTACGGCCAAAGTATAAAATTATCGACATCGGTGTCTTTATATTCATTTAGACTTTTAATTAAAATCCTAATATTTTTTTGATAAGAATAATTTAGATGTTTATGTAGGCTTTCAGAGATTTGAACGATCCGTTCTTTCATTTCAAGTTTGGAAATATTTTTAGCAGCGTCTTCTACAAAACTTTTGTGGTCAAAACGCTCATCATATTTTGCAATGACTTTTCCCATATTAGATATGCTTTTAATGTTGTAGCGGTTTTTGAAAGCTTCCATCAACAGACTTGTACCAACAAGGAGGTCTTGAGGCTAGTTGTCTTTGAGAGCAATCGGTGCCAGGGTTACAAAGCACTCCGGCTACTATGGTGTCTAAGCGGCACTGTTGGCTAGGGTAGTTGAAAAACCCTATAGTTGCATTTGCAATTGAAGAGTCTCTGTTAAGCAGACTCACATGATCAGCACTTTTAGCGTACTGAGATTTTATAAATTTTTCTCCAGCTGTTAATGAAAGAGCACAGATTCTAATACTTTTAGAATTCGAATAGACTTTTTTGCATGTTGAGACAGCAGTGTTTGAGGGTGTGGAATTAGTTTGAAATTTTTTAACGTATCTTTTCATACAGTCTCGTGCTGCAAAATAGTCAGCTTGTCCTTCAACTGAGAGAGGTAGATATTCGTGAATAAAAGGCTGGCCACCAAAAAAATGGCCCATCTCGTGACAGATTAAAAAAGCAAATCCGTTCTCGCCAAGTGAAGCTCTAGTGGGACGCTCTATACTGACCTGTATAAACCTAGTGTTCAATTGAGGTATCCACCTAGCAAAAGCATGTGTGGTTTCTTGATTCCACGTGTTTAAAAAAACAATTTCAGCGCCATTATTCGTAGGAAGATTTTTATAGATTGAAGACAAGCGCTGTTCAACCTTTAGAACGGTCTCTTTATCAAGTTTAGCTGATGCAGGTGCTGATAATAGTAAAATTACTAAGATAGTCTGTAAGACTTTAAACATAATGCTTCATACCATATGTAATAATTTTTATCAGATTAGAGCCCTAGTTCTGCAATCTATTCAGTTTTGAGCACAAATTGTCACTAGGCAGCCCCTTTATTTGCCTGAGAACCGCTTTAGGAGGAGCATTGATCTTGAAAAGGATCTACCTATGAAAATATTTTTTCTTATTTTGTCGTGTTTTTTAATTTTTGGCTGCTCTAAAAAAACTGAAGTCGGATCTGATGCTGAATTAGAATTAAATGAAGTCAAGCCTGAAGCTCATGAGGTCAGTGATAGAGGCTTGGGAGTGGGCGCAAAAGCTCCTCAAATTTCAACGACAGACATAGATGGTAAAAGTTTTGATTTAAATCAGACCTTATCAGCCAGCCCTGTGATTTTGGTTTTTTACCGAGGTGGGTGGTGTCCTTACTGCAGCCTTCAACTTAGAAAACTACAATTAGAGGCTTTGCCACGCATAAAAAATGCTGGTGGTAAATTAGTGGCCATCTCTGTAGATAAGCCAGGCCGTGCTGTAGAAATGAAAAAGAAAGAAAATCTTGGGATGACTCTATTGAGTGACCCAAGGGCAAAAATTTTGAAAGCATATGATGTGGATTTTAAAGTTCCTGATGACTTAGTGGAAAAGTATATAAAAAAATACAAAATTGACCTTGAAGCGCACTCTGGTGAAAAGCATCACATCATCGCAGTTCCAGCAGTCTATGTGATCAACAAATCAGGAGAACTGACCTTTTCTTATGTAAATGAGAACTACAAAGTCCGCGCTCAAGTCGAGGATATATTAAAAGCAGTTGAATCTTTATAAATTAAATTTTTTGGCGATCTCTTCAAAAAGGAATGTTTCTCGCTCAACGGACATTCCCTTTTTATTGCTCTGTTTAATTGTCTCTTGATTTTTTTTGATGGCGTCATGAATGTTGACCCACAAAGGCTCCATGCCATTTTTTATCTCATAAGACTCGTATTTAGTACCCCCCAAAACTTTATCAACCTCACAGGTGTAGCAATAAGAGAGCATATGCTGCAGATCAAAATCTGGTTTGTGCCAAGGTCTGAACTCTTCATAGATCCCAAAGGCTTTGATGTTCCTTACGTTTTTTGCACCAGTCTCTTCAGTTAGCTCGCGGACCATACCCAAAATTTTATCTTCTCCCGTCTCAAGTCCACCCCCAGGAAGACTCAGGTCATCATATCTTTTGGTGTAGAGTAGAAGAATGTCTGAGTCACTCAGGGCAATAGCTCTGGTGGCCAGTCTGGTGAACTGCGAATGTCCCTCAAGACTTAGAATGTCGGGATGAATATGCGTTTTTAAAGTTTTCATAAATTTTAAAAAACTCTAAGCTGGACTCACAACATCAGACTCATCTTGGATTTTGCGGTAGTCATCAACGGAGACAAAGTAATCGGGATCTTCTAAAACATTTACGTCACAAATTTTTTCAGCCTTTTTAATAAGTCTGATGCAGTCTTTGCTCAAATGACGAAGGTGGATGTTTTTACCAAGCACTAAGTACATCCCGGCTATTTTATTTATAGCCTCAATTGCAGAGAGGTCCATCACTCTTGAATCTTTAAAATCAATGATGACTTCTTTAGGGTCATTTTGAGGATCAAACTTTCCCATGAACTGAGTTGTCGAAGCAAAAAACAGAGGGCCATAAATTTCGTAATGTTTGATGCCGTATTCATCAATAGATTTTTGAGCCCTAATTCTAAGTGCGTTTTCCCATGAGAAGATCAAAGCAGAAAGCACAACTCCTGCAACAACAGCTATAGCTAAATCAAATGCAACGGTGAGTCCGGTCACCAAAATGATTACGGCTATATCCCACTTGGGAACTTTGTTGACGATTTTAAATGAGCTCCACGCAAAAGTTTTAAAGACCACAAAGAACATAACTCCGACTAGAGCAGCTATGGGGACAGCTTCAATATGACTAGAAGCAAAGAGAATAAAAAAGAGCAAAGCGCCTGAGGCTACAATTCCCGATAGACGGCCGCGGCCACCAGATGTGATGTTGATGATGCTTTGGCCAATCATTGCACAGCCACCCATACCGCCAAAAAGACCATTTACAAAATTAGCAAAACCCTGTGCTACACATTCGCGGTTTCCATCGCCTCTAGTTTGAGTGAGCTCATCAATTAAGTTTAATGTCATTAGGGATTCAATCAATCCAATAGCCGCAAGTATGATGGCATAAGGAGTGATAAATTTTAAAGTGGCCAAGTTAAAAGGCACTGAAGGAAGTGCAAAAGTTGGTAGCCCGGCTTTAACACCTTCGCCACCATTTTGCTGAATGAAAGACAGGACGGTTGATGTGTCGATTCCAGTAAGTATAACAAGTGTTGTGACAACTAAAATTGAGATCAGAGCCCCTGGTGCTTTTGGATGAATTTTTGGAGTGGCAAAAAGAATGACCAAAGTAAGCGCAATGAGACCAAGCATTGTCATAAGGGCTTCACCCTCAAGCCAAGCGCCACCAACTTTAAACATATTGATCTGTGACATAAAGATCACGATGGCTAGACCGTTTACAAAACCAATCATAACGGATGAGGGCACAAGACGAATAAATTTACCTAATTTGAAAATTCCAGCAAGACCTTGAAGCACACCAACCATTAAAAGTGTGAAGAATAAATACTGAACACCAGCTCCTGCTTCAATTGCGTTTCCCTGACTGACTAAGCCCACCATGACAACGGCCATGGCCCCTGTTGCTCCAGAGATCATTCCAGGTCTTCCACCCAAGACTGCTGTGAGCAAGCACATGATAAATGCGCCGTACAAGCCAACAATTGGAGAGACACCGGCTACGAATGCAAAAGCCACGGCTTCCGGTACGAGGGCTAAGGCAACTGTTACGCCTGAAAAGATGTCTGCTTGGGCGCTGCCCTCTGAGGGTTCAACGATCGTAGTGGGTGCTTCCATGAAGTGTCCTGTGTGAATGGGGTAATGTTAAGTTTTAATGAACTAACATGCTAGCCTCATTTAGCAAGCTGGCCCAGGCAAAAGACTAAAATCTTCACAAAGGTGGGGTCATAAAAAAAGAGCACTTTAGGAGTGCTCTTGTGAGTTCAATAATAAATAAAAGGTGAATGATCTATTTAGATAAAAAGCAGTTTCGCAGCGGTGAGGCCTGTTGCCAAAAATGCCGCCATAAGTCCACCAAGTTTTATTGTCATTCTGTGTTCTAAGTTTTGGGACTCATAGGTTATTTTTGATTCAAGTCTGCCAATGTCTGATTGAAGATTTTTAATGTCTCCTTTGAGCATATTGAAGTCATCTCTAGTGGCCATAGTAGACTCAAGTCTTTTGGTATCTGCTCTAAGAGATCTTACATCATCTTTAGTGGCCATAGTAGATTCAAGCCTCTTGATATCGTCTTTGGTGGCCATTTCCTCTCCTATTACATCCCCTAAAATTTGGATATGTGTTTCAGCCTGATCCCTGGGAAGGCCTGCATCTACAAGAATTTTAGCATATTTCAGTGAATTAAACAATTTTTCTCCTCGGTGTTGGTTGAGGAGAAGTCTGATGCAAGATTTTGGGGTCTGCTGGAATGGTTTTTGTCTAAAATTGAGATTTGGTTTTCGGAGGTAGCTTTGGGGGTGAAATTGAAAATTTATAAAATCCTAGTTTTTGTGAGTAAAATAAAAGAGCCTTTCTGGTTAGAAAAGCTCATTGGATTTAATTATTTTTGGATTGGTTGATAGTGTTACTCGACCGTGTTTGTAGATCCTGGGGCAGTCCTTATCTCTAAAGAGCTTATAACTCGCCTGATTTTAGACGTAGCAACCGCAAATTCTCTGTGGTTCGAACACGCTAGCAACACAGCTCGAGCTTTATTTAAATCTCTACGTGAGCTGCTAGCTGTTAAATTATGTGCAAACATTTCAACAGAAGATGATAAGTAACTTGCCAAATTTCCAAATTGTGCCTCTGAACACTTTACCTTTTCACCTGTTAAATCTAATATAATAGAGCCTTTGGACGTAGTTATAACAGGTCCGCTAAGCTGAGCTCCTTCTCGAACTACTATCGTATTTGTATCGACGGCCGTAGAAACTAGTTGTGGGCTTGCTAAAGCGCTGCTGCTGTATGCTAGCTGTTTATCGAAAACTGCTTTTGCACAGTCTGAAATATCTGCCGCACTAACTAAAGTGGCCCCAAAAAATATAGGCAAAATCATAAATAATTGTTTCATAAAACTCCTCTTTAGATTTTATCGTCAAGAATTGAGACATACTTTAGACATTTAAACTCAATGTCATATGACAAATTAAACTCACTTAGACACTTTAAAACTGTCTAAACTTCAAATTTAATGCCGTAAAAAGTCATCTTTGGCGGTATCACCACAGTGTACATGTTTATGACATTCATGACATTGTCTCAACTTATTGAGGTCGAGCAGATTTAATCATCTGCCCTGTCTGGGGAGAAAAAAGTTCTCTCAGCTTTGATTCACTAGCAATAGATGATTTGACCACCGCACTTTCAAACAAAGTGGGAACGCTGATCATGCGGTTCAGCTCTAAGCTCCAATAGAACATCGTCATATGAAGATGAGGGGCATAGCTTATGCCAGAATTACCAACATCACCCAAGTAGTCGCCTGCATTTATGATAGAGCCGGCTTTAAGACGTGTGGGGATCGAATCTTTCTTAAAATGCAGAAGACTGAAATAGAAGGCGTCACTAATGTGAATCAAAACAAAATTACCATCACCTTTTGTGCTCAAGTCACTAGTGTGGGTAGGGTCAGGCCGGTTATCTTCGACACCTCTTTCAAGTTCAATAACGGTTCCTTTAATTGGCGAGTAAATTGGGGCGGCCCAAACATGGTGATCTTTATTTTCAAGCCCTTCGCCTTTAAACATTTTACCATCTTTGATTTTTAAAATGTCCCAAGCAAAGTTACCGAACATGTTTTCAAATAAGTGGTGTCCATCGTTTCCGGTGCTAATGAAATTCCAGTTTTTTAAGGGAGGCCTTTTTAGGAGCAGACCGTTGTTTTTTAAAAATTCATGATAAAGTGAGTAAGTGCTTTGGCTGGTGTAAGTGCTCAACACTTGCTGTTTGCTTACAAATAAAATTTTAGGTTTCATGTGCTCAAAGTAAAAGAGGCTTGTGAAGTGCTTAGCAGTTTGGACGGGTTCCCAAAACCATCTTTGCTCATACTCACTTATTGTCTGTCCCGACAAGACTGCTCCTGAATTGGTGTAGAGTGTAGTGTATGTGTAATAATTCTCTTTGGCGGTAGCCGACCAGCAAAAAAAGAAGAGGCTTGTGTAGGCAAAGAAAAGTTTTTTTAAGTTACATAATTTAGTCATTCTTTTTTTCTTTTTCTTCTTATTCTTCAACCAGTTTGAATCTTTCTCTGCCATCATCAAGCTTACTAAAAAACAATTCTAATGGTCGGACCCATACTTTTCCCAGATTATTCTCATAAAGGCATTCGTAGAGAGCAAGTTCCTCTAGGGTTTCACTGTGTCTAGCAGTGCCAAGCACTTTATAGCACTTGCCTTTGTAGTGTTCGTAAATTAAGCCAGGTTTGAGTGTCTTGTTTATTTCTTTTAATTCTTTTGTATCATTTTCCATTTTAAGCAAAGCCAACTTTGAATTTTTTCTTTTTGATGCGTCCAGCGCTTAACCTTTCAACGGCCTGTTTTGCGCGGCTTCTTTTTATAGCGACAAATGAAAAAGTTTGATGAATGTTGATGTCACCAATGTCATTTGCGTAAAGTTTAGCTTCGCCAGTTAATGCTCCAACTAAATCGCCGGGACGAAGTTTGTCTTTTTTTCCACCACTTACATAGATAGTGGTCATAGGTGGAGTGGGGCGGTACTTTTCGGTAAATGAAAGATTTGATGCATCCTTAATTGTACAGGGCTCCCCCTTAAGTTCTGCAATCTCTTCAAGCCTAAAGCTCTCAGCAGGATTGAAGAAACTAAATGCGAGTCCTTTTTTTCCGGCACGGCCAGTGCGACCAATACGGTGGATGTAGTCTTCAGCAGTTGCAGGCATATTGTAATTGATCACAGCCGGAAGGTTTTCAACGTCTAAACCACGAGCGGCCACATCTGTTGCCACTAAAATGGAAATACTCTGGTTTGAAAATTTTGTGAAGACCTCAGTGCGGTCCCTTTGTTCAAGGTCACCGTTTAAACATTTTGCAGAAACACTTCGACCACTTAAAAACTCAGTCACATCTAGAGTTTCTTTTTTGGTGCGGCAAAAAACAATGGCGCGTTTAGGTTTGTACTGGCCTAGTATTTTATAAAGAAGGTTGTTTTTGTCTTGGGTAGGGCGCACTTCAAAAAACACATCTTCAATTTTATTTTCACTATGAGTGGCGTCAACTTCAACCTCTACAGCATCAGTTTGAAAGTCGGCACTTATAGATTTGATGTCTTCAGGAAAAGTCGCTGAAAAAAGTAGAGACTGTCTTTTTTTAGGTAAAAATTTAAAGATGGCTTCAATCTCATCAGTGAAACCCATGTCGAGCATGCGGTCGGCCTCATCAAGCACACAGGTTTTTAAATCTTTTAAAGAAAGGCTTTCTTTTTTCAAAAGGTGTAAAAGTCTGCCTGGTGTTCCTACGACAATCTGTGGATTAGCAGAGAGAGATCTTTCTTGAGAGGATTCAGAGGCGCCACCACAAATGCTTACAATTTTAACGTTAGCTAAGGAGGTAGCGAGTTTTCGAAGCTCTGTGCAAACCTGCTCTGCAAGCTCTCTAGTGGGGCACAAAACAAGTGAGTGAACTGACTTCCTGTTAAAATCTATTGAATTCAAAAGTCCAAGCCCAAAGGCTGCAGTTTTTCCTGACCCTGTTTTGGCTTGGGCCAGCACGTCTTTGCCTTCTAAAATGTAGGGAAGGCTTTTTTCTTGAACAGGAGTCATCTGCTCAAACTTCAATATTTTAAGGCTGTCTAGGAGTTCAGGGCGAAGATTTAGGCTTTTAAAAGTGCTGCTCATTGACACTTAATAACACTTTTATGCACGCAATCATAATTATTAGACTTATTTGTCTAAGATCACATAATAATTACGTTTTTGTACATTTTTATGGCCTCCCGGGGAGGGGTGAGTGTAGATCTGTTTTAAACAATCCATCTCAAGAGGTCGTCATGTCTAAAACCAGGATAAATAAGTTTATTTTTAATGAAAAAGGTTTTTTCTTGCGTTTAAAAACAGAGTCCAAAGATTTAAAAGTTAAAAAAATTGGTGAGGGCTACATTATGGAGCTTCCCACTCATTCTGACAAAGGCAACAAAACGAAAATACCTGTAGTGTCTTTGGAGAGCATACTTAATCAAGAAGCAGCTAAGTGCGAGGCGGTCAGTTTGGGTTGTGAAAAAGATAATCTAGAAAAGGCCACTGATCAGAAAGATTTTTTCTGGGGCGAGGTTGTAAAAATTAAAGATTTTAAAACAGATATGCACACCTACTATTTGCTAAACAAAGGTGAGGGCTTAAGTGTTCGCATTGGACCTATTCATAAGGGTGTTGATGGATCTAAAATAGAAATGGACTTTGAAAATCTCCAGTGGGTTAAAAACTAAACAACGTGGTTTGTCAGATCTGACGCCCCGCTAGATCACACATGGCTACAGAGATAATTATAAGTAGACCTCTTGGCCTCTAAGGCTTTAAATGGACAAATGGAACATACAAATTATTTTGTTCAGATTCTGTCTTGGACGGCAATTGTCTTACTTTCGGTAAGTTATTGGTTTCAGATTTGGAAAATACACGTTCACAAAGAGGTTAGAGATCTATCCATGGTCTATCATGTGCTTTTGGCCTTAGGTTTTGGTATTCTAACTTACACGGCCTATGTTGAAGACTCTAAAATTTTTATTGTTAAACAGGTGATGACGACCATTCCGGTCATGATCATTATCATGCAGATTGTTATTCATAAGGAAGATCACTGGCATGATGACGATGATCCTAATTGTGACACTTGTAAAAAAGAGCTCGAAATGTTTTGGGAGCACTGTGCTTACTGCGGGACTAAAACTCCCCACAAAACTATTTCAGACGTGAGGGTTTAAAAATATGAAAAAGGAAGACTGCCAAAGTTGTTTTAAAAATAAAACTGCAATCAAGTGCAGCGAATGTGAAGATCCAACATGCAAGAGTTGTTCGTACTTTATAGATGACACAGTTTTTGAATTTGCTGAACTTTTACCAGAAACTGTTAAAGACAAAACTTTTTGCACCGCTTGTTACCATAAGGTTGCTGATCCTGTCTTGGAACAATACCGAGAGTATCTTGAGAGGGCTAAAAATGTAAATGTTTACAGCTCAATTCAAGGGACTGAAACGGGTCTGATCAAAAGAATTGCTAAACCAATAGTTATTAAAGACTGTGCTGACCGTGAAGAAACTCTCATGCGTATGGCTTTTTATGCAGCTCAAAAAGGCTATGACACCTTAGTTGATGTAGACATAAAATCTGCAAAAGTTGGCAAAGGAACTTATAAAAAATTGATGTGGGCTGGGACTGGAATTCCTGTTGATCCAAAAATCAAAAAATGAGGCTTGTTAAAAAGCACCTACTAAATATTTTACTAGCAGGATTGGTTGTTTTTGTAATTTCAAAACAAATTCCTCTCTTGCTGCACTCGAATGAACAAGTGGGCAAAAACTTTTTTGAAGTAAAAGCCTTTAACTTAAGTGGTCATGAGACCCTGCTGCCACAAGAAAAAAAGAAAAAAGTTTATATTTTTTGGGCAACCTGGTGCGGGCCTTGTCATCTTCAGTTGGCCCAGTTTGAAAGAGCCATAAAAAATAAGAAGCTTTTACCTGATCAGGTGGTCGCTATTAGTTTGGATTCGTCTCTTGAAAAGGTAGTGGAGTTTCAAAAACAAAAGAACTATTCATTTAAAGTTTTTCTGGCTTCAAGTGAACAATCATGGATGGAGCTGGGTGTGCAGGCGACACCCAGTATAGCCTTTGTGGATGAAAGAAATAAAATTTATGACTTTTTCACAGGGGTATCGCCTCTATCTGTTAGCAAGGCTAAAAGGTTTCTTAAACTATAAAACTATGCATAATTTTGTATTTCACGAACAAATCTTAATGTACAATGCTTAAACAGATGTTATTAATGGTTTAATAATACAGAGACTGTTTGCCTGGAGTGAATTTTATGAAAAAAAGTAGTGATCTAGAACAAAAAGCTAGCTTAGAGATCAGAAACGCAAATTTTGGAGACATCACAGAGATTTTAAATCTTGCAGATAAAGTCTATTCACCAATGGGTTTTGAAAACTATAAAAAGTCTATGATCAAAGCACAGATTACCAATTATTCGAAAGGCTGTTTTGTAGTCTCTAAAGATGGAAAAATCGTTTGTTATTCTGCGAGCCTAAAACTGTCTGAAGACATTGCCTTGAAACCTCACACATGGGTTTCTGCAACTGGGGATGGTTACGCATCTACTCATAATGAGTCTGGCGAATATCTTTATGGTTATGAAACTTTTGTAGATCCTGAAATTCGTGGCAGCCGTGTGGGGCAAAGAATTTACAATGCAAGAAAAAGACTTGTTAAATACGAAAAGCTAAAAGGTATTGTTTTTGGTGGACGTATTCCTAATTACAGCAAAAGGTATAAAAAAGTAAATTCAGTTGAAGAGTATATCGAAAAAGTAAAAGACAAAACTTTTAGAGATGCGACTCTAGGCTTTCATCTTAGAAACGGCTTTCAAGTTATTGGAGTTTTGAGAAGCTATCTTCCTGAAGACAAGCAGAGCAAAGGCTACGCCGTTCACTTAAAATGGGACAATCCTGAGTATGAAGCCATTATGTCTCCTGAAAAGAATATGCTGAGACAAAACTCTGTAAGAGTTATGAGTGTTCAGTATCAAATGCGTGCAGTTAAGTCCTTTGAAGAGTTCTGCCAAATTGTTGAATACTACGTTGATGTGGCAGGAGACTACAAAGCAGACTTCTTACTTTTTCCAGAGCTCTTTACAATGCAGCTTCTCTCAATTGAGAACAAAGAGGTTGCGCCTGATATTGCTATCCGCCAAATGACTCAGTACACGGATCAACTGGTAGATCTTTTTAAACACCTTTCTGTTAAGTACAATGTGAACATCATTGCTGGATCTCATCCAACTCAAATTAAGGATAAAATCAGAAACGTTTCTTACATTTGCCTTAGAGATGGATCTGTTCACCAGCAGGAAAAAATTCACCCTACACCAGATGAAAAACACTGGTGGAAAATTGAAGGTGGCAATGAGGTCAACGCAATTGAAACAGACTGCGGAACTATTGGTGTTTTGATTTGTTATGACAGTGAGTTTCCAGAACTTTCAAGACACCTAGTGAACCAAGGAATGAAATTTTTATTTGTTCCCTATTTAACAGACAACAGACAGGCTTACTGTAGAGTGAAGTACTGCTGTCAGGCTAGGGCTGTCGAAAATCAAATCTACGTGGCTATGGCGGGCAATGTAGGGAACCTTCCTATGGTTTCGAATCTAGACATTCAATATTCGCAAAGCTGTATTCTCACTCCATGTGATTTTGCTTTTTCAAGAGATGGCATTGCCGCTGACACAACGCCAAACGTTGAGATGGTGGCTATTGCTGATTTAAGAATGGATTTGCTTTTAGAGGCTAGATCTCACGGAGCAGTTAGAAACTTAAAAGACAGAAGGCACGATCTTTATGCTTTAAAGTGGAGAGGTTGATTTAAGGCTGTCCCGCTTTAAGCGGGCTCTTTGAGTTTTTTCTGTAGCGCATGTTGAGGATTTCAACAGCTAAAGAAAAGGACATAGCAAAATAGATATAACCTTTGCTCACGTGTTGTCCCATGCCTTCAGCAATCAGCATAACTCCTATTAGAAGTAAAAATGAAAGTGCTAAAATCTTAATAGTTGGATTGTGGTCAACGAAGTCACCAATTTTTTTAGCAAAAACAAGCATGACAACCATAGCAATCGTCATTGCGGCGACCATTATTGAGATCTGATCTGCCATACCAACTGCAGTGATCACTGAATCGAGTGAGAACACAATGTCTAACAATATAATCTGCAGTAGAATAAAATTAGCAGCACCTTTGACCACGGGCTGTGTAGCCAATTCAGGTCCTCCAGCAACCTTGTGATGAATTTCAGAAGTCGACTTGGCGATTAAAAAGAGCCCACCAAAAATTAAAATGAGGTCTCTACCTGAAATGCTTTTAGAGAAAATTTCAAATAAGGGTTCTGTGAGTCCCATGACCCAAGAAATAGAAAAAAGAAGTAGAATTCTCATCAAAAGGGCTAAGAAGATTCCAGTTTTTCTTATAAACTCTCTTTTTTCTTTTTGCACTTTTGCCACTAAAATTGAAATGAAGACAATATTGTCTATGCCTAAAACAATTTCAAGGGCGGTAAGTGTAAGAAGTGCTGTAATAGATTGTGTAGTAAACAGATCAAGCATAAAAAAAGCCTCTTTTTTAAAAAGAGGCTACACTAATGGTTATGATTTGCTCAAGCGCAGAATTGTCTAATTTTTCACAAATTTAAAGTCTAGCGGTCTCCAATCATTTTTTTTGAAATAACAATGTTACTAGCATGCAGGTTCTGCACTTTTGTTAGTAAGCTTTGTGACTCGGAATCGTCAGCTTTAGCGCTGTAAGATTGTTGGATCTGCTCGCTAACAGCTAAAGCGTGGTACAAAAGCTCTGCTTTATTTTCTTTTAACAGAGTATAAGACTCTAAAGTCATTTGAGATTTAGCATCACTAAGGTTTACATCTAACATAGCTTGAACGGCTTGAGTCACTTCATACTCTAATGGGTGAGCAGTGATGGCTTTGATTAAAAAGCCACTCGCTTTAAGGTGGTTTATTTTTTCAGCTTTACCAGGTTTAGATGAGGGTTGTTTTAAATAATTAGATGCATCCTCAAGGTTCCTACTGTCTAAAAGTGAAAGCCTAAATTGGCTCTTTTCAGCAGGTGAGCGCACAACTTTATTCAATATTTTACGATAGGTTTTGAAATTATCTGAGTTTAAAAAATAGGGAACAGGGGCTTCAATTGCGGCAACAACTTTAGGCTTGCTTTCATAACTGAGAGTCGCTTTCTCTACTTTATTTACGGTTTGAATTTTTTCTTTCACCTCTAAATCAGTTTCGCTGTCTGTAGAACTTAAACTTCTCACCGGTGTTTGTTCAGGTTGCGAACTTGGTAAAATGAAAGCAGCAAGAGCCAAGGCTCCTGCTGCTAATAGTATTTGTAAATTTTTATTTATTTTCATTTGTAAACCTTCGCTTTATTTAGCTAACGAACTTCTTAGAACTTGACGGTCGACAAAGTCGTGTCCTTCATTCTGGAAGTAAGCTGATCCAGTTAAGTAGTCATTGATAACCACAACGTTTCTTTCAAGAACTGAGCTCTGCATGTAAACATTGTAAACCTTACCGAAGTATTTGATGTTTTCGATTTTCACGATCTCATCTAAGTTTCCGTCTTTTTTCACAAAGCTTTGTCCTATCACAAAGTTCTCAGCGTCTTTTAAGTTACCATCAGCTGTCACAACAGGGTGGTTTGGAGTGTACTCAATAGAGTTTCCAGAAGCCATTGTGAAGATCATGATGTCATGTTCACTGTCATCAACCTCAGTGATGAACTGTTTTACTGGTGTAGACATCAAGATTGGTCTTAAGATCGTGCTAAAAGGAGCGAGTGTTTGAACGTTTCCTAGTATGGAATCATAAGCACGCTTGATCGGAAGGGCTGCACCGTTCCCAGAAGCGATGATCTGGTTAGGAGTCACACAAGATGACAAGCATATTCCCACAATGTCAGCACTTGCTGGAATCTCACACGAAAGTCCATCTGCATTAGAGTTTCCGGCACTCTTGTTTCTCCAGTTAGTTGTACCTGGAGCTGGAGCTACCCAAACACTTCCGTCTTCATTTCTGAAAGTCACGTAAGTTGGACGTCCTACAATTTGATCGTTGTTAACCGTGTAAGAGTTTTGCGGAGCATCTTCATAGTCTGCAGTGATGTCAAAGAAGTTTTGAATCTTCGGCTGTTCAGCGGCACACATGTTCATCCAGTTTAGTCGACCATGGGCTTTAGAAGGCGAGAGACTGTCATTATTACATCTCTTAAGATCAAGACAGAATGGTGCTTCTTCAACTGTTGTAACAGTGTCCACTAGAGTGATTACGTGCTCAACACATCTATAAGTTTCTGTAGTCACTTCTTTATCAATCACATAACCAGTTCTATTAGAGTGACAAACTGTAGGCTCGCCCTGTTCAAGAATTTCAGTGATCTTGATCTCTTCAAAGTCTGGGTCGCCATCACACACATAGGCTTCTGATGATGGAGCGGCACCACATAATGAGTTGTTACCATTGGATGCTACGTTATCTAAGGCCATACAAGAGTAAAGGTCACTTTGACTACCACCACAAGCAGCAGAACATTGTGTAGATCCAGTTTTTACCCATTCATGGCAAGCGCCTTCAGATAAAAGTGTTCTCTCTCCGTTTTCAGAATTGATTAGAGTTCCAGAAGAACAAAGTCTGTTTTCGTTTGAAACGTAAGTCATGACTTTACTTCCTTGCCCTTCGTTACATGAAACAACTTCAGAACTAACGATTTGTCCAATTGAAACAATTTGACCATCGGTTAAGCCGTCACAGCTGCTTCCAAAAGGTGGATCAGAAGCTGGTAGTCTATCAGGGTTGGTGCCATCTTCGGCAAGAATAGGACAGTCGACACAATCTTCAGAGCTTACAAGAATGTCTCTTGAAAGTACGATAGTAGCTGTACCATTATTAAGATTTAAGCTCACTGAATAGCTCTGTAAACCAGGCAGCGTGAAGCTAAACAGAGTAGACTGAGAGTAGCTGTTGCTTTGGCCGTCAGAAAAATTCCATTGAATAGATGAAATCAAGCTGCTCAAACATGAAGGTATGTTTACCTTAGCATAAGAGCTCTCGTTTAATCTAGACTCTGAAGGACCTGACAACATTAGGTTTTTCAAATCACACGAAGGAACATTACGCACTTCTATATTTTTTGAAAAAGTTTGATTGTTCACTTCAGTAGAAATCTCATAAACACCTTCAGCACTTGCACTAAAAATGTTTGAGCTCAGCTCTGAAACATTTCCGTTTGAATCGGTAACGTTATAAACTAAACCAGAAGAAGCGGCAGCGCCAGCTTCTGCAAATTGAATAGAAATGCTTTCATCTAAATTTGCAAAATCAGAACTGTTAATGTCTTTGCAATCAGCACCAGCATCGCAAGATTTAACAATAACTTTTCTCATGGTGTCTGCAACTTTGAAAGTTCTTTTGTATGCGATTGCTTCAATTGCGTACTCACCCGATTTAACGTAATTGTGATTTAGTGAAGATGAAGTTTTTCTAACACCATCATTTGTAATCCAAATGTTAGAGGTGACACTAGTACATGCGTTATGTTGAACGCTGTATAAATTGTCAGAGTCTGATCTGACCACCAACAGACTATCGATCAATGAAGCAGAAGGCGTGCACCCTCCATCTAAAGAGCTTTTACTGAAAGTTTCAGCTACAGAGCCTTCCTCACTTTCCTTGCAGCCTTGCAAAGCTAAACAGAGCATAGCTCCGAAAATTAATTTTGTTTTAATAAACCTGTTGTTCATACGTACCGCCTTTATCCTAGACTTTGATCGGGTCGACTGAAAAAAATATCAACGGCATGTTCATCTTTTTAGGTTTTTTGCTTCATTTTGATAGGCTTTTTATAAAAATTGGGTAAGGAGTGTGAAGATATCGTTGTGAAGTCTCATTTTGATTTCTAACTGGTGCTTGTTGAAACACATTTTTGGCTCTACTTTCTCTATATGAATAGATTAATAAAATTTAGCTTGTTGTTGCCAATGTTTGTAACGTCCTCATGCAATTCTCAGAAAGACACAAGTGCAAATCTTGGTGGGCAAAGAACTCTTCTAGTAAACGGATACAGTCAAATGTATCGAACTACAGGAGTTTTCACGTGGACTGATGAGTTGCTCCTGGTGAAAATGAACTCTAAAGAAATTAAAGACTTTGGAAAAAGACTTGATGAGGCTGTTACAGCCATTGGTAAAGAGCTTGAGAAACTGGAGATCTCTAAAGAATGGTTGGTTCTTGATAAGACGGGATCTAGTGAGCTTCAAAATAAGCTCTTGTCTTCAATGACCAAAGAGCGTCTAAAGTCTTATGCTCCAGTTGTGGGCTTAAGTGGTCCAATCTTCGAACGGACCTTGCTGTTGACGACTTCAGGAATTCTGAACCAGATGAAGCATCTGACACAAGTTATGCTAGAGGTTGAAAAAGACAAAAAAAGAAGAAAGTTTTTGGAGATGGCTAAAAAATCTTTTGAAAATTTACGTGACGAAGACTTAAAGCTATTGAACAAGGTTTACTTTAAGCACGATCAGTTTTCAAAAAAATAAAAATACAGTTTTGATAAATAAATATAAACAGAAAGAAACCTGTACGTTACTTAATTTAAAATACTGTTTAAAAATGAACACAAGCTCGTTTGAAACAAAAAAAGCAACCTTAAGGCTGCTTTTTTGATTAAAAATCAAATTATGATTTATTATAACTTAAGACTCTATGTTAGCTCCAACAACAGCTGCCATTTGCATCATGTTGATTGTTTGCCCTTCTTTAAGACCTGTAAGGTCTGTAAGTTTACCAGATTTGCTAGTCGACTTTGTCTTCTTAAAAATAGGAAGTAAAGTTGCATCTGCTACAATATACTTTCCAGCATTTTCAGCTTTCCCGTTTTCTGTTTTAGTCTGCAATTCATTTTCTTTAATGTAATTCCAAAGTTTCTTTGTAATTTCAGTTCTTGGAAGCTCAGTCTCGCCCAGCATAGCCGCTAGTTCAGATTTTAATTTTACAGGTTTTGCTAACCCTTTTGCCTCAGCCATAATATGTTCCTTTCCGTTTGTGTCAGTGTTTAAAGTCTATCAATTAATACTGCTGTAACCAAATCATGTACCCAATATAGTAGCTTGTTGCTCTAAATAAGGGCTAAATGGTTTAAAAGCCACGATGAGAAAGTTTTAACTTTTAAAATCTATAAGAATTCTTCAGCAAAAATCTTTTCAGTGATCTTCCAGAACTTGCCTTGTTTTCGGCCAATCACAAACGAAGGCATCCTAAAGTGACGTTGTGATTCAACGACTTCACTTACTGAGTCTATATGAACTGTCATCTCAGGTTTTTTTAAATGAGATCTTAAAAAATTAATATTGAATTTTTTAACACTAGTTTCATTGTCTAAATAATGAACTTCCGAAAGGTAGTTTGCATCGTAATCATAATATCTTACTTCTAAAAATGAATTTCCTTTTTTATCAGATCTCTCAAGCATTTCAATCGAGTCTGGCTGCAAAACGTGAGCATTTTTAGAAAGTTTGGCCTGCTTAAGCTTGGAGTCAGCATCAATCAAAACGTTTTTACAAGAGCGGCATTCACGTGCTGTGATATCATTTTCGCATTGGCATTTGTTGCAGATTTTAAATCTGAAACGGTGACCACAAGGTTCAAACTCAAATGAGTCAATGTCTTGAACACCGCCCTTACATTTTCTGCCGTAGTGCTCAATCACTTCGCCATCATGATCAACTCGCCCCCAAAAATCATTCACAAAAGCGCACTTTGGGCACATAACCTGTACTGCAACTGAATCAGGAGTCGTTTTTTTATCACTTATTTCAGGAGCATAGATATTGTGACCCATTCCAGTGTAGTCGAGTATAAAACAGTCTTTCTTAAACTCATCTAATCTCAAGCCACGGCCTATAATTTGTTGATACAAGCTTATGGATTCTGTGGGTCTAAGTATAGCGATCACATCGACATGGGGAGCATCAAATCCAGTTGTAAGAACAGAGACGTTCACCAGGTATTTAAATTTCTTCTCTTTAAAATCTTCTAAAATTAGATCTCTTTCGGAACTCTCTGTTTCACCTATAACGATTCGAGCTTCACCCTTAGGTAAAGTTTCTAAGATTTCTTGTGCGTGTTTGACGGTGCTGCTAAAAATCATCACCCCTTTGCGATCGTAATTTTCAGTGATGTCTATAATATTTTTAACAATTAGTGGAGTGAGTCTACGTTGGCTTTTTAATATCTCTTCAATTTGAGCTGTCGAAAATGATTTACCGCCTTCAGTGAGTTCGGAAAAGTCATAAGAGGTGACAGGGATATCAACTTTAACTGGTGGAGTGAGGTATTTGTTTTGAATCATGTACTCTAAAGGCAGCTCAAAAACGCACGATTTGAAAAACCTTGGCTCATGGGTACGTTCAATTCCTTGATGGCTGTAATTGTAAATCCAACCTACACCTAATCTGTAGGGAGTGGCTGTTAAACCCAAAATACAAATCGCTTTGTTGTTTAGCTTTAGTTTTGAGATCACTTTGGAGTATTGGGATTCAGGCTCGAGACTGACCCTATGACACTCATCAATAATCAAAATCGTGAAATCTTTAAAAAAAGAATCAGGTGCATTGGCCACGGACTGAATGCTGCCAAAAATCACCTTTTCAGAACTGTCTTTTTTATTGAGGCCTGCAGAATAAATCCCGGCCTGGAGGTCATAGCTTTCATACTTAGAATAGTTTTGCTCAACCAATTCTTTCACGTGAGCCAAAACCAGCACGCGGCCTTTTGCAAGTCTTGCGAGTTCGGCGATGACTAAGCTTTTGCCAGCACCAGTGGGAAGAACGATCATCGCTGGATCCCTCTTTTTTTTGAAATAGTCTATTGTTTTGTCGACAGCTTTTTGCTGATAGGAGCGCAGTGTGTACATTAGGTTTAGCCTACAATTTGAATGCACACTTGTCACCGATTCTCGGGCTACCCACTGTCCTAAAACTGGCCTCTTTCCTGCAATTACTTAATTGAAGATAAATTGTAGCCAAGAGAAATCTAATTAAAGCTTTGAGAAACTAAACCCAAAGCTGTTTTAAAAGGATCTGAGCATGAAAATAACAGTATCAATGATTTTGGCGGTTTTAATGTCGGTGCCAGCAGTGGCGGAAATTGTCATTAATGTCGGGGGTGATACAGGTTTCAACAGGGACATGAATGCACCACTACCAGATTACACACGACATAAGGGGCAAAATCACGATTGGTTTGAGATGACTAAAAATTTTGATCAGCTCTTTGATATCGGTGCCATTAACTTTGTTAATTTTGAAGCTGTTGTATCAGACAAAAGATTAAAAGAGGCTCCTAAAAAATGGAAATTTGTTTCACATCCAAATTCTATTGAGCACCTTATCAAAAAAGGAATCAACCTTTTCTCATTAGCAAACAATCATTCTTATGATTATGGTAGAGAAGGCCTAGGTGAAACAAGAAGCCATATGAATGCAATTAAAGAAAACTACAACTATGGAATTGTTTGGCACGGTGTGGGAACAAGAACAGAAACAATTAGACCTGCAGAGTTTACATACAACGGTGTAAAAGTCGCTTTCTCAGCTATTGGTTTTGTCGAAACAGAACATAGAAGAAACACTTACAACAGTGATACAGAGGTTGGGTCCGTAAACTTTAGAAATGAAGATCATTACAATGCAGTTTTAGAAGGTATGAGAGCATCAAGTGCTGAGTTTAAAATTCTATCCATACATGAGGGCAAGGAGAGTGTGGGCATCACTTCAGGTCCTCACAAAGACAGATTTATGAGAGAAGTTGCTAAGTACCGTAGAGCAGTAGATGAAGCAGGTGTTAACTTTGTTATTGGAAGCCATCCCCATGTGGTTAGGCCAGTTGAAATTTATAAAGGTTCTTTGATTGCCTATAGTCTTGGAAACCTTTTATTAGTTGGTGCAAAAAATTTAAACCCTGCGCCATTTGGCTATGACTACGGTTTGGTTCTAAAGACTAAATTTGAATGGAGTCATAAGTTTAATAAGTACAGCCCTTCTTTTGTTGAGGCGATACCTCTTAAGTCTATGCATATGTATCCTCGACCTATTCATGAGAGAAGAGAAGAGTATATTGGACACTTAAATTATATAAATCAAAAGACTTTTGGGAGAGACGCACTTAAATTTGGTATGGACAAACGTTCAAACACGGCTTTTATAAGGCCTTAATTTTAGGAAAAATCCCAATGCGAGGATCATTTTGGATTATGAGGTCGGTGATCTGAATTAAGGTCTCCTCAAAGTCAGGATGTGCAGTTTCAATAAAAAGCCATTTTTTCAAAACTTCATGAGGCTCTAGAGCGGGTAGAGCTTTTGTTAAGGAGGGCTGACTCTCTTTGTCGGTGCAAATCAAAACGCCATGCCAGTTCCACCTTCCGCTTTTAGTAGGTTCAACAATGACCATCACTTGTTTGTCAAAAACATAGACGGCTAAACCGCCAAACATTCCTTTTGTCCTAAAACTGGGGTGATCTGCGAGGTTATCTAAGATCCACTCGTTTTCAAATTTTTTAGCCATAGATTGCTAATTCTATTTAAAAATTTTGAATTTAGAAACAAAAAAAAGAGATGCCTAGCATCTCTTTTTTTTTACTATAAGATCAAAGTTTTTAAGCTTTCTTATTTCACTCGTTCGTTAATTGTTCTTCTATTAGCTGATCTGACTTCAACTTTATCAATAATTGTATCATCAAAGCTATCTATAACTTCATATCTACCGTCTGGCACGTCACCTAAGTTATATTGTAAAGTCACAGGGGTTATCACTTGATTACAGTACTGTTGGTTGGTTTTTTCTGATTTTTGCTTTATTACAATTGTGTCATCAAAAGTGTTTACGACAGCTGTTTTACTGCTCACGTCATAACATGGGGTAGGGTAAACTGAATCTGCGATAAGCAGGGTCTCTCCCAGCCTGTTGTTTTCAACTTCAACCTCTTCAATTGGGTAAACTTTTTCTCCAGCATGTGAAATAGAGGCACACATCACAATACTTGTTAACGCTGCAGCTGTTATTTTTGTTAGAATATTCATTATTCCTTCTCCTTTGTTTGTTGAATTCAAATTATCAAACTTAAATTTTTTATAACTCTAGAAACTGCCAAAGATTGTGTAGATTAGTTGATAAGCAGGCGCATAAAGTGTTGAATTTATTAGCATAAAATCTTGAGTTAAGTGTCACAAGCGGTCTTAAAGTGTGTACAGCATTGATTTATCTAAAAGTTTTTAAATTTATAAAAGTTCTGAGATTGTTTTAACTGCTCGACTTAAGGCAGGTGATGCGCTTATTTTCTACAAGAGCTTGAGCTTTTCAACAGCAACTTGAACTCGCAAATCTTGATCACTTATAAAAAAACTTTGATCTTCTAAAAGACAGTTGAGCTCCATAGTGCGCTGTACAAGACTATGTATGTCTAAGTCGTCTTTAACTGAAAGTTTATAAACACTCACTTTTTTGTTTTGGCTGAACTTAGTTTTTATTTTTGGAAGCCAAGTTGAAAGCTTAAACTCGTTGAAAGTAAATATGCTGACTCGTTCGGAGCGGCCACAGGCTTTTTTTATTTTCTTTTCATCGGGCTGGCCAATTTCAATCCAGTGTTCAACGTCACCCATTAAATTCTTTTTCCAAATATCGGGAGAGTCAGGGTTGTTCAAGCCGTCAGAAAACTCTAGGCGCTCTTCAAAACAGTACAGAAAAGTCAAGAGTCTCATCATCATGCGCTCTTCAGTTTCCGAAGGGTGAAGAGCCATCGTAAGAGAAACGTCCTCGTAAACACTTTCATCTAAATTTGCCAAGCTAACATTTGCTTTATATATAGAGGAGCCTAGGGCCATAATTTATTTCCTTATTTTATCCTTTTTAAGAATAACATTTTATGAGTAAGAGTTAAGGTGAATCTCAAAGAAACCGCTGAAACTTAAGGCTAATAATGTGTAAAAAAATCCACACGATTTCACCGGTAAAGGCTGAAATTTAACTCTGAACAACTAGACTCATATAAAACAATAAGGAGTCCATATGGGAAGCGCAGAGCACAAACAAAAAATTTGGGAAATGATTAAAGAGATCGGTGTGGGAATGCTAGTGACAGAAGACAGGTCGGAGCACAGAGGCCGTCCAATGCAGCTAGTCCAGGATAACTATGAGGGCACGCTTTGGTTCTTTACGAAACTTGAAGCTCACAAAACTGCCGAAGTTCAAGATGAGAGAAATGTTTGCATAACTTTCAGTGATCCAGGTCGAAATACGTATGTCTCTATGACGGGAAATGCTAGACTCAATTTTGACCAAAATATGATCGACAAATTTTGGAGTCCGTTTGTAGCGGCTTGGTACCCAGAGGGTAAGAAAAGCACTAATGTTGGCCTTCTTGAAATTAAGATCAATCATGGTGAGCACTGGGATAGTGACACCAGTAAGCTTGGTTTTCTCTATGAAGTGGCTAAAGCAAATATCACCGGTACAAAACCAGATCTAGGTGAGAATCAAAAATTCTAATTTTAAAATACATCTTTAAGGAGACCTATGGATTTAATCAGAATCATATTATCAATTTTACTTCCCCCTGTGGGCGTTTTTCTGCAGGTGGGGTTTACCAAACACTTCTTTCTCAATATACTTCTAACTATCTTGGGCTACATACCGGGCATAGTTCACGCTGTTTGGATAATAGCTAGAAAGTAAGAGCCATAATTTTTACACAGAAATGATTTAGTAGACTGTTTAGGTGATAAACTCTATAGAATAGACAAGAAGTAGAGAGGATTTTAAATGTCGGAAACTAAACCAGTTTGGGTCGATGGAGTCGGCGATGTTAGAAAAAAATCGGTTGAATCCGATCAAACAGACCAGTTGAACACTAATAATATTGTGGTCAATTTAAGAAGACTCACTTCGGGCAAGGGACGTACTGTTATTGAGATCTCTAATCTTCCTAAAAACAAAGACTGGTGCAAAAATCTCGCTAAAACTTTAAAAAAGAAAATCGGAGTAGGTGGAACCTACAAAAATGATTTTATAGAGATCCATGGTGAAAAAATCAATCAGGTTGCAGATGTGCTTGATCAGCAAAACATTAAATGGAAAAAAACAGGCGGTTGACAGTATGAATAACGAAACAAAAATAAAAAAAGCTTTCAATGATTATAATGGCAAAAACCAGGAGGTCTTAGACCTCTTCTACCATCCTGATGTCGTTTTTGAAGATCCTATAACAAAGGTTGAAGGAATTGACGAGTTAAAAAAATACTATAAACATGCATATGGAAATGTAAAATTCATAGAATTTGTTTTTAAAAACATTGTTGAAGCTGGAAACATCTACACCTGCGAGTGGGATATGTTGCTCAAGGCGAAAATGCTCAATTTTGGAAAAGAAATTTCAGTAAGAGGTTTAAGCCTTTTGACTTTTGATGAGGAGACTTCAAAAGTCATTAAACACCATGACTACCTAGATCTGGGTGACATGGTTTATGAGCGGATTCCTGGAGTGGGCTCTTTTATTAAAATGTTGAAATCTCAACTTTCATAAAGTTATTTTAAAATATGAAAAAATATGTCTTCTTAACCTGTGATGATCTTAGTGAATTTGTCGTGGATGACGACTATGCATTCAAGGCTTTTGAAAAGCTTATGCCCAATTCAACATATGATGTAGTTTCTTGGTCTTCCAAAAATATCGACTGGTCCATTTACGATTTTGCGGTTATCAGAACAACCTGGGACTACACTAAAAATATTGAGGTCTTTTTAGAAGCTTTAAAAAAAAATGAAAAAGCTGGATGCAAAATTTTAAACCCTTGTTCAGTAGTAGAGTGGAATGCAAAAAAAACTTACTTGCAAGATTTAGAAAGCAAAGGTGTTGAGATTATCAAAAGTATTTTTTTAGATTCAGAAGATGAAAAGTCTTTGAAGGAAAAACTAGAATCTTTTGAGTGTGAAAAATTTGTGATCAAGCCCGTAGTTGGCGCCAGTGCGGACCAAATCAAAATACTGAAACTGAGTGAGGTTGGTGAACACGTTAAAAACCTTAAAAATCCAAGTGAATGGTTCATTCAACCTTTTATAGAAGAAGTTTTAAAAGGAGAGATTTCTTATTTCTTTTTTGGTGGTGAGTACAGCCATGCAGTCAAAAAAGTCCCCAAAGTGGGCGACTTTAGAGTCCAAGAGGAGCATGGTGGAGAAATCACGAGTTACAATGCAAGCTCAAAAGAAATTGGAAATGCGAAAAATATTGTTGATTCTTTAGAAGAGAAACTTCTCTATGCTAGAGTAGATGTTTTAAAGACGATGACTGGAGATAAGCTTATTGAGTTAGAACTCATAGAGCCCTCTTTATACTTTAGAATTGATCCTAAAAGTGCTGATCGATACATTAAGACTTTAAGATCTTGGTCCTGAAATCCTTTTTAATGTGGAAAAGACTGTGGATCATCTTGGAAACAAAATGATTATTGTTTAGTTTGTGTTAAAGTCTAAGGCTGTATAAAAAAATGTATAAATTCCTACACAAGTCAAAAATTTTAATAAAATAAAATTATACTGGTCATAAATAAGATTCTGAAGACTCAGTTAAAAACTCAATTTGGGATCTACTTTTTTACCTATTTAATACCTCAAATAAAAGTAGTAAGATGTTATAGAATTAACAAAGGAGATCAATATGAACGGAGTGCAAATTCAATGGGGAAACATGGAGCGTACCGAAGCTATCGAATCTGACGTTTTAGAAAAGATGGAAAAGGTTATGACTTTTGCTCCTACAGCAACAGGGGCAATTGTGCATTTGAGTATAATCAATCCACTCAAAAGCGCTGGCGTTAGTACGCAGAAAGTTGCAATTGAGCTAAGACTGCCAAACCACCAAGACGTACATTCAGAAAAAGAAGGCGAAGATCTTTACAAATCAATTAAAGAGGCTCAAAAAGCAGTTCTCACTCAAGTTAAAGCAAAGAAAGAAAAAAACCTAATATAATAATGAAGTGCGAGACTGAAGTGCTCAGTCTTGCACGCTTAAATTAGTACGATTGTTTACAAAGCTATTCATCAATAAATTAAAACTCAATAACTAGATCAGCCACGGCGTATGTGAACCAAGAAAAAGTATAGACTTTTTCATTTTCAGCACCACCTTCTAGAGTTCTAAACCCTAAACCCAGACTAGATTTTTCGCTAAAGTCTCGTCTCAGTTTAAGAGCTGCATCTATGGCTCTTCCCTGAC
>Ga0115567_10000763_pt1 | contig 31739 bp, 22 predicted proteins | sample COGITO_mtgs_1204_2_FD_88679 | JGI IMG/M metagenome (GOLD analysis project Ga0115567, IMG submission 88679) | Pelagic marine microbial communities from North Sea - COGITO_mtgs_120412 | ecosystem: Environmental > Aquatic > Marine > Epipelagic | place: Germany:Helgoland, sampling site Kabeltonne...
AAAAAACCTTGAAGCACTTCGCCTTTTCCGGTATACTTCGGTATGGCCTCTTTGTCAGGCCCCCTCGCACGATGACGCTTCATTGCTTCCTTCTTTCGGCGCTTCAGATAATTTTCATATTCAGAGTTATCGACCTCTAACTCTTTATGGTCGGAGAGATCTGGCTTTTTCTTTGCGAACGACCAATCCCACTCTTCGCTAGCATTCTCCCAATCCCGAAAACCAATCTGCCTGCCGCGTGAATCCAGCACCACACCGTTCTCTGATGTCGGCCGCGGGCGCGACGGCGCCCCGTCCATACCATCAGGCTTTTCCTCCGCTTTCCGCGCGTCCTCTGTTTTCTCAGGCTCGGCGCTTGCTACTACTTCGGCCACTGCGACCAGATTGGCTGCGGCCAGCCAGCGCCCCTCGACATAGCTATAGCCATATCCTTCCAGAATTTCAGTCTTCACCAAGGGGTACAGACGCTTCCGCAAGGTCAATCGCTCCGCCTTCAGTCGTTCGCCCAGCACGTCGTGCAATGGCACCCAAGTACGATTGTGACGCACGTATCCATGACGAGCAAACAACTGCTTTGTATAATCTTCCCTCAGCTCATTCTTAATCCCATCGACGATCGAATCGTCCTTCACAAGGCGCTTTCTTGCCTCGCGGGCCACCTTCTCTTCATGAGCCGCTGGATCCAGCTGTTCCCGGGATTCGCGGTCTAAATCCCGGACGGCAATCCACAACGAGCCTATTTTCACCCGCTCCGGTGTCCGCTCAGTCAATATCCCCGAATGCTCAATCCCACGCGTCAGCTTCACCTTAACGTGATCGTGAATTTTCGAGATCTGATAATGCGCGCGAGCCTTCTTTTCGTACAGCTTGCGGCGCTGCTCGCGTTCCAACGGCAAGACCTTTCTGACCCGGGTATCTAACTCGCTTTGATACTCGGCTTTGACTTCTGCCAGAGGAAGCGCAGGCGGCTGAATCGGCAGGGAGATTCCCAACTCCAACGCCATTGATTCCTGATCTAACTCAAGATTCACCCGGCGGTCGGTTTCCTCACGAATCTCAGCCTTGATCTGCGAGGTGCTTGGAGCTGCCTGTGTCGGCACCCCGCACAGCAGCAAACAGCAGCACGCCTGCCAGACGAATATGCCAAAGCCGCGCTTACTCCATGTCCAAGTGAAATGTTTTTGATGCATTATTTTTTCTTGTGCGAAGAGGAAGGACTTAAAGCGCATAACCGTGCCACAATCGTACGTATTTGATACCGTAGCAGCGCGTACGCAGTTTCCACTGGCGACCTGCGAGTTTTCCCAGACCAACGGATCTGATGTATTGCACGAATTTGGACGGCGGAAAAACTGTGCAGTCCGTCAGAAGTCTCCCGGCCCTTTTCTGCGGTAGCAGTCCCCCACCTCCAAAACCGCGGTGAACCTCGTTTCTCGCCGCCGCGGCGTAAGACAAATCGCCCCGTGCGCGAGCAAGACCTGGCCGTCCCGCTCTGCGGTACTGGGAGTTTGGAGCTTCACAGCGCCGGCGTGTTGGATAGCGAAGTTCGCAGGCACTCCGGGAAGCACATGCTTGCGGAGTGCGAGAGCCACGTGTCCCATCGTAGCTCTTGCATTCACCTCGCTGATCCCGCGCAAGCCAAGTGCATCTCCCATCCGATAGACGAAAGAGTCGATGCCTGCCAAGCCACGAAAACCCTGCTCAGCTAGCGCGGCCCCCACCTGCTTCACTAACTGTCGCTGTGTGCGATGCAAGAGACGGCCCTCAGACAGAAACCGGCGCACATCCGCTTGAATCCCGTCAAAGGATCGGGTCACGGCCGACCAGCTATACTGGCCTGTGTCGTCGGCCCCAAACCTAGTATATCCCAGCATCCGCGCACCGCGGTCGTGCACCTTGAATAGGGCGGAAAACTCGCAGACCACATCTACCGCGGCCTCCAAAATCACAGCCTCCTGCTCACGCCAGACCCGCTGCAGCCAGCGATCTGGAAAATTGCGGAGTTCGCAAAACTTGTTGCCTCGGCCGGCGACACCAAACGGGGCCTTGAGCACCACGCCTACGACTCCGGCAGCCTCGCATGCCATCACGGCCGCCTCCAACTCTGCCGGACTTCGGCAAACCCGGGTCAGCGCCGCCAGCGGGTCGAAGTTCTCTTGCCCAACTTGGAAGGTATTGCGGAGTTCGCAACTCCAGACCTTACTGTGCACCACTGGGGGGGCGGCTCGCGGGCTTCGGGCCCCAACTGCCAACAGTTGCTGGTCAGCCTGTGGACTCCAGCCCCACGGCGTCGAGTCGCCGGTTACACGGTCTGCGAGTGCACCGGGCGCCGCCGGCACCAGTTCCGGCAGGCATATTCCGCAATCGGCGAGTTTGTTCAAAAATCCCAGCTCCACAGCCTGCGGTACAAGCACCACGTCATCCTCTGCCGCCAGGTAGGCCGGGAGAACTGCCAGATCCGCAGCAAGCTGCATGGCACCCGCCGAGGGGGCAGCCCCATAGGCCTCCTCCTCGCAGGAAGGATTAAAAAGCCAGACGGTGGCTGGCCGACCCTTTGAGTGTGCATACACACGCAAGTGCTCGATAAATCCAGCTGACAGCCCCGCCTTGGTGCGGCCTTCGCGGTTGAAGCCAATCCCCTTAGCACGAGCCGGAGTCATTGGGTAGGACAGTCCGCGTTGGTAGGTTTGCCAATCGTCCTCACCTTCGTCACGCCAGGTATCCAGCCAGGTAGCTCCCACCCGGACGTGTGCGATCTCGTCTTGATAAATCCGCTCCAGAATGGAGGCCGTTACCGAATCCCCGATCGTAGCGAACGCCTGCTGATAGTGCCGCGCATAGTCGAGATTCGCCTGTTCGAAAGTCAGGCTTAACCGGGCGATGTAATCCAATGGCGACTGCATGCTCGAGATATGCTTCCAGAAAAAGCCATTGAGCGAGTAGTCACCGAGGGTACAACCGCACTCCTCCATCCGCTTGAGATACAGCCCCACATGAATCTGTTCATCCCGCAGCGTAGCTGCGATTGCCCTACGAAACGCCGGCGGCGCATCCGGAAAGCGCAATAAAGCCAGCGCCATCAGTTCGACCGCCAGCAATTCGTGATTCGCGAAATAGTGAAGCGCACAGGCACGTTCACGCGCCAATACATTCAATGCCGGAAAGGCATGCCGAGTATGCCCACTGGTGCAAATCGCAATGGAACTGGCGCGCGCCGGCATGCTTACTTCCCGCCCACTACCGGGGTCAGTATCCACCCAGCGACCAAGTGGCACCAACTTGTCCGCAAGCGATGGTGAAAAGACAATTCGCTCAGCAAGCTCGCGAAGTTGGGTCACCTGCTACTCCTCGGCCGCATGGTCCTTCACCACGGAGTCAAAGTACTCCCGCACGTTTTCGTGGTAGCTGCTTGGCACCCGCTCCTTGAGAATTGCTTCACTTACGCGCTGCTTGACCTGTTCGGTCTCAGCGAAGCCCACGCCGACCTCGCCAGCGGGTGCCTGGCCGGTGGTCTTCCAGGTGAGCAACATTTTCTTATCCAACAACAGCTGGGACGAGGCTCTGGACTTTTGAAACTCGGTGTCCTGTCCACTTTCTTTGGCCAATCCGCCCTGCCCTCTTCCTGGCCCCTCCATTCCTTTGCCGGCTCCGCTCCCACAGCCTTTTCCAGAACAACCGGAGCAATTCCCGCCTTTGCAATTGCCTTGGCCAATCAGTGATTCGTAAAGTGACTTGTAGTCCTGCACACTGGATGCCAGTTGCCCCTGCCCGTTGAGCCCTTCTCCTAGTTGATTTGCTTCCTGTCCGGTACGAATCGCCTTCAGTGCTTCTTCTAGGGCTTGGAGATCACGCATGCTTTGCGCATCGCCAGCCATCTCCTGCTGGGCAAGATCGAGCGATTGCTGCGCCTGCTCCAGAGCGCCTTGTGCTTGTTCGCTACTCTGTGCCATCGCCAGTTGCTGCATGGCCTGGGCCAGCGCGTCTCGTGTCTCTTGCGATGCTGCCGACTTCTGCATCAACCGACTCAAGGTGCGTGTGCGATTTGCCACCTCCTGCGTGAGCTTCTTTTTCTTCTCTGCATTCCCAGCCTGGCTGGCCTGTTGCGCAAGCTTCTTAAGCTGATCGAGCTCCTTCTTGACGCCGGCTGCATCCCCCCGAGCCAGCTGACGCTTCCACTCCTGCGTCTTCCGGCTGTCAGCTCCGCCCAACTGATGCCCCGTCTGGCGTGGTCGATTCTGCATCTGTTGCTGAGAGCTCCGTTTCCAGAGGCTCGCGATCTCCTTGCGACGGCCTGCAAAGCGCTTTTCGTTCTCCTTCTTTTTCCCGACCTCCATTGCTTTGAACGAGTCCACCGCCCTTTTTAAGGCCTGCTTTACTTCGTCAGAATGTTGCGCTTGGGGATTCTTCTTTTTAAGCTGGGCCAGGCGCTTTTCAGTCGCAATGCGAGCCTCGGCCAATTGCTCACGAATTTTGCTTTTCTGGGCACTTTTTTCGCGCTGCGAGAACGGGTCGAGTGTCGGCACAAAGGCCACTGCAATCAACAGCACCAGCCAGCAAGCTGCGATGTTCGCAACCCTACGCCAAGGCCGCCAGGGGACGATAGTTAGCGCGGTGAGTGCGACCGCCCGAGCATCCGCTTCCTGGTGCACCAGGTCGATAAAGGAGGGGTCATTCTCATGAGCCAAGACGCTGGTGAGGAACAAGTCCTTGGTCCCCGCAGACTGGTCGGCAGCCCGCGCCGCGTCTCGGAGCCCGGGACCTCGCGTGACTAGAAAGGCAATCAGTCCGCCCACAATGGGCACAGCGCAGGTAGTCCATAGGGAGACGCTCCCCTGCACCAGTCCGGTTAAGCGCATACCCAGCAGCAGGCATAGAAACACCACACCTCCCCACAGTGTCATCGAGTGGATACGGTGGCCTAACGTACTCAAATACAATCGAGAGGCGACTTTGGATGCCAGACCAAGCGTAGAACGTGACATTAGAATTTCTGCCGGAGCTGACGGCGTGCTAGCGTGCTAGCGACCGTTCAGAGTGGCGAGGTCCTTTCCCCGGACCGCCCCATACGAGCGCAGCTGGCGTGCTGTGGGCTCTTCGTTCACTCGGATCGCCTCGTCCAGCGCAGTTCTCCCCATGCGATCGGTGATGGCCAGCTCTGCCCCATTCTGCAGCAGCAAATGTATGACGGCTTCCCGAGCAAAGCGCGCTGCACGATGTAACGGTGCCTGCCCAGTGTGGTCTTGGGCATTCACATCCGCGCCTTCAGAAATGAGGTACCGGGCAATTGGGGCGTTGGCATCGTGCAAGGGTTGGCGGCCAGTCTTGCTCGCCGCACTCACGACAGCCCCCTTCGCCACTAGGTACTTGGCTGCGTTTACATCCACGCGGCAGAAATGCAGCGGGGTTTCGCCAGTCATATTCACCGCCATGACTTCTGCACCGGCTCTCACTTGCATGATCATGAGATCCATCAGCCCGCGCCGCGTGGAGTCGTGCAATGGCGTATTGCCATTGCGATCACGGGCGTTGATGTCCGCCCCTTCACGCAACAGAAATTGCGCTACATCCGGCCTCGTCACCAGATGGATCGGCTGTTTCCCGCTTGTCGCCTGATCGTCGATTGGAATGCCGTGCTTGCGAAAGTATTTGGCCATGGGCACACTGCACACCACGTGTAGCGGTGTCTCAAAATCGTGATTGCGCACAAAGGGCTTGGCACCGCGACTGCGTAGCAACTCCGCCATTTTCGGACTCTTGGCCCAGTGAATCGGAGTCCAACCAGCGCGGTCTCGGGCCCCAGGGTCCGCCTGTCTGTCCAACAGGGCTTCGGCAATCTCAATTTCGTCGAGCTTAACGGCATGCAGCAGTGGCGTCCACCCCCAATGATCGACCACATTCGGCAGCGCACCGTTGGCCAACAGAATCTGCGTGACCAAGAGATGTCCGTTCTCAACCGCGAGGTGCAAAGGTGTCGCGCGGGCGACTCCGTCCCGGTCATGAATCTGCCCCGGGTCATCCAGAATATACTCGCTGACCTTGCCGTCTATGCCCGCTGCGGCGGCCTCATGCAACGGTGAAAGATCTGTAATCTCGCCTAATTGAGCACTTGCAGTCGCGACCAGCAGCACCAGAGAAATAGTCAGCCTTGTGCGCACGATCAATCCGCGCGGACAGGCTGCAAGAACCCACCAGCACCCTGAATCACCTGCGGCTTCGGCTTCACAGTATCCTTGGTCGCGATCGGCCCGCGGGATGGTGACTTAAAGGGTAAGGCGGGCAGGTCTTCCGCGCGAGCCCGACGTGTAACTGGCGGAAGCACGGCGCGTTCTTCTGCGTCTAGCGGCCCCCACTTGAGACTGCGCAACGCGAATCTGGCCTCATCGTTGTTAAGATCCTTCGCCTGAATAAAAAGCTCCTTGGCGCGATCGTGATCTTGTTTTATGCCGAACCCCCGGTAGTAGCAGTAGCCCAGTCCAGTAATCGCTGCAGGATATTCCTGCCGCGCTGCCTGTTTATACCAGAAAAAGGCCATCGGGCGGTTGATGTCAGCCCCCTTACCCTCCTCGTAGGCCACCGCAAGGTTATACTGGGCCTGTACAAACCCCAGCTTCGCGGCCCGTTCGAAGTAACTGAAGGCAATGCGCTCATTTCGGGCCACGGGGCCACCAGCCATATAAAAGATCCCCAAGTTGAACAGGCCTACAGCAAAGTCCATCTCTGCGGCTTTCTTGTACCATTCATAGGCCTTCTTCTCATCCTTCGCGGTCCCCACCCCAGCCTGATAGCAATGACCAAGGTTGACCATTGCCTGTGGGTAGTTTTTCTCCGCAGCCTGCCCGTACCATTTAAAGGCGGTTTCCTGATCAGCTGCCACGCCGATGCCCTTCTCGTAGCAGTAGCCCATCTTGGATTGCGCTTCTGGGACGCCGTCCGAGGCAGCACTCCACAAGTAGTCAACCATCTGCTGCGTGTCTCGCGGAATCGACGGATACATGCCGCTGTAGCAATCGGCCAACAGCAGCTTTGCTTCCGCATCTCCGCCATCGGCTGCCGCATCCAGCAGCGCAATTGCCCGATCAAAATCTTTTTCCGTTCCGCGCCCCTGCAACAAATTCCGTGCGTACTCGCGCTGGCAGTAGAAATTTCCTTTGGCAGCGCCCAAATGCAGATACTTGTTCGCCGCCGCATCGTCGTCCATTTCCAGCAGAATCACTGCTGCGTTAATTTGTGCCTGAAGTAGCCCTTCATCGGCAGCTCTGCGATAGAGGCGCAATGCTTCTGCCGTGTTCTTCGGCACCCCCCGTCCACGCTCATGGCACAGGGCTAGGTTGAATACTGCGTTCAGATACCCCTGTTCGGCGGCCTTCGTAAACCAATAGACGGCCAGTGAGTAGTCTTTCTGTACGCCGTTTTTTCCGCCGTAGTAGATGGATCCCAGCTGCGATTGTGCCCGGGCATTGCCCTTCTTCGCTAGCCGTTCCAGGCGCTCGATCGCCGCCCCACGAGCCGTATCCTGGGCCACCACCGACGGACTGACGATCGCCAGCAGCGTCATTAGACATATCCCGCGCATCAAACGACCACACCTACTTCCCGGCCATGCGACGACTGTGGCGCTCGAGAATCGCGCGCTCGCTTGCAGAAAGGCTCTTTTCGCCATGATTGCTGATTTTATCCAGGATTGGATCGATAGCTGCATCAACGTCCTCTTTTTCCATGGGCGGATCGGCACGAGGCCAACCTTGCGGTTGGGGTGCGCGCGCGGTTGATGCCGCGCGCCCAGCCCTCGTAGTCCGGTGTACCTTAAGCTGTGATGAGCGTCCCAGCAACCATGCCAGTCCAAACCCACCAATTGCGCCGCCTATATGAGCTAATTCAGCCACCTGGTTGCTACGTTGGGCAATTCCTTCGATGATCACTAGGCGAAAGACCTCGATCCCAAGAAAAAGCAGCGCGGACATGCGCATGGTCATCGGATATACGCCGAAGATGTACATCTTTTTCGTGGGGGTCAGGACCGCAGCCGCCGCCAGAACGCCAAATACCGCGCCGCTAGCTCCCACCAGGCCATGAGAGCTCTGCCAGTTAAACGCCAGCCAGCCACCTAGCCCAAACAGGCCACTTCCCACGTAGAGGATGATGAACTTCTTCACGCCGAGCCTACGTTGCACGTCCACCCCGAAAAACCACAGCGCCATCATGTTAAACGCCGCGTGCATCAGGTTCCCGTGAAAGAACATATAGGTGAAGGCTCTCCAGATCTCCCACGGGTGCTCCGGGCTGAAGGCGAACAGGTCTGCGATAGGCCTGCGCGTCTGGGACTCAGTCAGGTAGTCCAAGAGCAGAATTGCGATGTTCGCAATGACCAGATTCTTAATCAGCGGCGTCGCCGGACGAACGGTCATTCTACCGCCTCCCTGCCCGCCACCACCGACTTCATTCCGCATATACTCACGGTCAGATACACCCATTGCAAGAATCCTTTAGACCGACTGCCCGATGTTATTCAAGCGCCGCGCCAGTTGGTTCCGCAGTGAATCCGGCATGCGCGGCTGCGCTTCACGAATGTGTAACTTGGCAGCTTGCGTGGTCCGCTCGTAGCTGGCGGCCAAGTCCCTGCAAGTCTGGCAATCCATCAGATGGTTATCCATGGCCAGCAGCACACGTGCGCCGAGTCCACGCTCCGTGTAGTCGTAGAGGAACTGCCGTACCTCACGGCAGCCATAATGACGAGGATCAACCATTGATGTCTCCTAGGTGCTTGACCGTCGTCCCATACAGCAGCGGGGCGAGGATCTTGCGTAATTTCAGGCGAGCCCGGTGAACCCGGGACTTCACAGCTGGTTCGCTCAGGTTCATGATCTCAGCAATTTCCTCTAAGCACATGCCTTCGATGTCCCGTAAAATGTACGCGGTACGATAACCAGGCTTAAGTTCCTGAATCGCACGCTCTAATAACGCCCGTTTCTCCTTGAGTTCCACCTCATGGCTTGGCGAAGCAGCATCGTTAGCCCATGCGACCGAGATGTTACGCCCGATCCAAGTGTCCGATCCAGTCAGGTCCACATCCAGCGAGACGTTCCCTTGATGCTTGCGCCGCTTGCGCAGCTTCATGTACGCGTGATTCGCCGCAATCCGATAAATCCAGCTCGAGAACTTGGACTTTCCTTGAAAAGTTTGCCACTTAGTCCACACCGTCAGGAAGGTCTCCTGCACTGCCTCCTCAGCATCTTGCTGCGAGCCTAGGATGCGCAGGCACAAGCCGTACACCCGGTCGCCAAAAACCACCAACAGGCGGCCAGCGGCCTCCGCATTGCCATCGCGCAGCTCATTGAGGATCCGCTCGTCATTCTCGACATCCGCGGTATGCCAACTGCTATAAGAGTACGTTTCCGAAATCATACGCCTGCGTGAAACAGGAACTCCTTTCGCTACCCAACAAAAGACGCGTATAGTTACCCACTGCCTCCCCACGCGCAAGCCGGGCTGCGCACCAAATCAAGAACCTAATCCCTCGCGTGGTAAATGCGGAATCCCGTCCCACTCATCATTTTTCTCTTCGCATTTGTGAGTTTTGCAGAGCCTGTATCCAGTCATAGCGAGGCCCGCGAGCAGTGGTCTGCTGGCTACGAGTTTATGCAGAGCGCACTTCTGGCCCGTGATCAAGGAGACGGCGATCAGGCACTCGCCTTGCTTCGCAAAGCGCAAGGCGCATTCGATGAGGTCCAGACCCGCCACCCAAAGTGGAACGAGGCGATGATCGAGTATCGGCTTCGCTTCTGTGCGGAGCAGATCGAAGCCCTGAAGGCGCAGAAACGAGCCCCGCGGCCAGCCGATTCCTCGACGGCTGAGCTCTTGGCAAAACGCAACCGCGAGTTGACCGCGTCGGCGCAGACCATTCGCGCCATGAAAAAGGAGGTCACTCGCCTCAGTAAATCACTCGATCAAGCCCGGCGAGAGTCTGCCCGCACGGCCCAGGAAGCCCAACGCTACACCGAGCTAGCCGCAGAAAATGACCGGCTGCGCGAACGGAATACCGAACTAAAATCTCGCGCTTCCGAGTTAGCGGTACAGAGCGATCAACAGACCGATAAGCAAGGCCTCAACAGCTTACGGCTGGAACTCAGCAGCGCCCGCGAACAACTCACCATTGCCAGGGAGAAGCACAAGACCGAGAGCGCCAAGTCCCAAGCGCAGCTCGCCGATCTTAGTCGCAAGAACCGCCACCTTTCCATCGACCTCGAGGCAGCCAAGGAAGCCATGACGCGCCGCACCGAGACAACTGTCGGTGCCACGGAGTTGATCGAGCAGATGCAGCTCAAGTTAGACGACACCCAAGCCGCCCGGCGACGGGCCGAGTCCACCGTAAAAGTAGACCAACAGCGCATCACCACCCTGCAGCGCCACGTAGACGTCCTCCAAGCCATTGTCGACGAGTCCGGTGCCCGCATGGAAGAGCAACTGGCCACCGCCGCTGGCGTCCGCGACCAGACCCAGAAGATCCAAGCCATGGCCCTGACCCTGAAGGGCCGCGACCGTGAGATTGCCCTGCTCAACGCCACTAACCTTCGCCTTGCTGCGGACCTCGCTGCCCGGCTGAAGGAGGTCCAAGAGATGGGTGAGCATCTGACCGCCTTGCGCGATCCCAAAGAGACCTCGCCGGAAGCGGCAGTGTTGCGACTCAAACTCCAAGATCTCTACGCAGACCTGCAGCGCGAAACTCAGCTACGCAAAGCGGCGGAGTTCGCAAAAAGCCGGGTCATGATCGAGATCGGTCGGTTAGAAAAGGCGATCGCCCAGCTTGAGACATCCGTCGCCGCCTCCCGTCCCGGCGAAGAGATCAGCATCGACGGCAGCGTGGTGCCTCTTCCTCCAGCCGCCATTGAACTGCGCACTCAGCAGGCAGAGCTCGATCGTCAAGCAGCCGAACTGCGGGCCCAGATCGCCGATCTTATGGCGGACATTGGTGCCCTGAGTCCCGCCGAGAAGGCCAAGCGCCTGCCAGCCCTCCGCGCTGAACTTACGCAGCTCACCGAAGCGATGGATGCTCTCAGCCAGCGGCAGGAAACACTAAACGTCCACGCCCGGCAGAACGTCAGCGCAGTGGTGGAGCGCGTGCAGGGCGAGCAAAGCAAAGCATTGGCCGTAGCCCGCGCCCAAATCACCGAACGTGACGTCAGGGTCAGGGAGCTGCAGAAGCTCCTGCGTGGTCGCGAGGCCGACTTAGTAGCAGCAGCGAAGTCCGCCGAGACACTTCGTCAGCGCCTCGCGCAGACGACCGCACAGAACGTTCGTCTCCGCGGCGAGCTGGGGAAAAATGCCGCGCAAGCGCTATCCGGAATTACGCCTACTGCGCCGGAACGCGACGAGCTCCAGTCTCTGCGACAGGCGTATCAGGCAGCGCGCGACCGGGAGCTTGCCCACCAATCCACGATCGATGGGCTTCTGGCAGATCTGGCGGAACAGGAGCGCCTTCAGCTCGAGTTGAAACAGAAGCTCAGCACTCAGCACAGCGCTGTCACCAGCCAGATGGCTGGCCTGCGCAAGGATGCCGTAGAGACCACACAACTGCGCGCCGAGCTGAACCAGCGCAACCAAGACATCGACCAGCTGCAACGCGCAAATGCCGAGCTGCGTTCTATAAGCGACCAGCTGGAGAGGCGCTTCGCGGCTCGCGTAGCCGAGCTTCACAAGGAGGAGTCCGATCTCTTTGCAAATCGGGACCGGCTCAAGACGCTGACAGGAGAGAATGCCGCACTTCGCCAGAAGTACGAAACGCAGGTTGCCCTGACCCGCGCCATCAGCGCCCAGCTGGCGAAACAGTCCGGTCCCCGGGCAGGGGTGGCCTCCGCCGCGGCTGCCAGCGATGAGCCCGCCGACTTGCCCGGCTACCGTCAGCTAGTGAGCACGCTGAAGCGAAACCTAGCCCAGGCGCAGAGTGAGTTGCAAACGGCCCAAGCCGCCACACTGAACCGTGGCGAAGCAGCCGACAGCCTCGCGCGCGAGTTGGCGGAGCTTCGCGGGGAGCTCACAAAAACCGAGAGTAAGTCGGACTACCGCCAGACTCTCCTACAGAAGCAGATCGCCAAGCTGCTCAGTGAGTTAGACGCCGAGCGCTCGCGCAATGAGGACCTCAGCGCCCAAGCCTCCGTCGTCACCGCCACGGCACCAAAAGCGACCGAATCCGCAGCCGACCTCGACCGCGCAGCCCACGTCCAGGCGCAGCTTAATCAGGCAGCCGCCGCCGAAGCACAGGGCAAGACCGAAGCAGCGAAGTGGCACTACCAGAGCATCCTTGAAGAAGCCCCGGACAATCTGCAGGCGCTGCGCCGTTTGGGGCACCTGTTGGTTGAGTTTGGCGACCTCGAAAACGGTCAGGCTTATCTATCTCGCGCCTACTACCTTAACCCAGACGCGGAGGAAACACTCCTGCCGCTCGGCTATGCCTTGGCCAAGTTGGGCAAGTCCCAAATGGCAGTCTCTATGCTCTCTCGCGCCGCCGCCCTGTTTCCAGACAATCCAGACACTCATCGCGCCCTCGGCGTCGCCTGCCGCCAGCTCGGTTGGTCCCAAACTGCCGCCGTCTCGCTCGAGCGTTCGTTCGAACTCGACGGCAACAGTTCCGACACCGCCTTCAACCTCGCCGTGCTCTACACCACGCTGGAGAAGCCGCGCTTCGATAAAGCCCGTTTCTGGTACCAAGCCGCCCGCCGCCTCGGCGCAGAGCCAGACCCCGCCCTTGAACGCGTGCTCGCCGCGAACCAGTAGCAAGGGATGCCGAATGGTATCCGGAACATCCAGCAAGCGATCGCCTCCTACTTTCAAAACTCACTCCAAGGCTTCTCATGCGCACGATACTTCTAGCTTCCGTCCTCCTAGTCCTTCCCCTATTCGCCGCGCCGCCGGTCAGCTCGCATGGCCTGGCCATCTACGGGCCGGAGGACCTCAAGTACGGTCTCGACCAGCATTACGCGCATGCGAATCCCGACGCACCGAAGGGCGGCACGCTGCGCATGTCCACACTCGGTGCCTTCACCAAGCTCAATCCCTTCTCCCTGAAGGGCCGCCCTGCCCCACTGCTGTCGCTGGTATTCGAAACGCTGATGGATGGCAGCGATGACTCAGACGAGGCATTCTCGCAGTACGGCCTCATTGCCCAGCGCGTGACGCTGGCCGAGGATCGCCTATCAGTCACTTATCAGCTTAATCCTGCAGCCGTATTCTCTGATGGCCACCCGTTGACCGCCGACGACGTCGTCTTCTCCTTCAATCTCATTCAAGATCCGCAGTACACGCCGACCATGAAAAGCTATTATGCGGACGTCAAGAGCGCGGAGAAAATCGATGACCACACCGTCATATTCACCTTCTCCACCTACAATCAAGAACTTCCGCTAATTCTCGGACAGCTTTCCATTCTTCCCAAGCACATCTACGGAGCGGACGGGAAGGTCTTTGGTCGCGACTTCGACGAGATCGCGATCGGCAGCGGCCCATACGTCGTCGACAACTTCGATACGGCCAAGTTCATTACCTACAAGCGCAACCCAAATTACTGGGGTACTCAGATCCCGGTAAATCGCGGTCGCTATAACTTCGACACCGTCCGCGTCCTGCTCTACCTCGACCCGAACGCCGAACTGCAGGCCCTCACCGGCGGCCTTGTCGACATCAAGATGGTCAGCAGCTCGAAAGACTGGGCCTTATCCTTCGACGGCGATTCGATCCAGAAAAACTACATCCGCAAAGCCACCTTCAGCCACAATCGCGTCTCTGGCATGCAGTGCTTCGTCATGAACCTGCGGAGAGCGCAATTCCAATCCCGCGACGTTCGCATGGCTCTCGCCGCTGCCATGGACTTCGAGTATATGAACAAAAACCTGTTCTATGGCCAGTACAAACGCCAGGTCTGCTTCTTCGACAATCACGCGGAGATGCGCAGCCGGGGGCCTGCCGCAGGCAAAGTCCGCGAGCGGCTCATCGCACTGCGCAAGAAACACAACGACGCCAAGACCCGCACCATCCACGTCTACAGAGACGCCATCACCCGCGGCCCATTCAATGTCGGCGAGATCCCCGGTCAGCCCGTCGCCTCCATCGAAGACCGCCTGGCCAGTGCCAATAAGTTACTTGAGGCCAAAGGCTGGCTCTATCATGAGGAGGCAGAATGTCGCGTAAAGGATGGCGTCGAACTCAAGTTCTCCATTCTCCTCTCAAACAAGGGCTGGGTGCGGTTGGTCAATCCCTTCATCGAGAATCTCCGCACTATCGGTGCCAAGATAGATTACCAACTGGTGCAGCCTGCTGAATTCAGCAAGCGCTACAAGGAATTCGACTTCGACATGATCGTCGACGGCTTCGGCCAGAGCGAGTCTCCCGGCAACGAGCAACGCGACAAGTGGACGACCAGAGCTGCCGACACTTCGGGCAGCAGCAACAGCATCGGGCTCAAGAATCCCGCCGTCGACGAAGTCGTAGAAGCGCTAATTGCCTCGCCCTCCCGCGAGGAACTCGTGATCAACGTGCAAGTCCTCGACCGCATCCTCTGCGCGGGGCACTACATCATCCCGCATTGGTACATCGACTACGATCGCGGCGTCTACTGGAATCGATTTGGCCATCTCGACCGTTACGCAGCCAAGGCCTATTTTGAAGACAACGTGCTCAACTGGTGGTGGTTTGACGCAGCCAGGGAGTCCGCGCTCCAAGCTGCACGTGATGCAGGCACTGCCCTGCCAGACTGACAGCTGGCCGCTCGCCGGAAGGCTGCCGAATGAACCCTGCCCGAAAGACCCAACTCCTCTGCTGCGGCCTCGCAGTTCTGGTGTTTGCGAACTTCGCAAACACCTTCGGGAACGCGTTCACCAACTGGGACGACCACGGGCTCATCGTCGACAACCCGGCAATCCGTATTGCTAGTTTCGGCGACGTGGTCGCCATCTTCACGCCCACACCAGGCCGCACCTTTCAGCCGCTTCGCGTACTGAGCTACGCGCTGGATTATGCCATCTGGGGAATGCAGCCGCTGGCCTTTCACCTCTCCAACACCCTCCTGCACGCCACCGCTGCGATCCTCCTCTTTCTCTGGCTCAGGCGCTGGCTCCCCATTGCCGCCCCCGGACGCGGGCGCGTGGCTCTCGCCACCGCTGCGATCTTCGCAATTCACCCGCTAAACGTCGAAGCAGTGACCTGGATGTCGTCCCGGAAGTATGGCCTGCTAGCCGCCTTCACCATGCTCGCCTTCTGGGCCTATGAGCACCGCGACCGTGGGCTCAGATACTGCCTGTTTTCTGGAGTCGCGCTGCTGGGAGCGGTCTGGTCTAGTCCCTTTGGTGTCGTGGCCCCCGCCGCCCTGATCCTGAGCAGTTTTGTCCGCCGGGACCACGGCCAGACTGTACGTACCAGCGCCACCACCATCGCCCTGCCCTGCCTTGCAGCCCTGCCCGTCTTGTTCGCCCTGCTCAGTGGTGGCGAAGCCAATGTCGCCGTAAAAACCGAAGAGCCTCTTGGCCTCCTGACAACTGCCCTCTCGATGACCGTCACCTTCGGCGACTATCTACGCCAGATCGTGATCCCCCTCGGCTTCAACTGCAAATACCCACGGTCCCCCATTGCGGCCCCCACTGTCGCCGTTGCCCTAGTCCTTGCCGCTGCCACAGCTGCGGCCTGGCTGGCCATCCGACGCTGGCACCAGGCAGACCGGCTTCCGGCGTGGGGCATTGCCTGGTTCGTCCTGTGGCTGTTGCCAGTCTCAAACATCATTCCCATATCCACCTTCCGAGCCGATCGCTACATGTACCTCGCCATGATCGGCCCTGTGCTGCTGCTCGTGCTTGTTGGCGAAGCGGCGCTGCGCTCTCGCCCGCGGTTGCTTGCCACCAGCACGCTGCTCGTGCTCGCTATCTTGAGCGGCCTCACCTTTTCACGAAACCGCGACTGGCGCGATAGCGAAGCCCTGTGGCGCGCCAGCCTCCAGCAAGACAACCACAACCCAATCGCCCACAATAGCCTGGCCTCCGCACTCAATGATCAAGGTCAGCACGAGGAAGCCTACCGACATTTCCGCACCGCCCTGGACCAGAACGGCAGTTTCATCGACGCCGCCCTCAACCTCGCCATCCACCATCAGAATCGCGGCCAGTGGCAGGAAGCAGATCCCTTTCTCGCGCATGCCCTCAAGATCAACCGCAATCATCCGCGCGTGCTCAACTCACTGGCGCTGCAACTGCGTCACCAGGACGACCCAGCCGGGGCCATTCGTGCCTTGGAGATCGCGCTCAGTGAGGAGCCAGAGTTGGGTGCAGCCTGGAGCAACCTTGGCAACCTTCACCGTGAAAACGACAATATGACCGAGGCCGTCCGCTGCTGGCAGCAGGGCGCCGACGCAGGCGAAAGCGGTGCCCACTATGAACTGGGCCGGCACTTTGGCCGCGCTGGCGATCTCACCCGGTCCGATCATCACCTGCGCGAAGCGATCCGCCTGCGTCCAGAATTCGCCGAAGCCTGGTACAACTTGGGCGTGCTGCTCGCGCGCCAGTCACGCTTTCCCGACGCGCTGACTGCGTTTCAGCAAGCGGGCAGCCTGCGTCCTGACTACCTCGAAGCCCAACAGGCCATCCGTCGTCTGGAAGGCACCACGCCATGACAGTCCTAGTCAGCGAAGCACACACCATCGGCGCCCTAGCGGTCATCCGCTCGCTTGGCAGTGCCGGCCACCGGGTCATTGCGATCTCCCCTCGGGGTGACGCCATTGGCTTCTTCTCGCGCTTCGTCGCCTGCTCGCACCAGGCCCCCGCCTATGGCAGCCCAGAGTTTCTGAGCTGGCTGGATGCCCTCATCCTTGAGGAGGCCATACACACCATCATCGCCAGCGAATCCTTCTCCTTGGCCATTCGCGAGCATGCCGATCGGCTGCTGCCTCTGCTCGCCGTCGAAGCAGACGCAGAACTTCACTACGGCTGCCTATCCAAAGCCTGGGTCCACCAACAATGGACAGACCCGACACAGCTGCCTCACTCGCGCATCTTGACGGGGCTCCTCACCGAGGACGATCGCTCGTGGTTAGCAGCCGTTCCCACCAGCTTCCTGAAAGTCGACGGTGTCAACCAGATCTCCACACCACTCACCGGCCGCAGTCGAGTCCATCGCACCTGCGTCACCGATGCTGCAATTACTGCCAAAAAGCTGCTGACCACGCATACCCACGTGCTTGCTCAACACGCCGTCCCTGGCATCGGAATTGGAGCCTGCTTCCTGCGTTGGAATGGCCAGATTGTCGCCACGATGATGCACCGGCGCCTTCGCGAAGTGCCGTACCAAGGGGGCGTCTCATCCTGCCGCGAGGTCTGGCACCATTCTCGCATCCTTGCTGATGCCCAGGCCCGACTCGAGACGCTTAATTGGAACGGTCTGGCCATGCTTGAGTACCGCTGGGATCCCGGAACCGATGCCTTCCATTTCATCGAGTTGAACAGTAGGGTCTGGGGCTCGATGCATCTTGCCCTGCTGGCTGGCGTCGATTTTCCCGCCCTGCTCTGTGCCTGTCGTCTTGGCGAGACGCCGGCGGTCCCCGCGGCCCGACCAGCTCGCGCCCGTGTTGCCTTTCCCCTCGACTTTCAGCATCTGCTTTCCGTGCTCCACGATCCCGCGTGCTCCACGCGTCGCAAGCTCGGCTCTACCGCCCGCTTTTTTGCAGACTTCGCAAATCCCCAGCTTCAGGACGACTTCGCCTACCCGCGCGACGGCCTCCGCTACCGGGCCTTCCGGCAATACCTGCGCCGCGTCTGCCGCTAACAATCGCGGAGCATCTGCCCCCGGCAACAGGTCCTCCCTCCGTGGTTTGCCGTGCGTTCCGTGGTCAGACGTCCTCGCTTCTAAGTATCGCGGCGACAGATTTCCCGCCTGTAAGCAGTGGCGACCGCCGGGAATCGGCCGCTTACTACAGTGAGAACACGTCGCACTGCTTGACTTCCTGCGATTTGGCAACACAATACCTCCGTTCATGCGGGCTCCGCCGCATCAAAATTCCTGTCCAAGGCCTCTGGCGAATCCGACGGAATTCATCAAGGTTATGGACCGGCTGCGCTGGCCACGATCCTTGGACTGCTAGGAGCCCTGATTGCGGAAGACGGGTTTAGGAATAAATTTAAGGCGGCTTCATTAGAAATCCGGGATATGTATAGCTAGCCTGAACAGATTCATCCGTTATCTGCCATGAGGCAGAACTGCGCAACATCACAACACTCCCGACACCAAACTCAAGGTATCTCGATACCTTTTCATCTGGCCTATGCTCAGGATCAGCCAATCTGAAGCACACAGCCACCTCTCGTAACGAGATCTCATGAATTAATCAGGCTAGAATTTGGTAGAGGAGAGACCTAATGGCTAAGCCCAATTACGCGTTCGAAAAGCGCCAAAAAGAAATCGCCAAGAAGAAGAAGAAGGAACAAAAGCGCCTGAAAAAAGCAGGGGCAGACGAGAGTCAGTCGCAGGACGTTCAGCCTACGCCAGAAAGTGACGATAGAGCAACGACAACCGGCGACGTATAGCAAATCAATCAACGCCAATCAATGGCAACACACAAAGGAGAACACGGTATGGGTACAGGTACAGTTAAGTGGTTCAATGCAGACAAGGGTTTCGGTTTCATCACACCAGATGATAGCGACAAAGATCTCTTCGTGCATCATTCCGAGATCCAAAGTGGCGGCGGCTACGCAAGCCTCGCTGACGGCCAGAAAGTTGAGTTTGAAGTTGGGCAAGGTCAAAAAGGGCCATGCGCCAACAAGGTCGTGCCTCTCTAGCACGCTCTCGCGCAATTTAAGCGGTGACTGAAGTTGTGCTTCAACAGCACAGCCTCAGCACCGCTTAAAATGCCGATTCCTGACCGCCGTGCCCAGCACGGCCCCCGACCAATCATCCTATCGACCGTGAGCCAGCGCTCACAGGTACGCGGACTGCGCCCTGTTTAGTAATGCGGCTGGGCCCCGTGTAATGGGTAAAGGTAACTAACACCAAAGTGCACCGTGAGCCGGAAGCGGATCATTTTCTCTGTTGATTCGCCTGATTTCATCCCTGCCAACTCGCGGATGAGCCTCACACCTCCCCAGTGCAAAGCGCTGCAAATTCCTCTGCGCGGTGCTCCCACAGGTAGATCTCAACCAAGGTCTGCACCTGCCAGGCACCACGCGGCTGCGAGACGGAATAGCTTGGCACCATGTCGAGCCCGTAGAGTAGCCAAGCGAGCTTGATCATTCCTAGACACGAATGCCTGAAATGCCACGGGGCAATAACTCGGGGATTCGCCTCCGGTTGGGCCCCCAGTGCCGTCCTTATTAAGCTTTAGTATGGGGGCCACCCGAACAAATCGTTTCTGACACAAGCGAAGCGACCTGCTGGTATTGGCCAGCCTATCGCCGCCTTTCGATGCCGCAAGTGCGGGTACTTGGAATTCTATGCTAGGGCCGAGTTTGCACTGGAGAAGTGAGACTCCCAAGCCACGAGCCTAAAAACGAGACATCCCCTGTCCGGTTGAGTTGACCTTCCCTGTCGCCAAACTGCGGGAAACTTCGGGTAACTGTGCAGAATATCCTCCCCTGCACCCGCCAAAATGTAACGTTAATTCCGCACAGGCCCTTGATCTGGCCACAATTAGTCAGCTGCTCTGTCGGGCGACTCGATTGCCGCGCGGACTTTTGTCAGCAGCGACGACATCAAAACCGGTTTTTGCAAGACGCCTGACAGCCCCGCAGCACGAAAACGATCGAGCATCTCTCGTTCGGTGAATCCACTTGCCAGGACCACGCGCACGTTGGGATCGAGCTTTCGCAGTTCCTGCAAAGCTTCTTCGGCGTTGCGCTTTGGTATGCTCAAGTTGCGGAACACGCAGTCGATCTGTTCGCCCTCGCGTTGGTAGATATCCGCTCCCCGGCATCCATCGGAGGCGGACACCACAGTGTACCCGCCAAAATCAAGCATCGTAGTCATAACGCGACGCCCCCCATCCTCATGGTCTATAACCAACACGCGCCTCCTGATTTTTCCTTGGTAACAGAAACATTTTAAGCCACGCCTTTGCCAGCCGAGAGCCCCTCCTCATGAGGTAGGGGCACGGTGAAGGTCGTGCCTTTGCCCAACTAGGTCCTCAGATGGATGGCACCTTTGTGGGCCCGGATGATACCGTCCACGGACGCAAGGGCAAATCGAAGACCTTGGCCGCTGCGTTTGGTTTCAATTCTCCGGGCTTGAGCGCCCCTTGACGCTCCAGAAGACCTCGACGAACCGCTTTGTCATCGGCTCCTCCCGGAAGCCGAGTGGCAGGATGTAGTGTCCGACACTATGTGCGCCGAGCGCCACATCCGGCGACGGGGCTTGCCCCACCCTCAATATCATGGTCCTTGTCATGCGTCAATAGTGCTCAGATTGCTACGGAGGTCCTCTTGGTTCGTACAGCACGGTAGGGCATGTTTGCGATCTTACCAAGGTCACAAACATGCTATTCGACAAGCCTGCGACGTTATCGCTTGGCCGCAAATGGTTACTATTTGTGGCGTCTCCAAGTCGGCTAAGAGCCCGGAGTCGCCCTCGCGAATATCCGAGCCAGACGCAACCAGCAACAGACTGTTGGAACTCATAAGGAAATCAATGAGATCGCTTATGTTGAGCATGATAAGTATGGCTGTGCTGACTATCGAAACAGCAGCTGACAAGGGACCGAATCTGGTGCCGGCTCAGCCGGCGACGGCACCGAACTACTGGTGTACTTGGTACGCGCAAAACTACTGGATCGGCCATGGGATAGATCTGCAGAGCTTAAAAGGCGTAACCAACGAAGCCGCTCGCGATGAGTTGAGCTACGAGACGCTGTTCAACAAGAAGGATGGCTGGGCCAGCACTTACCTGCCGCGTGGACGCGCCGATTATGTCTTCCTGATCGATCATGGCTGGCAAACCAAAGAAAAGAGCGAGCGCATTGCCGGAGGCCCGGATTTCTTCAACATGGTCGCTGATCCGCGGGATTTCCCGCCCTATGCAGACCTGCCCCCCAAGGAGTTGCTGAAGAAATTCAATGACGAGATCAAGGCGCTTGGCTGGAACTCACTCGGGCTCTGGACGCGCGGAAATATCAGCGAAAAGCAGGCGCGTGCGTTTGTGGAGTGGTCGAAGTATGCCGGGATCAGCTACTGGAAAATTGACGGGGGTAATGACGGTGGGAACTACTACTCCTTCAAGGTGAAAGAGGAGATCTATCCTGAGTTGGTCTTGGAGTACATCACCGGTTCGGGCGGTAATATCAATCCTAAGTGGAATCAGGATCTTCCCTCCTACCCGTCGACGTATGAATTCGGTGGTCCCCAGCAGCGGGGCATGCTGAACATGCTGCAAAATGTCGATGTGTTTCGCACCTACGACGCCTCACCGCTGTTGATGACGTCGACCACGTTGCGCCGAACCCATGATATCCTCAAGCAGACGCAGCAGCAGGCCAAGTATACTGCGATGCTGAACGTGCAGGATGATTGCAATGTGGCAGTCGGGCTGGGCGTGCTAGTGGCAAGCAAGCGCCACCCGAACATGAACGAGCGTACCTATAAAGGCCAGGATTTGCACCATCAGCTTTCTGGGCCGCGGTTGATGCAGAAGCGGATCAACGAGGCAGAGCGCTTTGGGCGCTGGGCGCGCGTTGCTCCGGCTTTTCCGGCTGGCGAGGGCACGTATCTCGCTGCAGATAACGAGTTGATCGACCATTGCACCTATACGCCCTGGGATACGTGGAACGGCGGCACCTATGGCAAGATGGTCAGCCAGAGCGCCCCGGCCATCATGGCCCGGAACATGCCGCTTCCGGAAGTGGCCTGCGACGGGCCGCCCCCGTTTGTCTGTGCCACGACCTATCCCAACGGCCCAACTGGGATCGCAACCGAAGGACGCGTGTCGCCGGAAAACCGCTGGTTTGAACCACGCGCGATCGTGACGGTGAGAATCAAAGACGCAGCTCAGCCCATCGGCATCGTTGGCCGGTATCAGGAACTGGTGCTCGAGTTTGCTGGCTCCATTGAGAACGTCGACCATATCTGGGCCCAGGATCTGCTTTCGGCAGCCTCAGAAGATATCACCGACAAAATCAGCGTGGACGGCAATCGCCTGACCATACCCGGCGCGCTGATTGAGCGGGTCGGAACGTCCGCTGGCAACGAAGGCGACCTCTCCGTGCCCGGCATGGTCCTGCGCCTAGCCGGTGAATCGCTCCCAGTCGCTGGAGCTAACTACACGCCGAAGGTGAAGATTGCCACGGCCCCCGAAACCAACGTAGCCATCGTCAAGTCCAAAGACTTTTCCGGGACAGCCACAATCCAGAAGATCCGGTTGGGCTACACGGTGGCTGCAGCGCAGGGGGCGAATGGACAGTCCTTCGCACTCAAAAAGCTACCGCAGGGAATCAGCAGCGGCAGAGCAACCATCACCTGGAAGATGAAGGATGTGGATTCGCATGCTGCCACGCGCAATGGCTTCCTGGTCTTGAGCAGTGACGAGGACGCACTCGCGTCCATCTTTGCCGGGGCTTGGAGCGGCGCAAACAAAATGGCAATCTTCGAAGCCGTAACCCGGCATAAAATGGACACCCAGAAGCGATTTCAGCCAGGCGCTGAAATGATCTGCAAGCTTGCGTTGGACATGGATGCGCGAACTGGCAGCCTGACCATTAACGGTGTCACGCTCAACAGTTCGTTTACCGAAACAGTGACGAGCATCAACTACATTGGCTTTGGCGTCCGAGGGGCCCAGACCCAGTTCTCAGAACCAGAAATCACGAGGTAAGCATATGAATCGCATACTCACAGCAATCACCACACTTGCGGTCATGATCGCGGCAGCAACTCTGCTGGCATCCGGGGCGTCCGCACAGCAACTCCCGAACATTGTCGTTTATATGATCGATGACTTGGGCTGGAACCAGATCAGCGCCGACCAGGGCACGATGGGCACGCATAGCGGCGTTTTTCAGACGCCGAATGTCGAGAAACTCGCGGGACGAGGCATGAGCTTCACCCACGCCTATATGCAACCGAACTGCGCGCCCACTCGAGCCGCGTTGCTCTCCGGCCAGTATCCGGCCAGGGTGAACAATGATGTCTACGTCGTGGGCAACCTGAACCGAAACAAGAAGCCCGGCATCACGAAAGAAGAGGCCACATTTCGAGGGCCAGAGCAGAGTCAGGATGTGGCAGCAGAAGCGGTCACCGTTGCCGAAGCGCTCAAGGAAAACGGCTATGCCACGGCGCATATCGGCAAGTACCACGCCGGCGGTCACAAGGGCAAAGCTACCCTGCCTGAGAATCAGGGGTTCGATATCAATATCGGTGGGTTTAAGCAAGGACATCAGCCGGTGTGTTTCGCGAAGAAGAAAATGGACGCGTGGAGTTTTCCAAAGCTCGGGGGCGGGGATTTCGATCGCTTTGCCGCACCGTATACAGCGGCATATGTTGAGACCTACGGCATCCCGGTTGGCCAGATCGGGCAACCTAAGCACGTCTGCGATGCCCTGGCCGAGGCCATGGAGGAGACCGTCGGCAAGCTTCACGCCGGCGGCAAGCCGTTCTATTTACAGCTTCACGCCTATGCCGTGCATGGCCCAGTCAAATCGCGCCCGGACCTGAAAGCCACCGCACTGAAGCGGCTGGATGCCAAACAGAAAAAGAAGGCTGAACTGGTAGGCTTTGTGGCTGGAATGGATCACACACTTGGCCGGTTGATGGCAGCACTTGATGATCCCAACGGCGATGGAGACGCGAGCGATAGCCTGACCGAGAACACCCTTATCATCTTCACCTCCGACAACGGTGGCACCCATTTTGACAACCTACCTCTGCGCGGTGTGAAAGGCATGTTCACGGAAGGCGGCATCCGCGTCCCAATGGTTGCCGCCTGGCCAGGCGTGATTCCCCCAGGCACGGTGACCGATCGCATGGTCCACGCGGTAGATTTCTATCCGACCTTTCTTGAGCTGTCTGGCGGCAAATGGTGTCCACCAGCAAGCGAGCACCCATTGGACGGCGAGTCGTTTGCAGAGACGCTCCGGAAGCCGGACACGGCGGATAAGCGGGGCCCGATCTTCTATCTCTTCCCGGGATACATGGATACCCGCGCACAGCCCTGTGTCGTGGCCATCGACGAAATTGCAGGCAAGCGCTACAAGCTCCTCTATTTCTATGAGGCGGATGCCTGGGAATTGTACGACCTGACCGCTGACATCAGCGAGAAACAGAACCTGATTCAGAGCAAACCGGAGCTTGCGTCGGTGCTGTCAAAAAAGATCCGCGTGTGGCTCACCCAGCAGCATCCTACCTGGAAGCCTAAGTACCCGCTTGCTAAGAAGACCAATAAGCCGGTCGGCCCGCCGCCGGAACTGTAAACTGAACGGATATGCTCATGAAGAGTCCATCCATCATTGGACTATTGGTATTTTGCGCAACCGTCTCCGCTCTGGCGGACAGCGCGGTTGCTGAATCATGGGGCAGCTATGATGCTCACAAAGCGCCGCTTAATGTAGAAGTTGTGACGCAGCGGGAGACCGACAAAGGACACTTCCAACTCATTCACTATGCCCCTCTCATAAGGCAAAGAACCTGCTCAAAAGCAGTGAGAATCTGATCGTCATGAGCACCCGTCGCGCCCTCACCTTTCTCGAGCAGCGCCCCGAGGTGGACGGCGTTAAACTCGGCGTCGAAGGCCACTCGATGGGTGGGCGCAGTACCGGACTCGCTGCCATCGCCCCAAGCGTCAAGGCCGCCTCACCCTCCGTCGGCGGCAGCGGCTACCTCTGTAAGCGTCACAACTCGCCAGAAGGTCGCCCAGGCCATGAACGTCTCACGAGTAACCGGAAAAACTTGAGTCGCAGCAACCGCAGCATTCTCACTCCGAGCAAACACGATAAGGAACCAACTGATGAGCACCAGTAGCGATAAACGAGAACGGTTTCGCTCCTATAAGGTGGGATGCTTCATTCACTATGTATGGGGAGGTGCCTGCCAAGTCATAACGGTCGCCCCAAGCGGCAACCCGCCTCCTTCTCTGAATGCCCTTGCAGACGACTTCGATGTGGACGCGTTCGCCGCGGACATGGCAGCTTGGGGAATGGAGTATGTCATCTTCACTGCGTGGCATGCGAACCTAAACACACTGTTCCCCAGTAAAGCGATGGCCAGCTGGGGTTTGAGCAGCCATACAAGCAGACGGGACTTGGTTGGCGATGTCATCTCGGCCTTGGAAGCCCGCGAGATCGCCACCATTCTCTATACCCATCCTCGTGATGGCCATGATCTGCAAGAAGATGACAGGCGCCTCGTGGGGTGGGGGGCCGGCAGCGACGGCGCTAACCCCCTCATGGATCAATTCGACTACAAGAAATGGAATGATTTCACTCACGACCTTTATGCGGAGGTCATGCAGCGCTATGGCGACCGGGTGCTGGGGATCTATGTGGATGAAGGATGCGCTCTCGGGAATAGTCATCGCGTCGTCGACTATCATCGGCTGCGGCAAACGATCAAAGGGCAGCACCCCGATGTCCTGATGCTGCAGAACTACTTTGGCTCGGTCTATACTGCCGACATCGGAGACCGCGAATACTGTCGTTCCGGAGAGTTTGCCCATGCAGACGGAGGAACATGGCCGGCTAATCGTATGCCAGTGGGAACCTGTGTCGGCCCCACATGGTGGGCAAGCATTCCCCGGCCGGAAGACGCTGTGATCTACTCGGCAGAGGACATGCTGCGCTTTACGGTTTTGCAGGCCGGTGTGAACACCCTTGGCGGTGGCACGCAATGGGCCGTAGGCCCGTACTATGGTGGCGGCTGGGAGAACGGCGTGGCTGAGGTGATGCAGAGGCTTGCAGATCTCATGGAGCCCATCGGAAAGGCTGTTCGAGGCGTGGTCGCCAGCGAGGCGTTTCCGACTCGTGATGGCGCATACATGAACTGGGTGCCCTGGGGAGCAGCGACCGATTCGCCTGATGGATCGCGAACGTATCTCCATGTCCTGAATACACCTGAGGGACGCAGCTTGCATGTGGGGGTTCCGGCCAATCGCACGACCTTCGACCGGGCCTCTCTCCTCGTGGGCGGCGTGGAACTCGAATGGAACTGTTCGCCATCAGGCTATGTGGTGTCGCTGCCGGAAGGCGTACACTGGGATCCTCTGAACACCGTGATTGTGTTACATCGCGCGAAGGACGCTCCCAGCAACCCGACGCATTAAGGGGCCGCGCAGATTTAGATTAACAATTTTCGCGGGCCCTAAGCAGCTAGGTAGGCGGTAGTTTACGGAAGTCAGAAAACTCAGAACATTCGTTTGGGGCCACTGGTGGTATGCTGTCCGGGGCGCCATTCCTGGTGCCTTTAAACTAGCGGAGACGATCTTGCTGTGCGAAGTTGCGCTCGCCCGGGCGCTCAAAATAATTGGCAGACCGCCACAGGCAGAGCCGGCCCTACTGGAGTTGGAACGCAGAGTCAAACATCCTACCATATTACCCCACAGTTTCATTTTTCTGCCTCATCATTTTTCTGCCAAAAAACTCCACCCCAACGCCTGCATCAGCAGTTTGTCTGCTGCTTGCGTGTGGTTGCATTAGTGCGACCAACTTCCGCTCTACTCACGCTCGAAGCCAGATTCAGGACTTCTTGAATCGTGATGCACCAGCAGAATCCGCAGTGTGCACGGAGTCGCCTCGCGAACGCGGTAGCGAATCTAATGGCGCTTGAATCGTTCCAAGTAATGGCGCCTGACCTCGCCACGGACTTGTACATACGCCCGAGGATTGGCCATGATTCGATCAATTGCGGCCTCGACTTCAAGCACGAATTCATCGCCCAACCCGAATTCCTGGCTACCCAAGTAGTGCGCTTCCTTGAGACCGTCTCTGTAGAATTACCGGTGAAAGTCCAGCTTCATCGACGCCGAGCGCGGATCGCATCGAACATCTGCTCGCGCGCCATCGGCTGAACCACGCCCTCCTCAAGTTCACGGTCACGCTCGCTCGCTACGATATCGCCAATCACGGTATTGAGGTCTACCAGTCCCAGATCATCCGCAAGTGTGCCCAACAGTAAGAGACGTTCCGCTCTCGGCAATTTGCGCGCTTGTTCACCGATTGCTGTTGCTGTTTGCACCATCATTTCTCCATAATGCTACTAGGCAGATCATAGCCGCAGGGCATTGACGTGTCAATCCCGCTGGCCTGATCGGGGCTGTTGGAGCGTTGCGGTCTGCGACCACGCGGCATGCTCTTACATTTATCATTTGGCCGCGAATCTCTGAGGTACTCAATCGTGTTTTCAAATTTATCCAACTCTACTCCCTGAGGGAGACGGGCAATCCATGCTCCCTCTTCCCTACCTGCGCGTTCCATCGCGCGTTGCCAGCTCCGCTGCCCCCCTTCCCTAAGGTCGGCTCGCAGCCTATCCATCTTCTCTCCCTGCCCTCAGTCTGCTTGATTCGGAACGCAACGGGACTGGAAGTCGCCAGCGAAAAGTGCAAGAATGAGGACAGTTTATCCATGTTCGATTGGGACAATTCCGGGATAGTGTACGAAGGTCGCAGGAATTGGTGCCGAGACGCTACCAGCGATGACAACCTGAGCATGGGCTCGGGGCAACTTCAGAGCAGGAAAAGCATGAATACAATAGTACATTTGATTAGGAATGTGATCCTGCTAGCCACTGCGATCGCCCTGCAAGCAATCGGCGAAGCTGCGGATGCGCCGAAGACGTGGACGCCGGAGCAGATCGGATGGCAAAGCTTTCCGCTCAAGCCGGACAAGACACTGGCGTACAAGACCGTCACCGGAAAAGACGGCGCGCCGGTTAAGCTGAAGCTTCAGATTTTTCTGCCGGAAGGGTGGCAGGCGTCCGACAAACGCCCGGCGGCGGTCTTGTTTCACGGCGGCGGGTGGTATGGCGGCGGTCCGGATCACTATTATCCGCAGAGCCGCTACCTGGCTCTGCGCGGCATGGTGGCCATCTCCGTTGAGTACCGGACCATCAATCGTTTCGGCACCACACCGAAGGAATGCGTCAAGGACGGTAAGTCCGCGATGCGCTGGGTGAAGGCGCATGCCGCCGAGCTGGGGATTGATCCTGAACAGATCGTGGCCGGTGGCGGATCGGCTGGGGGGCATATCGCCGCCGCGATGGCTTTGGTGCGTGCCTTTGATGAAGCAGGTGACGATATGTCGGTCAGTTGCATCCCCAAGGCGCTGTTGCTGTTTAATCCCGTCTTCGATAACGGCCCGGAAGGGTTCGCGCATGACCTGGTGAAGGCATACTGGAAAGGGATCTCTCCCATTGATCACATCGACGCCAAAACACCGCCTGCCTTTGTGGTTCTGGGAACCGAGGATGTCCACGTGCCAATTGAAACCGCCAAACGCTTTGAGCGGCTGATGAACGAGAATGGTCGCCGCTGCGATCTGCACCTTTATGAGGGCAAGAAGCATGGCTGGTATAACCTCTGGGTCAGCCGTGACGCGATGGCAGAGGCCCTGATCCGCATGGATCATTTTTTGATGTCGCTGGACTATCTCCATGGAGAGCCGGTGCTGGAACTTAACGTTGAGTCAAAAAGCGAGGCGACGAAGGCGAGTGAAGAGCCCTTGCGGATCATGTGTCTGGGCGACTCAATTACAGTGGGGTATACCGATAATCCGGTCTGGAAGGTGCCGTTCAAGTTCGGCTATCGCAGCCGGCTTTATCAGCTGCTGAAGGAGGCTGGATATACCTTCAACTTTGTCGGAGATTCCCCGCAACCGTGGGATGCGATCAGCGGCGATCCGTCGCATGGTGGCACGTACAAGCCGGAGTTTGATCTGCGCGATCTCGGGCAGGATTATCACCAGGGAGGACGTGGTTCGCCAATCGCCGCCCTGAAAGGCTGGGTGTCCAAAGATGATCCCGACGTCGTCCTGCTCATGATCGGGATCAACGGGATCAGCACGCAAAGCCCCGACCGCATTCGCTCGTTGGTGCAAACCATAGTGACCGATAAACCCGATGCGCATCTGATCGTGGCGCAGATTACGCCGTATGTAAGCACGCAGACGGCAAAGAACAAGTTTCTCTACAATTACAATGTTTACATCCGCGACACGCTTGTTCCGGAGTTTGCCGCCAAGGGGCACAATGTCAGTACGGTGGATATGTATTCGCTGTTTCTCACAGACATCCACGACTACGAGTCTGCAGTCGCTCCGGGAAAACACTCCAACAACTACAATCATCCCTTTAATGGAGACTATGACCGCATGGCGGATCGCTGGTTCGCGGCGATTGAGGTACTCGGCCTTGAGAAGGGCAATCTGGCGGCAACCCCAGCCGCGCAAGCGGCGCCTTCACCTACAGCAAAGCCACAGGATACGCTGCCTCCTCTGGAGAACGGTGAAATCCCGAAAACCTTTGATGCGTTATGGCAGGGGTTTGATCCACAAAAAGAGCCCTTGGATGTCGAGGTCCTTAAGGAGTGGGAAGAGGATGGAGTCGTCATGAAAGTGCTTCGGTATCGGGTGGCGATCTTCAACGGCAAAAAGGGCATGATGGCGGCGGTCTACGGGTACCCGAAGGGCGCAAAGAACCTTCCGGGGCTGATTCACATTCACGGTGGAGGACAGATGGCACACGCAGTGCATGTTCTAACGAATGCAAAACGTGGGTACGCGACGATCTCCCTTGCCTGGGCCGGGCGCATAATCGCGCCAGAATATACGGTTAACAATGACAATGTGAAGGCTTTCAAGTCAGGCAATACAAGCGATCCCAACTATATCGTGACAACAGACTGGGTCGGTGTTGATGCCCCAACACCGTCAGAGCAGACAATCGATCCCGTGAACTCACCGAGAAACACGCTCTGGTTCTATGCAGGCATGGGCTGTCGGCGTGCTCTGACGTTCCTGGAACGTCAAAAGGAAGTCGACGGGAACAGGCTGGGCGTATACGGACACTCCATGGGTGGAAAGCTGACGGTGATCACGGCCGGATCGGATACCCGCGTCAAGGCGGCAGCACCTTCTTGCGGTGGCATTTCCGATATTCGAAAGGTACGAAATATCCCGGGATATACGACCACGATTGATGATGACGTCTATCTCAAACGCATCACCTGCCCGATTGTGTTTCAAAGTCCGACCAATGACTTTCATGCAGCTGCTGACGACCTGACGCTGGCAGCCAATCATGTGAAGAGCACCGAGTGGCGCATTACCAGTGCAGCACATATCAACCACAATGATTTGGAGGAAAATACCGTCCTGCAGCCGCTATGGTTTGATCAGTCGCTGAAACATACCTTTGCATCAGCAAAGACGCCCCAAGCTGAATTGATTCTGAAAACCGAATCCGCCATCCCCCGTTTTGAGGTGAAACCGGATCAACCAGACAAGATGACGGAGTTAACCGTATACTATACTGAGGAAGGGATTCCCGGCGGTCGGGAGAAATACCACGACTTCCCGACCCGTTACTGGAAACACGCGCCTGCAAAACGCCATGGCGATACCTGGGTCGCAGAGATTCCGACGTTCAGTACGGATAAACACCTCTGGGTCTATGCCAATGCGAGATATCCTATCGGAAAACCTGTTTCTGCAGCCGGGTACGGGTGTGATCGCTATACCGCCAATGATTACGTCCTGTCCAGCCTGATGTCCATGGTCACTCCTCAGCAGAAAACAGCCGCCGGGGTGAAAGCCACACAAAAGCATTCACTTATCATCGAAGATTTTTCAGAAGACTGGGCTAAGAGATGGTTCCACTCGAGAGGAGAACATCCCGACTACTGGGCGGTCAATACCTTTAAAGCGTTACGTCCGATGCACATGCCTCCGGCCGCCGCAAAACTGGTGATTGAGGCACGTTCGGAAAAAGACAATAGACTGGTCATCTCTGCCTTCTCCGGCTGGGCTGCAGGAGAACACACCAAAAAGAGTGCTACTAGTACTATCAAGGGAGGGGATCAATGGCAGGCGATCTCACTGTTGCCGTCTGACTTCCGGGACAAGCAGAATAAGCCCCTGACCGGCTGGCCCGAGATGAAGAAGCTGCAGCTTGCCGGCCCCAAGCCCCGCCCTGAACTTAGAAACCTCCACTGGAAGGAGGTTCCGGTGAGAGAGTTGATGGCGAGCCGGAACATGAAGCTTGATCAGGCACAACCGGTCGACGGCAGAACCTACCTCGACAGCAAGTACGCCGATCTGTTTACTTCCGGTTACAAGGTCGTGATGAATTCGTCATGCTTGGGGCACCCGTTGGCAATGGGCGACAAGACCTATGAACGTGGGATCGGTACGCATGCCCCCAGCCGGGGCGTATTTTTCCTCAAGGGCCTTTACAAAAGATTTCATGCAGAGGTCGGGATTCAGAAACATCAGCCCGGGTCCTTGCGCCTTCGGGTCCGGTTGGACAAAAGGGAGGTTTATTACAGCGGGCTCATGACACAGAACGCAGCCCCCAAAACTATTGACTTGGACGTGAGCGGCGCATTTGAACTGGAGCTGCTTGTCGATAACGCCGGGGATAACAGCAACGGTGATCATGGTAATTGGTGCAACGCATATCTCACCCAATAAGGCAAAGCGATGAACAAGAAAAAGAGAAGTGGTGCCACCAAACGGAGCCAGTGGTCAAGTGAATTTCGGGGCGCATTTTAGTAGCCCAATTCAAGGAGATTTTCATGAGACGCCCCCGACG